>Ga0310786_10000638_pt1 | contig 56195 bp, 55 predicted proteins | sample AusTroGonzalo_MG_FD_203881 | JGI IMG/M metagenome (GOLD analysis project Ga0310786, IMG submission 203881) | Bovine rumen microbial communities from tropical cattle in Woodstock, Queensland, Australia - Gonzalo_03 (v2) (version 2) | ecosystem: Host-associated > Mammals > Digestive system >...
CCAGATCGGCCAGCTGCACGTCCGGGTTCTGGACCACGGTGAAACCGTGTTCGCTCAGGATTTTTTCAACGACCTTGTCGAGTTTGGTGGGAATGAGGACTTTTCTCATGCTTGTCTCCTTGTGCGTTCTCACGCGCGGTTACGGTTGTCCAAAAAAATATTGGAGCATATAATATACACCGTGTACGCGAAACTTTCCACCCGGTTCCGTCAAATAGTGCTGTTTTCCGGTGAAAACGAGCTTTATGATGGTTAATGTTATCGATGTGCAAACGGTCTGTACCTGGTGCCCCTATGCTGCCGGTCCCGGATGGTCTCCGCCGTTGATCCTGCAGGTGTGCAGCCCCTGTTTTGACGATCCCGCTCATCCGTTTTGACTTCCAGGCAGAATCATGCTATATTAAAACCAAAAGAGAAGTCGGAAAGGAGCGTCGGATATGCATGACATCGTCCTGGGGTTGCTGATCCCGTTTGCCGGGACGGTCGGAGGAGCGGCCTGTGTTTTTTTCCTGAGGCGGGCGTTAAGCGATACGCTGCAGCGGATCATGACCGGATTTGCCGCGGGAGTCATGGTGGCGGCATCCGTATGGAGCCTGCTGATTCCCGCGATGGAGCAGTCCGGCTCCATGGGGCGGCTGTCGTTTCTTCCCGCAGTGACCGGCTTCCTGCTCGGGATCCTGTTTCTGCTTCTGCTGGATCATCTGACGCCGCACCTGCACCGGAACACGACTTGTGCCGAGGGACCGGCAAGTCGTCTTTCACGCACGATGAAAATGGTGATGGCCGTGACGCTGCACAACATCCCCGAAGGGATGGCCGTGGGGGTGGTCTATGCCGGAGTCCTTGCCGGGTCGGAGGATATCTCGGCGGGTGCTGCGCTTGCATTGTCCATCGGCATCGCCATCCAGAATTTCCCGGAGGGCGCGATCATCTCCATGCCGCTCCATCTTGAGGGAAAAAGCCGGAAAGAGTCGTTTCTGTACGGCGGGCTGTCCGGCCTCGTGGAGCCTGTCTTCGGCGCGCTGACGATCGCCGCCGTCGGTGTCATAGTCCCTGCCATGCCGTATCTGCTGAGTTTCGCTGCGGGTGCGATGCTCTATGTGGTGGTGGAGGAGCTGATCCCGGAGATGTCCGCGGGCAGACATTCCGATTGGGGCGTTGTTTCGTTCTCCGCCGGATTCTCGCTGATGATGGCGCTCGACGTGGCGCTGGGGTAACCGTCCGCTCTTGTTCAGGCTCCGGCTTTTCTTTTTCCGGGAAAAACCGCATACGTGTCTTGATTTTGGATTGAGGTGCGGTATATTAGTCGAATATTCCGCATGGATTTCCGCTTTTTCAGGCGGTCTGCTCCCGAACCCCGCACACGGAGACATTGTAACATGAAAACGATCCCCGGCACATTTTGTCTTCTCGCCCTGTTCTTCGCCGCGCTTATGGTGCATGCTCAGTTTCCTTTTCCGGCTCAGCCATCCGCATGGAATCCGGTTCAGACGAAGCCGGCGGCGTTTTACTGCATCGGCGCGGACGTCTCCGAGATCCCAGCCAACGAGGCGCGCGGGACGCGTTACGCCGATGTGAACGGCGTGCAGGACGACCCGCTGAAGATCATGGCGCGGCACGGGTTCAACACGATCCGGCTGCGTCTCTTCGTGAACCCGGAAGCGCCCGGGGGGTATTCGCGCGAGGGATTCTGCGGGACCGCCAGCACGATCGCGTTCGCGAAGCGCATCAAGGCAGCCGGGATGTACTTCGCGCTGAATTTCCACTACAGCGACACCTGGGCGGACCCGGACAAGCAGTACAAGCCGTCCGCATGGAACGGGCTGACCGGAAAGGAGCTGGAAGACAAACTCTACAGCTACACGAAGGAAACGCTCGAGGCGTTCAAGGCCGCCGGGGCCGCGCCCGAGATCGTGCAGGTGGGAAACGAGATCAGCCACGGATTCGTGTGGCCGGAGGGAAAAGTGCTGGACGATGCGAATGAGGAAAACTGGGCGGCTTGCATGGGGCTGTACAGGGGCGGACAGCGCGCGGTGCGCGAAGTGCTGCCGGAGGCGAAGCTCCAGGTGCATCTGGCGCTCGGCGGGGAGAACATCCTGTGCCGAGAATTCCTCGACCAGATGAAAAAGTACGGCGCGGAATTCGACATCATCGGGCTTTCCTACTACGAAAAATGGCACGAGACCTACGAGGACATGAAGGCGAACATATTCGACCTGACCGCGCGTTACGGCAAGCCCGTCTGCATCTGCGAATACGAGGCGGGGCTGGCCCCGGACAACGTCCGCCGGATCAACGACATCGTGCGGAGCGTGCCGAACGGCCTGGGATACGGTTCGATGGCATGGGCGCCGACGCGCGTGCTGTTCCAGCGGAACGGCTATGCGGACAGAGGATATTTCGCCGCCTACGACCAGCTGAAGCAGGACAGCGCGAAGCCGATGAAGAAATCGCTGGTCGTGCCGCCGCTGAAACGCGAATTCAAGTTCGACGAACCGATCATCGGCGCGGACATCTCGTGGCTCCCGTCGCAAGAGGACCGTGGCATGACGTTTTCCGACAACGGCGTGACGAAGGACGTGCTGGAGATCCTGAAAGACCATCATTTCAACTGGATCCGCCTGCGGCTCTTCGTCGACCCGACGGCGCGGAACGGCTACTCCGCCGAGGGGTATTGCGGGCTGGACCAGACGATCGCGATGGCAAAGCGCATCAAAAACGCCGGGATGAAGTTCCTCCTGGATTTCCACTACAGCGACAATTGGGCCGACCCTCAGAAACAGTACATCCCGGATTCGTGGAGGATCCACAGCGGGTCCGGGCTGGAGGGCCATATCTACACCTACACGAAGGAAACCGTGCAGAAGCTCATCGAGGAGGGCGTCCGCCCTGACCTGATCCAGACCGGGAATGAACTCAACGCCGGATTCGTCTGGCCGCAGGGCAGGATCACGGATTCGAGCTGGGAATCGTTCTGCGTGATGCTCCGCTGCGCCACGGCCGGGGTGCGCGCCGCCGACCCGGAGATCCCCGTCATGATCCACATCGCGCGCGGCGGCCAGAATCCCGCCTCGGTCTTTTTCTTCGACAAGATCATCTCCCGCGACGTGAAGTTCGACGTGATCGGGCAGTCGTACTACCCGAAATATCACGGGACCCCGGAGGAACTGGAGTTCAACCTGAAGGACCTCGCGAAACGCTACGGGAAACCCGTGGTCGTGGTGGAGTATCAGGACTACCGCAAGGAGGTCAACGAGATCGTGCACGGCGTGCCCGACGGATTCGGCGCGGGCACGTTCATCTGGGAGGCCACCAGTCCGCAGTGGGGCGGCCTCTTCGACAACCAGGGGCGTACGACCGATCGCATGAAGGTCTACGACGAGTTCTGGAACGCTCTTCAGTCCGAAAAGGCTGTACGCTGATTTCGGGACCGGCTGCCCGGCTACCGGCTGCGGTCCTGATCCATCTCGTCGGCCTTCCCGGTCATGCCGGCCGGACTCTCCAGGGAAAGCGCCTGTTTGGGGCATCGTTCGATGCAGCGGCGGCACTGCATGCAGTCCGGATCGCGGAACACGCCGTCCTCCGCATGTCCGGGCGGGAAGAACCCGAACGGGCAAGCTTTCGCACAGAGTCGGCACTTCACGCAGGTGTCGGCGACGCGGATGCCGCTCCTGTTCGGGCGGATCGTCTTGTATATCTTCCCCATCGGGCAGACCGAACACCAGAAGTATCGATTGAAGAGGAGCCATCCGATGAGACCGACCGTCGTCGTAATGACGATCATGATGTAAAAGAGCATTCCCCAGCCGCGGATCGTAGCGGGACGAAGCCAAAGTGCAAGTCCCAGGAACATGACTGCCATGACCGCTATGGATGCCTTGCGTGGCAGAAGACCGGCGGGGAGTTTCCGCCCGGTATCGGGCAGAAACGAATAGAACGCTCCGCGCGGACAGAAGTTGCCGCATCCGTGCCGTCCGCCGTGGCGGATGGCCCCGACAAGCCCGACGACCACATTGAGGAAAAGGCAGTACGCCAGATAAGGATAGCGCCAGCCGAATGCCAGAACCGCTGCGAACAGCAGCGCCTCGATGACGCGTTTCAGAGATGTCGATCTTTTTTCCGGCATGTTCATTCCTCCTCGTTTGTGTTTATGTCTTCGTTTACGTTCATGCCCATCTTCTCGGCCATGCAGAAAAGGCTTTTTCTGTACTGCCGGCGGTCGATCGCGCCCTTCGACAGAAACGTGTCGAGCAGGGCTTTCTGCTTGTTGAACAGGGCCCGTTTCCGTTCATCCGGCGACATCGCCCGCCAGTCGGTCTCAGAGATCTTTTTCAGTTCGATGCTGTTCATTTTCAGGCCCGCGGGTGATCCGTTTCCTATATTATCTCCGTTGTCGGTCGTTTGCGATCCGCGGTGCAATCGGGCTTAATGACCGGGACACGGTTTCCCCGCCGCCGTCCTTCGACCGGAGATAGATCTCGCCAAGCTCGTCAAGGCGGCCGGATTCACGCTCCTTTGCGATAAAGGCATTGACGAATTCCAGGAGCGATCCGCTGTCCGGCGGAAGCAGGAACCCAAGCTCGCCCCGCGTGAACGGCCTGTCCAGCAGGGGTGCGGCCAGCCTCGGATCGCGGCTCACATAATACTCGGCTTCCAGGGTCTCCGTGATCATTACGTCCGCCTGACCCGATGCGACCAATCCGGGGATTTCCTCGTTTACCGGATGAATGATCAAAGTGGCACGGGGCAGATTTGCCCGCGCGAATTTTTCATTGAGCCCGCCGGGGTTTTCCATGACCCGGACCTCCGGACGGTCGATCGCCTCCAGGCTGGTGAATCTGTCCGCATCCCCGGTGCGGCAGAGGACCGTTTTTCCGTTTTCAAGATACCCGTCGGACATCAGGGCCAGTTCTTTCCGTGCGGAGGTGATCGTGATGCCGCAGACCGCGAGGTCGAATTTCCCGGCCAGCGTGTCGTCCATCAATGTCGGCCAGCTGGTCGGCACAAATGCGAGCCGGACCCCCAGCGACGATGCGAGATCCTCGGCCAATGCGGCGTCGAAACCGACATACTTGCCTGTTTCCGGCTCGAGATAGGACATCGGGCTGTAATCCCCGGTCGCCCCGACCAGAAGGACCCCGCGGGACCGGATCGCCGACAGAGAATCCTGCGAGGATGCGCAGGAGGTGAAGACGAGGACGAAGAGCAGGCAGAGTCCGCTCAGGAATCGCATGATCTGTTTTCTGTTCATCTGTTTTCCCATGTTATCCCATAAGCCTCCGAAACAGGAAGATCCCGGGGGTTGAAGTTGTTTCGACGGGCCGGGAACGACCGTCGCACGAGGGCGAGAGTGTTCCGGTCCGGCTGATGATAATCAATGAATGGAGATGCCCTAATATAACACAGGGAAAACAGAAAAGCAAGAAAAAGACCGTCGTTCCCGAAAAAAACATCGGAGGATCATTGCCGGACATGGCGTTCAGTTCGTGCGCTATGATTTGAGGCATTTGGTCCATGTCTTGACAAAAAGAATAATCGAGTGTATATTACGGACGAAACACGGAAAAAAGAATGAACGGCGCAACCCCATTGAATATCACCATTGAACCGGGAAAGGTCTTCGCATGAAAGCTCTCTTGAACTCGTTTTTGACCCGCGGAGGATTTGCATCCATGAAACACTGGTCGTGCCTGTTCATCGTGGCGGCCGTCATGCTCGTCGTGTCGGCCTGCCGGACGGACTGTGCGGATTTGCCGCCTGGATTCGTGTATGTGGCCGAAGCCATACCGGATGCGATCCTGGAAGTCCGTTACTACTCCACCTATAATTTTATCGGGGACCGAATCCGCGGCTACGAACGGCCGACCCCCATGCTCACCGCCGAGGCGGCCAATGCGTTGAAATCCGTAAGCGATGAGCTGATCCCGCTGGGGTACCGCCTCAAGATCTACGATTCCTATCGTCCGCAGAGAGCGGTCGATCACTTCGTGGAATGGTCGAAGAAAACGGATGACACGAGGATGAAGCAGTATTTTTACCCCGATCTCGACAAGACCGTCCTGTTCCCACGCGGATACATTGCCGCGAAATCGGGACACAGCCGCGGCAGCACCGTGGACCTCACGCTCTTTGACATGAGGACGGAAAAGGAGGTCGATATGGGCGGCACGTTCGACTGGTTCGGGCGGGAAAGCCATCCCGACTGGGGCGGGAACCCAGAGACACAGAAATTCACGGGGGAATTCCCCGCCGGCACGCCCGCCGAACGCAGGATCAACGAGTTCCAGTTCCGCAACCGCATGCTGCTTCGTTCGGTTATGTTGAAACACGGATTCAAACCTGTTGCGGAAGAGTGGTGGCATTTCACGCTCGTCGACGAACCGTACCCGGACACGTATTTCGATTATCCTGTCAGATGAGGCGAGAATGAGTAAGATCGAAACAAAAAGACTTCTTCTTCGTCCGTTTCGCGAAAGCGACGCGGCGGACGTGCTGGAGTATCTGAGCGGCCCGCTGCCGCACTGCTTCGCGGGACTGCGCCTCGACACGCTCGCGGAAGCACGGGTGGAGGTGTTGGACCGTGCCGGTGATACGGAGTATTGTTTTGCCATCGTGCTGAAGGAAACCGGCAGGGTGATCGGAGAGATCGACGCTCTGCCGTCGGACTACAAACCGCCCATGCTGCGTTCGCAGGAGACGCCTCCGCCGCCCCCTGACACGTTCACTCCGAGCCTGATCCTGAACGCCGCGTATCAGGGCAGCGGATATGCGTACGAAGCAACGTATGCCCTCTTCGACTATCTTTTCACACGGAAGGGCGCACGCCGCATTTTCACCTATGTGGACGACTACAACGCGCGCAGCCAGCACCTCTGCGAAAAAATGGGCTTGCACCGGGAGGGCCTGTTCCGGGAGTTCGTCTCGTTCGTCAACGACGCCGAGGGAAATCCGATCTACGAGAACACCTTGCAGTACGCCATCCTGAAACACGAATGGATGGCACGCCGGACGGGCGGGAAATAAGCCCGGAAAACATGACTGCATCCAGATGAGTCAAGCCCCCGGAAACCATCGGTTTCGGGGGCTGACATTCTACATTGTCGGAAAAAAACTATCCTTACTTCTCCTCGCGGGGGAGCAGCGGGCTCAGAGGCGCGCCGAGATAGCTCCTGCGGAGGCGTTCGGGATAGAAGACGAGGCGTTCAATCGCGACGACTGGATCGACCATCACGACCTTGAACGTGTGGAATCCGGCGGTCTTCACCTCGTGCGTCACGCGAACTTTGCGGACGTTCTCGAAGATCTCGTTGTTCAGGCGTTTGAACTCGCGGGCGAGCGTGTCGGTCACCTTCACCGGGTCGTCGTCGAACGCTGTGCCGATGCGGAGCTCGCGGTAGGTCGCTCCGTGCAGCCCGGTATCGTCCTTGTCGGGATAGATCGGCATGATCTCCACGTCGACCGTCACCTTGCCCGGTTCCGCGATGTAGACATTGTATTCGAGCGCGGGCGCGGTTTCCGTCGGAGAAACGGGGAATACTGCCATCGCATTGCCCCAGCGGCCAAGTCCGGAGACCTCCTGCCATTCCGCGCCGTTTGCTCCGGTCTTTTTTGCGAACCCGGATGCGGGGACCATGATCGGACCCGAGAGACTGCCATAATAGCGGGATCCGGCAGACGGAAGTTCGTCAGGGGCTGCTTTCACGGTTTTGACCGTGACCCTGACCAGTTCCATGCCCGGCGCGGTGATGGAGAAGCTCGAGGCCGCGCCGCCGGTCGGCACGCGGTCCCAGTCGATCGACACATAGACGACCTCGTCGTTCGCGCCCTCCACGACGACATCCTCCCGCGACAACTTTATGCTGGGCGTAGTCGCCGACAAATGGCATTCGATTCTGCCCTTGTCGGAACGGTTGAACAGCGTCACGGGGTATGTCTGGTCGGTCAGGGAATCGAACGTCGGCAGCGTCAGGGCCTGCACCTGATGCGGCGCGGCTTTATCGGTTCCCTCCACGACCACGCCGAGCGCAGGCTCGTCCGTCAGTTTCGGCATCTGCGAAATCCGCGGCAGAGAATTGTCCCTCGGCATGCTCCATTGCGTGTAGCCGATGTGCTTGTCGGACATCATGTTCTTCCACTTGCCTCCGGTCATTTCAGCGCTGTTGTAATAATCGGACAGCTGCTTGTCCTTTTCGAAGAGTTCCTGCGCTTTCCTGAGCGAGGCGGCGGCGCTGGCGCGGCCCTGTTTCGCGAACTGGTCCGCCTTCGCCATTTCCGTGTAGATTTGAGCGGTGCCCGCGCCTGCCACGACCGGGTAGTATACCAGCTGATAGAACGCATCCGCGTATTCGGCGGGCATTTTCGCCTTCAGCGCTTCGGCACGGTCGGCGATCTTCTGCCATTCCGCCGCGAAGCTGTCCGCCTCATCGTAGTTCACGGCGCTCCAGATGCCTGTCTGCTGAAGTTCCGGCTTGCGGATGTAATTCAGGCGGATGTACTCCGAGATCAAGTCCGCGCACTCCTTCGCGTGTTCCGCCGGGAAAATGGTCCTGCACCAGTTTTCCATCCAGCGCCCGATCTTGTCGAACGGGATCCGGTCGGGATCCCAGGCGTAGTCCAGGATGAAGTCGATCTCGGCTTCCTTCGGTTTCAGGTCGCCCACATTGATGATCCACAGTCCGCGCATGCCGTACTGGTATGCCAGGTAGAGCTGATGCCAGATCTGCGGAATAGGACGCGTGCTGATCCAGCGGTCGTTCCAGGGACCGCCGTTCATGTCGATGTGGTAGTACAGGCCCAGCGATTCGGGGCGTTTCCGGTCCTCCTCGGCGGGAAGCTGGAGCAGATAGCCGAAATTGCTGTCGCAGATCGCCATGATCACGTCGTCCGGCGGGCGCACGCCCCGGTTGTAGAACTGCACGATCTCGTTGAAGACCACCCAGATTTGAGGCACTGTCGCCGGATCGCGTCCGTACGCATCGCGGATGAGCTCGCGCTGGTCGTGGAAGATCTGATACAACAGCTCCTTGTTGCTGTCGAAATTTGCCCCGGGGTCAAGCGGCAGGTCGCCATCGCCGCGCAGCCCCACGGTCGGCATGTTGTCGTATTTCGCATTGCGCTTCAGCCCCTCCAGCCAGAATTTCCGCATGTTGTTGCCGTTCTGACGGTAATTCCACTCGCCGAGCTCGCGGCTGCGCTTCGTCCATTCCTGCTGATTCCGCATCAGCGGCTCGTGATGGCTTGTTCCCATGACCACGCCGTATTCATCCGCCACGACCGGGTTCAGCGGATCGTCCTCGTTGAACGCCTTGCCCCACATCGCAGGCCACAGGTAATTGCCCTTCAGGCGGAGAATGAGCTCGAACATGTGCGCGTACATCTTCGAATTGATCCCGCCGTAATTGGCGCGGCACCAGCCGCCGAACGACGGATCCTCGTCGTTGATGAAAATGCCTCGATACTTCACTTTCGGCGGTCCCTGAACATAAGTGCCCGGCTTCGCGATCAGCACGTCCGAATGCACGACCGGCACGTCCGCCCACCAGTACCACGGGGAAACGCCGATGCGCTTCGATACCTCGTAGATGCCGTAGATCGTGCCGCGCTTGTCGCTTCCCGCGATGATGAGTGCGTCGGACGTTGCCTGAATCAGGTAGGATTCCCATTTGCCCTTGATGGCATCGACATTGAGCTTGTTCTCCTTCACGAGGCCGTCGATGAGCGGGCTTTTCCCGATGGTACCGACCAGGATTGCGCTCGGACGCAGCTTGCCGTCCGTTTCAACGGGCGACGCTGTTCCGGTCACGCGCTTCACGTCTTCGCTCAAATCCTTCGCCGCGCGGATGACCTGCGGGAAATCTTCCTCGCTCAGCACGATGGACGTGGCTTTCCCCTCGGCAAAGATTCTGAATCCGCCTTCGACGGCGGAACGCGAGATCATGTTGTCAAAGACATCTTCGGCGGCGAGCGTGGAGCCCGCGGCCATCATCGCTCCGGCCAGCAGTCCGGTGATGCGATTCGGGATTTTTTTGTTTTTCATGTAATCTTTCTCCTCGAAAAACAAGTGTGGTTGAGCATGAACACTCTATGATAGTTTAGGCTTTAACATGAAAACATACATCACGAAAAGCGAAAAATCAAACTCGAAACCGACAACTTGTATTTTTTTTCCTATGGAACGCAACGAACAGCGCGTTATATAACACTCTCGGCTGCCACTTGATGGAGAGAACCATCGGAACCCGCAAAGAACGAATATGAGCTCAACAGGAACCTATTTCACCAGGCTGTCCAGCGTGGCCTGCGCGCCTTTTCGCACGGCTTCGACGATCTCCGACGGCTCGAGGGGGACAGCCTCGCCTTTCTGCGACAGGATCCACGGCACGACGACCTCCGCAGGGACTTCCGGGATGGAAAACAAAAACGAACCGTCGCGATTTTTCCTGACTTTCTGCCTGGAATGCATTTGATTTGCGTTGGCGAACTTCACCGCGTCCCCGGTCAGGCGGATCTTCACGTCGCGGACTTTCTGATAGCTCACGATATTATCAAGCGTGACGGAGTCAATGATCTTGTGGTCGGGTTTGAACGTTTCCTGGAGCGGCCAGGCGTTCCTGATCCGGTTGATCACGAACGTGCGGGGGGCATTCCGCATATGGCAGACCGCCTTGATGCGCCATTCGTGCTGATACAGGAACAGCACATGCGGGTCGATGTCGCGTTCCGATACTCCGCCGTGCCTGTCATCGTACAGGATATGCAGACGGCGGTGTGCCTGCCACGCCTCGAAAACGGTCGAGAAGACGCCGGGATTCTCGGAGACGCCGCCCTCGGCAAACACCTTCAGAGAGCTGACAAGCGTCTTTTCCAGGAACTCCGGGCTGTTCGATTTCAGGATCTCGTCCACGGCTCGGGAAATGCGTCCGCGCACGGGGTCGGGGAATACGTCCTCCGCGATGCGCCCGCCGATGATGAGCGCGAGCATGGCGGATTCCGAGAGGTTTGCCGGGCAGTTGAAATCCCAGCCGCGGTCTGCGAGGTAATAGGTTTTTGTCTGCCGGTCGAACCTGATCGGGCACCCGAACTCGTTCCGGAGCGCGTCGATGTCGCGATACACTGTCCTCATGCTGTAGCGCCGGCGCAGGAGCTGGCCGTCGCCGATGCTCAGATCCTCATATTCCTTGAGCAGGCCCTCCGCCGTCGGGCAGCTGTTTTTCTTCAAAAGGGAGGCGATCCTGGCGACACGGATGATCTGCATGTTCCGCGACACCGCGTTCGGGCTGCTTTTTTTTGTGTTCGGGCTGCTTTTTTTTGTGTTCGGGCTGCTTTTTGCGGCCCGTTCCGGTTTTTGAGGCGAACTTTTTTTCATTTTTTTATCTCTTTTCGAATCAGACTGACGTTAGATGGCAAACAGACATGGTATATTATACCCGCAAACACGGAAAAAGTCAAATCAAAACCAAATCGCTTCGAAAGGAGACACGCCATGAAACAGAAAGTCGGAAAAGCCGTGCAGCTCGTACTTGCCGTCACGATGGAGGACATCGGATTCTTCCTCATTTGCGGGATCGCCCTCGCAGTCATCCTCAAGCTCGCCAGCGCGTGAGGACGGGACCATGAACTTTAACAAGCTTGTTTTTTACGAAAGCACCAGACCGGACCCCGCGGGCAAGACCATTACCATCGATTTCGACCTGAACGAAATATTCGTCGACTCAATGGCCGGGGGGATCAAATGGTGCCGTATCGGTTCCCGGGAACGCGCTACGATCGAGGCGAAGCTGAGCGCAAGCCGTCCGGATGAATGGGCGGAGCGCTACATCGAACCGGCTATAGACGGCACCTTCTGGAAATTGAAACTGTTCGAGGCGGAGAGTCTCGTCAAGGAATCCGACGGATGCGACGGATATCCGCCGTGCGACCAGTGGAGTGCGCTCCGCTCGCTTGTGGACTTCTGTTCTGCCGTCACGCGCCGCTACGGAGAGTACAGGCCCCCAAAGGGCGTCTGAAAAGGCGGCCGACCTTGGAAAAAACGCTTTTTTTCCGGCAAATGATTTGAAATTTTGTGAAATATGCTATATATTAATAGGTTTTGTCTAAATTTCAATCAATTCAGCATAGGACCCTGTCCCAGAGATGGATAACTATTCCGAACAGCCCGTGGAACGCCTGAGAGAGATCCAGGCCGACCTTGAACGCCAGTATGCCGGATATCAGGCCCGCAGCCTCAAGCTCGACATGTCCCGCGGGAAACCATCCGGCAGCCAGCTCGACCTGACGAACGGCATCCTGGACCGCCTCGACGGCTACATGGTCGAGGGCGGCATCGACGCGCGCAACTACGGCTGTCTGGAAGGCATTCATGAGGCCCGCAAGCTCTTCTCCGAGCTGCTCGGCATCCCGCGCGACCGCCTTATGATCGGCGGCAACTCCAGCCTGAACATGATGTACGACACGATCGTGCGCCACTGGGTCTTCGGCACGCACGGACATACGCCGTGGGGACGCCTCCCCGCCGTCAAATTCCTCTGCCCGTGTCCCGGCTACGACCGCCATTTCGCCATCTGCGAGGACCTCGGCATCGAAATGATCCCGGTCCCGATGACTGCGACCGGCCCCGACATGGACATGGTCGAGCAGATCGCCGGTTCCGACGATGCCGTGAAGGGCATCTGGTGCGTCCCGCTGTACTCCAATCCGCAGGGCGTGTGCTACTCCGACGAGACCGTGGACCGTCTGGCCTCCATGCACACTGCCGCGCCCGATTTCCGCATCTTCTGGGACAACGCCTACGGCGTGCATCACATCTACGAGGAGTGCCATCTGAAGGACATCTTCGCGAGCGCCGAGGCCGCGGGCAATCCCGAACGCGTCTACTACTTCTTCTCGACTTCGAAGATCACGTTCCCCGGCGCGGGCGTGGCGCTGCTCGCCACCGGACCCGGCAACTTCGCCGAACTGAAGCATCACATGAGCATCCAGACCATCGGCCCTGACAAGCTCAACCAGCTCCGCACCGTGCGCTACCTGAAGAGCGCCGAGGGCGTCCGCGAACACATGCGCGTCCTGGCGCGCGAACTCCGCCCGAAATTCGACCTCGTGCTCGATACGCTCGAACGCGAGCTCGGCGGCACCGGACTTGCCTCCTGGCTGCGTCCGAAGGGCGGCTATTTTATTGCACTCGACACCATCCCCGGTTGTGCGACCGAAGTCATCGAGCTTGCGAAAAACGCAGGCGTCAAACTGACCGGACCCGGCTCGACGTTCCCACTGCACCACGATCCGCTCGACCGGAACATCCGCATCGCGCCCTCCTATCCGCCGCTCGACGAACTGAAGACCGCCATCGAGCTTTTCTGTGTCTGCGTGAAACTCGCCGGCGTCCGCAAGCTCCTCGCGGACAAACAAGCCTGAGCGCTTCAAGTTTACCCCGGCAGACGTATGCGTCACGACGAACTCCTCACCAGTCTGAAGAATCCGAAGGTCAAATACGCCGCATCCCTGCGGGAACGCAAGGAGCGCGACGCGCAGGGGGTGACGCTGCTCGAAGGTTACCGCGAGCTCTTCCGCGCGGACGCCATCGGCCTGAAGTTCCACGAAGTCTTCTACTGTCCCGAGCTCTTCCTCGGCGAAAACGAAGAGGCCCTGCTGGATTCCCTCGCCTCGCACGGCGCGTCGCTGTACCGCTGCACCGAGGACATCCTCCGCAAGCTCGCCTACCGCGACCGTCCCGAGGGCCTGATCGCCGTCATCGAGGTCAAACGCAAGACGCTCGCCGATATCCCGAAGGTGAAGAACGGCCTCTACCTCGTGGCCGAGACCATCGAAAAGCCCGGCAACCTCGGCTCCATGCTCCGCAGCGCGGACGCCGTCGGCGCCACCGCCATGATCGTCTGCAACAAGCAGACCGACTTCTACAACCCGAACGTGATCCGCGCCAGCACCGGTGCGATCTTCTCCGTCCCGCTCGCCGAGGCCACCTCCGAGGAATGTCTCGCCTGGCTGCGGTCCTTCGGCATTCGCACGCTCGCCGCCACCCCGCATACCAAACAGAATTTCACGGACGCGGACATGGTGCACGGCGTGGCGATCGTGGTCGGCGCCGAGCAGTTCGGCCTGACCCCGTACTGGATGGATTCCGCCGACCAGAAGGTCGTGATCCCGATGCTCGGACTGATGGATTCCCTGAACGTGGCGACTGCCGCGACCATCCTGCTGTACGAGGCGGCGCGTCAGCGCGGTTGGAAGTCCTCGGCGGCCGCCGATTACGGACTGGACCAGTTCGCCGGCGGGGAGAACTCGCTCGGACGCGGCTGATTTTTCCCATCCGCCCCGGTCCCGCGCGCGGGATTTGAAACGTTTTTCTATATATGGCGTTTTTTTCCGGTTTTCCGGCTTGCTTTTCCGTCTTTATGTTGTATAGTATAATATCAACATATTTTTACTGTTAAAACAATCATACGCCTTAAATGGTAAGGAGAATAAACGATATGCCGGCCACCCCCGCTTCCCGCCGCACTCCCCAGATGTCCTGGGAACTCCTCTTTCAGATCACCGACCTGCTCCGCGTCCTCGGAGCGCCAGGAAATACCCTCAACAACAAGAAGATAACGCTCGGCAAGATCCGCGTCATCAGCTATCTTTTCGCCAATATGGACCAGCCGCCGATGCTGAAGGACATCGCCGAAGTCTTCGGCCTGACCCCCGGCGCCGTGTCCCAGACGATCGACTCCCTCGTGGAAGACGGCATCGTGCAGCGCGAACAGTCCAGCGAAGACCGCCGCGCGATCCATATCTCCCTCACGAAACAGGGAATCGCGCTGAAACGCCGCCACGACAACTACTTCACCGACTACATGGACCATTTCTTCCGGAATATCGACGAGAAGAAACAGCAGATCTTCCTGGAGGTGCTGGAGCAGATGGTCGAGACGCTTCAGCCCGAAGTCGAAGAACAGGCCGCTGAATCCGAAAAAGAGGATTGAGCCTCCCAAAAGGAGGGTGTTATGCTTGACCTTGAACCCTGGCTGGAACGTTTTACGCAGGTTTTGCGGAAGACGTTCGGGGGACGTGTGTGGTTCGCCGGGCTTCAGGGCAGCTATGCCCGGGGCGAGGCGACGGCATCCAGCGACATCGATCTGGTCGTGGTCCTGGATGCGCTGACCGCGGAGGATATTGCTGTTTACGATACCATGCTGGATTCGCTCGACCGCAGGGAACTGGTCTGCGGATTCCTCTCCGGGAAAGATGAACTCCTGCACTGGGAACCGTCGGAGCTGTTCCAGTTCTGCCGCGATACCAAGCCGATCATCGGCAGTCTGGACGAGGTTCTTGCGCTTGTCAAACCCGGCGACGTCGACCGCGCGATCCGGTCCGGCGCATGCGGCATTTACCATGCCTGCGTCCATAACATGCTCTACGAAAAGGACGAAGGGATTCTCCGCAGCCTGTATAAGACAGCAACCTTTACAATTCGTGCATCAACATTCCGGCGCACGGGGAAATATTGCAGCCGGCTGGACGAACTTTTACATTTTCTGGATGCCGCCGACAGGGAGATCGTACAGGCTCATCGTTCCATGAAAGCCGGTACGCCCGTTGATTTTGCTCATGCATCGAAGGTGCTCTTCTCCTGGGCAAAAGAGATGATCGTACAAAAAGGCAGTTGAGATTTCTGATTCTCAGGCTTTCGGGAGGGTCTTCAGCACGTCGGCGACCTTGATCGCCTGCATGCAGGCGCGTGTGCCGAGCGGGCAGACATGCCTGAAGCACGGCGAGCAGGGTTCCTTGCGGTACAGGACGGTCCACTTCGGGGAAAGCGGCCCTGTCGCGGCCATGTCGGTGGACCCGAAGACCGCGGTACCCGGCGTGCCGATGGCGGCGGCCAGGTGCATGATGCCGCTGTCGTTGGCGATGCAGTACGCGGCATGCTTCAGGATGAACATGAGGGCGTGGAGCGAGGTCTTTCCGGCAAGGTTCAGCGTCAGGCCGGGCGTCAGCCCCTCGGCGCATTTTTCGCAGATCGGCGCTTCTTTCTTCGACCCCAGCAGGATCACGAATCCGCCGCGTTTCCTCTGCCAGTGGTCCGCCACGGCGTGGAACGCGCTCGCGTCCCAGCGTTTGGCGTCGCCGAATGCCGCACCGGGGGCGACCGCAAGGACGGGCTTTTCGGGGAAAGGACGTTCAAACGCCTGTTCGAAGCGCGCCGCGTCGAAATCCGGATGGACGGCGGGCATGGAGACGCCGTCCCAGTCGTCGATGCCGAGCTTTTTCGCGACTTCGAGGCAGCGTTTCGCCTGATGCGGCGGATTGAGCTGGCCGGAGATGCGTTTGGGGAATCGGATCGGATCCTGGAGCAGGATGGAGCGTCCGCGCGCCGCCGCCCCGAAGAGCGGATTTGCGCCCAGCTGCCGCATCACGACGGCGTCCCGGAGCGAGTTGTTGAAGAGGATGCCTGCGCCGAAATGCCGATGCAGGAGAGATTCAAGTTCTCTGCGTTTGGGGAATGCGTGCGGATCGGCGACGGGGACGATCTCGTCGACCGTCTCATCCAGTGCATCGAGTACGGGCGCGAGTCCTGCGGGACAGATCACGGTGAGCGCGCAGAATTCGGGGAGGAGACGCTTCAGGAGCATAAGCGCAGGGAACGTCATGACGAGATCGCCCAGCCAGTTCGGCGACCGCACGAGAAGCCCGTCGCGCCATTGTTCGGGAGGGATGGTCATGGCTGTGCCTCCTGTCGCGCATGTTCGGCGCCGTCATCGGCCGTTTCGAGCACGACGAACGCCGTGGCGAGTTCGCGTTCGTGGCTGATGGAAACGTGGATGCGGGTGATGCCGAGGCGTTTCGCGGTCTCGGCGGTCGCGGCGTACAGCTTGACGAACGGTTTGCCGCGTTCATCGGACAGCACCTCGATCTCCACGAAAGCGCATTCGGCGCACATGCCGGTGCCGAGCGCCTTGGAAAACGCCTCCTTGGCGGCCCAGCGGCCCGCGATAAATTCCTTCGGATCCTTCAGCTCCGCCATGCGTTCCAGCTCGGCGGGCGTGAGGATGTTCTTGACGAAATGATGGCCGTGCTTAGCGTAGATGGACCCCACGCGGGCGCAGTCTGCGATGTCCGTTCCGATCCCGAATATCATGTTCATTCTCCTTCTTTCAGCTTCGTCAGCAGACCGCCTCGTCCGCGTTCATGTTCGTGCGCCCGGTAGCTGTAATACCCGAACCGCGAAACGATCACATGGTCCAGCAGGGTGATCCCGAGCGAGGAGAGCGCCTGGCTGATGTCGAACGTGACGGCGTCGTCATCGCGGGACGGTACGGCGCTCCCGCCGGGATGGTTGTGGCAGATGACGACCGCCTGCGAGCCGGAGAGCAGGGCCGTTCGCGCGACTTCGGACGGGAAGATGTTGACGGCGTCGACCGTACCGGCGCTGAGCGTATCGCACCGGATCAGGCGGTTCTGCGTGTTCAGGAAGAAAACAAGGGTGACCTCATTGTTTTTGTCGCCGAGCTTCATGCGGGCGTAGTCCGCGAAGTGCTGAGGTGAATTCAGCAGCGGCAGAGACTCCATCGTCCGTGCCAGATACCGCACGTTTGCGCTGCGGATCAGCTTCAGCAGCGTGATGGAGTTCTGTCCGAGGCCGGGTACCTGCGCCAGGTCCTCCGGTTGAGCATCCATGACGCCGGGGAACGAGTGGAACCGGTTCAGCAGTTCCTTCGCAATGGGCTTCACGTCACGGCGCGGGATGGAGTAGGTCAGGATCAGTTCCAGCAGTTCATAATCCAGGAACGCATCCTGTTCGTAGTTCGCGAACTTCTCCCGCAGGCGCTGTCTGTGTCCGAGCCTGTCTTCCGGCGTCATGATGCGCACCTCCTGAAAAGGGTGACGGACTCGAAATGCCCTGTGGCGGGGAACATGTCGGCCATGCCGGCAGTCTGAATGACATAGCCGTGTTCCGCCAGACGGTCAGCGTCGCGCCGGAGCGTGTCAGGGGCGCAGGAAACGTACAGGATGGCCTCGGGTGTCCACCAGCCGATTTCGTGCGTCAGAGAGGCCGGAAGGCCCGTTCTCGGCGGATCCACGAGGACACTGCACTTCGCCGGATCGCAGGAAGATGCCAGTGTATGGAACGCTTCGCCAGCATCCGCCGCAAGGAATGTGCACTGACCGGAGACGCCGTGCTGCGTGGCGTTGTGTTTCGCCGCATCGATCGCAGCCTTGTCCAGTTCGACCGCGCGCGCCGTGAGGCCGGGGATCGCTTCCGCCGCGAGGATGGAGAAGACGCCGACGCCGCAGTAGAGTTCGAGGAGCTGTTTCGAACCAGTTTCCTTCAGCAGCGCCAGCACGCGTTCCGCCAGTTTCGGCGACATGTCAGGATTGACCTGGAAAAAAGACGTTTTCGGCACGCGGAACTCCCCGTACGCGCCGAGCTGCTCCGTCAGGTGCGTGAGCTTTTGCCACTTCTCCGAACCGGAATCCAGCGCGCCGTCGCAAATCGTCCGGCGGAACATGCGTTTCTGGCCGTCCGCGCCGGGCGCGGCGGTCGTGAGGAGTCCGCGGATTTCAGGATGGCCGAGCAGGCAGTCCTGCACGGGGACCGCCGTTATGTTGTCGAGTCCGCGGTAACAGAACGCGCCGTTTTCACAGACAAATGTAAGCTTGTTCCGGCAGCCGTTGCGGGATGGCGCGGGCAGCGGCGGCAGGAATTGAATTTCTCTTCCGGCGGGATTCCCGCGCGTAAGGAAATCGGTGAATTGACGGTTCTTCCATTCCAGTTCGCAGTCGTAGGATGCGTGCCGGTACACGCAGCCGGGACAGGTCCCGGCGAGCGGACAGTCCGGCCTAACGCGTTCAGGCGAAGCCGTCAGTACGTCCAGAACTCTGGCGCGCGCAAACGACTTCGCCTCATGGGTGATTTCCGCGCGGACCGTTTCGCCGGGCAGTGTGCCCGGGATGAAACAGACCTTGCCGTCCGGGAGCCGGCCCACGCCGTCGCCTCCGAACGCGATACGCGAAACCGGAACAGAAAACTCCATCAATTCGGAATCTCTCGGAAGAGATCGAGCGGTTCGACGATCTTGAGTTCGCTCTTGATCTTTTCGATGGCGTCGTCGGGATCGGCGAAGCGGAAGATGATGGCGGCCTTGCCGTGGAGACCCGCGGCGAAGGCGTACAGATATTCGATGTTGACCTGATGCCGGTCGAGGACTTCGAGGATCTTGGAGAGGCTGCCGGCGGCGTGGTCGACTTCGATCGCGACGACGTCGGTGATCTTGACGGCGAACTGGTTGGCTTCGAGGAGGTCGCGGGCTTTTTCCCAGTCGCGGATCAGGAGGCGCAGCACGCCGAAGAACTTGCTGTCGCTGAGCGAGAGCGTGGAGATGTTGATCCCGTTGTCGGCCAGGAGTTTCAGAGCGGCGTTGACGGTACCGGGCTTGTTTTCGACGAAGAGGGAAATCTGTTTGAGTTTCATTCTGACGTCTCCTGATTTATGCGTTGAGGTTGCGGCGGTCGATCACGCGTTTTGCCTTGCCTTCGCTCCTGGGGATGGAGTTCGGAGCGCACATCTTGACGAAGACGCGGATGCCGAGGATGCGTTCGATGGCATGGCCGATGGTGTGGCGGATGTCCTCGATGGCGGACACGCGGTCGTGGAAGATGGTCTCGTTGACCTCGATATCGACTTCGATGTTGTCCAGGCCGTGCTCGCGGGTCAGGATGATCTGGTACACGGGCAGGACCGATTCCACGCTCATGATCGCGGTCTCGATCTGCGAGGGGAAGACGTTCACGCCGCGGATGATGAACATGTCGTCGCTGCGGCGGCCGATCTTGGCGATGCGGCGGATGGTGCGTCCGCAGGCGCACTGCGAGGTCTCGATGTGCGTGATGTCGCGGGTGCGGTAGCGGATCATGGGCATGGCGCGCTTTGCCAGCGTGGTGAGGACGAGTTCGCCTTCCTGTCCGTCCGGGAGGACTTCGCCAGTAGCGGGGTCGATGATCTCGGGATAGAAGTAGTCTTCGAAGATGTGGAGGCCGTCCTGTTCGAGGCAGGAGCAGCCGACGCCGGGGCCGACGATCTCGGAGAGACCGTAGATATCGTATGCCTTGATGCCGGACTTCTTCTCGATCAGGGTGCGCATGGCTTCGGTCCAGGGCTCCGCGCCGAAGATGCCGAGGCGGACGGGGAGTTCGCGCATGTCGATGCCCATCTTTTCGGCGGTCTCGATCATGTGCAGGAAGTAGCTCGGGGTGCATGCCACGCAGGTCACGCCGAAGTCCTTCATCAGCATCACCTGGCGTTCGGTGTTGCCGCCGGAGGCCGGGATCACGGTCGCGCCGATGTGCTCGAAGCCGCCGTGGGCGCCGAGGCCGCCGGTGAAGAGGCCGTAGCCGTAGGAGACCTGCGCGATGTCGCCTTCATGGACGCCGACCGCGGCGAGAGCGCGGGCGACCGCCGTGGACCACACATTGAGGTCTTCGCGGGTGTAGGCGACGACGATGGGCTTGCCGGTCGTGCCGCTGGACGCGTGGAGACGCACGACGTCCTTCATAGGGGTGGCGAAGAGTCCGAAGGGATAGGTGTCGCGAAGGTCGGCCTTCACGGTAAAGGGGAGCAGGCGGATATCCTCAAGCTTCTGAATGTCGTCGGGTTTGATGCCGCGCTCATCCAGACGCGCCTTGAAAAGCGGGACGTTGGCATAGGCGAGTTCGACCATGTCGCGGAGCCGTGCGAGCTGAAGCGAATGGAGTTGTTCCAGGGGGATGAAGTCCATCGCGCTGATGGGATTCATCGGGACTGCCTTGGTGGGTTTCATGATGGTGCCTTTGGTAGAGAGGTTTGGTGCTTCAGGAGAATCTGTGCAGGCGAGACGCTATTCGCCCGTTTCCACCTGAATGATTCATTTAAATATAACCGCCGCAGTCGTATTATCAAGGTGCGGGACGGGAAAAATAAGGAAAAAAGTTGCGCGTTCTTTTCCGAAAAAGACTGTCCCCGAAACCTGCGCGGTTTCGGGGACTTTTGACTTCGAGCAAAGCTTTTTGCAGGTCAGGTCAGATGTTCGCGCCGCGGCGGAACGCCTGGACGTTGGCCTCGCCGATGGGGCCTGCGAAATTCTCGCGGATCAGGGTTTCCCACAGGTCCGCGGGGAACTTGAGGTAGCGGTTCAGCACACCGAGCATCGCGATGTTCGCCATGCGGGACTTTGCGTCGTCGACCGACAGATCGGACGGGCGCACGATGACCGTGGCGTCGTTCAGGTACGGGCGGGCGACCTCGATCTGGTCCTCGGAGACGGCCACGAGGTAGTCGGTCATGCCGACCGGGACCATCGGGCTGAGGACTTGTTTGCCGAAGCGGACGTCGCTGGAGACGGAGCCGCCGCGCTGGCTCATGCCGTGGAGTTCGCTTTTCTTGACGTCGAATCCGAGGCGGAACGCCGCTTCGGTCAGCATGTCGGATGCGCGGATGATCCCCTGGCCGCCGATGCCGACGAACAGGACGTTGGTAATGTCACGACTCATTTTTTCACCTCGGTGGAATTGGCCATTTTCGCCATCTTTTTCATTTGCATCAGGCACGGACGCCGCACGATGATCACGGTGGCGTCGTTGGACGCCAGGCGTTCCTGCAGAAGCGCGCGGTAGCCGTCGTTGTCGCCGACGGGGTCCACGACGTCGACGTGGTCGACGCCGAGCGAACGGCAGACGTCTTCGAGTTTGATCGGGACTGCCGGGGTCTTGTCCAGGTGGTAGCCTGTGGCGGCGTGTTCCTGGAGCCCGGTCATGGCGGTGGTGCCGTTGTCGAGCAGCAGGACCACATGCCCGGTCGCGGGCTTGTTGTAGACCATGTCCACGACGCCGGTCAGGCCGCTGTGCAGGAACGTGCTGTCGCCGATCACGCTGACCACGCGGCGGGCTTCGGGCGTGTCGCCGAGCGAACGGCGGAGGCCGAGGCCCATGCCGATGCTCGCGCCCATGCATTCGGAGGCATCCATGGCATTGAACGGCGGGAGCACGCCGAGCGTGTAGCACCCGATGTCGCCCAGCACGGTCAGCTTCAGGTCGCTGAGCAGTTCGAAGGTCTTGCGGTGCGGGCAGCCGGGGCAGAGCGCCGGGGGACGGCCCGGGGCGCCCGCGGGCGGCGGCGTGGTATCATGTGCGAGGAGCTGTTTCACGCGGCCGACGGAGAGTTCGCCGCACTCGAAGACATCTTCCTTGCCTTCGACCGGGATCCCGGCGGCGCGGAGGTTTTCCTCCAGGAAACGGCTGCCTTCCTCGACGACGGCGAAGCGCTTCACACTTCCCGCGAACTTGCGGATGGCGTCCAGCGGGAGCGGCCAGGTCATTTTCAGCTGGAGCACGGATGCTTCGGGGGCGGCCTCCAGCACATGTTGGACGCTTACGCCGGAGCTGAGGATGCCGAGCTCGGAAGACCCGGCGTTGAGGACTGCATGCAGGTCGGAGGATTCGTTGTATGCCGCGAGGTCCTTCATCACCTGGATGAGGCGGACATGGGCGCGGCGGGCGTAGGCCGGGATCATGACCTTCGTTGTCGCGTCGGCCTTGTACGGAACCGGGCGGAACGCCTCGGGGGCCTTCCAGAGTTCGACGGGCCCCATGGAGTGGCAGACGCGCGTGGTCATGCGGAGCAGGACCGGCACTTTGAACTTTTCGGAGAGTTCGAACGCGCGAATGGTCAGGTCGTAGGCTTCCTGGCTGGAGGACGGTTCCAGCATCGGCATCTGCGCGAATTTCGCATAATTGCGGTTGTCCTGCTCGTTCTGGCTGGACACCATGCCCGGATCGTCCGCGGACACGATCACCAGGCCGCCGTTGACCCCCATGTAGGTCAGCGTGAACAGCGGGTCGGCGGCCACGTTCAGCCCGACGTGCTTCATGGTCACGAGCGCGCGGCCGTTGCCGAGCGAGACGCCCGTCGCGACCTCGAGTGCGACCTTCTCGTTGGGCGACCACTGGGCCGCGCCGCCGATGGATGTGAGGGTTTCAAGGATTTCCGTGGACGGTGTGCCGGGATAACCGGCCCCCAGCGTCACGCCGCATGCTTTCGCGCCGTAGGCGATCGCGCCGTCGCCGCTCAAGATCATTTTTTTGTCAGCCATGGTATGCCCTGATTGCTGGTGGATTCCCCCCTGACAAGGAGGTTTTTAGTTTTGTGAAAAAGATCATCTAAATATAACGCAGGAACGCGATTTTTCAATAGTTGGAACCCAAAAAAGGCTTGAGGGGAACGGTCGGTCAGGATAGCTTCAGCAGATATTCGACCGTCTCTTTCAGGCGTTCCACCGGAAGCCCGATGACGTTCGTGAGCGAGCCGTCGATGGATTCGATGATGTCCTCGCCGTGCTCCTGGATGGCGTATGCCCCGGCTTTATCCAGCACATTGACATCCTGCACGTATTTGTCGATGATCTCAGGCGTCAGCGGGCGGAACGTAACGTGTGTGGCCTCTTCGAAGCGCACCAGAAAGTCCGCTTCGATGCATCGGACGCAGACTCCGGTCGCCACGTCGTGCGTATGTCCGGAGAGTCTTGCGAGGATCTTTTTCGCATCTTCGAGGTCGGCAGGCTTGCCGATCGTTTCGCCCTCGAACCGGATCACGGTATCCGCGCCGATCACGATCGCCTGCGGATTCAGTTCGGCGACTACCTCGGCCTTGCGCATGGCGTTTTCCAGCGGGTCGTTTCCCTCCTCCACATGCGAGGTCATGATCCGGATGTCTGCGAATGCCGGACCTGCTTCCCGGAGCAGAGAGGACCTGCGCGGTGAGGCGGAAGCCAGGATGATCGGGCGGGCAGATGCGACGGAGACTTCGTCCATCGGATCAGACATGGCGCGAATCCGGTTCCAGCTTGAACGACGCGGCGATCTCCGCCGGATCGGTCGTGGCGGTACCGGCCTTGCCGACGACGATGCCCGCGGCCTGGTTCGAGATCAGGGCTGCCTCACGGTCGGTCGCGCCTGCGGCGTGGTACAGCGTGAATGCGGAAATGACCGTGTCGCCTGCGCCGGAGACGTCGAAGACTTCGCGCGCGATGGTCGGGATCACGAATCCGCGCGGCTCCTTGTCGGAATACAGCGCCATGCCCTGATGCCCCAGCGTGATGAGCAGGATGTCGGGCGCCCATTCCTTGCGGATTCTCGCCGCGACGGCCTGTAGAGCCGTGTCCTTCGCCGGATCATCGGCGGGGTCGGTGTGATACATCCCGGCGAGCGCGAACGCCTCGGCGCGGTTCGGGGTCATGAGGGAGATGCCCCTGGTCCGGACCGGGTTGCCCGGATGCGGGTCGAGCGAGGTGAAGATCCCTTCGTGTGATGCGGTCGCGACGATCGCGTCGAGCATTTCCTGTCCGATGAGCCCCTTGGCGTAGTCCTCGATGACGACGGCGTCGAGCTCGTGCAGACGGATTTTCTTGGTCAGAGTCTCGATGAGTCGGTCGCGGATTTCGGTGTCGACGGGCGCGGTTTCCTCAAAGTCCATGCGGACGATCTGCTGGTTCCCGGCGATCACACGCTGTTTTTCGATGGTGACGCGGCCGGGCACACCGACGATGCCGTTCGTGTTGATGCGGGCTCCGGCGAGCAGCGCGCGCAGTTTTTCACCGGGTTCGTCGACGCCGACGATCCCGAACGCGAAGATCTTTGCTTCGGGGGAAAGCGCCTTCAGGTTGCGCATGACGTTTGCCGCGCCGCCGAGACGGATGCTCTTGCTGCGGACGCGGAGCACGGGAACAGGCGCCTCCTGGGAGAGGCGCGAGGCGCTGCCTGAGATGTAAGTGTCGAGCATGAGGTCGCCGAGCACGGCGATACGGAGCGGTTTGGAAGCGTTGACGAGCGTGAAAAAACGTTCGGAGGTAATAGCGGGAAGCATATTGGGATGGCCTCGGTGTGAGTTCGGGGGGTTAATTCTGGTTTTGCGGGAGGTCCTGCGCCGGGGCGGAACGACCGTTTATTATCCTGTCCTCAAGTGCGCGGGCGTATACCGCCGGATCGATCGATTCCTGCTGGACATGAAAACTCTTCTGAGCTGTGTAGCTGCCGAGATACTGGTTGAAGCTCACGACTTTTTCGAAGTCGATCTCCCCTCCGGAATCCATGTCGCCGAAATACTCGCCAAGCGTCTTTTCGATTCTGGCGCGGGTTTCTTCGGGAAACAGGATCCAGGAGTTTCTCGGCGGGTTCCATGCGCATACGATCAGCGCATAGCGTGACAGCACGTTCCGAAGGGAGGTCACCTGTTCCAGCGTCATCTCCTTGCTGTGTTCGCGCACATGGAGCGCAAATCCGTCCATGACGTCCTCGACGAGCTTGACCTCGCCCCGATGCGCGTAGTCTTTTTCGTTCGTGCCTCGGACTGCCTGGCGGATGCGGTCGATCTGCTCGTACATTTCGTCGCGCTCCATGTCGAGGGCCAGGAATTTCTGGTGGCGCAGCTGAATCGGAAAGATGATCGTGATGTAGAGCTGGAAAACGATCAGCGCGCCGAAAAGGGCGATGGCCGCACCGGTCACGACGTCGCGCTTCCGCCTCGTGGAGTAGAATTTTCTGATATTGATACTGCTCATAGGATGAATTCCGTATGGCGGATCCATGTGGAAACGCCGTCAGTTGTTCTGCCAGGGCAGGTCCCATTCGCCGATTTCATGGAGCGCGTAGAGCGCCACGGCGGCGCCGGCATATTCGCCGAGCTTGGATCCGAGCTTGCCTGGTACGATGGCGCATGCCTCGCGCGGCTGTTTCCAGCCGTATTTTTTGACGCGTTCGAGAAGCGGCTTCATGAAGAGGTCGCCGCACTGGATGGCGATGGTGCCGAGGGCGATGATCGAGGGGTTGAAGATGTTATGGAGCATACCGATCGCCTGGGCATGACGCTCCATCATCTCATCCCAGATGGCGCAGGCGTACGGGTCGTTCGCCTCGACGGCGTCGGAGATCGTCTTCATGTCGATGTTTTCGATGTTGCCGCCGGCAAGCTGAACGACTGTACTGTTCGGGCTGTTCGCGAGTTCGCGCTGCACACGCTGGGCGATGGCGCGTCCGCCGGAAAAAGCCTCCCAGCAGCCGCGCAGCCCGCAGTTGCAGAGCGGTCCGTTTACATCGAGGACCATGTGTCCGACCTCGCCGGCATCGCAGGTGGCGCCGCGCACGAGGCGCCCGTTTGCGATGACGCCCGCGCCGATGCCCGTGCTGATGGAAATGTACAGCATGTCCTGCGAACCGATACCGGAACCGAAGAGCCATTCTGCCAAGCCGGACGCATTGGAGTCGTTGTCGAAGAAGGCGCGCACTCCGAACGCCTCGGACAGGTAGTCGCGGATGGGAACATGCTTCCATTTCTTAAGATTGGAAGGAGCCATCACGATCCCGTTCTTGAAGTCGAGCGGAGAAGGCGTGCAGACGCCGACCGCTTTCAGGTCGTCCCGGGTCATCCCGGCATCCGCGAGCAGGGATTTCCCTGCGGAAACCATCGCGGGAAGCACGTCGTCCGGTTCGCGTTCCTTGTTCGGGACGCGGCTGGATGCGACGAGCGTGCCGTCGCTGAGGACGAGAGAGACGGCGACCTTCGTGCCGCCGACATCGAAACCGAGAATCGGGAATGGTTTTGCCATGATTTGGGTCTCCTTCCGGAAATTTTGCGAAAAAAACAGAAAAACCGATACAATATACATTGAAAAATCGGTCTTGGCAAAGTAATTTATAGAGTTTTTAAGATTTTTTTCCAAAAATGAGGTGTCCTTCATGCTTTCCTGTCTTTTTTCGTCTTTTTCCCCGATTCTTGCCGCCAATGGCCTTGTCTATGCATTTCGGCAAAGCGACGCCATGGGGCAGGGGATTTGTGTCATACTCTTTTTAGCTTCGATCGTCGTCTGGGTCGTCATGTGGGACAAAAGCTGTTCCCTGAACAAAGCAAGAAGGGAAAGCACGGCGTTCCTTCAGACGATCCTGAAATCATCCAACCCGCTCGGGCTCAAGGAAGATGCAAGGAAGACCAAGGCGCCGTCCGCTCAGATCTACCTTGCCGCATGCAACCGCATCGAATCGTTCCATATCAGGCAGCCGGGCGGCGGACGCCGCGCCATGAGCGATGACGAGATCAAGGTGATGCGTTCGGCGATGGAGCAGGCCGTGGAGGACCAGATCCTCATCCTGCAGGAAAAGACCATGATCCTGGCGACTGCGGTAAGCGGCAGTCCGTTCCTCGGTCTTTTCGGCACGGTCTGGGGCATCACGGTCGCGTTCACGAAACTCGCACAGGCGGGCCGCGCCGACGTCCAGACCTTGGCGCCCGGCGTTTCCGGCGCGTTGCTCACGACCGTGATCGCGTTGCTCGTGGCGATCCCGTCCATGATCGGCTCCAATATCATCGCGTCCAAGATCAAGGATTTTTCGGTTCACCTGGACAGGGTCGTGGACGAGATTTGCGCCAAGTTCAAAATCGAGCAGCTTGACTCCTACTGGCGCGCAGAGTCCTCGGAAGCGGATGCCGGACAGCAGTAATCACGGAGCGGCCTCCCCCATGTCAAAGAAACGCAGAGAGCTTTCCGTTCCCATTTACGATCAGATCAACCTCACGAATCTGATCGACATGCTCTTTTTCCTTCTGATCATCTTCATGATCACCGCACCCCTGCTGGAGTATTCCGTCGACGTCTCGCCGCCGGAGATGAACGCCAATCCCATCAAGCCGGATCCCGATGCCAAGATCATCAATGTGAAGGCCGACGGGTCCATCGTCTACGACCGCCGCACCGTCACGGAAGCGGAGCTTCAGATCATCCTCTCCCAGATCGAACAGCAGAGCGGTCGCGACACGTCTATTTTTCTGCGCGGAGACCGTGACCTCAGGTACGGCGTCGTGATGAATGTCATGAGGCTGATCCGGCTGGCCGGATTCCGCAACGTCGAACTCGTGATGCAGGAGGAGGCGCAATGATGAACGGTCAGATCGGCAATGATCCTTATTTCAGCCCGAAGCGCCTGCGCATCATCCTTACCTCCGTGCTGCTGCTTCATGTCGGCGTCATCATCGTCCCGATGATCAATTCCTTCCTTACGGATTATTTCGATCCGCCGCTCGTCGTGATGAAGGTCGGGCTCGCCGACCTGCCGCTCGGAGATTCTCCGGACGCCGGAGCGCCCGCCCCCGCGGATACTTCCGTTTCCGAGCCGGATCCCGTTTCCGTGGATGATATCCCGGATCCGAAGTCGGTCGCCGATCTTCCTCCCGAGCAGAAGATCGAACCTCCGCCGAAGGTCGAGAATCCTCCGAAGCCGAAGGATGACCCGAAACCGACCGTCAAGCCGCCTCCGAAGGAGGATCCGAAACCGACCGTCAAGCCGCCTCCGAAAGAGGATACGAAGCCGAAGACCGAGCAAAAGAAGGACCCGCCGAAGTCGAATCTGTTGAAGCCGGAAGACATCATCAAGCCGAAGAATACGAAGACGCAGGCACAGATCGACGCGGAACGCAAGGCGCGCGAGGCCGCCGAGGCCAAGGCGAAAGCCGACGCGAAAGCGCGTCAGGATGCCATCGCCGCTCTCCGCAACGCAGCCGGACAGCAAGGCCGCTACGGCACGACAAATCCCGGTCAGGAGGGCATTCTGGCGACCAGGGAGATGCGCGACTACTACGAACAGCTGAACGCGTACATCCGCCCGAAATGGAACGCCGTTTCCCCGTCCAGCATTGAGCTCGGGGGCAGTATCTCCAACTGGCCGGTCGTCGAGCTCACCATCAATAAAAAAGGGGAGGTCACGAACTCTGCTTTCGTCTCCCCGTCCGGCAACAGGAAGATCGACGATGCGGTCAAACAGCTTCTGGCGGACCTGAAGGTCGTGCCCGCGCCTCCTCAGGCCGCGAAGATTCGCGTTACGCTCGATATTCGCTGAATCCATCCTTGTTTCTGAATCCACGAAAAAACTCCGCATGGCAGAAAAACCGTGCGGAGTTTCGTGTTTTCGGATAAGCGGGGATTTTCAGGCGCGAGCGAGCGTGATCTCCAGTTCGACGGATTCCGATTCCACCGGAGCTTCCGGCTTGCGGATCCGGAGCGTGATCCGGTCCAGAAGCGGGAACTGCGCCAGAAGTCTTTCCCCGCATGCGTAGGCGAGGCGTTCGAGCAGGAAGAACGACGTCCCGGCGGCGTATTCCCGCACGCAGCGTTCGACCGCGGTGTAGTCGACGGCATCGCCGAGGTCGTCAGTCCGTCCCGCGCGGGAGAAATCTCCGCACAGCTCGAGGTCGAAAAAAAGAGTCTGCGGGACGGTGCGTTCGGCGGGAAGCGTCCCGATCACGCAGCCGACGGGCAGACCTCGAAGAATGATCTTGTCCATTCGGAAAGAAGACGGTCTCAGATCGTCCCGTCCTTCTTCGTCATGTCTTCGTATGCCTTCTTCGCAGCTTCCTCGCGGAGCTGGATTTCGCGGGCGCGGGCCGCGGCTTTTTCCTTGTTTTCGGCGTCTTCGCGTTCGCGGTCCTCGGCGGTTTCGGCGATGAGCTGTTTTTCACGCTCGTAGGAGAGACGGTCCACGGGGCTTTCGCCTCGGATGAGGCGGGCGATGCCGGTGGAAAGGACGACCGCGGGCAGGTCGCTTTCGCGGATGGAGGAGATCGGCACACTCAGCGGATCGTATTTTTTGCCCGTCTTGTCGTAGACGGTCACGCAAACGTTCTTCACGTCCTTCTCCGGGACAATGGAAAGCAGCGCGAGGTAGTCGCCCTTTGCGCTGGAAAGGATCTCCTTGACCTCGTTTTCGGAGAACGTGGTGCCGAGTTTGTGTTTGATGCGGAATTCCTTCATCGTCTTCTCGACCGCATCGGCGTTGCACAGCGTGATCTGGGAGTGCGTGGCGAGCTCGGACTTCAGGTACTCGATCAGGAGCGAAGCCGTGCGGTTGTCCTGCTGGTCGGAGGAGACGGGGCGGGAGAGATCGTCGAACACGAGGACGGAATAGGGCTTGCCGGCAAATGCCGTGAGGGAGACGAGCATGGCGGCGGTAAAGATCGCAATATGTTTGAACATGGCAGGATTCCTTTCGATCCGGACTTGTTTGTATGTATCTTCGGGACGAATAGTTTGTACACCGTAATTATAATAATCTATCACGCGAATCACAACTTTCAAGCGGTCCGGCGTTTTTTTCCGCGTTTTTTCGCTCTTTCCAGCGTTTTTTTCCATTTTCCGTTTGGAATCGCCGCTTTTTCGTGCTATAGTTTTAGGTCCGTATTCATTCGACAAATCCGCACAACCTTCAAGGATTCTGCCATGTTCAAACAGCATGCCGCTTTTACCTCGGAAGTCCGGACCGCCATGCGCGGCGGCGACGGATCCGTTTCCATTGAACACATCTGGAAGCCCGGCGTCGAAATGGGCTCCCCGGCCCGCATGTACTCCCGCCTGATCCTCCAGCCCGGATGCTCCATCGGCTGGCACGTCCATGAAAACGAGGAAGAAATCTTCTACATACTTGCAGGCCAGGCCCGGATCGACGACAACGGCACCGAGGTCGTCGCCACCGTCGGCGATTCCGTCATCACGCGGTCCGGCGAGGGGCACTCCGTGGCCTGCGAAGGCACCGACACACTCGAAATCCTTGCCTGCATCATCCGCTATGTCAACGAATGAGTCATCCGGCGTGATGAACGTAGCGATCATTGGGTTCGGCCTCCTGGGAGCGTCCTTCGGGCTTGCCCTCGAAGGCATGCCCGGCATCCGCCGTCTCTGCTGCACCCGCAGCGCCGCTGCCCGCGAATGGGCGCTTTCCGCCCATGCGGCGGATTTCGCTTCGGACGATCCCGCCGAGGTCATCCCGCAGGCCGACGTCACTTTCCTCGCGCTCCCGCTTCCCGTTATCGTCAGGTATCTCACGGATTTCGCGCATCTTTGGCGGCCCGGCGCCATTGTGACGGACATGGGCAGCGTGAAAGGCGCGATCCTGGATGCGGCCGAACGTACCGTGGTGCCGCACGGCGTCGTGTTCGTCGGCGGGCATCCGATGGCCGGTACCGAGTACTCCGGACACGTCCATGCATTCCCCACGATGTTCCGCGGAGCCGACGTCTTCCTGTGTCCCGCTTCGAACGCCTCGGAGGCGCACGTCGAGTCCGTCGCCGGGTTCTGGCGCGCGGTGAAGACGAACGTCATCCGCATCGAACCGAAGGAACACGACGATCTGGTGGCGCACACCAGTCATGTGCAGCACATCGTGGCATCGGCGCTTGCGCTCACTATCCTCGGCAGCGAGGACCCGCGCGAAAAGATGCTCCGCGACGCCGGGTGCGCGGGCGGGTTCCGGGACACCAGCCGAATCGCGTCCAGCAACCCGGTCATGTGGCGCGAGATCATTGAGTTCAACACGCCCGCGATCCTGAACGCCCTCGACAATTTCCAGAAGAAGCTCGACGTCCTGCGCGGCGAGATCGCATCCGGCGACTACGACGCTTTCCAGCGGGAATTTGCCCGCGGGAAAGAACTTCGCGATGCCTGGCTCGTGAAGCATATGCGCAATAAGTGACGACAGAGTTTTGTCCTGCACCCTGGCGGCAACCATCTGAAAATCATCTGGAGGTATTATGCTGAAACGCATTCTGGTCCTTTCCTTCGTGCTTGCGGCCGCTTTTGTTTTTTCTTCGGTCCTTCCCTCGCAGTCCAAGGCCGCGATCGACTCCTCCCGTGCGAAATGCGCGCATTGCCAGAAGGAGAGACCGGTTTCGGTCCAGGCAAAAAACTGGAAGAGCGATAAGGTCCCGCTCTGTTATGAATGTGCCATGCTGCCCCGGTGCAGCTACTGCCAGATGCCGTCCGAGGTGGAAACCGGCGGGGGAGACCGTCTTTGCCGGGATTGTGCCAGGGATACCGTCAAGGACAAGGCCGACGCGGAAAAAGTTATGAAGGACGTCCGGCAGGTCCTCTCCACGAAGTTCAAGATGACGTCCAAACACAAGATCATTTACGAACTCGGCACACGGAAAGACCTCAATCTGGAGGCGGACGGCAAACACAACGAGCTTGGCTGGTTCGATCCGAAGACGATCCGGAACAAGCCGCAATACACGATTCGCATCCTGACGGGGCTTCCACGCGACGTCTTCCGCTCTGTCGGGGCGCACGAACTGGCGCACGACTGGATGAATGAATCGATCCCGCACCTTTCGGACAAGCCGGAGATCCGCGAAGGCTTCGCCGAATTCGTCGCCTGGTCGTTTTCGAAGGCCGAAGGGAACAAACGCATGATGGAGTACACCGAGGGGCGCACCGACGAGGTGTACGGCGGAGGATTCCGCAAAGTGCGGGCGATGATGGGCGATGCGAAAACGGCCGAGGAATGGAAGGCCATCCTGCTGAAAGAATTTCCGCTGAAGGGCAAAAAAAGCGGAAAATGATCCGCCCGGCGTTTTTCATAGTCAGAAAAAAAGAAGCGGGGGATTTGACATTCGACGGCATCCGTGCTATATTCTTCTTCGCTATGAATTAACAACGGAGTTTCGGAAGTTCCATGATGTACCGTCTTTTCTCCCTGTTTCTGACATTCTTCCTTTCCGTCCTGCTCTGCGGCGGACTGTTTGCCGCAAAACGGAATACGATAGTCTGCGACTGGTGCGGCAAGAAGATCCAGTCCAACGCGTCGTTTCTGAAATCCGAGGACAAGAATTTCTGCTCCGAAAAATGCTTCGACGCATACGCCGAGTCGCTTCTCCCCGTCTGCGATGTCTGCGGCAGGCGCTTCAAGGAAGGTTTTACCAGCGATGGGAAAAACTACTGTTCAAAAGCCTGCCTGGAAACCACGTTCCGCGAATGTGTCCACTGCCATCGGCGGGAACCGAAGGGCGTCATCATCGGAGACTCCCTCTTCCTCTGTGAATACTGCAAGGAGCTCCCCGCCTGCGCCAGCTGTCAGATGCCGCTGGATAAATTTGCGAAGGACCTCGGTGACGGGCGCAGCATCTGCCGCGAATGTGCCAGCAGTGCCATCTTCTCACAGGCCGAGGCGGAAAAGGTCATGACCGAGCTCCGTCAGGCGCTCGCCGACAGGTTCAATATGGCTACGAAGCATCCGATCCAGTTCGACCTTTGCACCCGTACCGAACTGAAAAAGGAATCCTCCAGCGACGGGGAGCGCGAGCTCGGACTCTTCATTTTCAATCGGAATACTCTCACTTTTTTCAATTATCCCATCAGGAGCAAAGCCGAATTCCGCATTCTGATCCTGAACGGGCTGGCGCCGGACTTCTTCCGCGGAGTCGGAGCACACGAGCTCGCCCACGACTGGATGCTGGACAATCTCCCCCATATCGAAGAACCGGAGATCCGCGAGGGATTCGCCGAATTCGTTTCCTGGGCGTTCGCAAAAGCGGAAAAACTGGACCGCATCCCCTGGCGTATGGAGCAGAACACTGACCCCGTCTACGGCGACGGATTCCGCAAGGTCCGCGACATGATGGGGAATGCCCGTACGGCCTCCGAGTGGAAGCGGATCCTGCTGAAAGCATACCCCGCGCCTGCCAAAGCGAAATAATGGGCCTTCCGCCATCATGAAAATCCTGCCTGTTCTCGTAACGTTTGCCGTTCTTGTCATTTTCCCGGCTTTCATTTTCTATCTCTTCATCCGCGCTGTCCGCGATCCGAAAACGCGCTGGTGGGGGATCGTGATCCTGCTTGCCATCCTGACCTGCTACTGTACGACGCTGGTCGGCGTCGCTGGACTTCTCGTCGGCAGCAACGCCACCGGATCCGCTGCGTTGGAGGAACGCTACTGCAGGGAATTCCGCGAGACGCTGACGCGGACGGAGACGCTTCCGGAGGCGTTTGCCCGTATGGATGCGGCTTCCGCCGCCGATGATTACCAGATCCGTGAACCGGACAAGAATCTGAGGTTCCGTTTCGTCTGGCTTCTGGGCGGTTGTTTCCTTTTTGCCGGGGCAAACCTGATGATGTTCGGGCCCGGACGCCGAGAACACCGCCATCCCGCGGACTGCGTGGTCATGACGGTGGCGGCGCTGGTCGTCTTCCTGACCGGGATCTGGCAGATCGCCTGGGGAAACGGGTATGCGTATCAGGCGGCGGCGTACCACGGACTTCTGACCGGATGGCATTCGGGGATCCCTCTGGACAAGATTCGTGAAACGAATGCGGAAATCAGTGCAAAGCTCGGCGCCGGTGTCATTTATGGAGAATCTGCGTCTCGATCCGACATCAAAAGACTGTATGTGCTGGAAGGTATCCTACGGGAACTCGCCGGTGAAAAAAGCAAAGTTCCGTTCCGGTTCCCCGACGAAATCAATGACGATGTCTCCGGGACGCAACCGCCGGATATCGAATCGAACGGGAATGCGCCGGACAGCGACGACGGTCCGGTCTTGTCGGACTCCGGGACGGCAGAGCAAAAGGAATAAAAGGAAAGAGTTTATTTCCGGTCGTTCTTTGGTCGCGTGTTTCCTGCCGGGACAGGATAATGCTTCCGCAGATAAGAGCGCAGGGCGTCGCGGATATCGGTCTTCGAAGCGGGGCCTGACGGTTTGACCGATTCCACGATCTTTTTCAGCTGCGGGTATCGTCCGCCTGCACCGTGCGCATCGTAGGTGTTCACTGCGACCCGGATGCGGCTGTTTTCGGGAACTGGTCTTCCCGTTCGTCCCAGGACAAGCGATCCATCAATGCCGTCCGGCGCAGTGACTCCCGCATACATCATGCAGTCAGCCGTTTTCTGTTTGGTTTCGAGCTCGCGGAGGATCGTCCGGATCTGGGCGGGAGAAAGGCTGCGGACCTCGATGGTGTCTGTATACGGCGCCAGCAGGAAAAGCTCGCGTTCGTTCAACGTCCCTGGAGAAACCTTATAGTTCGAGAGCGTCCCGGAGAACGCCGCGTCCGCGCCGGTCGCTTCCATCATGGAGAGGCAGATCAGTTCCGCCAGGCGATTCGGCTTCAATCCGTTCTTCATCGGCTCCAACTCGAAATCGAGCTTTGCAACAGGCTGGCGTCCCTTTTCGGCGGCCTGTTTCCGGACCGGATCCAGAATGGGCAGCAGTTTCTTCGATTCGGGCTGCCCTTTGCCTTCCACGATCTTCGAGGTCACGGACAGCACTTTGTCGCCTTTTGCGGTGGGATCGACCTCGATCGTGATCTGGGCGAATCCGGCTCCCAGCGGCGGCGCCTGCACGAACCATGCGCCCGGATACAGCCGTTTGCCCGGTTCCGTCTGGTGCGAATGACCCGCCAGGATCAGGTCGATTTGAGGAAATTTCGCGGAGAGCGCGGCCATACTGCGGAGTTTTCCGTCCGGATTGAGACGTCCCGCGATGAATTCGCCCAGATGAATGGCCAGGACGATCACGTCCGGTTTCCCCGCCATGACTTCCGGCATGACGCGTTCGAGCGCGGCATCGGGTGATTCCAGTTCAAGCCCGGTCAGAAGCTCCGGTTCGATCCATAATCCGAGATACGGCGGCACGATGCCGACGACAGCGATTCTCACGCCTTGCCGTTCGAACATCTTCCAGGCGGTGGTCTGCATCGGAAAAACGTTTGACTTCATGTTTGCCGCCAGTACCGCTCCGCGGAAAATGCCGAGCCGTTTTGCGAGCGTCTCCACGCCGTAGTCGAAATCGTGGTTGCCGGGCACCCACACGTCGCACCCCGCGGCATTCAGCGCCTTCACCATGGATGCGCCGTTGTCCATGGACGCCGTAAACGACCCCTGCGTAAGGTCGCCGCAGTCGATCCAGAGGTCGGGTTTGATGCCGTTTGCGGCATCGGCGATCTGAAGCAGCCCGGAGGTCTTCTCGTCTCCGATTGCCCCGTGGATGTCGGTCGTCTGAAGGATCGTCAGTTTTCGGGGCGCGGCATTCAGGAGGGGGTGGAATACGCCGGGGATGACGCACAGCAGGAGGATGAAGAGGAACTTTGGCATGTCGGGACCTTTGATGGGTTTTGTCCTGATAGAATAAGAAAGGGCGCACGAATGCGGGCCCGAGTCGGAAAACATTTTTGTAAATAACTTATCCCGTATGGATGTTTTTTCAACCCGCGGTATGTTTTTTTCTCTTTTTTTCGGTCCGTCCGTTCCGGCTTTTTCTTTCGGGGACAACAGGGACAGGAGAAGACGAGTGTCGGATATGCCGGGATGGAACCCCGGCCAGGCTGGAGATCTATCGGTGTCCGGAAAACAGAAACGGATCCGAAAGGATGGAAAAAGCAGAAAAATGAGGGGAAAACCATTAGGTTCTAAACGAAAATAAAACATTTCGGGATTCAAAATGATTTTTTTTAGTGAATGCTCTTGACTTTTCTGCGCGCAGTGCTACATTTATAGAAATCGCGCCCGGGTGGCGAAATGGCAGACGCAACAGACTTAAAATCTGTCGGTACATCCATGCGGGTTCGAGTCCCGCCCCGGGCATTTCAGCCTTTTTTCGAAAAAAAGTGAAAAAAATAGAACGGAAAGAGTGAAAAAAACAAAAAAAGCTCCAAAAAACAGCTTTTTTTCGCCGAAATGCACAATAAACGGCAAAAAGGTTTCGTTAATCTGTAACGATGCCTCGCATCAAAAACAAATCAAATCAAACAAATAACTTGAAAGGAACGAAACTATGAACAAGATGACAGTTGCTATCCTGGCGCTCGCCCTTACCGGCAGTGTTGCATTCGCGCAGGGGCAGGGAAACGGCGGCGGCCGTGGCGGCGCTCGCGCTAATCGCGGCGGAGCCCGTGGTGGCGCGGCTGGCGGTGCTGCAGCTGGTCAGGTCCAGCCCGGCGGAGCCGGCGGTGCTGCCGGCGGCGCGGCCGCAATGCCCGGCGGTATGGGCGGTTTCGGCGGCGGTGCTGCTGGTGGTCCCGGTGCCGGCGGCTTTGGCGGCGGCATGGGCGGCTTCGGCGGCGGTGCCGGTGGCATGGGCGGCATGGGCGGCTTCGGCGGCGGTGCCGGTGGCATGGGCGGCATGGGCGGCATGGGCGGCATGGGCGGCTTCGGCGGCATGGGCGGCGACATGGGCGGCTTCGGTGGCATGGGCGGCTTCGGCGGCGGTGCTGCTGGTGGTCCCGGTGCCGGCGGTTTCGGCGGCATGGGCGGCGATATGGGCGGCTTCGGCGGCATGGGCGGCATGGGCGGTTTCGGCGGCGGTGCCGGTGGCATGGGCGGTTTCGGCGGCATGCAGGGCGGAATGCCCGGCATGGGCGGCGATATGCCCGGCATGGGCGGCATGGGCGGCATGGGCGGTATGATGGGCGGAGCCCGTACTGGCCAGCTCCAGCGCACGATCGATGCTCTCAAGGCCGACACTCCGCGTGACGAGGCCCTGAAGAAGATCGAAGCGAAGGACAAAGACGCCTACGCCAAGATCAAGAAGGCCCTCGATGATGCCAATAAGCAGCTCGCCGATCTCGCGAAGAAGGCCGAAGTCGAACTCCCCGACACTGCTGAACAGCAGAAGGCCAAGACGCTCGAATTCCTCGACAAGGAAAAAGAAGCCATCGACAAGCTCCTTGAAACCGACAAGACGGATTCCGCTACCGCGATGCGTTCCTTCAACGAACTCGCCCAGAAGAACAAGATCACGATCAATCCTGTCGGCGGACGCGGTGCCATGGGCGGCATGCCCGGCATGGGCGGCGCTCAGCAGCCTGCCGGCCGTGGAGCTCAGGGCGGAGCGCGCGGCAACACCAACACGATCCGTCAGATCCAGGAAAAGTTCCCGGAAGAATACAAGGCGCTCCAGGAGCTCCGTCAGAGCGATCCCGCGACCTACCGCGAGAAAATGCGCGAGCTTCAGGCCAAGCTCAATGAGGCGAAGTGATCTCCCGATCATCCTCAAACATAACGCCGATTATCGACCAAGTTAAACATAAACACCAACAGTAAGGACAGACAACGATGCGTATCTCAAGCAGGCTTGTTTATCAGATCGTATCATTCTCGCCTGCGGCGATGCGGGTTTGCAAATTTCGCAAACACGGTCAGAAATATCGCATCGTAAGCTGGAACACTGTTCCTTGCGGACAGGGCGTCGATCCCGCCGCCCTCCGCAAGGCACTTGAAGACAACGGCGGCCAGATCTCGGGCTGCATGGTTCTCACGGGAGCCATGGAGTCCGGGACCTTCTTCACCTGCCCCGGTGCGCCGCTCAACGTTCGCGCTCAGAAGAACGCCCTCGAATTCGAGCTCCCGCTCCACATGCTGCAGGTCCCCGCGGACTGCGTCGTCCAGTTCAACCGTTTCCCCGCGGAAGCCGAAGGGGAAAGCGACCGTTTGAACGTTTATGCATTCGACGCCGTAGCCATCCACCACATGGCCTCTTTCCTCACGATGGCCAAAGTCAAAGCCGACGAGTTCATCTATCCGCTCCTCGGCATCAAACATGACGACCCGCCCGTCTGCCTCCCCGAGATCGAATCCGGGTTCTGCTGGCAGCACGGCGAATGGGTCCCCTACCGCGGCAGTGCGGAAGAATGCAACAAGCAGTGGAAGGCCGTCCTCGAAAAAGATTTCGAGTTCCCGGTCGGCAGGGATTTCTCCATTTCGGACTATCTCGCCTGTCTGCTTGTCATGCGTCTCATCATGTCCAAAGGGTTTGCCGCGAACGAACCCTCCGTCCGCATCATGCCCCCCAAGCTTCGCCCCAGCAGATGCCGTTCCCAGATCATCATCATGATCTTCCTGCTTCTCGTCCTGGGCCTCGGCTGGGGCTATCGCTCCGGCATCCGAGCGTTCGATCGATATCAGAAGTTCCGCGAGCTGGTCGACGAACGCGATGCGATCCGCGAGAAGACCCGGAAGATCAAGGCGGAAAACACAAAAGCCGCAAAGGTCCAGAAGGACCTGGAAAAGGTTCTTTCGATCTCCGCCGGCGATCCGGCCCTTCTCTCCAAACTTTATGACCTGTCTCTCGCTCTGCCTGAAGATGCCCTGGTGACCAGCTTCCGTTTCAATGACGGGAACTGCGACCTCGCCATCCAGACGCAGAATCGCAATATGGACCTCTCGCAGCGCATGCATTTCTCCTACTGGAGAATCGCACGCCTCCAGCAGAGGATCGTCTCAGACACCGTCGTCACGTTCAACATGTCCCTTGTCAAACCCGAGGTGCAGCAGTGAAACAGACTCCGAAACAATTCTTTGCCACCCCGGCAGGCAAACTCACCCTCGCGGTCATCGCGATGGTCCTCTGCTGGACGGTTCTTATTGTCTACCTCAGCAAGACCTCGGCAGGCGGCACCTGGTTCCCGACGGATGCCCACTTCAACAATGTCCGCTCGGAGATCAAGAAGGAAACAAGTACGCTCAACTCCGAAACGGAAAAGCTGAACAACTTCGAGGACCTTCAGGACAAGTACGAGACTGCCCTTACGACCTACTGGAACGCCGACCGCGACGGACAGCCTGAAACCGAGCTCCGCAACCTCATCAACGACGCTGCGGCGGCCGCGAAGGCGAACATCCAGACGCTCGGTTCCGTCAGGACCTCCACCATCAATAACGAACTTTCCTACGCCGACCTCGATTTCACTGTCGTAGACGAATACGACAAGGTCATCCGGTTCTTCGCCGAAGTCGAAAAATGCACGCCGCGTCTTTCCTGGCGCCGTGTGGAGCTCCGCGTGGAACCCACCCGCGCACGTAACGTGACCGGCCCCAATGCGCGGCAGAATAATGCGGCCGCGGCCACAACCACGCCTCCGGCCCAGATGTTCCGCACGACCGGACAGGTCCGCGTCATCAAGTACTCGCCTGCTGGCAATGCCGCATCCAAGACGACCGCGACTGCGGCGAAGAGCATGCCTGCGGCCAAGACCACGACGCCTGCGGCCAAGACCACGACGCCTGCGGCCGGAACGACTACGCCTGCGGCGACCACGCCCGCAACCGGAACGAACACGCCTGCGGCGACCGCGCCCGCGGCGACCACGAAACCCGCAACCGATCAACCGGCCGCTGCCTCCGCAGCAGCAACCCCCGCGCAACAGGGACCTGCGGCCAATCCTACCACAAATAAGGAGAATTAACAATGAGAGCGATCCTGATCTTCGCAAATATCCTCCTTGCCGGAATTATTGCGCTGGGAGCAAGTCAATGGCTGGGCGAACCTTCGAATGACATCGCGGTCGCAACGACCGTCGCCAGGGAACGCCGTTCCTCGGCGCCTCAGCCCAAAAATATCCAGCAGCAGCAAATCCAGCAGCAGCGGATGTATGCCAGCGTGACCCCTGAAAACCAGATCGCGACCACGGTCGCGCTGAACATCTTCGATCCTGAACGTGCTCCGCAGGCCACGACAAACCGCAGGGCCGCGGCTACGCCGGTCAACCGCAACGACATGTCCCTCGTCGGGACGTTCACCATCGGCGACATCGCGGGAGCCATCATCCTTCAGCGCAGCCAGCAGATGCAGCAGATGCGTCAGCAGATGAACCGCGCCGGCAACAACCAGAACGGCAACACGAACAACGCCGAAGAACTCGCCGCGGCGCAGGAACAGCAGATGCAGCAGGCGCTTGAAAACCGCGCCGAGCTGAATACCCTGCTCCAGACTCTCGAGCAGACTCAGGGCGTTACGGAAGAGCAGACCGCGCTGCTCCGTCAGCGCATCGACCGTTCCAACCAGCAGATCGAACTTCTTCAGAACCAGAACCAGCAGAGAAACACGGGGCGTGACGGCCTGACTGCCGATGGCGCAGTGGCAACGGCCAACGCATCCAATTCTTATAAACAATACATCCGTGTCGGCGAGACTCTCTCGAACGGCTACACGCTCGCAGCCGTGACCCGTACTTCCGCCACGCTTACCCGCGGACAGGAACAACCGATCGAACTGGCGATGCAGGACGCGTCCGCAAATGCCGGTCGTGCCGGCATGGCCATGGGCGGTGCTGCCAACCGCATGGGCGGCATGGGCGGCATGGGCGGCATGGGCGGCATGGGCGGTGCAGGCGGCATGGTTGTTGTCGGCGGTACTGGTGGTAATGATTTCGGCGGCGGCTTCGGCGGCGGTCGTGCAGGCGGCGGTGCCGGCGGCTTTGGTGGCGGCGGCATGGGCGGCATGGGCGGCGGTGCTGGCGGCTTTGGCGGCGGCGGCATGGGCGGCGGCATGGGCGGCTTCGGCGGCGGTGCTGGCGGCTTTGGCGGCGGCGGCATGGGCGGCGGCGGTGCCGGCGGCTTCGGTGGCGGCGGCGGTGGACGCGGTGGTGCAACCGCATCCTTCGGCGGCGGCAATACCGGCGGCGGTCGTACCGGCGGCAATACCACCAGCTTCGGCGGCGGCAATGCCCGTACCGGCGGCGGCACGACAACGACCCGCGCAGGCGGCAACACCGGCGGTGCCCGTACCGGCGGCGGCATGGGCGGCGGCCGAGGCGGCAGATAACCCCCCGACACCAAAATTTTCAACCTGATTTACCTGATTTACGAAACAAACAAAAAAACCGGCCATGCCGGGAACAATTACATAAGAAACGGAACCTCAAAGATGAAGAGACAGATTTGCACAACCCTCACCGGTGCGGCATTCGCTTCCTTCCTGCTCGTTTTACCCCAGATGACGAGCGCGGCGGATGAGGCGGAATCTTCCGCCTCCGCAAAGACGGAAGGCGCGGCAACCCCCGCAATCGAACAGCTCAGCGAAGGCAAGATCCTGGAGGACAAGGATAACGGCAAGGTCGTGATCCTGGAAGACCCCAGCGCTGATGAGATCAAGGTCGAAAAGACTTCGATCGTCACGCCCGGCGAAAACGGCGAAGTCGAGGTCAAGAACGTCCTGGTCGTGAGCGCTCCCTCCGACGAGGTCGCGGACGTTGAGGCCGCCGCGGAAGAAGAGATCGAATCCTCCAAAAAGGGCGATTCCACCTGGCTCGGTCGTTTCTTCGCGGCCATCGGCATGGGCGACGATCCGGGCGACGGCGAAGGCAACAAGACCGACCCGAACGCCAAGTTCCGTTTCCTCTACCACGACAAGTATGATGGCGAGGATCTCAAGCTCCTCCCGCAGACCATCGGCGAAGAAATGATCGTGACCGACCGCGAGCAGTCCCGCGACCTGGCTACCGCGGATCAGATCAAAGCGGTCGAAACTCCGATCGTCCCTCCCAAGGAGGACAAGGCGGCCGAGAAGAAGCCGGAACCCTTCTATGAAGACATCCTCTTCGAAGAGGAACTGGACGGACGCGGCGGCGGCGACGAGGAAATCGCCGTGAACATCGTGTTCAACAGCGCCCCGATGATGGACGTGATCCCGGCGTTTGCCGATGCCCTCGGATTCAACTTCGTGATCGACACCGACATCCGCAGTTTCGTGACCCTGAACCTGAACTCCACGATGACGAAGCGCGATCTCTGGGCCGCGTTCGCCACCCTGATCGAAAACGCCGGCGTCGGCATCTCCGTTGAAAACTCCGGCCTGCTCCGCATCCTCCCGCTGAACAGACTCGGTCAGCGTGCCAAACTCGAAGAATCCGAAATCTGCTTCTATCCGCTGAACTACGCCAGCGCGCAGGAAGTCATCAACCAGATCCGCCCGTTCCTCGGCAGCACCGCCACCTGCATCCAGGTGCAGCGCCCGAACGCAGTGCTCCTCTGCGATTATAGAGACAACATCCGCAAGCTCAAAGACATTCTGGACATCCTCGATGAAAACCCGCGCACCAAGTGGCCGCGCGTGGTCGTCCCCTGCGAGAACATCCTCCCGAGCAAGATCGCCGAAGAACTTCGCGACGTCCTCCCGACCCTCGGATTCGTGGTGCGGCAGCTCAATGACAACAACGAGCAGCCCGGCTCCGTAAAGATCACTTCCATCGACCGACTCCAGCTCATCATCGCCAGCGCCGCGACCAAGGAAGCTGTGCAGGAGATCCGCAACTGGATCGAAATCCTCGACGGCACGATCTCCCTCGACCAGGAGCGCATCTTCGTCCACAAGGTCATGTACACCAAGTCCGAGCAGCTCATGCAGGCTCTTTCCGTGCTCTATAACATGACCGGTACCTCCCTCACGATCGACGACGACGGCGGCAACCGCACGCAGACCGTGAACGGCACCAGCAACACGCGTACCAACACGAACAACAACCGGAACAGCCAGTATTCGGAATACAGCTCGACCACGACGGACCAGAAGTCCAACGTCTTCGAGACGCCTGTGAAGATCTTCTCCGACGGCGCGCTGAACCGCCTGGTCATCCGTACCACCCCGAGGACCTACGCCTCCATCAAGGCGCTCCTCGACCGCCTCGACGTCGTCCCCGCGCAGGTCCTCCTGCAGGTCACCGTCGCCGAAGTCACGCTCTCCGACAATATCCAGTACGGACTCGAACTCGCGGCGGCCAGCAGCTGGGGCGGCAATATGATGTCGATGAGCACGAAATGGGGCGATCTCGACCCGGATACCGCGGAGACGGGCATCGATGCACGTCAGACCGGCTACTCCTTCATGCTCGCGGATCCGAGCGATCCGAACAACAAGCTGGGCTACCTCCGCGCTTTCGCCGGCGATTCAAATTTCAAAGTCGTCGCCAGCCCGCAGGTCCTGGTCTCCAGCAACACGGAAGCCATGATCAACGTCGGTAAATCGACCCCGTATATCGGCAGCACCGTGACCGACACCAGCAGCTCCGGCTCCCTCCTCACCAGCACCTCCTTCAAGGATTCCGGTATCACGCTGACCGTGACCCCGCAGGTCACCAGTACCGACCTCATCTCTCTGAAGATCGATCAGAAACTCTCCGCCGCGCAGATGATGACGCTTAACGCCACCACGCAGGCGCCGGAAACCACCGAACGTGAAGTGAAGACCTATATGACGATCCACAACGGCCAGACCATGATCATCGGCGGCCTGATCCAGGAAGAGGGCACCGACCAGCTCGAGTCCCTGCCTTTCATCAACGAGATCCCGTTCCTCCGCCGCCTCCTCGGCCACACCAGCAGCGAGCTGTCGCGCACCGAGATCCTGATCATGATCACCGGCCACATCATCAACGAGAAGAGCCGCGTGGAAGACATGATCCGCCGTTACAATGACGCCCTCGAAGCCATCAACGACTTCGAAGACAACTTGGGCAGCTCCGCCGACGGCAAGCACAAAAAAGCCAGCTCCCGCATGTTCACTCTTGACTTCTGAGGTCCCTACCCATGACGAATGAAATCAACTCGTTCCCCGATATGCGGGCCAAACTCCGTGAGCGCCTCGCCGCGCTCTCGGAGGATTATCCGCCCGTGGACGCCCCGGCGGGCGATCTGCGCGACGCGGATTCCGGTCTCGTCCGAGCGGGTACGATCAGCGAGCAGCAGTTGACGGAGATCTATTCCCAGTGCTACGGGATCCCGGTTCCGGACGAGAATGACCTCCGCCAGCCCGATCCGTATCCGAACGCGCCGCAGGAATTCCTGAACGCCAATCTGTGCGTCCCGTACGAATGGTCCGACGAAAACAAGACCATGACGTTCCTCGTCGCCGACCCGTACTCCATCGAGCACATCACGTTCCTGGTCAGCAAGAGCTGGCACATGACCGTCACCTTCCAGTTCGTCCGCCGGACGTTCCTGGAACGCATGCTCTCCCGCCTCCAGAACATCGACGAAGAGGAGGAATTCCACGAGTCCGACGATGAAGCCTCCCTGCGCAGCATGGCCGGCGAGGCGAAGATCGTCCGCCTGGTCAACGACATTTTCACGCGCGCTCTGGAAGACGGCGCCTCCGACATTCACGTGGAACCCGGCGAAGACGCCGTGGTCGTGCGCTGCCGAATCGACGGCGTGCTCCGCGAGATCATGAGCTGTCCGCTCAACCAGTTCCCCGCCATCGCCTCCCGTATCAAGCTGATCGGCGGCCTGAACATCGCCGAAAGCCGTCTCCCTCAGGACGGCCGTACCAACGTGAAGCTCGGTCACGAGGAACTGGATATGCGTATCAGTACGCTGCCGATCCTCACCGGCGAAAGTATCGTGCTCCGACTCCTCAACCAGGACGCCCTGACCTTCGACCTGAAGACGCTCGGCATGTCGGAAGCCAACCTCCGCGATTTTGAGAAGCTGATCAGCATCCCGTACGGCATCATCCTGGTCGTGGGCCCCACCGGCAGCGGCAAGACGACGACCCTGTACAGCGTGATCAACCAGCTGAACGACAACAAGAAAAAGATCATCACCATCGAAGACCCCGTCGAATACAAGACGGCGGGCCTCTGCCAGATGCAGGTGAACGAAAAGATCGGCGTGACGTTCGGCGCAGGTCTGCGCTCCATCGTGCGTCAGGACCCCGACATCATCCTCGTCGGCGAAATCCGTGACCGTGAAACCGCCGACATCGCCATCAACGCCGCTCTCACCGGTCACCTGGTGCTGAGTACGCTGCACACCAACGATGCCGTCGGCGCCGTCACGCGACTCCTGGATATGGGCGTCGAGCCCTTCCTGGTCTCTTCCGCGCTTTACGGCGTGCTGTCCCAGCGACTCGTCCGCAAGATCTGCACGGTCTGCGGCGGCTCCGGATACATCGGAGTCCCGAGGGGGCAGAAGGGCGATATCACGAACCGCTGCAAGCGTTGCGGCGGTACCGGGTTCAAGGGACGCTCCGGCGTCTTCGAGCTCCTGACCGTGACCGACGACCTGCGCGCTGCCGTGATCCGCGAAGAGGACAGCAGTGTGCTTCAGAGCATCGCCGTCAAGCACGGTATGCGCACGCTCCGTCAGGACGCGGACGAGAAGGTCCGCCTCGGTATCACGACGATCGAAGAAGCCAACCGGTCCGTAGCGGACATGTAATCACAGGAGAGAAGCCGCATGGGTCTGTATAAATATCTGGCGTCCACCGGTCGGGACAAGCCGACCGAGGTGCTGATCGAAGCCGACAACCAGAACGAAGCTCTGAGCAAACTCCGTTCGCGCCGCCTGATCCCGATCCAGTATCTGGGTGAGGCGTCCATGAACGCCGGCGGCAAGCTGAAGCTTTTCGGAAACAACGGCATCGACACGTTCGCATTCACGCGGCAGCTCTCTCCGCTGCTGAGTTCGTACATCCCGCTGGAACGCGCCCTTGCGATCATCGCCGAGGGCTCGGACGATCCGCGGCAGAAGTCTTTCGTGAACAACATGCGCCAGGGGCTTCACGAAGGCAAGAAGTTCTCCGAACTGATCCGTTCCCAGGGCTCGCTTTTCCCCGACTATTATGCGAACCTGATCGAATCCGGCGAAGAGTCCGGCTGCCTTCCTGAAGTGCTGGTCCAGTTGTATAAGTTCATGGGCGAGACGCGCGACCTGAAAGGGTTCATCGTGTCGAACTCGATCTACCCGACCGTGATTCTGGGCATCGTGTTGATCGTGGTGGTCCTGCTGTTCACCGTGTTCGTGCCGAAGTTCGCGAACATCTTCGCGGACATGGGGCGCGAGACGCCGCCGTCGCTGAATCGTCTGCTGACGTTCAGTGCGATCGCGAAGTGGGCGTGGTGGGTCATTCCGCTGCTGATCGTGGCGGGCTGCTTCGGCTATATCCAGATCTTCGGCAAGCAGCAGTTCGACTATGTGACCAGCAAGCTGAAACTGAAGATCCCGCTGATCGGTCGCATCATCTCCGACTTGGAGATGTGCCGCTACATCCGCACGCTGTCGATCATGACTGCGAACCATGTGGAGATCATCCGCACGGTGAGGATCGCCGGCCGCATCATCCACAACCCGGTCGTGGCGGAACCCTTCCAGCCCATCGCCGACAAGCTGAAACAGGGCCAGAAGCTTTCCGCGACGCTTCAGGGCAATCCGTACGTGCCTCGCGAGACCGTCCCGATGCTCCGCGTCGGCGAGGAATCCGGCAACGTGAGCGACATGCTGGTGCGCATCGCCGACAATCTGGAAAGCGATACCCGTGCGAAGATCAAGCGTCTGCTGAGTCTCTTCGAGCCCGCGGTGATCCTGCTTCTGGCATCAGTCGTGCTTCTGGTCGTGGTCTCGATCTTCCAGGCCATGATGGATCTGAATGCGGTCGAATAACAGTTTGGACATAAAAAAACGGTTTTGAAATCAAAAAAATCCTAATCACCAAAGGAGATACCCTTATGAAAACGCAAAAACAACGCCGCAGAGTAACGCCGTTCACCCTCATCGAAGTCGTGGTCGTGATCGTGATCCTCGTCACGCTGGCGTCCGTCGCCACCCCGATGTACATGAGATACATCAAGAAAGCCAAGATCTCCACGGCAGCGACGCAGATCAAGCTCATCGACGATGCGCTCCAGCAGTACAAGCTCGACGTCGGCACCTATCCGTCCGACCTGTCGGGCCTCATGGAGAATATCGACCAGTCCGAAAAGTGGGACGGCCCCTACATCAAGCCGAAAGTGCCGCTGGATCCCTGGGGCTTCGAATACCAGTACGTCTTCCCCGGCGAACACAACCGTGGCGAGTTCGACCTCTACACGTTTGGCGCCGACGGACAGGAAGGCGGCGAAGGCGAATATGCCGACCAGAACAACTGGGGCGGCGACTCCTACAGCGACAGAGATAATTTCTGAGCTATCCAGCAATCCCCCGCATAAAACGGGAGCAATAGAACGAAAATGTCGAGACGGAAACCTTTTACACTTGTCGAAGTCGTGGTCGTGATCGTGATCATGGTTTTGACCGGAGCGGTCGCCGTCTCGGCAATGCGTACGAACTCCACCTCCCGCCTTGTCAGACAGGCATCCGCCGACTTCCGTTCGCTCTGTTCCCGCGTCCGTTACAAGGCCATGGAAATGGGCGAAGACCGCATGGTCATATACGACCCCGAGCGGCATCTGTTTTTCATGGGGCGTCCCGTGGCGAACCAGGAAGAGGCGTTGGAATACGAATACGGGTTCGTGCCGCTGAACACCGCAAAATGGGAGCTGCCGGAGGAATTCGAGCTGACGACCGAAAACAGCGACCCGGTCGAGGTGTTCCGGTTCTATCCCGACGGCGGCGCTTCCGGAACATCGCTGAATTTGGGCTGCCAGGGCCATTCGGTGATGATCGGGGTCGCGAAGCTGACCGGCGCGGTCATCACTTACGACAGAGGCGAGGGGCAACAATGAAACGTCATGAATGCAGACGGGGCGTGAAGGGATTCACGCTCATCGAAGTCATTATCGCCATCGGCATCCTGGCGATCTCCCTGGCTTCGCTTTTCCAGCTCATCGCGTCCTCGCGCGCCCGCATCGCGAAAGCCGACGAGGAATGGCACAATATGCACATGCTGACGCAGGCGGCGGAATACGTGCTGCTGCACCGGGCGGACGTCGTGGACAGCGTCGATCGCGACTTCTTCCCCTACCGGGATTACCGGGTCGACATCAGCTACGACGAAGTCATCGACGAACAGATCGACGACGACTTCAAGTCCATCTCGGATCAGCTGCCGCTGGACCTCTGCACCATTGAACTTATCAGCCTGAAGTCGTCCGGCAAGGAAACGGTCGGCAGGCTCGAAATCGAGAGGATCATCTACGACGATGAAGGTTTTGAACCAGAATAAGAAAAACCGGATTCGCCGCAGTAACTTCACTCTGATGGAACTGGTCGCGGCGACCGGGATCATGCTGGCGATCGCGGGTATCATCGCGTTCGCTTCGCGTTCGTTCTTCCGCGCGCTCGCGTCCGCGGAACGCGTCTCCTCCCAGCTTCAGGTCTACCTGAACATCGACCAGGTCATGGACGGCTGTTTCCGCAATATGATCCCGTTCAACTGGGAGACCGACGACGTCAACGACGACACGTTCCAGGTCTTCATGGGCGAGCCCGACTGGATCCATTTCACCACGCTGCGGCGGTCCTACGACAACGTCGGCGGCAATCTGTTCTTCGTCCGCGTCTACGTGGACGACAAGACGGACGAGCTTGTGGCGGAATACAGCAAGTTCCCGCGCCTGCCGTGGTATGACGATGACGAGGACCTGATGCCCTATGACCGCGAGGTGCTCGCCGAGAACGTCGAGAGGATTTCCTTCCTTTACGCCGGCGCCCAGGACAACGCCATCATCTGGCTTGAGGAATGGGACCGCGAGGACTACGACTTCATCCCGCTGGCCGTGCAGATGACCGTGGAGTGGAAGGACGGAACCGAGGAACAATGGCTCCGCAGGACGGCGGCGTCCGGCGGCAACAGCGTGTACGGCGCGCTTCAGGAGGTCGATGAATGATGATGAACCGCAACCTTGCAAAACGCATCTTACGGCGCGGCGAATCCGGCATCGCCCTGATCTCCGTCCTGCTTCTGATCGCCACAGGTTCGCTCCTGGCGTTGATGGTGATGTCCATTTCCAAGACCACATCGTTTACCGTCATGCCGTTCATTCAGCTTCAGCGCAGCTACTACGTGCTGGAGGGCATGGCGCAGCGCATCCAGTTCCTGATCTCCGCCGACCGCCAGCTCTACGGCAACCCCCAGCAGCTGAACGTCGACAACTACAGCGAGTACGACACCGACCGGTATCTCCCGGACGCCGTGCCGCATTACATGGACTATTACGGCACGCCGATCGTCTTCACGATCAAGGACGCCGCCGGTCCGGTCAACCTGCAGGGCTCGAATTTCCAGCAGGCGCTCCAGCAGTTCCAGAACTTCGTCGACGGGGAAGACGACTTCACCGACCTGCTGGAAGACCTCAACTACATCATCACCGACTACATTGATACGGACAATTCGCCGACCGACACCAACAGCTGGGAAGCGGACGAATACGAGGAAGCCGGCATGGCTCCGCTGCCGCGCAACGGCGCGATCACGGATCGCAACGAATTCGCCTACATCCCCGGTATGACAGACCTTTACCCCATCGACCAGGACGGCCGCCTGTCCTACATCCGCCTGATCCCCCCCGCGGTCTCCGGCGTCACCATCGACGGCAACCCGGACATCTTCGGCGTGACAGACGACTGGCTCGTCCTCGCGTGCGATTTGGACGAAAACGATCTGGAGGATCTGCATCAGGCCATCGCGGACTTCCATTCGGTCGACCGTGTCCCGATTTCCGAAAGCCTTCAATCCGATTCCACCGTGATGACGAAGATCAACAACTACGTGCGCTGGAACTCGTCCGGCGTCTATACGGTCATCATCCGGCCCGCCGTGACCGATGAGAACGGCGAAGAGCTGGAAAGAAAAGTTCCTGGCCGCCGCCTCGTCTTCACCTACACGCCGTCGCCCGTCACCGGCGCCACGAACGGCTACGTGGCATTCTACGAGTGGATGTATTTCTGAGCCGCATGGCTCTGCGTGGCACCTGAACGCCACAAAGCGAATCCCACAAAAAGCGTGTACGGGATTATTGTCTGAAAATGTCCGGCTTTACGGTTCCGCGGGATTGTCCGGCGGATAGAACTGGATGCCGTGTTTAAAAAGCTCGTAGGGATTGATATCCCAGTCCTCCGTCCAGATGATCCGGCCGTCCTCGAGGAGCACGCCTGCCTCGACGAGTTTCCGCCGTTCTTCTTCGAGTCCATGCGGATCACCCTCTTCGGGGATCCATTCGAAACGCATGGCCTTCCAGCCAAGCCACGGTTTCAGCAAATAGCGTTCCGGGAGGAAAGTGGTGGCCGCGACACAGAGGAAACGTCCTTCCTTTTTGACATAGATGAATTCGGAATTAGGTCGGAGCTGATCCGGTCCAATCATGCCGGAGGAGACGCTCAGCACAAGGAATTCCCCGTTGAGCAATTCTCTGTTTTTAGGCCTTTCGCCAGTGGCTTTCGCGAGCGGTGTTTTCAAATCCGACAGTCGGATATAACCGTCTGGCAAACTCATGATCTCATCGTAGAACGCATCCGTCTGGCAAAGCCCGATGTACCGCACTATGTTGATTCTTTTTTCCTGCGCGTCCATGACCCGCGGAAGATAATAAACCAGGTAAACGGACGCGGCAACGCCAGCGGCAATGCCTGCGACGATCAGCACGGAGATCAGGATCAGCAGAAAGATCAGAATGTGTTTGCGTTTCATGCTCCCCCCTCTTCCGGTTCACGTCCGGCGGACAAGTTTGTAGTTCTGGAGCAGGAAGAGCGGATCGTAGGACTTTTTCGCCTGGCGGAGGCCGGGGATGCCGAGGTCCTGTTCGCGGTTGAGCAACCGGGCGCGGCCCTGAAGCGCGGCGGCAGTCTTGTGCGTGATGTACTGCGACGCGCCCTTGTATTCGTAGCGGGTCTTCTCGAAATGCACGGTCCAGAGGTCGGGCGAAACCGGGCTGTACACGGCGAAGGAGATGACGCGGCCTCCGGCGCGGAGGACAAGCCCCTCGACCGGAAGCGCCTCGAAATGCTCCGCGAGCATCCCGATGGCGGCGGCTTCGTGCGCAGCCTCGACGGACACGGGCTGTTCCTGCGCCGCGAACCAGTCGCGCTGGACGGCGAGCGCTTCGTCGAGGTTGGCACGGGAAAGCGGCTCCAGCGCGGCGTCCGGGTAATCCTCGCGGAACTGCGCGATCAGGTTGCGTTTCTTCGCCAGCAGCCGCCCGTGCAGGCCGACGAGCGCATCCACGCAGTAGATGTACTCGTCGTAGCGGTCGTCCATGCGTTCGGCGGAGAAGCGCGTCCCGACGTCCGGGTGCGTCTTCAGGTACTCCTGGTCCACGTGGTCGAACGAGCCGCTGTAGCCGGCGCGAATAAGGCGGTCGGAAACCGCCAGAAGCTCGTCCGGTTCCGGGCCGCGCGCGCCGCCCGGCGCGAACATCAGGATGTCCTCGGTTTCGAGCAGGAGATACAGGTGCGAGCCGATGAAACACCAGTCGGGGCGGTAGGTCCCGCTCCACAGGAAGAGGTTGGCGAACGCAAATTCGCAGCTCTGGCGGCCGGATGCAAGCAGGAAGGGTTCGAGGACCGCGCGGTCTTCGAGCGCGAGGCGGCGGAATCCCTCCGGCGGCGGAAGTTCGCGTGGATTCATTTGTCGTCCGCTCCGTTTTTCGTGCCGAATCGGAACGCCGTGTGGCCGTCCATCGGGGCGGCTCCGGCGGCGCGGTAGAATGCCTCCGTGCCGGGCACGCCGATGCAGACGATCCAGTCGATGCCAAACGACGCGAGATGGTCTGCCAGATGCTTCACGATGGTGCGGCCGACGCCCTGTGAACGGTACACCGGATCGACCACGACGTCGAGGATATAGGCGTCGCTCACGCCGTCGGACAGCGCGCGTGCCATGCCGACCAGACGCCCGGCAGGATTGAACGCCGCGGAGACCGCGAATGGGTTCGCGATCATGGCGTCGAGCTCCGGGGCGGGATCGGACGGGCCGAACCAGCCCGCGGCACGGTAGAGCGCAAGCACGTCCGCGTGCGGGAGGTCCTTCGTGATCGAATACCGGAACCGATCCGGGCTGTCCGTATCCATAACGCCCCGAGGGAAATATTACATGTTGTCCGCGATGACGCGGGCAAACTCGGAGCAGCGGAGTTCGGTCGCGCCTTCCATCTGGCGCGCGAAGTCGTAGGTGACGTGTTTGGAGGCGATGGCGCGTTCGATGCCGCGGATCACGAGGTCGGCGGCCTCGGTCCAGCCGATGTGGCGGAGGAGCATTTCGCCGGAGAGCGCGAGCGAGCAGGGATTGACCTTGTCGAGTCCTTTGTACTTGGGCGCGGTGCCGTGCGTGGCCTCGAAGATCGCCTTGCCGCCGACGTAGTTAATGTTCGCGCCCGGGGCGATGCCGATGCCGCCGACGCTGGCCGCGAGGGCGTCCGACACGTAGTCGCCGTTCAGGTTCATGGTGGCGATCACGTCGTACTCGGCGGGCCGCGTCAGGATCTGCTGCAGGAAGGCGTCGCAGATGCAGTCCTTGATGAGGATCTTGCCCTCGGGGACCGCGCCGCCGCATTCTTCCCACGTGACGGTCTGCTCCGGGAATTCGCGCTTCGCGAGCGCATAGCCCCAGTCGCGGAAACCGCCCTCGGTGAACTTCATGATGTTGCCCTTGTGGACGAACGTGACGCTCTTCCGGTGGTTGTCGATGGCGTAACGGATCGCCGCACGGATGAGGCGTTCGGAGCCTTCCTTCGAGACCGGCTTGATGCCGATGGCGGAGGTCTCCGGGAAGCGGATCTTGGAGACGCCCATCTCGTTCTGGAGGAAGGAGATGACCTTCTGCACCTCGGGCGTGCCGGATGCCCACTCGATGCCCGCATAGATGTCCTCGGTGTTCTCGCGGAAGACGACCATGTCGGTGAGCTCGGGGTGCTTGACCGGGGAGGGGACACCCTGGAAATAGCGGACCGGGCGGAGGCAGACGTAAAGGTCGAGTTTCTGGCGGAGAGTCACGTTGAGCGAGCGGATGCCCTTTCCGACGGGGGTCGTGAGCGGGCCCTTGATTGCGATGCGGTGGTCGGAGATGGCCTCGAGGGTCTCGTCGGGGAGCCAGACGCCTTCGCCGTAGACTTCGCAGGACTTCTCGCCGGCGAAGACTTCCATCCAGGCGATCTTGCGCTTGCCGCCGTAGGCTTTCGCGATGGCGGTGTTCCAGATGTGCATGGAGGCCGCCGTGATGTCGGGGCCGATGCCGTCGCCTTCGATGAACGGGATGATCGGCTGATCGGGGACGATGAGGCTGCCGTCGGGATTCGCTGTGATGCGGTCGCCGTCGACCGGACGGATTTTCTGATAGCTCATGAATGGTCCTTTATGAGGTTGAGGAACGAAACGGATTCGGAAACGGTGATGGGGTCAAGTCCCACGGCGTAGACGCGGACCGCGAGGTCGTAGAGCGCGGGTTCGCCGTCGGGACGGACGGTGCGCGGGTTCACGATGCGCATCTGCTTCAGTTCGAGGGTATTGTTGCCGGCGGTGATCGGATGGCGGACGCCCTCGATCATGGTCATGCCGTCGATGTGCTGTTCCACGATGATGGTGGTGCCGCAGTCGCACGTGAGCTCGAGCGTCTGGTCGATGAGCACGTGATTCTTGTCCGGTTGCCAGACGGTCTTGTTCACGAGTTTTCCGATTTTGAGTCCGATCGGCATGGTTGCGGCTCCTGTGGAATGTGTTTCGCCGGGCTTACTTCAGCCCGAGCACGTCCTGCATGTCGTAGTACCCGGCGGAAGCGCCCGCAAGCCATTTGGCGGCACGGAGCGCGCCCTTGGCGAAGGTCATGCGGCTGGACGCACGATGCGTCAGCTCGATACGTTCGCCGTCGCCCGCGAAGAGCACGGTGTGGTCGCCCACGATGTCGCCCCCGCGCACGGCGTGGATGCCGATTTCGCGACGGGTACGCGCGCCCACGATGCCCTGACGGCCGTAACGAAGATCATCCTGGTTACGGTCAGCTGCTTCACAGAGGACTTCCGCCAGACGGACGGCGGTGCCGCTCGGGGCGTCCTTCTTCTGGTTGTGGTGCGCCTCGATGATCTCCATGTCGAAGTCGTCGGCGAGGAGCGAAGCGGTCTTGCCGGAGAGGAAGAAGAGAAGGTTCACGCCGACGCTGTAGTTGAACGTCTGGACGATGCGCGCGCCCTGTGCGGAGAGTTCGCGGAGGGCGGCCTTGTCGGCGTCGGTGAGCGCGGTGGTGCCGATCACGATGGAGAGCCCGGCCTTTGCGGCGGCGCGGGCGTTCTCCAGCACGTTTCCTGTGCTGAAATCGATGATGGCGTCGGCGTTCGCGAGCATTTCCGGCGTGAGCGAGGCGGAGATCGGCACGTTGAGCGCGGCGACTCCGGCGACAGTCCCGGCGTCCTGCCCGATGAGCGGGCTGGCGGGATATTCGGTGGCTCCCGCGAGCTGGAATTCAGGATTGGCGGCGATGGCGGCGACGAGCGCCTTGCCCATGCGTCCGGCGGAACCTGTGATGATGGTGCGGATCATGCGGAAACCTCCTTAAACGCCTTCGAGCGTGGATTTGTAGGATTTGATAAGGTCGGCGAGCTTGGCGGACACGACGACTTTGCCGCCGCGCGTGAACACCAGCTCCTGCGCCTCCGTGGTCGTGCCGACGCGGGCGAACACGTTTCCGGCGAGCATCTTTTCGAGCTCGGCGGCGCGTTCGGGGCGGCAGGTCAGGATGAAACGGGAATTCGACTCGGAGAACAGCGCCTCGGCGTCGTTCAGATTCTCGATGCCGGGGAGCTTGTCGAGGTCGATGGTCATGCCGAGACGACCGCCGATGGCGGATTTGGCGGCGGCGATGGCGAGGCCGCCGAGCGCGGGGGAGATGATGGAGGACGGGATGTCCGCCTTGATGACCTCGGCGAGCGCGTGGTAGAGTTTGGACGCCTTCGGGATGTCGACCTTCGGGACGTTGTTGCCGACGGCTTCCAGCATGGCATAGTATTCGCTGCCGCCGAGTTCGGGCTTGGTCTCGCCGAGCACGTACACGGCATCGCCCGCGAACTTGGCGTCGAGGGAGACCGCGTGCGACACGTCGTCGATGCGGGCGATGGTGCTGAAGAGGACGGTGGGCGGGATGGAGATCTTGCGGCCGCCGCGCGTGCTGTCGTTCTTCATGCTGTCCTTGCCGGAGATGCAGGGCACTTTGAACGCCTTGGTGCAGTCGTAGAGCGCCATGTTCGCGCGGACGAGCTGCGCGAGCTTGTATTCGCCGTCCGGGGTCTTCTCGCTCTGCACGGGGTCCGGCCAGCAGAAGTTGTCGAGGCCGGCGATGTGGTCGGGATCGGCGCCCGCGGCGACGGACCGGCGCACGGCGAGGTCGATGATGGACGCCATCATGTGGTAGGTGTCGATGTCGCTGTAGCGCGGCAGGATGCCGGCGGAGAGCACGATGCCTTCTTTTGCGAGGGGTTCGGCGAGCGTGACGGTGGCGTCGGAGGCGACGTCGCGGCAGACGCCGGTGAACGGCTTGATGATGCTGAGGCCCTTCACCTCGTGGTCGTACTGGCGCGCCTTGTATTCGTCGGAGCAGATGTTCAGGCGGCCGATGAGCTTCACGAGATCGGCGGAGAGGTCGCGGCCGGAGATGACCGGCTCGTCGAAGACCGGGGGCTTCCATTCGGCTTTGAGGTGGAGTTTCGGCAGGCCCTCGTGCATGAACTTGATGTCGATGTCGGCCACCACGCGGTCGCCGTAGGTGATGTGGAATTTGCCGGAGTGGTTGAAGCGGCCGAGCACGGTCGCCTCCACATCGCGTGCTGCGGCGAGCGCCAGGAATTCGTCGAGGCGTTCCGGCGCGACGGCGAAGCTCATGCGCTCCTGCGCCTCGGAAACGAGGATTTCCCACGGTTGGAGGCCGGAGTATTTGAGCGGGGCCTTCGCGAGGT
>Ga0310786_10000639_pt1 | contig 56162 bp, 54 predicted proteins | sample AusTroGonzalo_MG_FD_203881 | JGI IMG/M metagenome (GOLD analysis project Ga0310786, IMG submission 203881) | Bovine rumen microbial communities from tropical cattle in Woodstock, Queensland, Australia - Gonzalo_03 (v2) (version 2) | ecosystem: Host-associated > Mammals > Digestive system >...
ATGAGTTGTAATTCTCTTTTGTTTCCAGCTTCCGGTTGTCAAAGATCGGCGCCCGCCGGAATGGCGGACAGTTGTGTAGTATATCAAATTCCCCGCACGAGCGCAAGAGGGAATTTTCAGAAAATTTCAGCATACAAAGAGGGCTGCGGAAACCGCAGCCCTCTTCTGTTTTGGCGTGGTCTAACGACCTATCCAGCCAAGACTACTTGTTGCCAATCGTGACTTCAGCCTTGTAGAAGCCCGCAGCCGCACTGCCAGGTGTGAAGCCAGCCGCCGCTTCAGCGCTGTCAAGCGTGTAGGTCGCGGTCGGCTCAACAGGCCAGGCGTCAGTGAGGCTCGCCTTCTCGTAGACCTTGAGAGTGATGGCGTAACCCGTCGTCGGAGTCGAGGAGAGGCCGACAACAACCTTGCCATCCTTCAACTCGATGGTTGCATCGAGCTCGGCAACATCACCCGTGTTCTCATCGATGAGACCAAGGGCATACGCCTGGGCATAGGTCATGTCGCTGCCAGCAACCGTGTCAGTCATCTGATGACCCGTAGCGGTCTCAACCGTAGCCACCGCACCAGGATCGATCGTGAACGTGCTACCGTCGCCACCATCGAAGCCAGTCGAACCGGCCGAAGACCACGCCGCGTAGAGCGTGAAGTCGCCGACATTCTCCACAGCCGGAGTGAACTGCGTGATTGCCGCGGTGATTGTCGCATTCGTCCAACCATCAAACTGGACACCCATATTCTCAGTGGTCGCCGTCGGCAGTGTAATCGTGCCGGACGCAATCGTGTAGTTGGTCGAAGCAGGATCAGCGCCGATTTCATTGACGAACGTAATCGTGTAGATCTTGTTCGTGTACAGAGCCGTGTAGGTCGCGTCAGCAGCGGCAGGCGTCACAACAGCCGGATCCCAAGCCGAGAACTCCTTGCCGACGACCACAGCCGGAACAGGCGGAACGACTTCACCACCAGCCGCAATCTCGTACTCATTCGTCGCCGAGCCTTCGCCCGAGATGAACTTAATCGTGTACTTCACGGTCGCATTGCCAAGCACCAGATAGCCAGTGTCATCGCCAGTGCCCTCGACGAACTCCTTGCCCTGCGGCTTAGACCATCCATTGAGATATTCGAGATATTCTTCCGTCGTCTTACCCTGAGGAACCTTAAACCGGCCGTCGGAGACGCTAATGCCGTCAGCGACAACCTCATCATTGAAGGTGCCAGCACGGATTTCCGACCCAGACGCAAGCGGGGTGTAACCTTCAACAGTGCCCGTTTTTTCGTCACTCGAATCAACAATTATAACAGCACTATCCGCCTCTATCGCGTCAATCGTCTGACCATTGAGATCAATCGTGATCACGACACCATTTTGATTGTTGATTGCAACAGTAGTACCCTCTATCTCGCCAGTCAAATCGAAGAGCTTAAGAGTATAATCCGCACCAAGCAATGTCTCTGCCGTATTAGCTTCAGTAACGGCAGCTGCAAGCGTCGCATAAGACGTTCCGTTGAAGCTCGCAGCAGCGTTAGCGGCTACGATCGTGCCAATTCCATTAGCTCCAGTGAAGCTGAACGATTCGCCGGGAACGGTGGTCGCAGAGCCACTGGTCGTCCAAGTGCCGTCAACCTTGCCCTCGACGTACGTAACCGAGACCTCAACGAAGAGATTCTCTTCGACGAAGGCGACTGGGTATGAACCCGCGGCGATTTGATCGCTCGTCAAGTCGGTTCCGTCAATTGCGAGGGTCGCGATATCCGCCGGAGTCCAGTTGATGTGCACATTATCAACATCCTTAGCGAAAGCCGGAGCCGTCTCGGTGAAGACGATATCGTCAACATCGCCCTGACCGTCGAACGAGACGGAAGAAAGCATCGTAGCATCCTCCGAGCCATCTTGCACCATAGAGGGGTAGAGCGCACCAGCGTCATTGAACCCTACATACTTGTCGTTCAAGTCGCTTGCCACAATACCCTTCGTGCTGGATTGTGAGCCGGCAGGCTGATTGTCAATAAACACCACAAAGCCGGGGACTTCATCACCTGAGGCATAGATGTTCCTAATCGCCTTAATCGTTAGGCGGTGCCAAGCTGCTGGGTTGGGCAATCCGCCGCAATTGTACGACACGGGGTTGGAGCCGAGAAAACCGGCGCGAACATAAAGATTCGTTCCAGTCACAACGTCCGGGTCGCTCTCGGAATAGACTTCCCTCGCCCAGACGGCAATTTTCGCGCCGTTAAGGTCGTTCGTAATGGCGGTGGTCATCGGATCTTCGTCAAACGCCGTGAACTTGACCTGGGAATCAAAGTAGAAGCCGCTCTCTCCAATGGCCTGCCTAGCAGCACTGTTCTTGACCTTACGCGAAACGGGGTTTCCGAACGGGGACTTGATCGAAAGATAAAAATCCTGATCCTCCTCGGCAAACTGCGAAATCGTCGTGCGGGCATTTCTGTTGACGCTCGTGCCAGCAGTAACAGTTAGAGACACCTGCTCATTGCCATTAGTCACCCAATAGCCGGATGTCCCAACGGCCAACTCACCAGTGGTGCTTGTAATATCGAGATCTCCGGCGGTCATGCCTTCGAAACTCGTACCAGTATCAGCAGCCTGCAGGCCAAAGGCCACAGCAGCCGCCGACAGCAATGTCATTAGTTTCTTCATAGTTATTTTCCTTTGTTGTTTTCTTTTAAATCGACGTTCACACACGACTACTTGCACCACAACCCCGCAAACGACTCCTAATCCCAACACTTTGAATTATACCATACACCCGTTCGGGTGACAAGGGGGTTTTTAAAAAAATTTTTCGCCGTTCTTTTTCGCCCATATCGCCTGCCTTGCTACGCCCAGCATCAGCGCCGCGTCGTCCTTCGTCACGACTCCGCGAGAGAAGACCCTGTGGAAGCCCTGCATGAAATGGTCCTCCTGCTCCGGTTTCATGAAGCCGATTTCGATAAGCATCTTCGCCCAGTTCTTCACAAGCTGCATCTTCTGCGCCTGAGGCGCGGGAGGCGCCTTCTCGTGCGGCGGCACGTAGCGGCCCGACGCCTTAAAAAGCTCGTAGCACGTTATCAGGACGGCCTGCGAGAGGTTTATCGACTTGTAGCCCTCGTCAACGGGAATCCTCACGAGGTGGGTGCACTGCGCGATCTCCTCGTTGACAAGCCCCTTGTCCTCACGCCCGAACACGATCGCGACCGGCCCCGTCGCCGCAAGCGCCACGATATCCGCCGCGCAGTCGCCGGGGGCCTTCACGTGCTGGCGGTAGAGGCCCTCGCGCGCCGTCGTCCCTACGACCGCGACGCAATCCGCCACGGCCTCCTCGAACGTCGCGAACTCCTCGCGGGCCTCGAGGATGTCTGTCGCGTGGACGGCCATCCTCGTAGCTTCATCCCACCCGCTCTGGAGGTTCGGGGCGGCAAGGCGCAGGTGGCGGATGCCCATGTTGGCCATCGCGCGGCAGGAGGAGCCCACGTTGCCGGCGTAGAGCGTCCCCACGAGGACGACTCGTATGTTGTCGAGGGGATTCACCGCCAGCGGCCCCTCGAGTCTTTCTTCATCGAACGCCATCTGTCGTCTTTCTTTGCGTCTCTTTCCGGCGTCTCGCAGAGGACGCCGCGATAGACTTCGCGGTAGTCGCCCTTCCCGTCGTCGTCGTTTCTGTATATCCGGCACGTAAAGCCGTTTACGAGGATCATCCAGTCTTCGTTGTCGGTCCTGTACATCGTGCCGGTCTGCATGAAGTTCATGCACTGCCAGGCCGTGAACGAATCCCCGTCTGGGAGGACGACTTCCACGACAAGCTTCGTCTTGAACTCCAGCGTCTTGCCGTTGGTCGGGTTCCGGAACGTGTTCGTGTGGACGCGCTCGCTCCTGCCGTAGCTCACCGAGACGACGTTGCCGTCGTCGTCGGAGAAGATGTTCGACTGCACGACCTCATACGACCGGCATCCCGCCAGGGCAAGGGCGCAGGCAAGCGCGGCGCAAAGGTGGGATGCCGTTTTCACCGCAATGCCCCTCACGCCTCGGAAAGCTTGCGGGCGACCATCTGGCCGACGGCCTTGGGGTCCGCCTTCCCCTTTGAAAGCTTCATGACCTGGCCGACGATGAACCCAGCAGCCGCCTTCTTGCCGGCCTTGAAGTCCGCGACGGACTTCGGGTTCGCCGCGATTGCCTGGTCGACAAACGCCTCCAGCGCGCCGGAGTCGCTGACGGCGCCAAGCCCGCGCTCCTTTACTATCGCCTCCGGGTCGCCGCCCTTCTCGAATATCTCTGGGAGGAGCTCCTTCAAGGTGGGGCCGTTGATCGCGCCCGACGCCGAGAGCCTGACGAGCGACGCAAGCGCCGCGGGCGTCATCGCGCACTCGCCTATCGACTTGCCGCTTGAGTTCATGAGCGCCATCACGTCGGACATGAAGAGGTTGCAGAGCTGCTTGGCGACTTTCTTGTCCAGCCCCTTCGCGGCGGCCTCGTACCAGTCGGCGTTCTCCTTGTCGCGCGAGAGGACCTCCGCGTCATATTCCGCGATTCCGTATTCCTCCATCATGCGGACGCGCCTCTCGGCCGGCTTCTCGGGGAGGAGGCGCCGCCATTCCTCTATTTGCTCGTCGGAAAGCTCCACGGGCACGAGGTCGGGCTCGGGGAAGTAGCGGTAGTCGTGGGCGTTTTCCTTCGTGCGCATCGACGCCGTCTCCATCGCGTCGGGGTCCCAGCGGCGCGTCTCCTGGACAATCGGCACCGACCGCGCCATGCACTCGCGCTGGCGCCGCGCCTCGAAGACGAGGGCCGCGTGGATGCCGGAAAACGAGTTCATGTTCTTGATCTCGACCTTCGTGCCGAGCTTCGTCTCGCCCTTCGGCCTGATCGAGATGTTGACGTCGGAGCGCATGTTGCCCTCTTCGAGGTTGCAGTCGGAAACGCCCGCATAGACGAGCATCTCCTTGAGCGCCGTGAGATACGCTATCGCGTCGTCGGCCGACTCCATGTCAGGTTCGGAGACGATTTCCATGAGCGGGGTCCCGCCGCGGTTGAAGTCGATGCCGGAAGTGGTGGCGTAGTGGTTTATCTTGGCCGCGTCTTCCTCGAGGTGGATGTGGTTTATGCGGATGAACTTCTTGGTCCCGTCGGCGCGGGTTATCTCAACGCCGCCCCCGATGCACAGCGGATTCCCGTTCTCCGAGATCTGGTAGTCCTTCGCCATGTCGGGGTAGAAGTAGTTCTTGCGGTCGAACGTAGCGCTGCGGTTTATCTCGCAGCCGAGCATCATGCCTGAGATGACGGTGAGCTTCACAGCCTCCTTGTTCATCACGGGAAGCGCCCCCGGGTAGCCGAGGCACACTGGGCACACGTTCCTGTTGGGTTCGCAGCCCGTCTTCAAGAGGCACCCGCAGAACATCTTCGTCTTTGTCTTCAGCTGGACGTGAGTCTCGAGCCCTATGGTGTTTTCTATTTCCATATGCTAATTATACCAAAAATCGTCAGCAGCCGGTGAGGCCCCTGAAATAGGCAATGGTCTTCTTGAGGCCCTCTTCAAGGGGCACCTTCGGCTCCCAGCCAAGCAGCTCCTTGGCGAGCGTGATGTCGGGCTTGCGCCGCTTCGGGTCGTCCGCCGGTATGGGCCGATAGACGAGCTGCGACTTTGACTCGGGGATCTGGCGAAGGGTCTCCTCCGCAAGCTGCCTAATCGTGTATTCGCCGGGGTTCCCGGTGTTGATGACGGGGGCGCCAAGGCCGTGCTTCTCGCAAAAGGCGTCGATCGTCGTGCGCGGCAGTTCCATGTAGCGCCGCATCGCGCATATAAGGTCGTCGCAATACTGGAAGCTGCGCGTCTGGAGGCCGTCGCCGAAGAGCGTTATGTCCTCGTTGCCGAGGGCCTGCATGATGAAGTTGGAGATTACGCGCCCGTCCTTCGGGTGCATGTTGGGCCCGTAGGTATTGAATATGCGCACCATCCTCGCATCGACGCCGTATTCGCGGCGATAGTCGGCGGCAAGTGTCTCGGCGCAGCGCTTGCCCTCGTCGTAGCAGCTGCGGATGCCGATGGTGTTGACGTTGCCCCAGTAGCTCTCGACCTGCGGATGCACGAGCGGATCGCCATAGACTTCGCTCGTGGAGGTGTGGAGAATCTTCGCCTTCGTCTTGAGCGCAAGGTCGAGCATGTTCATCATGCCCAGGACGCTCGACTTCATCGTCTCCACGGGGTTGTGCTGGTAGTGGATGGGGCTCGCCGGGCAGGCAAGGTTGTATATTTCGTCGAACTGGCCCCAATATGGCTGGGTGACGTCGTGCAGGACGAACGAGAAGCGCCTGTTGTCCATCAGCCCCTCGATGTTGCGCTTCGTGCCGGTGAACAAGTTGTCGAGGGCGGTCACCTCGTATCCCTCGTCGAGCAGCCTCTTGCAGAGGTGGCTGCCCAAAAAGCCCGCGGCACCCGTTACAAGCGCCTTCTTAGGAAGTTTCAATTCCATTTCGTCATCTTCTCCTTGTATTTAATCATTTTACCAAACCCCACCCTACTCGGTCAACTCTGGCGCATGCGTCGCCATATCCGCCTGCTTCGGGCGGGAGGCTCGTCTCGTCGAACGCGCCGACTCCGGCTTCGGGTCGGGAAGCTGCCCGCTCGATCTCGTGCGCTTCGGACCTCGTTGCGCCTCTCGCGCTTAGACAAGCAACCATCTTCAGCCTGCCATGCCTCGGCATCTACCACTGGCTGCGTGCAAAACCTCTCATACGGCGCCGAGTCCTCCGCTACCTCACTCGCGTCACTTCCCTCCCCTTCGCCACCGCGCACAAAACGTCGCGCCCAAAGCGGAGGGATATTGTGTCAGAAATGCCGACGACGCACAACGCTACAAAAGGTAAATGAGGAAGCGCCGCGAGGGGTCGAGTGCCGAGCTGAGCGACACACGGAGGAGCGATGAGGCGTGGGGTTCGCCGGAGTGGGCGATGGCCGCACGGGAGACTTTTCGACGGTCTGGCATGGCTGGCGACGCCTTGATTCACCTCGGTTTGGCATAGGCGGTCAGCAAAAGCCCTACGCGAGATTTACCTAAAGTACGCCATGCCAGGGGGACCGTCGAAAAACGGGTCGGGCGGTCAGCGCCCACGGAGGCATCACGCCGCGACGGCGCAGTGATCCTTTGCCGTGTAGAAGTGTAGAAAATGTAGAAGTTCTACACCCTCTACATTTCTACACGGCCTGAAAACGAGAACCCAGTGCGAAACATTCTCACCGCGATTTCCTCCGGCGAATGCGGAGGGGATGCGTCGAAAAACGGGTCGGGCGGTCAGCGCACAAGTAGGCATCCCGACGTGACGGCGCAGTGATCCTTTGCCGTGTAGAAGTGTAGAAAATGTAGAAATTCTACACCCTCTACATTTCTACACGGCCTAAAAAACGAGAACCCAGTGCGAAACATTCTCACCGCGATTTCCTCCGGCGAATGCGGAGGGGATGCGTCGAAAAACGGGTCGGGCGGTCAGCGCCCACGGAGGCATCACGCCGCGACAGCGCAGTGATCCTTTGCCGTGTAGAAGTGTAGAAAATGTAGAAGTTCTACACCCTCTACATTTCTACACGGCCTGAAAACGAGAACCCGGTGCGGAACATTCTCACCGCGATTTCCTCCGACGAATGCGGAGCACGGTTGCGACGAAACTTGCCGCACGCTGACAGGCAAGGGCAACGATAGCGCGACGAAACTTGCCGCACGCTGACAGGCAAGTATAACAAACGGCGCGGCTTAAAGCTCTATGTGCGCTTCGCCTGCCCACACTGGCTCGCCTGCGACGACAAGCGAGCCATCGCGCGCGATGCCCCCGCACTCGCCGCGCATCGTCGGCTCCGCGCCATCCTGCTGGCGCACGCCCACTACCAGCCCCTTCAGGCAGTCCCGCACCGCAATGCGCGGCCAAAGCGCCGCAAAACCATCGCGCCGCCAAACCGCGAGAAGCCGCGAAAGCGCCGCGAGGACGGCGTCACGCACCGCATCTCGCGCGACGTCCGCGCCAAGCAGCGCAAGCGAAGTCGCGCGCGGCGCAATCTCCGGCGCGAATTCGCGCTGGCGCACATTCACGCCAATGCCGACGATTGCCGCCTCGCCATTCAGCTCGCAGAGAATGCCCGCGAGCTTTCGCCCGCCGGCGAGGACGTCGTTGGGCCACTTGACCGCAAGCGCGCCCGCGAACGGCTCAAGCGCCTCGGCGACCGCAAGCCCCGCTACGAGGGGAAGCGTCGATACCGCCGAGGCGTCCATCCCGGCGACATCGACAACTGCGCTCATCATCAGGTTCTCGCCAGGCGGCGAAAGCCACTTGTGGTCGAGCCGACCCCGCCCCGCACTCTGGTAGTCGGCGGTAAACACGTCGCCCGGCCGCCCCTCTCGCGCCGCGAGGTTCGTTGACGCCGTCTCCGCAAAATGCCTAATGTTCCAATCCTGCAAACCGTTTACTTGCCTATATTCAAGACTCTAAACCCAATCTTCCTCAATCCATTCACATCCAGGCAGTTGCGAGTATCGAACACCAATGCGGGCTTACGCATGGAATCATAAATTCTCTGCCAGTCAAGCGAGGGATAATGCCGCCAGTCCGTCATCAGGACGATGGCATCAGCGCCATCCGCCGCCTTGTACTCGTCCTCTTCATATACGACATTCTCAAGGTCAGCCAAATCGCGCCGCGCATTGTTGAGAGCCTTCGGGTCGGTAATTGTCAACCTGACATGCTCGTCCGCCAGTAGCCGCGCAACCGTCCCTGCGGGCGTCTCACGCGTATCGCCAGTATCCGCCTTGAACGCGAATCCGAAAAGCGCGACTTTCTTGTTGGCGAGAGTATTGAACATCTCCTTGAAAAGCCGCGAGACGATACGCTCCTGCTGATGCTCGTTCATCTTGATTACGCCCATCCAATACTCCGCCGCCGTGTGCAATCCAAACGACTCGCAAAGATATACGAGGTTAAGGACATCCTTCTTGAAGCAGCTGCCGCCAAAGCCAGGCCCTGCCTTGAGGAACTTAGGCCCGATGCGCCTGTCCGCGCCGACGACCCTCGCCACCTCATCGACATCCGCGCCCGTCGCCTCGCACAGCCCCGCAATGGCGTTTATCGACGAGACTCGCTGCGCAAGAAACGCATTTGCCGCGAGCTTAGTCAGTTCGGCAGACCACACGTTCGTCGTCAATATCTTCTCCGGCGGAACCCATGCTGCATATATGTCAACGACCTCCCGTATCGCGGCAATTCCAGTCTCCGTCTGTGGGCCGCCGATAAGCACCCTGTCAGGCTCCAGGAGATCTTTTATCGCCGTGCCCTCTGCCAAGAACTCGGGGTTGCTCAGTACGGTAAACTCATGCTCCGCGTGGTCGTTCAAAATGGCCTCCATCGCAGCCGCAGTCCGGACGGGGAGCGTGGACTTCTCGACAACGATCTTGTCATTGTCGGCAAAGCGCTTGATCTCACGGGCCGTCGCCTCCCAGTACTGGAGGTCGCTTGCGCGTCCCGCCCCCTTGCCGAACATCTTCGTGGGGGTGTTCACGCCGACGAAGATGATGTCGCAGGCCTTTACTGCCCCTTCGATATCCGTGCTGAAGAAAAGATTCTTGCCGCGGACCTCCTTCACGACGTCCACAAGCCCAGGCTCGTAGATCGGCAGGCTGTAGTCCTCCGAATTCCACGCCGCGATCCGCTCGGCGTTTATGTCAACGACCATGACCTTTCGGTCCGGGTTCTTCTTGGCTATGACCGCCATCGTCGGCCCGCCAATATACCCCGCCCCAATGCAAACAATGTCTTTATTCATAAGTTTCCCTCCTCAGAGCCATATTTTTTTGGACACTTCGGCCATGGTTGATTAATACAGATTTTATACAAATTTTATACATTTTTTATACGTTTTTTTACACGCTCTATCTATTGGATCTTCTTAAACGCAAGCTAATCCATAAATTTTTGGACGCATTTTAGACAATTTCATTGCCCTACATATCATCAACCAACCTGTCCAACACCCTATCGAAAACATCATTGACCACCCTGTACTTCTCATTGAGCGAATATCGAGTGCCCGATCCTGTACCTGTCGAAATCAAAATACCCCTTCTAACCAGATGCCCAACACATGTACGAATCTGACGCCGAACCATATGCCCTTCCAACAGCTTCGCCAACTCGGCCATTTTTGCGCTTTCGTACTTTGACAGATAAGGAACCATCACCTTTAGCATCTGTTTTTCATCCCAATCGCTTTTCCGCGCATACTCAGCCATATCGCCAGCAAAGTCGTAGTAGCTCCGGCAAAGTATATAATAGCACCCGCTCGTTTTCCCTTTACGCTCCACCAGCCCCCGCTTTAGTAATTTGGCAATAATCTTCTTGTCGGGTTTGTATCCGGGTTTTGCATCCCGCAGATTAGCCAGTGTTACTATCTCCAACACCGACAACCTATCCTCATTCGGCAACTCTTGCTGGACAGATTCAACAAAAAGTGCGAATCCTCGATCTTCCATAACTCCGGAAATATGCAGCTCCACCTTGAAATCGTCGCTTTGCGAGTAGTCAGGCTCTGGCTTCCCCTCCGAAAGCGTGGTAGTTACAATCTTGTCGATTCCTTGCCCTGATCGTTCGACAACACCTGTCTTTGCGAGTACATCCGCTAAGAGACGATTGCGAGGCGTGCTCGCGACCGTAAGTAGATTTTCCTTTGTCACTCCGAGCGGGAAGCCACCAGCGTTAAGCACCACCAACTTCTGCGGATACTGCTTCACCACCGTTTCGCTACTACGCCTATAATCCCGATGGACAATCGCGTTGTTGATTGCTTCGCGGATGACCTCCTCGTTGAAATATGGGATATCGAATATGAAAGGCCCTTCCTGCACCGGGATCTTGCCATTCCTAATGTTGATGTCATGCCACAACCGCTCGATCATCAAGAAAATCGGTTCGTGGTATTCAATACGATTGTCGTAGTATATCTGCGCCTCGTTGTTCCGGTATTCCAGCATCACTGCCGCTTGCGGAATGCGGGCGCGCAACAACTCCTCCTTGCCAAGCAAAAGTACTGCGGCATTTGTAACCCGTCCATCCACCACCAGTTTCAAGTCGCTCAAAACCTGCTCTTTGGGCAATGTCAGAAACAATGCATTGTTCTGTTTCCTCGCATACTTGCCTCGCATCATCTCAATTGCATGTCCGTCCAAATCATCAATGCCGACTCCATTGCAAATCTCTTCCGAGAAATCTGGCTCCTGCTCTTGAAGTATGCTCAACAGTTGCGCATCAGGCATCGGCCTCAATTCTTCGCCTATGCGCATCAGTGGGACATCCTCAAATTTGAAAACCATGCCAACAGGCCTTGGCGGCACTTCAATTTCCAAGACTCGACCGGCTCTATCGCTCTCATCCTCGAAAAGTTCGTATACTTTTACGCGTATTCCAACGTCTCTGTATATGTTCGCTTCCAGGACGCCTATGCTTCCGTCGTTCTGTCTAGTACCACATACCTTGTGTGGATATGCATCTTCCATCCCAATAACAAGATACCCACCGCCTTCGTTGCACAATGCTGTCACATATCCGAGAATGCACCGCCGTCTTTTAGGGATTGGATGAGTTCCTCCGTCATAGGACACATTGCCCCCTGCGCCTCGTTTGAACTCCACCTTATGCTCTGACTCTTTTAAATTCTTCAATTGTTCAATCGTCAGCATTCAATCCCTCTTTTACTTTCAACTTTATACACATGTCTCAATAACTAGTAAATACTACTCATATTATCTGGAACCAAAGTTATTTCGACCAACACACATCAGTCATTTCATAAAGAGACGCAATTCACATTTCCTACAAGATTTTCATGACAGCCCTGATATGCGGCTCGCCAAATGTTCCGATCTGCCGCAGCGCAGATACCTTGGCTCGTCCTTTTAAATCATATCCCACATCCCACTGTGTCAAATCATCGTCCCCTTCAATAATTACATCTGGTTGCGAGTCAATCGCCTTGGAAATCGTTGATATTACCGGGATTCGCAAATTGTGCCGTAATTCAAAGGACGTCTTCTCTGCAGCAAGATTGCGAAATACGAAACCGATACGTAGCTTGGCATCAGAGTCCTTCGCCATCGCCGCCACATCCTCAATAGCAATTTTCTTTTCTTTCAACTCCTTGCGTTTAAGCCGTTTGTAGCAGTCCACATATACATATGGTTCTTTGCAAAAATCCAACAGCCCTACATATGCAACTCTCCATGGTAGCCCAGGATAGACACTCTTGATAAACTCCTGCACGGAAACAGGCGTAACATTGCTCTGCATCTCAAGCCATTTATCCCTAAACGGCCAACACGCAAGACGAGATGCAAGCCTGCAGATAACGAACTCTAGGGGTGGCCTATCTTCTCCATCTGGATAATAATATGCTCCCGTTTTAACACTCAAGCCTGGATCGACCATCGCCCTAACAGCCTCGTGCCAAATTGGGAAATCTCCTCTGTCAAAAAGCTTCTCCCCCTCGTTTTCAATATACCTGTATGAGGAACCCGCCACATCCTTTATAACCGCCCCGTAAATCCTCTTGCTACTCTGAACAAATGACTTCATGGCCATTACATCTGGCCGACTAAAGAGATCATTGTCGCGCTGAAAGCAATCCGACTTTCGATATAGCTTAATTTTCTCGCATACAATGTCCAGCCAATCATTCCCGCTGCTTGGAACCGCCCCATTATCATAAACCTTTTCACAAATCAATTTGTCAAACGCTGCAATGACATCATCCCATGTCGCGGTTTCATCCATAACGGCGTCAATGCATTTAATGAACGGGCGTACCTCTGGATGCCGCAACATCTTAGTTGATGCATTTGGAAGAAAGATAGAAACAGTTTGGTAAAATCCTTCCCACCTTGCTCGAAACTCCTTGCGCGTTTCATCAGGAAGAGTGTCTGGGATGCCAACGCGTGATGTAATCTTCATCAACTCGCGCCTATCATCATCCGACAAATCAAATTTATCAGAAAGATACTTCAGCCACTCTGGGCTCTGTTCCGGAATCTCATCTTCTTTAAAGCCTAGATCCGCCTTTGATACGCCAAGCTCCTCCGCAACCTTCCCAATCTTTTCCAAACTGATATGTGTTGCATCCTTTTCCAAGAGCGAAATGAAACCACGCGTAACACCTACCCGCCGTGCCAATTCGGCCGCAGATATGCCTTTATCGGTTCGAGCCTTGGAAATCAACCTTCCAGATGCGACACCCATTTCATAACCTCCTTAACAAATGATGTTAATATTATATCATTTATTTGTATAGCCAAGCAAGCACAATCATCCGTATAGCTGACTTGACAAGATATGCCCATTTTTGCTATACTTCGCTTCGACAAAGGGATATATGGCCGCGTGGCTATCCCCAATGGCAAAACCTCCAAAAGGAGAAATAAAATGCAAAAATCAAAACAAACTGCGCATAGACGCGCTGATAATGGTCAGTATACCACAAAACAGTATGCCGATCGCCACCCCAAAACAACAATCAAAGAAACAAAAAAGAGGTAAGGAGTCCATTATGCACATTCCGCTCAAACACCCCGACTGCAATGGCTGGGCTATTATCGACAAGGACCAAGTACAATGCTCTTCCCCACGAAACTTCCATGTTGTGGAGGCAAGAATCATTGCTGACAGCAACGGTATTCATGTGTATATCAATTCTTCACATGAGACATGCTGCAAACTACCAGTAAAGTTGCGCTGGTCATACCATAGTTGCTACTATACCAGTCAGGTCAACGCACTCCGCAACAAATTGGCTGAGCTGGAGAATAGTTCACGTGAAACTTGCGGGAACTGTGTAGGCCATTTCTACGCAGATCCTGAAAAATAGTATCTATATGCTGCATTCGTGGTAGTCATTGAGTTTGATCCTCTCAATGGCGCAGGCGGGACATCCCGCCTGTTTTATTTTACACTGGTCCCTCATCACATTTTTGTGGCGAGCTGGTTAAAGGCCAAGCGGAATGAGGGAATGCAGCCGAAAACTAACGACTATCGTCTAATCCTCCTATCCTCGCAATCCACACTCCAACTCAAAACTCCAACTCCCCATATGGCTAAATCGACTGTCTTTGCGGGAGGTCTTTGAACACCTTGAAAACAAGCTCGCTTCTGGGGAATACAATTACCCAGGCGGTCAAAAAGATGAGCATGAAGTCTGTGCAAAGGCCGATATGCGCCTGATACCACATCTCAAGCGCACCCTTGTATGGCGAAATAATCTTGGCATAAGCCTCGTCAAGCGACATGCCCTTGTTCGCGCACTCCGTGAGCAGTGTCTCTTCGTCTCGGAACACAATGGAGCCAATTCCCGTAAGCCCCGGCTTCACATTGTATATCTTCGCCTTTATCTCGTCGCTGTACGGAGCAAAAGTCTTGCCCACCAACGGACGCGGCCCTACAATGGACATATCGCCAAGGAAGATGTTAAATAGCTGCGGCAGCTCGTTTATCTTCGTCTTGCGCAGGAACCGCCCAAACGGCAACACGCGAGGATCGCCATGGGTGGTGTGGAGCCCGCCGGTCATGTTGGGGCTGTTGCGAAGCATCGTCGCAAACTTCAGGATCTTGAAGCGACTGTTCTTGTAGCCAATGCGGTCTTGGCCGTAGAAGATATCATGTTCGCCAGTGCACTTGAGGATGATCATGACAGGGACAAGTAGCGGCGACAGGATGATGATTGCCACGCCGGACAGGACGATGTCGAAGAAACGCTTGAAGAATTTATACATATTTATACCTCCATAGTTACTGATGTGTAGATGTTTGAATTTTAGCCACAAAGTACACAAAGTTCACATAGTAGCTTTGTGTCCTTTGTGTTCTTTGTGGCCGAAGACTTAACACTGAATGAAACTCTTTAATGTTTCGCGCATGCCATCTTCGGCACGAATCGGCATCTGCGACCAGCCAAGAAGCTTTTTCAAGGCGGCATTATCCACAAAGCTGTCCTCGGTCAGCTTGCCAAGGCGCTCTGTATTCAATGGCAAATGCAGAACATCGCCCATCTTCGCGGCAAACCTCATGAAGCCTTTGGGCAACCGCCACAAACGCGCCTTGCGACCACAGGCCTCGGCCATCAGCTCAATCAGCCGGTTGGTCGAAAGCATCTCGTCATCGGCCATCGGGTAGATTCCGTTTTCGCCGCGTTCGCAAAGCGCCTCGACTACAGCGCAAATATTGCCGATACTCGTGAACGAGCGCTTGTTCTCGAACGCCGCGAGCGGCCAAGGGAAACCGCGTCGCGCAATGCCCCAGAGAAGATTCAGATTGCCCTTGTTGCCGGGTCCGTGGATCATCGCCGGCTCAAGAACAACAGCTCGCCCGTTCAGCCACTTCTCGGCCTCTCGCTTGCTCAGCGCGTAAGGAGTATCGCCGTCCACCGCCTTGATGCTTGAGAAGTAGATAAACCTCTTGACCTTCCCCTCGCAAGCAGAGAAAACCCGCTGGGTCAATCCGACGTTAATGTCGAAATAGCTCTGCGGATCGCTAACCTTCTTAAGGTCATGCGCCTTGCCCGCGAGGTGGACGACTGCGTCAATTGAGGGCCAATCGATTTTGTCGATACTGTCCCAAGTATAGAAAGCGGAATACGCCTCTACGCTTCCTCTTGCAATGTCCAACGCGACACATTCGTGCCCCTTGGATGCAAGGAACTTCGATAGATTCGTGCCTACAAATCCGTAGGCGCCTGTTATCAGTATTTTCATATTTTTGCCACAAAGAACACAAAGGAACACAAAGGTAGATTGCTAGAAAGCAAGTTTACGACACTGAAACTTTTCAGACCCAAAGTTAATGAGCATGCCATGCTTAGTGTTTGTAGCTTCCCATCAATACTACTTCCTTTTTTGCCACATAGAACACAGAGTCCACAAAGTTTTCTTTATTACCTTTGTGCTCTTTGTGCCCTTTGTGGCTTTAAACCCCCAAACATAAGTATTTCTGCCACATAGAGCACAGAGTTCACAAAGTTTCTTTATTACCTTTGTGCTCTTTGTGTTCTTTGTGGCTAAAACCCTACATCCTTGAATCCAAACTCTTACCCTTCTCTATATGCTGAAAGTTCGGAAGGTAATCTTTTAGAACAGCAACAACATCCGCCTTAGTCGAACCTTGCCTTGCAAATACACTGCGAAGGTTGGCGAAGATCGCCTCCACCTCAGCGACTGGACGCTTCTTGGAATTCTTGACCGCTCCAAGATTTATAAAGGTTGTTTCGTCCTTGACGTCTGTATCCGTGTAAAACTCCTCAAACGTCTTCTCCCCGCTCGTATCGCTTCCAAAAAACTCGCACGGATACCCTCCCCCATCCTTAACAACCCCTTTGTGCTCTTTGTGTTCTTTGTGGCTAAAATAATCTCCCATCGCCTTCTTCGCCTCTTCCGTTGACGCACACGCCCTGCATCCAAGCCCCATGTCGTTCAGCATATCCTTAACCACCACATCAAACGGAATCATATCCTTCTCAGGATCGAGCTTTGGATAGACTATATCCCCGCTCTCCGCCATCACACTCGCAAACAAGCAAAGCTCACCCGACTCAATGGGACTCACGAAGAAGCGCCTAATCCCCATCGGGCAACTCAACGGCTGCCGTTTGGCAATCCTGTTCAACCATCCAATCGGCAATGACCCATTCGAGAACGCGACATTAGCAAACCGCGCCGTCTTGATCGGAAGCCTATCAGAGTATGCCATGATCGTCTCTTCCATCAGCTTCTTAGTCGCGCCCATCACATTCACCGGATTCGCCGCCTTGTCCGTAGAAACGCAGAAGAATGCCTCTGGCGGATTCTCCAAAAGTAAGTCCAACAACTTCTTCGCCATGAACACGTTCGTCTCACACATCGCCTCAATGGAGAAAACATCGCGCTCCGCTCTCACATGCTTTCTCGCAGCAAAGTTGGCAACAATGTCGAACGGCCCATGAGCCTTGAAGAAACGATCGAAGAGGTCGCTTCCGAGGTCGATGGGCTCCGTGATGTACTCTTCGGGGACATTGTATCCATCGCCAGCCCGCAGTTCGCGGGTGAGCTCGGTAAGCGAGTTCTCGTCTATATCGACGACAAACATCGCGGAAGGCTTGAAGCCACGCAAAGCCGCTTTCACGTAATTGGAGCCGATTGTTCCGGCACCACCAATTACCAGGATGCGCTTGCCGTCGATACGACGGTGCATCTCGTCAGCGCACTTTGCAAAGTCGGCGGCGAGCAGCGACTCCGGCCGCTTCGTCATGTACTTGCGAACAAATGATTCAATATCAAAATCGATCATCTAGTACCCCTCTTTATTAACGTACAGAAACGCATTACCGCCGACGCCAAGATCCTGCCGACACCATCGGCGATGCCCTTATTTTTTCGACAAGCGGATAAATGCCTGCATAGTGCGAAGCGTTCAGGCATTCAGGGAACTGCCCGTGTGTCGTAACCCACGCCTTGGCCCGGCTAATCGCGACATCTGTTTGCGTCATCTTGCCGATATCGAACTGTGCTCCGCTCTTGTGATCATACCTCGGCATCAACTTGTGTAAAAGGCGTTGAAGTTCATGTCTATCGAGAGGGAACTTGTCCATTTTAGCCCCCGCCTCCGTGCAGAGGACGCCCCAGATTTCTATACATGGCGACATGAAGGCAACATAGATGCGCTCAAACACATCACGCGCTTCACATCTAGTTATATCGTGAACCTTGCAATCATCATCGCATATTTCCGGACACTTTGTCAAGACCGCTCCGACCGATGCCATTTCCCTTGCTTTCGCATCGTGGTCAAACACCACCCAGATTTCAGCATTTGGATGTTCGCGCAGGTCCTCAGCAACTTCGACAGCAAACTTCAATGCCCGTTCCAGCAGGACTACGGGTGCCGAAACAGACGGCATCGGCACAATCCTTATGCTGCGATTCTTCGCCAAAGCCTGCAGATAACCCAACTCCGTTTTCCCCTCATGGAAGAGATATACGACTGGTACTCTGTCTGCGTCATTCGCCATACACCATCTCCCCTTCCAAGCTCGGCAACGCGCCGTACAATCCCTGCAAATAGCCCTTTTCAAGGTTCTTGTCATGGCGTGGCTGAAACTGGTAAAGAGAATACAAGTCCGACGACCCATCAAGGCGCTTTTCGGCGAACCAAATCTCATCTGTCCGCCAAATGTCGTGCGTCATAAGATTGGTATCGTGCATGGTAATGACGAGCTGCGTGACGTCCGCTCTGCGCTCCATGAATGTCTTAAGCAGATATCGCATCAATACAGGGTGGATATGGCAGTCCGCCTCATCAATGAACCATGTACCATAACTATGATACATCTGATAGAGCATGGGCGAGAGGTGAATCAGCCGCACGGTACCATCAGATTCTGACTCCGCACGTAGCGATACGCCATTATGCTGGAGCCGGAACTCCTCGCCGCTGATTCCGCTTGCATCCTTTTTGATCAAATAGAATCCTCGATTCACTCCTAGCACTCGCGCACCATCCCCTTGGAATGGATGTTGACTGAAAATCATCTCGGCTTCCTTGACGGACAGGGGCTCCCATGACAAGTCCGTAATACCTAAATCCGCTCGCTTCAACAATTCCAGCAAGAATGCCTTGAATTCGTCCTGCTTGATGAAATGGTAAAACGCACCGGGTCTGGGGCGAGATTCCGAACCAAGCACAAACATTGAGGTCAGACCGAGATAGGCAGACATGACAACATCGGACATGGCGATGGTTGCCCTGTTTTCCACCAATCCATCCGAAAACAATTTAGGCAAATATAGCATATTATCAGCCAAGGTGCGCTGCCTATACCATTCAGCCTTTTCAAGCTCATCAGAAAACACCAGGCCCGTTCCATTCACACGATCAAACAGAATCGACTCTTTCTCGCCCTTGATTGACCAAAGGCTCTCCCTTTTGACGGAAAGGCCATCCGTGACAACAGCATAGCGAAACACATTACCTTCATGGGAATATACGATGTCAAACCGCATGTCAGGCCGTATTGTTGCAGCCAAAGCAAACTGCATCCCGCGCAAAATCGAACATTCCCCCAGATAAATCATCTGCTGGAACAAGTCAACGGCTTTGAGAACATTTGATTTACCAGCAGCATTCGCGCCATAGATCGCCGCGCCACGCAACACAGAAATACCATTTACATTGCTTACATGGTTCTCATGCCGCGAAGTCTTGCGACCCGCTTCCATCGAAAAGGAAACAGGCGTATCAAACGACATAAAATTCTCAATTGTGAGATTTATTAGCATATCACCCTCCAACGGCGCACATTATACACTATCCACCCTGCCACATGCAACAACAATCGTGAAAAAATCTCATTTTCGTCCGCAGCAAGCAGCGACTCCGGCCGCTTCGTCATGTACTTGCGAACAAATGATTCAATATCAAAGTCTATCATAGTCTGAACCTTTTTAGACAGGATTAACAGGATTTACAAGATTAAAAATGTACTTATTCGAAACCCAAACTTACAACTCTGCTTTACGCATGTCGTTCTGATAGCGAAAGCGCTCTTCGGGCGTCAACTTTTTAAAGCGTTCCTTCTCGCGCCTGCTGCCTATGCGGCAAACGATTTCGAATGCCACACAAGCAAAAACAATGATACAGAGAATCACATAAGTGATTTTCATACGAACATCAGATGGATGATACCTTGCGCCGGAAAATGCGGATGCGGAAGAATTCCGAGATAAGAATCCATGCCGCTCGTGGTACGCACCACGCATTGCGCTTGAATGTGCGCTTGCCGCCAGTAATAAGGCGCCACAACCAGCGGCAACCTATCTTATGAATCCAATCCGGCGCATGGGGGACTGTTCCAGAGTAGAAATCGAAGACAGCGCCTACAGGCAGAAGGCATACGGCGTCAATTTCCTTCGCATGTTTGAGACACCAAATTTCCTGCTTGGGATTACCCAGCCCAACCCAGAAGAAATCGACACTACCAGGATCAATAACCGGCGGCTTTGGATCAGGCGCATACTCTGGAGCGTAAGTGCCAACAATCTTTATGCCAGGGTATTTCTTCTCAAGGTTGGCCTTGAGGTTATCAAGCGTCTCCTTGTTGGTGCCGTAGAAATAGTGCCGCCAACCAAGAGGAACGCCATACTCCATCGCGTCAGGGAAAAGATATGGTCCGATTACTCGATCCGGAAGATTGCCACCGGAAATCTTGGCAAGCACCTTTGTCGCCTCGCCATCTGCGAGAACTGCGTCAGCATTTCGGTAGGCATGTCGCAATTCTCCCATGCGCCAGCCTTTTGCAAGTCCCATTGCATCGCAGAAGCAGGTATAGCGATGCCTATCGCCAGCCTTACGCCACCCCTCCATTTCTTCAAGAAGTTGACGGTAGGTGCAACTTGCGATGCTCCAAAAGCGTGTTTTTACTTGTTCCATCATCCTATTACCCTCAGTCTATGCTAACATTCGCGCCAATCATATTTGATGAATTTTAGCACTGTTCCGCCAAAAATTCAATCGCATTCTTCAGCAGATTCACCCGCGTCTCATCCGAGCCATCTCGATAACTTTTGAGATATATCAATCGTCCACCATAGTCGTTGCCATCGCATTTATCCTCCGTAGCAGATGCGGAGGGGGACCAAGCCGGGGCACCGTCGGTGGTGATTACGCGTTTGCCGCGCTCAAGGGCCTCAGCGACGACAAGCCCGAAGTTCTCGGAGAGTGTCGGGAGGACAAGCACGTCGCACCAATCGTATGATGCATTCTTTTCTTCATCACTAACTATACCACAAAACTCGACATAAAGGTTGTAGTCGGCTACCATGCGACGGAGTTTAGGTCCTTCTCCTTCGTCCTTTCCGATTATTTTTAGCCGCAAAGAACGCAAAGAGCGCATAGACTCTGATGAGGATTGGATTGCATGAAGCGCCTCAATCAGGAACTCCACGCCCTTCAAAGGATGCAACCGACCAACGAAGAGAAGATTGAGGGATGATGAATCCGCCGTCGCTGAAGCTATGGCGGACAAGTGCGGGATAGGAGAGTAAAGCGGGATGAGCTCAACATTTTTAACCCTCGGTTCGAAAGCACGAATCCACTTAACCTCATCCTCGCATGTCGCAATAATCCGATCAGCACGACGAAAGAGCCAGCGTTCAATTGGTGCGACCCAACGCTTTTTGTGCCAATGATAGCGCAACTTCTCCGGATCGGTGCAACCATGCGGCATCCTGACGAGCTTCTTACCTTTTAGCAAAGCCGCGATACTTGCCTTAATGACCATCGGCGTCCACATAGAGTGGACCCACACTTCGCCATCCTCACCAACACCGCGTGCGATCAGATGCTTTGCAGCAACCGCGATTCCGCAAGTGGGGTCGTCAATCCCCGGTATTACATGCTCTGCACTCACCACTCAGTACCTATTGCATCCTTTGGGGAACTCGATAAAAAGGTCCGGCCTCAAACATCCAATGAAGAAATCGGGATCGCCAAGTCCCTTAATGCAAATCCTTGAGCCAGCTTTCTCGGCACCGTATTTCTCTATCAGCTCAAGCTTCTTCTGATGATATGGTTCGCCAATATCATACACGCTTATTCCCAAAATGCGCCTGACAACCAATTCGCCCGACAACAGATTACATCCAGCAACAAAGAGCACCAACAAGTACGCAGAAAATCGCAATGAACTCAACGAATCAAGCCATCCACCCACATCAAGCCACTTCGCGACGGCGAGTGAGATCCCAATTACAACCATTATCGTGCCAGGATACAACAAACGGAACCCAAGCTCGTTAAAATTTCCCACCGTGCTTAATGCACCCATCGTCAAATAGTACATAACACCCATCCCAACGAAGAAAAAGAGCCGCTGATCCTCCAACATGGGAAGCGGCGTCCCTTTCCCCAGACACCCTGCCACATGGCCACACCCAAGTGACTTACGCGCCAAGAGCCAAAGGAGCAGAACCCAGAATGCCAGAATGATGAATATCTGAATCTCCCTACCATAAGCTGCAACCATGTTTATAATCAAGCTTTCGGCTTCCTTTCCCAACTCGACTCTCTCCATGCCAGTCAAACATCCAGTGTGAAGTCTATTGAGAATCAGATAGCCGCCCTCAAAGCACCATGCAATGCAGCCAGCGAGTGAAACATCCGCAAGCCAACGCACATTCCGGACATCCAACTTCTCGACCCCCGCCAACCGCCCCATGATAAATGTGAAAAGAAGCGCACCAACCGCCCAGATAGGGGCGAATACGCCAACATAGCGAAACAAGAACACAGTCACGAACAAGATAGCCCAAACCGAGATTCTCTTAAGTCGGGAACCATCTGCCCCGCCAGCAATAACGAATCCCAGCAAGACCATCGCAGGAATAAAGCATTGCTCGCTCAGGGTACTTCTCCATATCTTCAGAAACGCCAGATTTACGAGGCCAAGTGCAAGAATGGCAAATGCGCCTCGCGCAAATTTCCAAAACATGGCAAGCAACGCAATACACATTCCTACGCCGACCAACTTTGACGCAACAAAGACATCGAGCCCCGTGACCCCGCGGATGGCCGCAAGAACGGCAGGATATCCGACAGGCCATGTCGCAAACCATCCATCATCAACGCCATTCCCCAGCATCCTCTCGGCGAAGCGCATGTAGTACACGCTGTCGGTTATGCAGGAACACGCACCAAAGCATCCTTCCCAGAACGCAGTGTATGCGACAATCGCGGACACAACCGCAGCCAATACGAATTTGCGATTCATTTAAGCCGTTCCAACAATAGCTCGGCTTTCTTTACAAAATCACCAATGTCGCCGCTCTTAAAAAGTTCGACGCGTCCGCTGTACCGCTCCGACACCGAGGAGTTGCCCGGATTGTCGCTTGCCAGAATCGGATGTCCAAGCTGGAGATACTCGAACAGTTTCAATGGGTAGTTCCATTTGAACGCTCGCGTTGCAAGATATGGAACGACAAGAATACTACATTTACACAGCCTAGCAAATGCCGCTTCCTGCGTAAGACGACCAACAAATTCAATTCCGTTTCGAGCCTTCCTATCCTTAGGTGGATCACCGATCCAAAGGCACTTCTTGCCAGGCATCCGGTTCACAGCAGCCGCCATCAATTCACCACCCTTAGCCTTGGACCAATTTGCCAGCACGCCAAAATCATACTCGAAACCATCTACATGCTCTTCATGTTCTACATGGTTAAAATCAAACCCTTCCCACGCATCTTGCATCCGCGACTCCAGTTGCCCTTCTCGTGGCTTATATCCAATCTCGTTCAACAGCCCAGGATGGATATTCAACACCAACTTGTCACACCGCTTGGCAAAGAAACGAAACAGCGCATCAATCGCCCATCGCAGCGGGGGGAATCCGTCCCGATAGCTCAAACTCGGCGGATCCCAGAGAAACACAGTCCATTTGCAACCATACGTTTTCTTCAACCGCCATCCAACATACATGCAAGGGAAGTCGAATCCCGTAAAAACCTTGACACCACTCTGCGCCTCTATACCTCTAAGCGATAAAATATCCCACACCCGCCTGAACCTCACAACGCTGGAGCACTTCTCCTCAATCTCCTTCGGCAAATGACACCCCTCACTCACATACAGAGTCGCATCATATTTCGCTGCTATTTCCAACGGCTTGCGATAGGCGTTAGCATTCTTGGAATACCAGCCAATATCACAACGGGTGATATATATCGCCGTCTCTTTCATTCGCTATATGCCCGCAACATCATCCCACTTGGGATTCTTCCAATACTTCCCACCTCGTGTAAGCAGGTTCCAAAGCCACCAACACTTAGGACGCTTTCTGATGTTCGGAACTATGCGTCCATCAGGCAAAAGCATATGCGATGCATCAAGAACATTTGGTCCAAAATCGCGCAGCCCATTATCGCGCTTGTTCGCCATCGCCTCTTCGCCATGCCACACAGACGAACGGCCTCCAGTGATATGTCCATAATCATGGAACTGGTGTTCGACCCGCAATGCAAAACTTGCGTCAATAACGGGGATGTTGTGTCGCAGACAATATGCGACAAGCGCATTGTCGCAGTATGCCCGCCCCATAGTAACCTTAGGCAAATCATGAAACATGCCCCGCCGAAAAAAAAAGTAATCCATGCCGCTTGGCCTGTGCAAACGCTTTGAACCATCTTCCAGAATATCTATCCGTTGTCCCGCTAATAGAAAAACGCCCTCAAGCTCAACAGGATGTTGCTCTATCAAACTCCGCCAAAGGTTCTCAACCTGGGATTTGTCAAACAGGATATCGGCATTCGCATACATCATCCACTCTGCGTGTGAGTCATGCTCGACAGCAGCCACCATTTCGCGAAAAGGGACGAGCTGTCCTTCGAACTCAATTATATCTGCGTCAACAAAGACATCCCGCCAATTATCCAGCGAACGCGCCTGTATTTCACTGGCGCGCCCCTTACAAGATTTAAGCGGTGTAAATATGGCAAAATCGCCTGGCATAGGATTAGTGAGCGATCAATCCCTAATCAGTTCCCTAATGTATTCGTTTGCCAAAATACATCCGGCCCTAGGAAGACACCAAAGATCACGCTTTAAGACACGACTACCACCAGTAAACATACGCCACAACCAGCAAACACCGCATCTATATAATACCCATCGCGGGATGCGCCTTTGCGTTCCCGCATGAAAGTCAAACGCCGCTCCAACCGACAGGACAACCGCCGACGCATCCAAATAACTGGTCTTCACTTTTCAATCATTATCTAAACCACTTATAGCCGTAGAAGCCGATGTATTCGTGGATATAAGAATTGTTACGGGCAAATGCACCGATATCAGGCAGAAGATGCCGCCATTTGAAAGGGCAATCTTTCCATGGCAATGCCTGATAGTCCGTTGCGGCTGGTACACACTCAATTTCCGGCGCGTACTTCTCGAACATGTACAAACTTCGCTTCATGTGACACGCGCTCGTCACTAACAAAACCTTAGGTTTTACCTCATCTACATGATCTACATGTTCTACACGGCTAAAACGCTCCCTCAATATCTCCCTAACAAACTTCGCGTTCTCCTCCGTATTCACTGCCTTGTTTTCTAACACTACCGCGTCACGCGGGACACCAAGATCAACTAACATCTTTAAATCGCATAATTCTGCATCAACCTGGCTAGGTATTATTATAGGCGCCTTCCCCGCCTTCCAAAGTCGCGCAGCATGCCACGCACGATCTGCGCCATCCTTCAAACTAGCATAGGGATAATTCGTCGCCCCCCACACGCCGCCACCCATTATAACAATGGCATCTGCCTCTAGCATATCCTCTGCCAACTGCACAGGGTAATCCGCTTCAAGCGGAAGGCACAACCAATCACCGACAATCGGCATAGACCAAAACCCAAACCAAAGAATCGCAGCAGCAACCATCCCCATTGCGAGCCGGCGCTTCCGAATGCCCGCTACAACCAATGCAACGCACAAAATCAAGATCCCCATCATCAAAGGGTTCATCAAGAATCCGACTGTCTTATTGATAATATTTATCATGTCAATGCTTAGTTGTTAGAGGATAGCAGTTTGTGGTTTGTGCTTAGCAAGCGCTAATGTCAGTTCTTTCGCATTTTGACAATCTTAGCCGGGCAACCGGCGACGACAGCATTGGTCGGAACATCCTTTGTAACGACAGAACCAGCCGCGACAACTGCACCGTCACCAATCGTCACTCCGCTCATGATTATCGCACCATAGCCAATCCAGCAGTCGCTGCCAATACGCGTCTTTCCATTTTCACCACGTGGCGAATCCCATATGAGCGTACCTGGCAGGTCTATTCTATGGTCGTTGCGCCCCACAATGGCAACACGCGGCGCGACGAGCACAGAATCGCCTACCTCAAGATCGCACTGCACGTCGCAGTACGGCCCAAACTGCACACGGTCTCCAAGCGTTATGTCGTGATTCGGCGACCACAAAGAGACCGTCCACGGAATCCGCACAAACCCCTTGCGACGAACCCAGCGAGCTCTGAACGCAAAATAAAGCCCCGTGCGAATTGCATTGGCAATGCCTCGCACAACAAGTACAAGCCTGCCTCGGTCTGGACGTACATTCGCCATCACAACCCTGCCTTTCTCACCACTTTTCTTCCAATCCACTTCAATCGCTCCCAAAGCGACTTGCTGTAAAATACATCGGCAAACCATCTGTCAAGCCTTGCATTGCTCGCAATTTCCATAGGCAATCTTCCTGTGTAGCGCCACTCGTTGTCAGCAATTGGAAACTCATGTAGATAGTCTGAGGTGTGAGTAGCCGGACCGCAATTGATGCCGACATTGTCCATAAGATTCCGCTGCGGCAGAATCTGCAAGCCCTTGTTCATAAAGTTGGTGAAAGACCATCTATAGCCCCATGATGAATTGACATGCGTCAGCAGATATAGCCAGTAGTATTCTTCTCTGGCGCTCCCGAGCCATTTGCGAAGATGATGTGTTTCCCTTGCCTTTTGAAGACGAGACAAATCCTTGTCGTTCAGCCGCCAGGCTCTTCGCCATGTTCCCCAGCCCGTAAACACAGGATACTTTGTTGCAACCACGTCATAATTTTTATCAGACAAGGACTGATTGTAGTTGGTTCCGCAGACGGAAAGAATCTTCTCGTTCTGCGCATAGACGTTGAGCATTTCATCCATCCACGAGAAGAACTCAATTGCTGGTATACAGTCGTCCTCCAGAATTACGGCCCTCTCCTCGTTCTCGAAAAGCCAGTCAAGGCCAGACGTCACTCGCATGCGGCAACCCATGTTGCAATCCGCAAAATTCGACTTTATCTCGCACGGCCATGGAAGACAGGACATGAAGTCGCGGCAGGCTGCAACTTTTTCCGCTTCGCCAGTTCGCCCCTCGCGGGGACCATCGGATATGAGGTATATCCTGGGCGGCCTCACTTCTGCAAGCCTTGCAACGAGCTGTTTCAGCGGATCAAGGCGATTGAAGAATATGACTGCAACGGGAGTTTTCATATCACTGTCGTTAGCGGTTCGTCGTTTGTAGCTATTGGTTAGCGGCTAGTGTTGGCATGAATTGCGATGCTCGCAGCTGGATTGTCTGCCAAAACCGCATAGGAATGCGCGGTAGTTCATGCGGCATAAACTCTTTTAGGAAGAATTTCATGTTGGCCGAGTTCCGAGATGCCTTTACCGACGGATCGTTGAGCGATACGACATGGCAAAGTGAATAGAACCCTTCTATCGAATTCGAAAGCCAACAAGTACCGAAGGAAAAATAGGAACAATATTTGTGCTTACTGCCAATGCGATCTTTCCCAACCTCAGCGAAAACACGATTCTCTGGTATACCCGCGTCCTTGCCGTACGCAGTCCGCATGTAAAGCGTCTTTGCGACAACCACAGCGTCCCCATCGTCTTTCGCGGCTAGAATAATCTGCAGATTCTGTGTCACGATTATCCACTGGAGCGCAAAAAAACTGGCAGGATACGCAAGGATCGACGCCGCATAAGCACCAAGCGTCCACCACCCTACCCATCCTGTCCGCCTATATGCGCTATAATCCTGAAATCTGTCGAACAGGCCAAGTACAACAAGCCAAGGAAACAAATAGAACTGTGGAACGTATCTGGCATATCCGCTGTAGAATGTAGGCTGGATAAGAACTGACACCATTATCAAGGCAAGCCACGAATGGATTGAACGGTTACGCACGAAGCACCATCCCAAAAGCGACACAACAAAAAGGCATCGAAAGAACGCGCCGAAACCGCCAACGCCGCCACTGACACGAAAATCCGGGTTGAAGTCGGAGCGGCCAGTTTTGCAGGTGTAATACGCCTTGACGAGATTCTGCGAAACATACCCCCATGCAAAACGCCCGAAATACCCCAATTCCTTTGCATCGTCATTCATGTAGCCAAAATCGTATGTTATGGGATTCTTTTCGTCCTCAAATCGCTCTTCAGTGACAAACGAGTGCGACGGATAGAACGGACCTCCATGATTGATGCAACTGGTAATGTACGGAGAGGCGTTTACAATAAGAATGAGCATACCTGCCATCACACCAGACAAAACCCATTGCTTAAGTCTACCCCAACATTCTGCGCATGGTACGATATCGAATGACGCAAACACGGCAAAAATCAAGGCGCCAACAACCGCACCTGTGAACTTCAATCCTGCCATTGCCACAACCGCGAGGGTTAGTAAAGAAAACTTTTTGCGGTCTGCGGCCGTCATTGCCACTATCAATGCAGAATAGCCACCTGCGTCATACGCACCGCCATACAGACCACTCACTACGACCGGGGAAAATGCGAACGCGAGCACCAAGGCCCAGCGCCGCCAACCGTGAAGCCTGAACCTGTCGTCAAACCATTCGCGCAAGGCCAATATCGAAGCGAAAAGCAACACGAAATTGAAGGCATCGGCAATTTCAGAGAAACCGAACCACCTATAGCAAGCAGCTCCGAACAGCCATGCAAGACGTGGAAGAAAGGCGACATGCCACACACGAAATCCGCCGCCCATAAGCCCTTGGATTTCATCAATTTCAGTCTGGCGCAGCGGATTCCATCCATTTGCAAGCAGGATTGTCGCCGGACGCTGATAAACAGCGGCATCAGCATTCGTATAACCGACGTTCAAGGATGCAAAAGCGAATGCAACCGCAACACCGGCGAGTAACCACCACACCGCATTGACCTTTCCAGATTCAGCAAGCCGCCATGTCGCCACAACCGCCAAGGCGAGGGCGACAGGGGCGTGCAACAACCCTACTGGAATCCCGCAGGCGAACCCCGCCATCGCAAGTGCCGCAGACAAGACGGGGAACAACAAAAGACCAAACACTATGGCATCACTTCTCTTCATGTGCTAATCCAATTTCAAATTGCTGGTCGTGATATTTCTTGATGCTGTCAAGAATCAGACCACAGACAAAAGCCAAAAGACCCGCGAGTACTGTAAAGCCAGCAACTATAAGTGTCGGATACTTCGGCACAAGGCCAGTATGGAAGTAGTCGCGCATGACAGGGATCATAGCAATCAGCGAAATCAAGAAGAGGCCTGCTGCAACACTCGCAAAGAACGCCAACGGCTTGTAGTTGCGGAACATATTGAATATCATCATCAGCACCTTGAAGCCATCGGAGAATGTATTGAGCTTCGAGACGCTGCCTTGCGGACGATCCCGATAGGTAATGGGCACTTCCACGATGGGCATTCTCTTGTCGAGAGAGAAAAGCGTCATCTCGGTTTCGATCTCGAATCCTCCGGAAAGCACAGGGCAGTTCTTGACAAATCGCCTGCTGAATCCCCGGTAGCCGGTCATTACGTCATGTATCGGATGATTGAATATCCAGCCTATGAGAAAGCGGACAAGCTTGTTACCGAACCCATGGAAATGACGCTTGTTCTCATCAAGATAGGTACTGCTCAGGCGGTCACCGACAACCATGTCGGCATCGCCGTCAAGCACTGGCTTTACGAGTTTCATTACCTCGTCTGCAGGATATGTATCGTCGGAATCCGCCATGATGTAACAGTCGGCGTCTATTTCCTGAAACATCCGCCGAACGACAAAACCTTTCCCTTGCTGGCGGACATACCGAACTTTTGCGCCAGCCTTTTCTGCGATTATCGCGCTATCATCAATGGAGTTATTGTCGTAAACAAAAATATCTGCATTTGGCAATACTGACTTGAAATCGCGCACTACCTTTTCAATTGTTAGCGCCTCGTTATAGCAAGGCAGCAATACGGCTATTTTGTCTTGTCGATTCATTTTACTCTCCTTTAACTTTCTCATACGCATTCGAAATCAGCCTTGCCTTCGCCGCCCAAGTCAATTCTTTGGCGCGTGCAAGCGCAGCAGTGGATTTCTCAGAGATAAGCATCGGTGACCTTATTATCAAATTCAACGCATCAGCAAAGCCAATGATGCTCGTTTCAGGGTCTTTGAGCGGCATCTTGAATCCGCATTTCTTTGTTACCACATTGCCCATACCGCAAGCATCGTGGCAAATCACAGGCAGCCCCAGCGAAAGCGCCTCGAGCACGACATGCGGCGTTCCCTCCTTTAACGATGGGAAGGTAAAGACATGCCCTGACGCCATAACTTTGAGTGCTTCATCATGCGAAACCTGGCCATGCCATGTCAATAAGCCATCGACACCAAGGCTCTTTGCAAGGGACCTCCACGAACAAGTTTCCGGTCCAATACCGAGAATATCGACATGAATATCTTTCTGCCCCAGCCTTGCCAGCGCATAGAGCAGAATCGGCAACGCCTTTCTTGAAGTGTGGATACCGCTCCAGACAATCCTCAGTTGCGACGCTCCATCCCACTTGCGCACTTGTCCTTCTTCTCGCAGCACTGTGCCGGTCTCAACCATCTTCTCGCACTCCCCCCCCCATATGTCATTGATCATACTGTAGTCCGCATCCGTCACCGCCCATATCTTTTGCGCCATCATTGCTGCTTTTCGTGCACGAAAACAAAACCTCTTCTGTAATTCGTTCAGCATCGTACGAAGAAACACCTTAACGCAACCAGACCACGAGAACATATTGTGAAATGCAATCGGTTCGTTCGGCCCACCGCCTACCGGTCCCCAAACAAAAGGAATCGGCAACTTCCACAAATAGCCAGGTTCGCGATAGCCTATCATGTTCAACTGGTGAGCGATGTCGAACGGACATGCTGCATGGAGTTCCTTGGCACACCTGTACGCCTTGCGTTGCCAAAGGTTGTAGGCCAAATAGTAAAACCCCCACAATCCGGGTATGCGATGCAGCCGCTCAACAAATGCAATGAATCGCGTCGGCGCAACATACTTGACATGAAGCGTCTTCGAACATTGATTGCCATCCTCGCCGTAGTGCTTCTCAAGCTCTAGGCGAGTCCGTTCACTTCCACGCACATCGCCGCACAATACAGTGACATCGTGCAACTTGGCGAGTTCGTTGGCGATGTTCCATCCGACAGCCGCCTCCCCGCCGCGAGCGGGTGAAAATGCAAATGCAGACAATAGTATTCTCATAGCCAAAGTTTCGGAAACATTGCTCTTATATGGCATGTAATTAATAACTTCACCGCCGTTGGCCAGCCATCATGCTTCAGGCAGTAACGAAACAGGACTGGAGGTTCACTTCCTCCTAGAGGAGAATAAAGGCTTTTGATACGCTTTACAAGCGGCGCGGAAGGATTCTTCCATGCAGGAATGCGATCATTCACCTCGCAAATTCCAACAAAGCATGGCGACAGGAATACAGATATGCCACATTCGACCGCTCTGCGCGAATAGTCGCTGTCGCCTAGCGAATGTGTCAAATATTCAGGAAAGTTCCCAAGCATTTTAAACACATGTTTAGGCACCCACACCACATTACCATTCATCTGGCGTAATTTATGCCAAGTCCCATCTGGGGTAACAAACCCCTTTTCATCTTCACCGCCATATGTTGCCTTACCACTATTGCCACAGACCGCCCCGACAAGAATTGATTTACCATCATCATGACCTAGCAACACTTCCAATGCATCAACATTCAGCATCGTGTCATCGTTAAGCCATAGAAAGCCATCATAATCAAAATGCCGTGAAGCAGCGTCCCAAGCCCGCCTCATTCCACCACACCAATAGTCGTGCCCACTACCCTGAACAATGTTAACAGAAGGGAAATCCCGTACAACCTTCTCTCCCGTGCCATCCGTACATCTGTCATCATTTAGCCAGACGTCAAATGACATCCCATTCCAAAGTCTCGCGGCATATAGATGCCGCAAACACTCTAGCGTCTTTTCGACACGATTAAAGCATGTTATGAGGATAGCGAATCTCATCTTAAACCCTCTTACCTCTTTTCACATTAAACGATGACATAAGCATTGCGCACAACTTCTTCAACGCCATAGCTGCAATAATGGAGCAAGCAACATAATTGACTGCGAATAGCCAGACGTTCCCGAAAAAGTCCTTAAAATTAAAAACAGTACTGTTCTGAAAAATACAATGGACAAGATACATTTCATAGGATATGCTACTTAGCCATGTAATACATGCACACCCTGCAAATGCAGGCACATTAGCACAACAGGCTATAATCACAAGTGCAACCATAACTGCGATTGCCACGCATAACATTTCCTGCTTATGCAAAATGCACAAGCCTACAATGCCAACAGCAATGCATAGACCCTTAAATCTAAACAAGCCCCAATTGCGCCCGCCATACAAAAATGTTGCGATTGCTCCCGATGCAAAAACGATGAAATAACTCTGCCTGAATCCGACATATCTCAAAATAAACGCAAGTATTACAGCGGCGATGAGCCCACACAAAACGATCAATTCCTTGTTGCCCCCCCTGACACACCTTATTCGCGACGCAGACATGTAAAGCACATACAAGAGCATCATGGCCGTCACAAACCAAAGATGACCAGCTCCTGGAAGCTTTACGAACCAAGAAAGCATGCCAAGATTCATGGCGATTTGTACAACAGAAAGATAATGCCCTTTGATCATAAGGACTATAACATAGAAGATGACAAACATTGCGAATGGCGGATATAATCTCTTGATACGCTTCGCCACAAATCCAATCCCATATAAAGGGCATCCCTCTGCCTCCCATTTCCTGCCCAGAAGATATCCAGAAATAGCAAAAAACAAACTGTTTCCCATCACCGCCAAGACATCGTGCGCCACAACTGCAAACCCATTCCAGTAAACGGAACAGAAGTGGCAACACATAATACAGGCCAAAGCAATTACTCTGGCGACATCCAATCCGATATTCCGCGATGCTTTCATACTTATATTGCTCTCCATCTCTCTGGCCAAAAGTCGTCGTTCATAACGCGACGGTTAACGCGCAGTCGAATCGGCATTTCACCCTTCATAATTCGCTCCTGTTCGCCGAGCCATCCAGCCCACCATGAGAATGAACTGTCTGCTACAATGCCATGCTTACACATACGCATAAGGGTAAAATCCCGAAATTGGCTAGACTCGCCATCAGACACACAAAACTCAAACTTCGAAAAGTCCTCACACCAGCGCCGGATGAATTTCGCTTTAGTCCATTCAATGTCATCGCTAAAAACAAACACTGTTCCACCGCCAATTTCGCCCTGCAACCGCGCAAGAGCATTCTGGTAATAATCCGCCATCCGCAATGCGCATTCACCACCTTCCTTGCCAGGAACCTCCTTATAGCTGCGGACATGAAGGAATACCGAGTTCTCCACGGCCGCAATCTGATTGGCGACGGCATCTTCCTTGAGCCAAGCCGCGTCGCGCAATGTGAAATCGGCAAGAATCTGCTCCCGCACATCATAGAAATACTTTTCGCTCTGCCAATAGCCATCAAGCAAAAGTCTCCCTCGCCACTCATCTGGCAATAGGCGATACCGAAATGGCCTCATGTCGCAACAATAGTTGCCTAGCCTTTCCAATCTGTCGCGTAACAACGCATATCTTACCCGCCTAAAAAGACGAATCGGCTTCGCCCTTTCAACAACTTCACCAACATTGCATTTGAAAGGCTCCAATGCGAAAGAACGACGATATACCTTATCCTCTAGGAAATAGCTGCCGTCGAACAAAAGCTCCGCGCCCGTTCGGATAGCCAACGCCCTCGCCGTAGCATAAATGAAGCACTGGTTTCCCAGTCCTCCCTGAAGAAATATAATACACTTAGACATCTTGCATTTCATCACATGCTTTGAAAAGTTCGCAAAGATTCATAAGGCCCTTCATACAATAGTTAACCAGATTGGCACCAACTTGTGGTCAATTACTCCTTCCCAGAAAGAGGAAGGACAGTATCCTGCTTTTGCGCATTAGCCATTTGATCAACATTCCTTGAACAATAATCATCGACGTGACCCCAATTGCAACGGGAAACGCCCAAAAGCCATAATCTAAATTAATCTTATCATACGATAGGAGAGGGGTATTGAACATGTATATTATAAGCGTATTACGTCCAACGGGTGCCATAACAGCCGATGTAAGCACACTCGATTTGAGCGCTTGAAAAAAGACTATCATCAAGGGGATCGATGAAATTCCACAAATCATTCGAAATGCTTTGCACAATGTTTGCCCTTGATCGAAAGCAAGTATGACAAATCCAACGCACGAAGCAAGGAACACCCCCATCAGGATAACCATCACAAAAGGTTTCCTGCAAAGCGTTACAAGATTCTCGTTGTATGCAAGATACATTCCTACTGAAAACGGTAAAAAATAACTAACTGCAGAACGCAGAAACGGATTATGGGTAAGACCAAATGCCGCAACAAGCACCATTTGAACGACGCCTAACAAAACCCATACAGGAATACGCTGCATATAGCCATGAACTACCGACACTACAGACATTGCGGCCATAAGGATCCAAAGACAAGGCAAAAACCAAAGCGCGGAATTGTCGATAAATATTCTCTGAGCCGTGTGCAAAAAATAACCATCATTAAATAGATATCCGTAGAATAACGGCCAAAGTAGAAGAGGGCATAGCACATATGGCAATAAGAGAGTATGTATCTTTCTGACACAAAATCTCAAGGCTGCAGAAATAGACATGATTAGATCACCTCTCTTCACTAAAAGCAAACATGTTGCCAGATAGCCGCTAATCCCAAAGAAAAGCGGCATGTGAAAGGCATATATAACATTCTTCGGTACGCTATCACCTGCTCCCAATCCAATCAAAACATGACCAAGCGTAACAAGAAATATGGCAAACCCTTTGAGATTGTCAATCCACACTATCCGTTCGCTACCCATTCTTCTTCGATAGAAATGCATTAAATTCACCCTATTTATACTTAGGGTTGGAGAATTAATCATCCCCGCCAAGGGTGCACATAATCAATATCCGACAAACAAAAACCATTTGTACGAAATATTCGACTATCATTTAGTATTCTCCAACAAGCGCCCATACAGGAAAAGACAACGGGCGAAAAACCGATTTGAATCGGGTAGTGCCCTGTATGCCCCCCAATAACACCCTCAGCAACACATGTCGCCATTAATGCCACAATAGGATTTTGGCCATTTCGACTGAGAAACATCGTAGTGTCCTTTTTGCAGAAAAAAGCAATAAATATTAAATAAAGACCCAATCCACCATAGAATCCATACTGTCGCAACAGTTGAAGAAGCGTATTATGCGCCCCCATAATTGTCTCTATGTCATAATATTGGCCATTCTTAATACCTTTACCCTTAATAACAGGAGATGTATCAACAAAGATAGGTTGCTCATGCCAAAGTTTACTAATGTGCTGTAGATTCAATTGCCACACAAAGGCACGGTCATCAACGGTCTTTCTCTGCAGTTTCTTGAAAAATGAATCAAGCGAATCAACTTTCATCTCATCATACGTGCCCATATCGGAATACAGACCACCATATTTCTCTACAAGCTGTGCAGAATACAAAACGACAACAAGAGATATGGCAAAGAAAAATATTGGGTTTAACGCTACCAGTACCTTTCTTCTTGAATACTTTGACAGATATACCAGCATGCATGCAAACATACACAACCCCAACTGAGTAAATGTAATAGAAGCCTTAAGAATATGTAACGCATCCAGTAAAAGCAAAAAACATCCAAATGTGGCTAGCAATCTTTCTGCCGAAAATTTTCGCTTCTCCCTAAACCAAAAAGCATAAAGCGCCGCCAATAAAAAAGGTATTGCGAAAAACACTTCCCGAGAGAAAAGACTAATACCACCGACAATGTCAACATTAGAGGACATTACCGAATCGCTCGATGTTTTAAACGAAACAACAAAGACGAGAAATACCGACCACCCAAGAAGCCCTAATATAAATTCTCTTCCTATTTTCTTAATAGCTAGGGCACCCCAAAAAGCCGTCGAGAATGCAAGATATTCGCTTATTCCGCCCGTAACCTCTCCTATACCCCCAACAAATCTTGGCCCGTTATATTTTTGAATGACATACCATATGAAGAACGGAAGCAATGCGACATAAAGCGCATATAGCAATCCTAAAGAATATTTTCTAAGTTCTCCGAAATGAATCATTACATAAATGAAACAACCAAGACAAAAAAACGCTCTCTGCTGCGAACCATATGCCATATGTATAATAACAGGCAACAAATATTGCGGCTTAGGGTTTAATGCCAAGAAAATCAGGTATGGCGAAATAATAAGCCCAAAGGTCGAAGACATTAGAATATACAAGGGTAAACACAATATGGCAAACGCAAGATGAAGATTATACGAGCGTTTTTCTGCCGTAGAGTACACATCTGTATATTGAAACATATTACTATATTACCTTATTTATGACTACAATAACTTTATGCGCCATGTATAGTCTCTTCATACGCTTTCATGGTTGCCTGAGCATTAAGGTGGGGGTCATGTCTAACAAGTGCCGCAGAGCGGGCAGATTGTGCATACAAATCCGCCTCTTCAGGATTAGAGAAAAACCAATCAATCATATCTGCAAGCGCAGCAGGATCGCCTGCTGGTACCAGTCGGCCATCAACACCATCGCGCAACACAGAAGGAGTGCCACCAACAAATGTAGCAATTGCAGGAGTCCCTATAAGTTGAGCTTCTCCTAACGAATTTGGACTATTTTCACAAAGACTAGGCAATACGAACAATTCAGCCTTTGACAACTCTTGCGCCACATCCAACGCCGTAAGCCGCGAGAGCCCAACCACATTCCTCTCAACGCCAAGGCTGTGAATCAACCGGCGTAGATAAGATGTATATTGGTCCATTTTTAGCATCGACATCAACGTCAATCTTGTTGTCAAGCGTTCCGCAGCACAAATACGAACTTGAATATCTGGATATTTACTTTTTAAAAGCGCAACGGCACGCAGCAAGAAGTGCGCTCCTTTTAACGGATACCCTGCTGCTGCAGAACAATATATTGAATGCGATCGTATTTGCGAACGAACACGCCTAATATCACCATAGAACTCATGCCGAAGCGTTTCATTTACAAAGTGATACCGCGCAATCGGATTTAACGCAGTCAGCCATGATTTATCCCAATCTGTTCTACCCATGAAACTAAGATGCGCCTTGAATACACACTCCTCTTGGGGAATGCGCCTAGACATCCATTCATCTTGCGTTTTGAACATAGTAGAACCGTAAATCAACCTTCTCAGATTGAACTGATCCTTAAACACTTCCCTATGGGTAAGCAACCCGCTCACAAAAGGAGCGTAACCCTGCAGAATGCCTTGCAAAGAAACTACCACTGGCTTGCCGCAATAAACAGACTTGCACATTCGTCCATAAAAGAATTCTGTTCCATGAATATGGATGATGTCAGGATTAAATATCGCTATCGCATTCTTTACTTCTGATTCAACATCCGGCGGTATATTGCGACCATAAGTTGCTAAACCTTTGCCGAACGACTTATGGTGAACGTTCGCGAGTTGAATATCACATGGCCGCTTATCAGATGCTAGAACAAAAAACTCGTTCGTACTGCCATAAAATTCCTTTAAGGCATCAAGTTGGGACTGCATCCAGCCACTAACTACCGCTTCTTGGCACCCGATTGCCTTGCTGGCCTCTGGGAGAAGTTTTGATGTTATCCATAGTATCCTCATACCATTTAAACTTTCTTAAGATTATTAATACAAAATTATCATTACGATTTAAATCAAGATTCCTCTACATAAAGAGTCCATACCACTCGTTCTTGATTCAGTCAATTGCGAAGCGCAAAGCCTTTTCGCATGCTGACGAAACCATCTTCTGCCGCAACGCTAGGCTTCTGCATGGAACAATTTATAAAAGGAACATGCAAGCATGGCAAAGTAACCTGCCTAAAGACCGTCTTGGGTAAATATCATCAACGGGAGAAAATATATCTGCTTGGTTTTGAACACCATAAAGAAAATGAATGGAACCGCAAAGATTAAAGCAGCAAAGCCGCTTTAGTTCCAATTACATTATAGGCTATAACACCAAAAATCAGAATCCATGATTTAAGTGTATATGAATGCCTCTCTGCCGGAGGAAGACATTCCGTCTCTATAACTCTATTGAATCTCATAGCAGATTAATTTCTTCTGCTCATTTTATGACTTTGTTATGATTAAAGACTAGAATGTCAACAACAATTAGTTACCCAAATTACAACTCAAGCTTGATGTTATAAAGCGAATAAATTCTATTTTTACGCCCATTAAAACAATCGCCTGAAAATACGCTTTATCCCCCGCCTACAAATTGCAAAGACCTCAAACATAAAGCGAACCGATTCTGTAATAACATGAGATATAGGCTGTAGTTTATAATCGCGAACATCAAACGCAACAATTTTCCTATTACAATCAGTGAGTACATTGTATGTATGCCGCGCCAAGTTCTTACCATAAAAATACCTCCCAAGTAAAAGCTCCGCATCCCCTTCATGATAGTCATTTTCTGATAGATCTGTTATCGGCACTTTATACACTCGTTTTCCATATGCCCCATTGCAATCCTGTGCAATTCTAAACAATCTTCCATTCTCTTCCAAAAACGCTCCGCCGCAACGGCGTAAGCGTGGCGATTGCGATATGTTACCGCTTTGAGGATGCCGTGTCCAAGGGCCAAAAAGTGATGAGGAATGCCAGACTTCCGCCGTTTCATTTGGATATATCAGATCGCAGGCCAGATAATAATGTCCATCTTTCCTTAATAATGTAGAGTCTACATATCCGCCAGGAATTAGCGTGGAATGTTTCTTCCAACAAAACGGAAAATTATCAGTTTCATAAAGTGCAACCTCTCCATTTCCGCGATCAAATGACTCTGGTATCATATAGACTCGCCCACCATCTTCAAAAACCTGCGGATAGGACAAATGGCAACCAAGTTCCAAAATCTTCCCCTGTTGTACCCATTCCCCATTCACCTCCTTGAAACACCCAAGAATGCCTTTCCCCTTTCGGTCAAGTGTTTCGTAGAATAACCAATTTGCGTTCTGCCACCTAAAAAGAAAAGGATCTGCACAATAGTCGGTGTGCCACTTATGACAGCCCATAACCACCTGACGAGGCTCTCCATCATTTACAGAAACAAAAGTACGCCATCTTTCCCATAAAAAAATACGGCGAAACCAATCCTTAAGCATCCTAGCCAATTTACTTCTGGTAAAAAACCTCTTCATGGTTAAGTAATAACCCTTTCTGTAAACTTTACAGATTTTACACGGATTAAATGGAGCTATGCAAACCTCTCATCAAACAAAGCGTACCACTCATGTTTAACATTCTCAATTGAATAGCTTGATGCTTTTTCACAAGCTGCAGAAGCCATATTAGCTCGCAAAGTATCTTCAACTATAAGTTTGGAAAGAGCTGCGATGTATGCCTTGTGGTTAAAGTGCCGCACTACACATCCATTGATTCCATCGTCAATTATATCCGATGCGGCAGAAAACGAATCATACACCACTGGCACGCAACTATAACTCATCGCCTCTCCCAACACCATTGGCCATCCCTCAAAATCAGATGCCATGACAAAAATCGAAGCCTCGCGGTAATAAGGGGAGACATCATGCCTAAATCCCTCAAAGCGAACATGATGTATGCCTTCCCTTACCACCATGGCCTCAAGTTCAGGACGTTCAACGCCATCACCAACAATGACAAATTCCCAATCGGGGTGGCATGAATATACTTTTCTCCATATCGATATCAGACGATCCACGCCCTTGAGGGCAATTAGCGAACCTACGAAAAGAAGTTGTTTTTTCTTTTCTGTCAAATTCACCTTTCTAAAACTACTTACAATGGGGTTTGGAATTACGTGCAATTTTTTGATTCGTTCGCGTCCAACAAGTTGCTCAAGCCTTCGACGATAATTCTTTGAGAGAGTTACATAGTGTTCTACATTGTCGAAAAGCAATTTACGTCTTGCAGATTCATAGCGGAACCGCTTTGCGACAAATACAGGACGCAACAAAAACACGATGATGCGTTTCGCGATCTCTATGGCAGTCAGCGGATTTCTGCGCCTGGCAAGCGAAAAGCTTGGTGCGGAATGCTCAACCACAATAGGACGCTTTCTGCCCATCGCCTCGAAGAGAAGATGATGTATGTTTGCATATGAGTCCTGAAATATCACTTTGTCTGGCTTGAAATCCGAAATGATGGTTTTAATGGCACATAAGTTCGCAAACGAACTGAAAGATGGTTCTGGCAGTTCACGCCACTTGACTGACGGGTGTAGCCGTTTGAGAAGATCTGTACCATCCTTGTGGATAAATGACACAATTGCAACATTATGACCATCTCCTGCAAAAGAATTTGCCAATAATGTGGTCACCGTTTCAATGCCACCAAAAGCAGGATACTGGTGTTGATAAAAGAGAATGTTCATGTGGAGCCCTACTTTCAGAGCAAGCATTCATCCCCATCATAAGGGCCAAAAAACCAGCTTTCAAGCGTATCAAGCATATCTTCATTTGCTGATAAGTCAGATGAAAGTAACTTATAACAAAAGTAATTCGGCTGGCCATTTGGATACGTTTCTTGACTAAAATATCGCTGTACAATCTTCTGCGCCGGCGAACAAAAGCCACTTATGAACAATTTTGCCGCATGTCCACTCTTAGCCATATATCTAATAGATTCGTAAAGCACTATATCAAGTAATACTAAATCATTGCCAATTGCAATCCAATCAACAACATCCCACTGCCATCTATTCGCATCTTTAGCCCTTAATACACAATACCCTAACAGTGCTCCACATTTCTCAATGCCAACAATCACGCGTCGTCCCGAAGCCAATCCATCACCATGCACCCACTCTAACTCTTTGGATGACCGCGAACAAACTAGACCTTTGTTCCCGTTGTAATACCGCGCCCAAAATCCATCAAACGCCACTCTGTCAATATTGGTATAAATGTGAACATCATAATTTCCTCCAACAAACTTGCAATTCTTAAATAATTTGCGCGTATTTGCACTTTGATTAATCCCTATGTGCCGGAAAACACAACTTATGAGGCGAGATAACTTCCAGACAAAGACAGCCCTCCTACTAGGCGATAAGACGTTGCGAACCTTGTAAGATTGCAAATTCGGCACAGTTCCACCAATAAACTTATTTATCCGCATTGCCGCCTTACAGGTTGTATTGCCAAAATAGATTGACGCACCACCATGGCGCATAGTTTTTTCACAAACATCGACAAGAAACTCTGGCGAGGCATCTGGCATAATACATAGAGTGCTTCCCACAACGCCTGTAATCTCTTTTCTTCCTAGAAACATTCTTCGCATTATTGCAGCTTGAAAAGCCCTCGGCTCACCTGACTCATAAGCGATATCCCCTGCCGAATCTTCGCAATCTAAATTGCGTAAAGGATTGGAGAGTATACGTCCAAGAAGTTTATGTAACCTTTTGCCAAAACACTGGCGAACCAGTTCCTCGACATCTTCTAATGTCGTGTCGTCGAAAGAGCGGTAAAATACCATATCCATTAGTTCCCTATAGTTACCTATTGAGCCAGATATCCACCATCAACAGGCAGATTCACTCCTGTTATAAAACTCGCGGCATCACTCAACAGAAAACATACAGGCCACGCCACCTGTTCAGGTTCTCCCAAGCCTAGTGGCTGCTTTGCGATTATCTTCTTCTCTGATTCTTCTGTATTCATATCTCCTACTACTGTTGTGTACATAGGTGTACGTATATTGCTAGGGCATACGGCATTAACTCTTATCCCTTTAGGCGCAAGCTCAATAGCCAATGAGCGGACACTTGCAGACACAGCTCCTTTTGAGCCAGAATAGACTGATATTCCGCTCCAACCAACCAATCCAGAAACACTAGAAATCGCCACAACACTCAGACATTCATTCCTGTACTTCTTTTTGGAGTAGCACTGCATCAGCTCAAGGAACGAGTAATAATTTGCTTTCATTACAGAATCAATATGATCTTGAGTCAACATTCCCACGGGACACATTGGCCCAACTCCTGCGGCATGAACAAGACCATCTATCTTCCCTGTTGCCTCGACCAGTTCATTTATAAAGTCAGGCGAAGCGATATCACCCGCGATAATAGAGTGTCCAGCACCTGCGCACAACGATAGCGTTTCCTCCAAGGCAGACATACGCCGACCTGTCAAAACTATAGTTGCCCCAAGCCGAGAAGCCACAATTGAACATGCTCTGCCTATTCCGGAAGAGGCACCTGTTACAAGTATTCGCTTATGCTGCAATTCTAAAGGATTCATCTATCATCTCCATCTGCAATTCCGAGGCAAATATTAAAGTCAAAGTCCATGACAAGAGTTCCCCAACTAAGCCCAACGCCAAAGCCTGACATTAGGACTCTTTTTGTTGCCAAGAATACATCTTTTGCCTTCATATCACACAGCGTAATCGGGATTGACGCAGAAGAAGTATTGCCGTAACGATCCATGGATACAGGCACCTTTTTCATAGGGAATCCTGTCATCATCGCCACTTGCTTTAAGACAAATCTATTCGCTTGATGAAGAACAAGATAATCAATCAATTCGGGTGTGATACCAATTCTCAACATCTGATCTTTAATAAGCGCAGGGACCTCATTGATGGTAAAGTTGAATACATCCATGCCATCCATCGCAAGACGCCCACCTGGCTCTGCCGCAATTGCCTTTGCTCCCGAACCGTCAGTCATGAAGGCATAGTGCATTGGTGACGCATCTGAAGACTTAGCAAGGACAGTCGCAAAACCAGCATCGCCAAAAAGCGGTGCGCTCCCAGCATCAACAGGGCTTGTCAACTTTGAAATCGTATCCCCTCCGAGCAGAAGAACCTTATTGACGCCTTCCATCTGAAGGAGTGATGCACCCGTAAATACACCATACACGAATCCGGAGCACCCTAGGTTTACATCAAATGCAACGGCTCCATGCTTGACTCCCAGACGATTTTGCAAGTCGCATGCCGTAGCCGGCAGAACATGGTTGGGTGTCTGTGTAACGAACAAAACGGCATCAACATCATCCTGCGACCAACACCCGGCATCTTGAAGCTTCTTGGCTGCCTTAAAGGCAAGGTCAGCAGTAGTTTCATCAACTTCTGCCGCTCTCCGCTCAACAACGCCAACCATCTTCTCGAACTTCGTCATCTGCTCGTCGCCGAGTGTCGCCGAAAAGCCACTGTTGTCAACGCGCTTCCGCGGCACAGCGCAAGCCATACCGCGAATGGCAACATTGTGAATCGTTCCGCAGACAGCCATCTACTTCTCCATAACGTTCAGTATGTCTTGAACAGAGGAAAACGCACGTATTTCCGTACCGGTAATTTTCCTGTCGAAACGTGTCTTAGCCATAGCGATCACGCTAAGCATGGCCATTGAATCCCATGGCAACTCATCCAATTGCTTGTCAGGGGAAAGTTCCCCCGCGTCGCAATCGAAGATTTCAGCCAACACTTCCAGTTTTTCTTGTTCGTTCATTTTTGTTCCTTTTTAATTTGTTCAAGACACCATATCTTGAACATTAAATCCTTACAACTGTAGCACCCCAACTTAGTCCGACGCCAAAGCCCATCAGCATAACTTTCATGCCCGCCTTCAACCGACCGCACTCATCAAGCTGCTTAAGTGCAATCGGAATCGTGCTGGAGACAGTATTCCCTACGTTCTCAAGATTCACATAAAACCTATCTCGCGGCAAACCGTTTACCTTCCGAATCGTATCAAGCATAAACTTGTTGGCCTGATGAAACACATAGAGATCAATGGCATCTCGAGTCAGACCATTTTTCAAAAGCACCTCATCAATTGTCTTTGGGACAATGTCAAGCGTAAAATTGAATATCTCCGGCCCATCCATGAAAAGCCGTCCGTCACGAACAATCAACTTATCAGCTCCAGAGCCATCTGTTCCGAAAGAGAACGCCCCAATTTTTGCAGCCGACTCCTCGTCTATCAGTATTGCAGCCGCACCATCACCGAATAGCGTTCGCGTGGACTTGTCGTCTTCGGCGATATACTTTGTGTATGTTTCCGAAGTCACCAGCAAAACTTTCTTTGCCATACCACCAGAAATCACTCCCTTCGCCAAGGACAATCCATAGATGAATCCTGAACACCCATGATCGAAAGTGAGTGCGCCAACATCCTTGCGCAAGCCAATTCGTTCATGGAGTAGGCAGGATGTTGACGGCAAACGGTACTGTGAAGATTGAGTACAAAGAAGAAGATAGTCTATTTGAGTTTTATCAATCGCGAACTCGCTAAAAAGCTTTTGAGCAGCACAAAAACCCAAATCAAGCGCTGTTTGATCTTCCGCAACGACACGTCGTTCAGAAATCCCTGTTTTTTTTAATATCTTTTCCTGTGTCCATTCTGGGAATTCTCGAACTAAATCAGAGTTTGAGAGTATCTGTTCAGGTAGATAATAATCAATTTTCATAACAAATTACTCCTACTACATTAATGTTGCACCTCAATTACAATTTCTTTAATTGCTCCAAAAAAGAAACCCCTGTTTGGCGCAAATCTCGAAGTCGATTATCAACATTCTGCCAATTGATATTAGTGTCCCGCCGCCTTGTATCGCTCGCAGACACTACATTACCACTTAACCCGACATAGGAAGTTAAATCCGTCATCCTAACATCCAATTTAGAATCATTCAACATCACATACGGAGTCTTGTGATACAAGAGAGAAAATACCAACCCATGGTAAGAGTTTGTAACGACAGCGCTTGAATTATGAACAAGGTACAGAAATTCAGCAGGACCAACATTCATTAACCGCCCCTTTTGATGCTTGGAACACCTGCTCATCCCCTCACCACTGAAATAATAAATAACCTTTAACCCAGTCTCATCTGAAAGTTTCTCAGAAAATGCCTCTGCAAATGGATGCCCACATATAACATAAAGCAATATATATTGGGATGGAAGCTTCTTGACTCTACGTTCAACATTTACATAATACGAAACAGAAAGTAATATTGTCGGATCGCAAACGATTGGCGCATCAATGTTTGCGAAATTTCTAAGCACCTTACAACTAAATGTTTCGCGTACTGACAACAGATCAAACCTGTTGATACTTTCCTTGATCATCCTTTCTTGTGCAGCAGAAAAATGGCCGTCCCCAAAACTTGGCGCATATGCCACCTTACGCGCTTCAGAGGAAACAAAATCCAAAAAGTACGACATATCCTCCTCGTTCCTGTCTGGATGCCATATAAGGTCGCTTCCACAAATATAGCAATCCATCGAAAGGAATGGCAGATCTGTTCGGCAAACATTCCTCGTCATGAAAAAATGATCATTGATGAACTTACTATATTTGGCGCGTCTAAAATCCTCCATAGGGAAAGACATGATAAAATGATAAAAGAGCCTAACAATAGAGCGAAGACAAAACTGTTTTATTTTTAGTCGTGGAGAACAACCGATATGGCCATAATCTATTATACGAGCATCAAACCCCTTAGAGCGTAAATATATATGTAAAGCCCAAGCCTGCAAAACAGCCCCAACGTTTAAAGACCTATGAAACGTTAATATCCCGATTTTATCTACTCTACATCTCGGCGGTGTCACTTGCGTAATTTCCCCATCATCAAACCGTACTTTCTGAGTTCCCGCATACGATTTTCCGTTGAGTACTTTTCCTTTTGACATAGACTTCCTTCCTTTATACATTCATTTCATTTTGCTAGATATTCCGAGCTTCGTTTGGCAAACTATGCATTATTTAGCACTCTTTTGCACATGCGCAGATGAGAACATACAGTTCGTAACCACAACGAGACCTTCCCTTTTTGTACAGCCAAGAAATGCCGCCAGGGCGTTATCTTAAGTTTGTATTTTATAGTCAACTCGGCAAAGGAAAGTTTAGCCATATCTAACGTAAATTGTTCCCATTCTGGCGGCATCTTAGCCGCATGAAGGATTGGAGCATTTCCACGCACCATCAACTCTGGCTCTACGACTTGACGATCTAAAGCCGTGCCCTCTAACGCCTTCTCGCCGTTCTCTGTGCGCACAATTACACAAGAGATGCCATGCCTTACAACATCAGAAGCAAACGACATTGTCTTATATCCATTGCAATCACCAATCGTGATATCGGCTCGGCTATTCAGCCCTTTGAAGGGACAATGGAAGCATCCCTTCCCAAATGCAATAGCACGATAAAACGCCTGCGAGTAAGGATCAAAAAGGCTCAACTTACGTTCTATCTTCCCGTCAAGCCACTCATAGCGGTAATACGTTTTACCCCCCCACCCATCTTGCTTATCTCGCGGATCGACATAGCGAAGTTTTACACCACGCCGTTTCTCAAGCGTATCCACGTATTTGCGCCACAACATCATAGGCGGCGCACCAAAGCAAATTAGGTCAACAATGAGAAGGTTTTCATTTGATCCGAATCGCTTTCGAATCGCCGCCGCCTGACAGGGAAGCCCCGTGAAAAGGACACGACGCCCTGATTCAAGGGCCTGTAAAATACCGTCCAGGACCTCTTTGCCCATCTTGCCATGTACGTATTTCACCCCCCTAAGTCGCTTTAATCCTTCTATCGTCTCGACAATCTCATGATGAACATTAAGATTCTGGTCGTAAGCCGCTCCAACAACAATACCACCGTTCGCAAGTATAGGTTCTGACAAGGCGGTAAACGCTCCGCCAGATGTGCTGACTCTAAGCACATCTTTGTCCTTATGCCATGCGGCAAAATATTGTGGGAATCTAACCGCTCCGTTCATCATGAATTAGGAGACACCCTTCCCCTGCCATTTTGAGAGCCAAGCAGCAACTTCATTCATCTTGGTGTCATAATCGAACAACTCTCCCTCCGGGCATTCAACACCATCCTTCATGTATCGAGGATGAACCATAATCTCCGTTACGGCGGAAAGTGTCGAAAGATCAATTATCGGATTATATCCAGCGAAGTAGCGACTCCTCACTCCTAATCGCTTGCGGAAGTAAACATTCATCAGCTCACGATAAATACGAATAATGCGCGAAGGAACATAAAGATTATACCCTATTCTTATTGTCTTGAAGCCATATTTTTTCGCAATAGGAATAATTATAGATGCAATTGAGTAGTTGAAATGGACATGATGATGGGAATCTACATGATAAGGTGTCAAGCCATAGTCAACAAACTTCTGAAACTGCGCCTCAACTTCCTCTGACACCGCCGTCCGCTCCTGTGAAGTTAAAACAAATCGCTTCAGGGGAGTTCGCAGAAAAGCATGATTGAAACAGCCATTCTCATCACAAAAACTCATACACCGCTTGATGTTGTCCGTCAATGGACACCCTTCCGTCAGATTTACATGAAGTCCCAATGCCTTGTCAAACCCTGTTTGCTTCGCCAATGTGACAGCCCGTGAACAGTCTGGCATTGAGACCATCAGCGTCGCATTCGTAACAACGCCTCCCCTCCAAGCGTCTAGTATAGCATTGGTACGACTCTCATCATACCCAAAGTCATCTGCATTGACTATTAAAAAGCGCCCTTTTGCCATATCGTTCTCAATACAACTTCTTATCCGTTGTAGGCCCCAGTCGCCAAGCGACTGGCTTACCATTACTATGCGCAAGAACACGTTGCGATTCGGGAGGAAGTTGCATGTAATTGCCGTAATAGTCTGCCAGATGTTCTTCCACCGCCACGGGCACAGGCAAATCAAAGCCACAAAACTCTATCGTTCGCTCGCCATCAAAAAACGATTTCGGCATGATTGTAGTAAAGCCAGCCCAGTTTGCTTCAAAGACCCCGACATATTCCGAATCATCCCATTTCTGCCTATGAGCCATCGCGTCGCAGATTTTCATCAAGGCAACAGATTTGCAATGCCGATATATATAGCCGTATAAGATACTTCGTACACGTCGATGGAAACTCGACTCAAGCTTTCGCCAAGATACAGAACATCCATCTAAAGGAAAGATGTCAATAAAAAGCCCACCTCTAACCGAAAGACCTGATTCTTTAGATACGCGTTCCACTTTATTCGAACGGGCATCTTGTATCTTTAGAAACGTAAATGTGTTGAATTCTGGCGTATTCCTGTAGTTCACCGCCTTAAGATGTGCTGGCAATTCCTTTTCAGCTATCCTAAGAAGTTTGTCATAGTCTGGCCGAGGCATAATAAGATCAAGATCATCATCCCATGGTATGAACCCTCCATGTCGAACCGCACCAAGAGCCGTTCCGTATGCACCGAAATAACGCAACTTGTTTTTCTTGCAAACAGCGTCAAAATCTCTAAGGATGTCAATCAATGCATCCCATAAAGGGCGAAGATTGTACGAATCACTCATAATTCCAGTTATTCCCTCTCTTAAGAAACATATCCTTTACGCTTTTCTATTGCTTGCTCAACCGCATCGTCAGGCAAAAGCTGGTCGGCCTTTTGCCGGAGCTCTTCGTAATTATCCGCTATCTTCTTCTTGAGGGAAGTGGAAGACGTCCCTTTCCCATAAGGCGTATAGACCACTGTCACACCCTGCTCTTCAAGGTAGTCATACTTGCCTACCCAGTCATCACCCACAACAAAAACGTCAAACTTCAACTTTTTTACCTTGTCTTGGTGATCAAGGGAGTGCTGCGGGATGACAAGATCAGGCCCTTTTATGGCGCGCATAAGCGCTATGCGATCCTCGAACGGAATCATTGGCATGGACTTGTAAGAGGCAACCAGCTCATCTGTATTGACACCGACGATCAAAATGTCGCCAAGGCCTCGTGCGTACTCAATAAGACGTAGATGATTGATATGTAGCATATCAAACGTACCGCTTGTGTACACAACTGTCTTTCTACCTATCATTTTGTTCCTCCCATCACGGCCTTAAGTGCCGCTATCAGTTTATTATTGTCTTCAAAGGTCAATGCGCCGATATGCCCAACACGAAAGATCTTATCCTTCAAGTCGCCGCCATTCGGACAAATCCAGATTCGATATCCGTCCTTGAGTTTCAAAAATATGTCGTATGCCGACATTCCGTTTGTCGGGCGGAGCGGGGTAACACAATTAGAAAGCGATTCGCTGACAATCTCAACGGGAAGGTCTTTAATCTTAGCACGAAAATCCGCCGCAAGCGCAGCAATTTTCGCTGTTTCAGATTCTTGACCGCCATTCTTCTCAATTTCCTTAAGCCGCGCATGAATCTGCAGTAGCGTACCAACTGCTGGCGTGAATGGCGTCTGTCCGCGCTCCTGATTCTTAAGTGCGCTCTTCAAATTAAGATACAAGCTCGGTGAGGTGTTCTTTTCAACACGTGCGAGCGCACGGGAAGAAAGCACAATTATTGAAACGCCTGGTGGACAAGCTAAGGCCTTCTGCGATCCAGTAAGCATCACGTCAACACCAGACTCGGCCATATCGAAATTATCTGCCAAAAATGAGCTTATGGCATCGACTATCAAAAGAAGATTGTGTCGGCGACAAAACTTTGCGATCAAGTCAAGATCATAAAGCACGCCAGTTGACGTTTCATGGATGTTAACAAGGAACGCTGTCACACGCCCCATATTCTTCTCAATGACATTTAGGCGCTCTGCCGTCAACGCCTTGCCGACATCCAATCTTATTACAGTATTGGGAATGCAATGATGTTCGCAAATCTCGACAAAGCGCTGTCCAAAGCTACCTCCGTTTACAACAAGCGCATGATCGTCTTGTGTTAGGACATTCATAATTGTCGCTTCCATCGAACCTGTTCCAGAACAGGTCATGAATGCGACGCGAGATCCAGCTGGGGCATGGGCAAACGCCAAAACCATACGCTCGTTCTCGAGCATCGCCGCAGAGAATTCTGCCGTCCGAAAATAGGGACAATCCTCTGAGCCAATCTTGTGGACGGCATCCGAACTCTGGACAGGCCCTACAGTAAAATTCAGCATCGTATTTTATTCCTGATAAAGATCCTCGAACAATCCCTTCAATCCAACAGGATTAACAGAGACAATCTGTGTGTCTGGGTAAACTTCACCTGCAAATGCCTTAAGCAACTTCCAAGATTCCGTCAAACGCTCATAGGCTTCTGCATGAAACGTACCGCCATGAATATTGTCTGTAAAGAAGTGCCCTCCCGCTGAGCAATCACACCCAACTATATATATCTTGCGCGGACGCGTATAGAGTGCAAATTGCATGGCTGGGAAAACCGTGGAATTTCCTCCAAACAGGGGCTGCGTGCAAATATCCAATGGGAAATAACTCTTTGGATGCCCATAGATGTTGATGGCATCTACAACAAATGGCCTTGCCTCCGCCTTCTCCATCATATATTCAGGTATGATTTCCTGTGAGCCAAGATAACTGTATGAACGGCCAAGGAACTTCACACAGTTGTTGCCCTTGTAGGCAAAAAGCTGATCGGCAACAGGGTATAGCGGCTTGTTGTCAACTGCGAAGAAGTAATCCAAGTCTGGCACTCGCAAGAATGCATGATTGACCCCGATCTTGACACAGCCATCAATAGGTTTGAATTTATTAAGGGACGGACCTGTAGCGAATAAAATCATGTCACGACCACGATTCATGCCTGCGTATTCCCCAAATGCCTTCGCATTTAATCTTGAAGCTAGAATGTTCTGCTGAACAGCATGGTTTATTTCACGAACCGTAGTGCGTCGTATATCATAGGCAGTGCCGCAGCACATAAGCCGATGAACAACTTTATTTAAGAACCGATTGATAGGATTCATTGAATACCCTTTACTGATATTCCATTATACGTATTTTTCGGCAAGATGAAACTCTTCCGCCGTATCAATATCGATTGTCTCTCTCCACTCCATCTCCTTGATGAAAGGCGTGAAGCCAATGCGACGACGATGCTTCAGAAAGAGTTCCTTTGAAAACAAGTATGGACCACACTGGTCCACATAAATCGGCTCAAGATCCTGTGTGCGCGGCACATCGGAAATATCAAAATTGAGCGGCATCCCACCACGCCAAAGGAATTTCTGGATCTTATACGCGGCAAAAGCCGAATCATGGTTGCCTGTTCTCACGGCATCAATCAACGCCTTGATCGTCGAAGCCTTTACAAATGGCGCAGTCACATGGTCGAGCAGATAAAAATCAGCGTCAACTGCACTTATGAACGACTCGTAAATCTGATTCCCCTTGACTAGGCTGCCATCCAGCTCTTTTGGGCGCTGGAGGAAGTTCACACCTGGTAGCAAATATGTCTTAACCGCAGGATCGCTGCAATAGATATCAATCTCCGAAAACTCCTCCTTTATCTTCAGCAACTCTTCCTGCTGATAGGCCATCAATGGCTTATTACCAAGTTGAAGGATATTTTTGTTTGAAAGGCGCTGATTGTTTAGCTTGATTGGGATGAATGCAACTATTTTCATTTTTCTCCTTATTGCTTAAACCACTTTCATCCGTGGAAGATCCTGAAGGCCAACAACACCTACAACACGTCCTTCAGTGTTGCAGACAGGGAGATCATTTATATGGCGTTTTTCAAAAATCTTCAGCAATTCAGCCGCGAACATGTCTTCCTTGACGAAAGTCGGCGATTTAGTCATGTATCTTGAAACGGGCTCCTTAAGGATACTCTCGTTCAATGCGATATGTCGGCGGAAATCTCCGTCTGTAAATATCCCAATCAACTTGTCTGACGAATCCACAATAAGTGTGCACCCTCCACGTGAATTAGTCATGGACATCAAGGCATCCATCACGCTCGCATCTGGCGAAATCTTTGCAAGTTTGTCGCCCGTGCGCATAACGTCCGTCACTCGCATGACAAGTGCTCTACCTATAGCTCCTGCAGGGTGATTAAGTGCATAACTGGCTTTATCAAACTGACGAGCATCAATCAACACCATGGCAAGTGCATCACCCATCACCATTGTCGCCGTAGTCGAACTTGTTGGAGCCATACCAAAAGGACACGCTTCTTTCCCACATGGGATCGCAACATGAACATCCGACATTTTAGCCAATGTTGACCCAGGCTTCCCTGTAAGCGAGATCACCTTAAGTCCGTGACGTCTTACTGCTGGCAAAAGACGGACTATTTCATCGGATTCGCCCGAAAAAGAAAGAGCAATCAAGACATCATTAGGCATCACCATGCCAAGGTCACCATGCATCGCCTGGACTGGATTAAGCACAATCGAGTATGAGCCAGTCGAAGCAAAGATTGCGCTCATCTTTTCTGCAATGTGAAAGTTTTTTCCAACGCCCGAGACTACGAGTTTTCCTCCTGCGGCGAGGCAGTCCAGCATAAGCCGAGTTGCCCTTACAAAGGATTCGCCAAGCGACTTGCGCGTTTTCTCCAGCCCAGCCATTTCAATGGCAAAAACTTCATCCGCACGCTTTAAGATATCAACGTCATTCATGTTTAACATTCCGTATGTTGTCCTTCAACAAGCAATTCTTTAATTTTATTGACCGCGATGACACCTGCGAACAAATAGGTAAAGTTGCAAATCATCAAAAAGATTATGTATAGAGGCAGACGGCAGCCACTCCACCTTGCAAACGGCATCATAAGCCAAAGAAAATCCCATTGAAAACACTTTAGTTGAAACGAATGTAGACAAAGAATAACGAGTGTATTTTCCCCGATTACACTCCCAACTGCCCTTACCAAACGATTCCCAGAAAGCCGTTTAATGAAAACGAGCAAGAAGTAGACAATCAAGACGGATGCCATCACACTTCCGAATGAGCATATGTTCTTTACAAGAAAGAACTTCGGATTGACTACGCAAAACGCCAGAAAAGAAGCGACTCCTGCCGCCAGTAAAGGTTTGTTTACAACCATACGTAGATTAGTTTTCTTATACAAAGCGTAGCCAATATAAACGTACAATGCGCCAAGCCCACCCGACTGCAAGTTGAAAGGGAACCACATATAATGAGCAGAAATACATGAGACTAATGCAATGCAAAAAACGATCCCTATATTGAAAAGTCGCACAAAAGAACCGCCCAAAATGCTGCTTCCAAGAACCAAATCGCTCCAATGTTGCTGATTCCGAAAGGTGCAATCCCCTTGGTGGAGCCTAATCCGTAAATAGCCGAAATGACCATACGTCGGAACACACTCGCCACATCGTCACCGTTGAGCATTATTGCTTTTACAGTCAGTGTAATAACAACAAGCAATGCTGTGTAGATAAATGGCAATATCAATGATTTTGCTTTCTTGCAGACAAATTCCCATATGCTACCATTTGTGGACAAGAAGAAACCAGCCACAATGAAAAACAACGGCACATGCCACGGATACACAACCCTATCAACCATGCCTAAATCAAGGTGTCCCATGATAATCGCCACCATGGCAACACCCTTGGCAACATCAATCCACGCAACTCTATCTGAAGTAGTATTCATCGAACTAACTTGCCGATATAGCCTTGGATCCTTTCAATAAAATAGATACGTTCGCTTCCATCCAACACAAAGAACCAAGCCATAGGCAAAAAGAATGCCTCCACGAACATTGTTGTAACTACAACTCGAAAAAAAGATGGTGTCATAAAAAGTCGGGGTGCAAATCCAATTGCCGTAGGGATAACCGTTGCGATTACTATCGGTATTAAAATCTTGTACAACCAAATTTGCGGGGCGACATTAAATGTTTTCTTAACGAAATACAACCGAATCAAACACGCAACCACCAATGTCGCATTAATCGCATAGGCCACAGCACATACGCCAACCCCCATTGCCATCAAAACCCAAGCTAGTGGGAATGTCATTGCAAAGCAAATCCCAACACTCACTTGGTAACGAGCTATTCGACCTTGACCATTAATCATTATGAAGTGCCCTGTTGTCAACTTCTCAAGAACCAATGACGCCAGAATTCCAACAGAAAGCATTGCAGAACCTTCAGGAGGCGTCTTCAGCCAAATATGTAGTACCTCTTTAATCTCAACAGCCAGTGGGATGCAAAAAACCAAAACAAGCAAAGTCCCAAATTTGCATACTCGATTCATAAGCGACACTGCCTTATCCAGCTCTCTCGCGCCAATAGCATTTACAATCGCAGGTTGAAAAGCGGTGCGCAGAGCACCAGAGAGGGATTGTGCATGCGCAGCAACAGTATTTGCGATTGATAATGCAGCATTCTGCGCTGCACCAAAATACTTATTGACGAGAATTGGTAAACTGTTGAAGCGAAAAAGATTCCCGAACAATTCGATTGAGAACCATCCTGCGTAACCAAGCATTTCGCGAAGATGACGAACCGACTTCATATATTTAGGTACGAATCTGCATTCAGGGAAAATCATATACGCTCTTAAGGTGATAATAACCGCAGGCACCATTACCATCATACAGTTCCACAAACCAAGTCGTACAACCCAATCGCCCGGATGAGAAACCATATACCACAAGAAGAAAACATTCAGCGTTGTCGTTGCAAACGAGTAGATTGTCAATTCGGCGATATACTGCTTGGCTGCATACATTGCGTTGAACGGAACTGATATCATTCCCCAAAAACAAGTTATGCATGAGAAGCGGAAAATCCACACGAAACTTTCTACTCGATCTGGCGGAATTGCAAGAAAATGGCGAACTGCCCAAATTCCAATCGGATACCCGATTGCCATTAAGACTGTTGGAATAACCGAGTGTATTACAAACGCAGAATTGAACCACTGCCTACATTCCAGAAGGCCTGTGGCGGCATCCTTTGAAGCTTTGCCCACATAGAATGCATAATACCTTCCAACAGCAAGAGAAAGCACGTTGTTGATAAAACTTATAAACGCTGTTATGCCGCCTACCACTCCCATCAACCCGTAATCAGATTCACCAAGTGTAACATACACCCAACGTGCGGTTACAATTCCACAGGCAAGTGAATATAACGACCTCCCATATGTGGCCGCAATATTTATTACTATTCTACGGTTTGGAGACATCTATCAGATACGTTCCTCTACTCCACGAAAATGCACATTCAGTTCATGCAGCGGCGCGAGCAATGTGCCCATTGAAGTTCCCTCGGTCATCTTGGCGAAAGCATTAACATCTTTCGGGAAGCACTTGCCGCCATATCCGAACTTGCCATCGGGTCCTGGCACATACGTGTGCGTGTCGTTGATGTAGCCAGAAAGCAAAACGCCCGTATGCACCTTGGCCCAATCGCCACCCATCTTCTCGACATACTCTTTGGCAGCATTGAAGTATGTCACCTTGTACGCACCGAAGACGTTATGGATGTATTTCGTCAACTCCGCCTCTAACGGCGACATCACCGTAAACTTCTTGCCAGGGAACACCTTGATGAGCAAATCCACCGCGCCAGTGAACACCATCGTCTGCTTCTTGAAGTCTTCGATGTGCGTCCGCTCGGTCAAGAACTCAGGCATGTAGCAAACCCGGTGTCCTGTCTCCTTCGACAGTCGGTCGCTCGTCCCAGGCAGAATCGTCGTTCTGACGAACACCGGCACATCCGGTAGCCCCCTTATCAGCTCGGTCATCAACCGCAAGTCTTGCGTTCCGTCATCTTCCGTCGGCACATGGATCTGCAGAAACGCGATGTCGATCCCGCTCAGGTCGTCATTATAACCCTTCGGCGGATCACTCACAAAGATCTGCACATCCTTGTTGTTCTCCTCCAACCAGGCTTTGAGGGCCCCTCCCACAAACCCACAACCAACTATTCCTACTTTAATCTTCTCGCTCATACAATTCATCCTTCTCCTTAGATGTTCTCACTTGTAACTCGATCCATTCCTCCACCCACGTCATCCATTACCACGCAATTACAACCCTTTCCTCAAAGTGGTGCTGCTGCGTGTCCGACGGTTGGGCAACATTTGCCTATCTACCATTAAACGATGATTTACTTTGCTCTATTGGGAACTTCAACCCATGCTTGTCGCGAACAAACTCTACAAGCAATTTATTCCGGTCACGATCCCCATGTGGAGACACACGCACACACGATATTGCCTTTGGTATATTTGCATCCTTCACCTTTATTCTAGGTTTACCATTGATGATTTCAATCTTATCTCTTGGAATTCCCATTAGCAAAAATCGTTCCTCTTGTTCTTCTCGAAATGAGGGATTCTTTTGAG
>Ga0310786_10000640_pt1 | contig 56125 bp, 45 predicted proteins | sample AusTroGonzalo_MG_FD_203881 | JGI IMG/M metagenome (GOLD analysis project Ga0310786, IMG submission 203881) | Bovine rumen microbial communities from tropical cattle in Woodstock, Queensland, Australia - Gonzalo_03 (v2) (version 2) | ecosystem: Host-associated > Mammals > Digestive system >...
CGTGTGCGCCCCAAAAATTTTTTTTAAAAATTTTTATTACCCCCCCCCCCCCCCCCCCCCCCCCTGACAAACGCCGAAAATATAAGTATAATTACGCCTATGATTAAAAAACGAAGGAGACGGCCGCCTACAGGCGGGTGGCGAGCAGGCTGAAGAGGCTGCTCGGGGAAGGACAGGTGATCGAGGGCTCGCTCTCCCGCGTCACGGCGGGCTCTGCGGCCCACTGGCACCTGACGCGGAAGGTCAACGGGAGGACGCAGACGCTCTACGTGCCCATGTCCTCGGCCTCGTCGGGAGGCGGAGGGACGAGGACTGCGCCTACACGCTGTGGCAGGTGTTCGACACGGGCGTCCTCTCCCGGCTCTCCGAGGGCTGCCGCAAGCCCTCGCAGGAGATGTGGGCGAAGATGCTCTTCGTGGCGATCCTCGTCCTCGGCTTCGCGTCGGTGCCGCGCGTCGCGGTCGGCGCGTTCCGGATGCGGCGTTTCCACCTCGTGGCCTGAAAAGCAACGGGGAACGGCGTCCCGACCTCCATGCCGCTACGATGCCTCTCCCGCAGCCTGCGGGGGAAAGGGGGAGACTTGTCTCAATTCGCCACCTCTGCGCTCTCTGCGCCTCTGCGTGAGACAATCCACCCCCGCGACGGGGCGCGTCCCTCCCCAAATTTGGAATCTTTGATGGAGCCTCCAAATTTGCGGACTTGGTGATTTTTTGGTACAATGTGCGTAACCTATACGGAGGTATGCCATGGCGGAAGAAATCTACGAGGAGATCGAGGTCCCGGTGAGGGAAAACGGAGATGACGCGGAGATACGCGATACGGACATTGTCTTTGACTGTCCGCATTGCGGAAAGAACCTTGTCATCGACTACAGGGGCGCGGGTCTCCAGATAAACTGCTCGGAATGCGGAGAGTCGGTCTTGGTTCCGATACCGGACGGCATGGAGCTGAACGACCTCGACCTCGACCCAGGCGAGATTTTGAAGCAGCTTTTTGCGACGAGGCGCAACTACCAGAAGGCGGAGCTCAAGGTGCAGGAGCTCAAGTCGCGCCTTGTGCAGCTCCAGGAGACCATCGGCGTCATGCAGGAGGTCATTGCCGAGGGCATAGCGACGTCGTGACGCAACGCGGCAGGTCTGGCGTCGTCAATGCCTTGACGTTCGTCCGCGTACCGCTCATATTCGCATGGGCGGTTCTGGCGGTCTTGTGCGAAATCGCCGTCGAGCCGGGGTCCATGCTTGCCGTTGCGCTCGCGTCTTCGGCGTGCGTGGCGATGTTCCTTTCCGGAATCACCGACCTCCTCGACGGGCGCCTTGCGAGGAAGTGGGGAGTGGTGTCGACTCTCGGCAAGATGGCCGACCCGCTGATGGACAAGATATTCTTCTTCGTAGCCTTCCCCGTCCTTCTCTGGCAGTCCCTCCGCCAGGACCCATGCGGCGTGCATGGGCTTTCGCTTCTCGTCTTCAACATAGTCTACATGCTGAGGGACACGTGGGTTACGTTTATGCGCTCGGTGGGCGCGCTATACGGCGCGGACGTCGCGGCGATGTGGCTCGGCAAGGTCCGCACGGCGCTTTCCTTCCCGGCCGCGGGGTGGATATACGTCTATCTTTCGTTCCATTGCATGGTCCCGCCTTCGCTTGACCGCCAATGGCTCGTTTCGTGCCTCGTAATAGAGGCTCTTCTTGCGCTTCTCACGATGTGGAGCGTCGTTACATATACCGTCGCGTATTGGCCATATCTCAGAAAGGCCATGTCGCGCTGACCGCCGCCAAGAGGCGGATCGCCATCAAGGAAAAGATCAGATGACTCAACTGGAATTTGCCCGCAAGGGCGTTTTGACCGACGTCATGAAGGCCGTAGCCAGGGACGAGAACGTTCCCGAGGAAGTCGTTCTCGCCGCCGTCGCGGACGGCACGGCCGTGATTCCCCTTAACGTCCACCATGCCAATGCAACGCCGGTGGGCGTTGGGCGGATGTTCACCACGAAGATCAACGCGAACCTCGGGCGCAGCGTAACGCATTCCGGGAAGGGCGACGAGCTTGAGAAGCTTGAAATCGCGCTGAGGCACGGCGCGGATTTCGTCATGGACCTCTCCGTCGGCGAGGACGTCAGGGCGATTAGGCAGGGAATGCTCGACGCCTCTCCCAAGCCGCTTGGCACCGTGCCTGTGTATGAGACGATCTCGCGCCTGAACGGCGACGTCCCGCACATGGATCCTTCGCTTCTCATCGGAGTCATACGCGAGCAGGCGGAGCAGGGCGTGGATTTCATGACTCTTCACGCAGGGCTTCTCCTCAAGCAGATTCCGGCGGCGATGAACCGCAAGATGGGGATCGTCAGCCGAGGCGGCTCGATAATGGCGGAATGGATGATGGAGAACGGGGCTGAGAACCCCCTCTACGAGCGCTGGGACGAGGTGATGGACATCCTCGCCGAGCACGACGTCACAGTGTCGCTTGGCGACGGCATGCGCCCTGGCTGCCTTGCCGACGCCTCGGACGCAGCGCAGTTCGGAGAGCTTGACGTCCTCGGCGAACTTGTCGAAAGGTGCCGCGCGCGCGGAGTGCAGGTCATGGTTGAAGGGCCTGGCCACGTTCCCTTTGACCAGATCAAGGCGAACATGGAGCGCGAGCAGAAGGTCTGCGCAGGTGCGCCGTTCTACGTGCTCGGCCCCGTCGTCACCGACATCGCCCCTGGCTACGACCATATCGTAAGCGCAATCGGCGCCACCGCCGCCGCGACATACGGAGCGTCGCTCCTCTGCTATGTGACGCCTGCCGAGCACCTCGGCCTTCCCGACGGCGACGAGGTGAGAAGGGGATGCGTCGCATACAAGATCGCAGCACACGCGGGCGACGTCGCGCGAGGGCTCCCCGGCGCGAGGGCGCGCGACGACGCGATGTCGGACGCGCGCGCGGCGTTCGACTGGGACCGCCAGTTCTCTCTTGCCCTCGATCCCGAGCGCGCGCGCGAGCGCTGGCTGAAGACAAGGGCCTTCACCGACGAGGCCCATTCCGACGACCACTGCTCGATGTGCGGCAAGGAGTTTTGCGCGGTGAGGACCTCCCGCAGGATACGCAAGCTCATGGAAAAGCTTGCAGGCGGCGGTAAATGACTTTAAGGACGGGAATTGCGACATGGCAGGAGAATACCAGTTTTCGCTCGTTGACGTAACGAAGCAGCACGGATCGAAGACGATCCTCAAGGACGTAAACCTCTCATTCTTCTATGGCGCGCACATCGGCGTCATAGGCGCGAACGGCGCGGGCAAGTCGTCGCTTTTGAAGATCCTCGCGGGGCTCGACACTGAGCTTATGGGGACGGTGCAGGTCGCGAAGGGCACAAAGGTCGGCTATTTGCCGCAGGAGCCCGAGCTCGACGACTCTAAGACAGTCCTCGAGACTGTCATGGAGGGCGTAGCCGACGCGCAGGCGATGGTCTCCAGATACGAGGACCTCTGCTGCGAGCTCGACGACCCGAAGGCCGCGGCGGAGATGGAGCGCCTTCAGGCGATAATCGACGCCAACGACTACTGGAACCTCGAGAACCTGGTGGAGCGGCGCATGGCCGACCTTGGCTGTCCCGACGGCTCCAAGAAGGTCGGAGTCCTCTCAGGCGGCGAGAGGCGCCGCGTGGCGATTGCGAGGCTTCTTCTCTCCAATCCCGACGTGCTGCTCCTTGACGAGCCGACGAACCACCTCGACGCCGAGACGACGTTCAGGCTCGAGGCGTACCTCAAGGAGTTCAAGGGGACTCTCATCGTCGTCACCCACGACCGCTATTTCCTTTCCGACGTTACGGACTGGATCCTCGAGCTCGACCATGGCATCTGCTATCCGTACAAGGGGAACTACGAGGAGTGGCTCAAGCAGAAGGAGGCGATGCTCGCGCGCGAGGCGAAGGTGGAGAAGTCCCGCCAGAAGCTCCTCGAGAACGAGCTCAAGTGGATTCAGACGAATCCCTCCGGCCGCCATGCGAAGGCAAAGGCCCGCGTGGAGAGGTACGAGGAGCTGCAGAAGCAGGCCGTATCCACGCGCGAGGACGACCTCGTCATACGCATCCCGCCGGGGCCTCGCCTCGGGGATCTCGTCGTCCGCGCAGAGCACGTCAAGATGGGCTTCGACGGCGAGGTCCTCTACGACGACTTGAACTTCGACCTGCCGCGCGGCGGCATCGTCGGCGTCATCGGCGCAAACGGGGCCGGAAAGACGACTCTCTTTAAGCTGATTACGGGCGCTCTCAAGCCTGTCTCGGGAACGCTGACCGTCGGCGAGACAGTGCGCCTCAGCTACGTTGACCAGTCGCGCTCCGAGCTCAAGCCGGAAGAGACCGTTTACGAGGCGATAACGGGAGGCGGGGAGTTCGTGAAGCTCGCAGGAACTACGATGATGAACGGCAGGGCGTATTGCTCGCGCTTCAACTTCCGCGGTCCCGAGCAGCAGAAGAAGGTCGGCGTCCTATCTGGCGGAGAGCGTAACCGCGTCCATCTTGCAAGGCTCCTTGCAAGCGGCGGCAACCTCCTTCTCCTTGACGAGCCGACGAACGACCTTGACGTCGCGACTCTCCGCTCACTTGAAGAGGGCCTTCAGGATTTCGGCGGCTGCGTAATGGTCGTCTCCCACGACCGCTGGTTCCTTGACCGCATAGCGACGCACATCCTGGCCTTCGAGGGCGGCGGCAAGACGACGTGGTTCGAGGGAAGCTTCTCGGAGTATCACGAAATGCTGCAGAAGAGAAGATGATCGCTTGGAGGATCCTTAAAATTTAGACTGAAAATCACCGTCGTCGCGGAGGGATGCTCGCTCGGCGCGGGTGTCGCCCGATCCGTACGCTACGGGAGTCGCATCACCGCCTCGCACGTAAGTCTATATGACGTGACGAGCCATTCCCCTCACCGAAATACGCCGCGTCAAGCGAAACAACTCCGGCGGTGGCGATCCCTACACTAGCTCTCGTGCAACCCCCCGCGCCTTCGCTGCCGCACACCAAGACGCTACGCCTTTAAGGGGTGAGGCGAGGAAGTTAGCCGGAGCGGAGGGAGGTCGCGAGTGAGGCAGTTGCGAAATTGATAGTTGAGAATTGAAAATGTAGAATGGTGAATCGTCCACAATTCTACACTTTCCACTCTACACTCTCAACTTACACGTCAGACTGCGCAAAGTAGATTGTCTAAGCGCGAAAGGCGCGACGAGGTCCGAAGTGAATGAGACAGAGCGAGTGTATCCCCCGAACGAAGTGAGCGCCCGTACGCTGACAAGGCACTCAACACGGACAAGCCGACTACACGATGATTGCAGTCGCAAGAATGGGAAAGTTTTGGTATAATACACAGCAACAACAATAAGACGGCGAGGCCGTCAGGAATGGAGAACAAGAAAATGATCAAGGCAGTGTTTGCGATTGCCGCAGCCGCGGCGGTGATGGGCTCTTCAGCGGCAGACATATACGTTTCGCTTTCCACCGGCAAGAAGAAGAACGCCGGAACGAAGGAAGCTCCCCTCAAGAACCTCTGGCACGCTTTGCAAAAGGCGGAGGACGGCGACACGATCCACCTCGCCGAGGGCGTGTATCCCGGCAATGCCAAGTGCAACTGGTTCCTGATCGACAAGGCCGTCTCCATTATCGGCGGATATTCTGCCGACTTCTCGGCCCGCGAGCCCCTCAAGCACCGCACGATGTTCCAGCCGCTCAACGAGAACAACGACAAGAAGGGGACTGGACTTGGCATCTTCACGATCGAGTTCACCAAGCGCCCTGCGCAGCCGAAGGGCGTGAACATGGTGTTTGACGGGCTCATATTCGACGACGGCCAGGCGCAGAGCTACCACCCGGTGAAAGGCAAGCCCGAGGGCGTCGAGACGGGCATGTGGCTTGAGCCTCCGGCCAAGGGCAACACGCCGTTCGCCTCCGCGAAGCGCTACCTTGTGTATGCCGCGACGGCCAACCGCGTCGAAGGCGACATCGCATTCAGGAACTGCCTGTTCCTGAATGCGGGAAACATCGCGATGAACCTCAACTGGTACAAGGGCAAGGTCACGATGGAGAACAACGTGTTCTGCAACAACCTCATGCTCGGAGCAAACGTAATCAGCTCCAACCCCCAGCAGGGCGCCGTGGAGTGGCTCTTCCGCAACAACACCGTGCTCTTCACCTGGAGCCGCACAAGCGAGCTTTCCGACATGGGCTTTGGCGTTCGCGTGAACGCCAACATGAACTCTGAGATAAAGGACAACATAATCGGCCTTAGCGTCCTGACCGGGTTCGACAACACGAAGGGGCTCGACAAGACGAAGAAGACGAAGCTCGAAGGGAACGTCTTCTTCCTCAACCGCCAGTCCGACGCGCAGGTCACCAAGTCGCCCAGCGTGGTCAAGGTGAAGGTGGAGGATTTCGAGGACGATCTCGAGGGCAACTACGGCATCGAGAGCGCGACGGACAACGTGAACCTCGCGGACGCCAACGTGTTCAAGGGCCGCATCAACGCCCCGTATCTCAACGCGTTCCTCTCCATGAAGTATTCCGAGAAGGCGACTCTCGACGCCGGCAAGCTTAATGCGCTGCGCCAGGCCGTGGGGCTGCCGATGCAGGGCACGATTGTCTCGAAGGTCGATATGTTCGGCAACCGCTACCCGCTCGAAGACGCGCTTAAGCTCTTTGGCGCGATGGAAGGCAAGGGCGCACAGGCTGTCAAGTAGCAACGGCTCATGATTTACCGGACGATTAGCTCAGTTGGTTAGAGCAGGACCTTTACACGGTCAAGGTCGGGGGTTCGAGTCCCTCATCGTCCACCAATCCACGAGATGCCGAAGGGAACGTCCGTAGGTGCTTGAAAGTACGATAGCGGGGTCATGGTATCCGGGGAGTGAGAAGGGGATTCGCGCTCTCGCCGACAAGTGGGAGGCTGCATGCGGCGGGAGTGCGCAGGGCGAGGCGCCTAATGTCCTCGTCCTGCCTCACGCTGGCTGGGCTTATTCCGGCGAGACGGCGTGGACTGCGGTGCGCACGGTGCGCGGCGCGAAGTTCCGCCGCGTCGTCCTCCTTGCGCCGAGCCATCGCGCCTGGATCGAGAACAGGCTTGTCGCGCCGGAATCGGACGCGGTGTCGACGCCGCTTGGCGAAATCAAGATCGACCGCGACTGGCTCGACCGCCTCGCGCTCGTCGCGCCTGTAGCACGCAATGACCGCGTGCATTCCGCCGAGCATGCAACGCAGATTGAATATCCGCTTCTTCAGCTTGCGCTTGGGAACGGCTTTACGATTGTGCCGCTGGTCGTCGGCGCCTTTGGGCCAGACCAGATGGGAATGTGCGTCCGAGCGCTGGCGCATCTTATGGACGCGGAGACTTTACTCGTCATTTCGTCCGACTTTACGCACTACGGCGACGACTTCTCGTATACTCCATTTGGCAAAGGCGGCGGCGAGGATGTTCGCCGCAGGGTCGCAGCATCCGACGACGAGGCGTTTGGGCTTATGGCGAAGGGCGATGCTGACGGTTTTGCCGCGTTCATAAAGCGCACGGGTGCTACGATCTGCGGGCACGTGCCGATAGAGCTTGCGCTCCGTGCGTTTCCGAAAGGCACGTCGCTCGTCCGCATGAAGTACGCGACATCGAGCGACGAGAGCGGCGACTATTCGCGCTTTGTCTGCTATGTTGCCGCAACGGGACGTGCGAAGTGGCAGGGCGATGTTAGCGCGGTTCTTTCCGCCGACGACAGGGCGTATCTTCTCAGCCTCGCGCGCGCGTCGATGGAGCACGCCGTGCGCTCTGGTAGCTCTCCGGCATCCGTTTTCCATTCACAGTCGCCCGTTCCCCGAAACCCGCCAAAGGCCACGCAGGCGAAGATGGGCGCGTTCGTCACATTGAACGACAAGGCTACTGGTGCGCTGCGCGGCTGCATAGGCGAGATTATGCCGGTGCGTCCGCTCGTCGATGCGGTGGCAGCTCGCGCCGTTGACGCGGCGCTTAGGGACCCGCGCTTTTCGCCAGTATCGGAACGCGAACTTGGCGGGCTTCGCGTCGAGGTCTCGGCATTGACGCCGCCTAAGCGCGTTGCGTCGTGGCGCGACATCGTTCTCGGACGTGACGGCATGACGCTTGAAAAGAACGGGTGCTTCGCCGTGTTCCTTCCGCAAGTCGCGCCAGAGCAGGGCTGGGACTTGCCGACGACGCTTTCCTATCTCTCACAGAAGGCGGGGCTTTCGTCGGATGCATGGCGCGATGGCGCGACGTTCGAGACGTTCCAGGCCGAGGTCTTCCATGAGTGACTCGCCTCGATACGCAACAGTCGCGAAGTGATGCCGACGTGGGCGCTGACCGCCCGACCTGTTTTTCGACGTATGGCATTGCGCTCGCCCGGTAACGCCCGACCCGCACTTTGCGCCATACCCGACATGTCATACGCGAGGTGAATCAGCCGAGTTTCTTTTGCTTCCGCCCATACCTGACTGAGGTGAATCAAGGCGTCGCCAGACACGTCGGAGTCGCAAAGCTGCTCTCGCGCGTCCCCTGTCTCGCGGCAAGGCTCACGCCCGAGCAAACAGGCTTGAAATGGGATAAGTTGCGAAAAATGCGAAATATGCAACGAATAATGAAGCCAGAATGGGGTCTCTCCCCAAAGATCCCCAAAGATCCCAAAGATCCCAAACAGTAAAAATTAGGTCTGACCTCAATTCTACTGTTTGAAAGGTCGCTGAGAGCGCAGGACGAGAAACCGCCTCGCCGTCTGTATGCGCGACATCCTTGCCATTTTTCAAAACCGCCGCGCTTGAAACCGAACGCGGCGATTTGGTATAATTTGCTGCGTCGGGCAACATGACGACTTCAGCCGATGGGCGGGCAGGAGTCCCAAGGCTATATCGCGATGAGCGACGAATGATCTTTCACAACGGCGGGCAGAACCTGCAATAAGCCCACCACTGGGCCGGAAGAATTGAGAATGGAAAGTTGAGAGTGTAGAATGAGCTAACCGCAATTCTACATTCTACACTTTACATTTTACATTCCAAATGGCCAGAACCTTGGAACGGTAGGGCGCGTTATCCCTAACGCGCCGCAATCCCCAAGGAGTTGCGGAAACGCACCCGACGCCCGCAGCGCGTACGCAATCGCGTATAACGCTTAATGTAAAATCGCCAATTTCAAGAACTGAAGCGGAATACGAGGGTTGCGCTACGTGGATTGCCACGTGGCGTGTCTTCTCATCATGTTTTAGTCTGGGCGTTTGGCGATGCCTACATTAGACGTGAGAAAGTAAGGCACGCCACTCTTCTTTTCTGCGCCGGGGCGGTGAGCCTTGGTAAATTGTGGTGCAGAAAGTGAACGGAAAGAAATGAAGAAACAGGTATTGTCGCTGGGTGTGGCTTTCGCGACATTTTGTGCACTGGCCGATACTGCGTCCGTCGGTGGTTACACCTGGACGTACCGCGTCAACGGCGGCACAGCGGAGATTTACAACGATTATGCCTGCGCCATAAGTCCTGAGCCGACTGGAGTCGTGACGATTCCTTCAATGCTTGGCGACAAGCCCGTTACGAGCATCGGGAGTTATGCGTTCGCCGGTTGCAGCGGACTTACGAACGTGACGATCCCTGGCAGCGTGACTGGCATAGGTGAGGGTGCGTTCGTTGACTGTAGTGGGCTCGTGAACGTGACAATCCCAGACAGCGTTACGAGCATCGGGACTGGTGCGTTCTACGACTGTAGCGGGCTCGTGAGCGTTACAATCCCAGACAGCGTCACGAGCATTGGGGATTGTGCATTCATGGGCTGTAACGGGCTTGCCGATGGGCAAGGGTGTGTTGTAGTGCGCAATGTGCTTTACGGCTACAAAGGCGTGGGTGGCTCGCTTTCGATACCTGACGGCGTCACTAGCATCGGTGCAGGCGCATTCTCCGGCTGCAATGGGCTTGCATGCATAACGATGCCAGACACTGTGACGCGCATTGAGAATGCTGCTTTCTTTGGTTGTAGCGGACTCACAAACGTTATTTTTAATGGCAATGCGCCGACGGTTGGCGAGCTTGCGTTCGAAGCGGTCGGAGATGACTGTGTAGTTCTGGTTCTGCGTCGTTCTACTGGTTGGGACGTTCCAATTCCAGGTATGTGGAACGGAATGCGTATTGCGTATCTGCCGACTTTTGTGCCGATTTTTACGATTGAGAATGGCGTTCTTGTCTCTGTCGAACCAGACGGAGCGACAGCCGTGACAATACCGGGCAACGTCACGAGCATAGGCGGGAACGCATTTGACGGCTGCCATGGACTGACGAGCGTTTCCATCCCCGACAGCGTCACGAGCATCGAGTATGGAGCGTTTTCCGATTGCAGTGGACTGAAGGCTGTAACGGTGCCGCAGTGTGTGTGCAGCGACAATATGTCAGATGTGTTTCCTTCGGCGTATCAATCAATAACTAATGTTGTCATTTCCAATGGCGTGACAGGCATCGGCGATTGTGCATTTGGGGGTTGTGTAGGTTTGACGGGAATGGTGATTCCTGGCGGCGTGACAAATATCGGGTGGTATGCTTTCGAGGAATGTACTGGTTTGACGAGCGTGGAGATAGGCGCTGGCGTGACGGATATCGGCGGCAGTGCATTCAGTGGTTGCTGCAATTTGACGAACGTGACGATGGGTGGTTGCGTAGAGAGCATTGGAGATTTCGCATTTTTTGGTTGCGAAAGCCTAATGGAAGTAGCAATACCTGACAGCGTCGTGATTATAGGAGACTCTGCATTCTTTGGTTGCGAAGGTCTCACGAGTGTCACGATACCTCAAGCTGTGTTGGACATGGGCTTCGGGAATGTGTTTCCTGGGTGCGACAATCTGTCGGAAGTCGTTCTTGGCGAAGGTGTGACAAGCATCGAACCTTGTGCTTTTTCCGGTTGCGAAGAGCTTACGAGCGTGATGATTGCTCATGGTGTGACCAACATCGGGATTTCGGCGTTCTCTGGGTGCATCGGGTTGACGAGCGTAACGATACCCGACAGTGTGACGCGCATAGGGGAGAGGGCGTTTTCCGAGTGTTGCGGATTGACGAGTGTCACGATCCCGAACAGCGTGATAGACATTGGTTGTGATGCGTTCTATGGTTGCTTCGGCATTGCGACTGTGACGATTCCTCAGGTCGCATTGGATGGGGGGTTGTGGAGAATCTTCACGGACTGTGACAACCTGTCGGAAGTGATTCTCGACGAAAGCGTGACGAACATCGTGGAGTATGCATTTGAGTATTATAGCGGACTGACAAAAGTGACGATTCCGGATTGTGTGACGAGGATTGGCGAAGGTGCGTTCTATGAATGCATTGGAATGACGAGCGTAACGATACCCGACGGCGTCAGGGAAGTCGGGGACTGGGCGTTTTGCGGCTGTGTGAATCTGTCAAGCGTGACGATTCCAGACAGCGTGTCGCGAATCGGAGTTTACGCCTTTCAGGGGTGCAATGAATCTCTTTACGATACAACGGCCGATGGGAACGCCATTCTGGTTGATGGCTGGGCGGTTGGGCCTTGCTCTGATAGTGCCGAAATGAACTTAAGCGAAGTGCGTGGCATTGCCGATGGCGCGTTTTCTGGATGTCATTTCGACTGGGTGACGATCGGATATGGCGTTGACAAAGTAGGCGCATTTGCATTCGAGGGTTGCACTGGATCGTTTTATGACACGACGACGATTGCAGGCGTGGCTCTGGTAGACGGATGGGTAGTTGCCGTTCCCGGCCCCATCCCGCAAAATGGAGTCGTCTCATTGCGAGGAGTGCGAGGCATTGCCGCTGAGGCGTTTGCGGGGTGCCCTTATGTTGTCAAGGTGACTGCGGACGCTGGCCTTTCCGTCATTTGCGAAAGAGCGTTTGCAGGGTGTTCGGCGCTTGCGTCAGCATCGCTTGGCTCGGGAATAAGGCGAATCGGCGAAGACGCGTTCTTGCATTGCAACGACGAGCTTTATGACGACGCGACCGTCCAGGGGGTTAGGATGGTGGACGGATGGGTTGTGGGCCGCATTGACACCTCGGCTGAAGAAATTGACTTGGATGGTGCGCGAGGCATGGCGGATTGGGTGTTCGCCAACCAGGGCGGAATCGTAAGGGCCAGCATTTCAGCCGGCATGCGGCGCATACCCACAGGTGCTTTCTTCGGCTGCGGTGCACTGTCCGATGTCTCGATATCTGACAGTGTTGACAGCATAGGTCGATATGCGTTTACTGGATGCGCACCCGCGCTTTATGACGGGACGTCCATCCTTGGCGCAAGGCTCGTTGACGGGTGGGTGATTGATACGATTCCCGACGCCAAGCCCACGGGGAATTTTGTCGTGCCGCAAATACGGGGCATTTCGGATTTGGCGTTCAGTGAGTGCAATGGACTTACGGGCGTCGTTGTGCCCAGCAGCGTTCTCGGCATCGGCTATGGGGCGTTCTCGGGATGTGGAGCGTTGACAAACATGGTTATCCCTTTTGTTGGATCTAAGCGTGGCATTGAATACACGGTTGATTCAGTGTTTGGGTGGATATTTGGCTCTAAACCATATCCTGGCGGCGTGGCAATATCTCAGGCGTTTGCGCCAAACAATTGTTGCACTGTTGACAGGCGGTGGTTCCGAAAGGTGTACTATGTTCCTGAAAAACTTAGACGAGTGGAAATCACGGACTGCGCCAAGCTGGCGTATGGCGCGTTCTATGGATGTGATATGCTCGCAAACGTCATACTTCATGACGGCCTGACTGACATCGGCGTTTCGGCGTTTAGAGACTGCACAGGCCTTTCCTCGATGGTCATTCCCGATAGCGTCGAGTGGATTGACGAAAGTGCCTTTTATGGCTGCAAGAACCTTGCCTCCGTCGTTTTGGGCGAAGGGCTGCTTTATCTTGGACATGCCGCCTTTGGCGACTGCGGCAATCTGGCGTCAGTTTACTTCACGGGCGATGCTCCGTATGCGGAGAGCGATGTGTTCGAAGAATCCTCAAAGCGCATGGTTATCCAGGTTTGCGAGGGAACGACAGGATGGTTGTCTGGTTCGTCGAGCGAATTGCCGGCTCGCTGGCCAGAGTCTGAATTTGCTTTCGAGTACAATGAATACGCGCGCCGCATCAAGATTGCGGACGGCGGATCGTCTGAGGGCGGCCAGCAGTCTGGCGGCGGGGCGGCTGCAGTTCAGCATGTGGCGTCGCCGTATTCGCTTACGAACGCCCCTGCCGACCGGGCGATAGCCTCGGTGACGGTGAGCGGCGACATGGCCCTGGATGCGTTTGTGCTGACGGACGGTAAGGTGTATGATTCTGTGCTGTACATCAACAACACCGCCGACCACGCAGTTACGCTCTCTTTGCCGTCCGGCCATGCATACGAAGCCATAAGGGGCACAAAGCCTCTTTCGATCCCGGCCAACTCGCGCAGCATTCTCTCGATTACTCGCGTGTCGGACAACGTTTTTCTTGTCGCAAGGCAGGAACTTGAGACGATAGAATAACGACCAGCACCCAGGGAGCAAAAGACATGAAGCGAATTTTGCGGGTTTGCCAGTGCGTGGCGGCGGCGTGCCTTGCCGAATGCGCCGCGGCCATGCCTCTCGGTTTGAGAATGGCTTTGTGGGCTCCGCCGCCGACTGCGAGCACAATCATCGACGTCGGAGGAAAGGGAACGGTTGAGGAGCGTGGCAGCGGGTATGTCGTAGAGGCGAAAGAGGGCGAGACGCTGACTGAGGGGGATTTTACATTTGCCGTAGCTAAGGAGGCGTATGTCATCGACATCGCGGCGGACGGGAAGTCGGCGACGGTGGCGTTGAAGGCACCGGAGATGCGGCGCGTTAGGGATAACGCGCCCTATCATGGCGGCGGTAGCGGCGCGGCAGACGGCGGACTTGAAGAAGGAATCGATGAGGATGCGGAGGATTCGGCGGGGGTGTTGGCATCGGTCGAGGATATTGTCGCGAAGTATGGTGAGGGCGCGATAAAGGCAAGGCCTACTGTTGATGCGACGAAGGGCGAGGAGCTTGGTGCGCTGCCAGTCAAGACGTATGAAGGACTGTACTACCAGGCGGCGTGGGGCGACGACCTTGGCTCAATGACAGAGGGCGCAAAGGTCAAAGCCGCGGGCGACACGCTGTATCTCGGCGTAATCAAGCAGAAGGGCAGCAAGGGCTTCTACAAGATCACCGTCAGTGAGCGTTAGCGCGAATGGTGTGTTGATGTGTTTCGTTGCGGCGTCGCGTAGGTGAGTGGGCGTTGTGGAGGTTCGGCGAAGGGGAGGGAGATGCACCCGCGACGAAGCTCGCTTTGGCTAGCTAAAAATTGCGTGGTGGCGAAGGCGCATCTTTGACATTTATTGCCGTATTTGATACAATACACTTCGTATTTTTTCACAAAACAGTTCTGAAATCATGAAAGAGATAACAGGAAATCTGAACGCCAGCGGAGTCAAGATCGCGCTCGTGGCGAGCCGTTTCAACAGTTTTCTCACCGAGCAGCTTCTCAAAGGGGCTGTAGATGCGTATGTGCGGCTTGGCGGCAAGGAGTCGGACCTTACGCTTGTTCGCGTGCCAGGCGCATATGAAATACCGGTTGTCGCGAAGAAGCTCGCCATGGGCGGCTTCGACGCGATCGTCGCCCTCGGGGCTGTCGTGAGCGGGGCGACGGCGCACGCCGACCTTGTCAACCAGGCGACGGCCAAGTCGTTTAGCGAGATTTCCGTCGAGACCGGCGTTCCGGTCGTTGACGGGGTTGTGTCGGCCGAAAATCTTGAACAGGCCATCGAACGCTGCGGGACGAAGCAAGGCAATCGCGGCTTCTCCGCAGTGCAGACGGCTGTCGAAATGGTAAATGTCTTGAAAGGCATAAAGATCAAGTAAGGAAAAGGAAAGAAATGAAGGAAGTGAAGAAGGTTGCGTTTCTTACGGCTGGAGGGCTTGCGCCCTGCTTGTCGAGTTCCATCGGGTTCCTCATCGACGAGTACGGGAAGAAGGCTCCGGGCGTAGAGATGATCGGATACGTCAACGGCTACATGGGCCTCTTGAAGGGCGAGTCGATACCGGTTACGCCAGAGGTTCGCGCAAAGGCGCTGACATTGACAAAGCACGGCGGAAGCCCCATCGGCAACAGCCGCGTGAAGCTCACCAACGTCAAGGACTGCGTGAAGCGCGGCCTTGTGAAGGAGGGCGAAGATCCCCTCAAGGTCGCGGCGGACCAGCTCGTCAAGGACGGCGTCGACGTACTCCACACGATTGGCGGCGACGACACCAACTCCACTGCCGCAGATCTTGCCGCGTATCTTGCCAAGAACAACTACCCGCTTATCGTCGTCGGGCTTCCGAAGACCATCGACAACGACGTCTATCCGATCAAGCAGTCTCTTGGCGCGTGGACCGCGGCGGAAGAGGGGGCGAAATTCTTCTTGAACGTCGTGAAGGAAAACAGCGCCAATCCGCGCGCCCTCACGATCCACGAGGTCATGGGCCGCAACTGCGGATGGCTCACGTACAAGACCGCGCAGTACTATCGCAAGATGCTCAAGGCGATGGCGGCAAGGGGCCTTTTCCTCGACGCGTTCAACCTCACGATGGCGCGGCAGGACGTCCACGCCGTCTATGTGCCCGAGTCCAAGATCGACTTCAAGTCGGAGGCGAAGCGCCTTTCCGCGATCATGGACAAGTGCGACGCTGTGAACATCTTCGTATCCGAGGGCGCAGGCGTCAAGGACATTATCGCTGACATGAAGCGCCGCGGAGAGGATGTCCCGCTTGACGCGTTCGGACACCCGCGCCTCGACAAGGTAAACGTCGGCCAGTATGTCGGCAAGCGGTTTGGCGAGCTTCTCGGCGCAGAGAAGGTCCAGGTGTTCAAGAGCGGCTATTTCGCCCGCTCGGCGGCGCCTAACAAGAAGGATCTCAAGCTCATCGAGAAATGCGCGCGCAAGGCCGTCGAATGCGCCCTCAAGGGCGAGTCTGGCGTAATCGGCCCGGACGAGAACGCATCGGCAAAGATCAAGGCGTGCGAGTTCAGCCGCGTCAAGGGCGGAAAGCCCTTCAACGTCCGCAAGGGCTCGTTCCGCAAGATGCTCGGCGAGATCGGCCAGCCCAAGCCGCGCAAGAAGCGCACGGTAAAGTAAACCTGCCGCCGTCATGGCCGAGAAAGGCGTAATAGTCGAGTTTGATTTCGCCGCCATGGACGGCGCGGGTCTTCTTTTCGAGACGACGAAGGCCTTCCTGCAGAAGCTGGACGGGATTGCGTTCGACCAACGCATCGAAGCCCGCGGCTTCGCAGGCAACAACTACCTGAGCGCGCTCACTTCGTATTTTGCTGAGGTGAAGACGAAGAAGACGGCCCAAAAGGCGGCGAGGGACATCCAGGCTGCGTTCTGCGATGTCCTTGCCGAGGCGATGCCGAAGTCGGTGTCTGTGGCCTTCAAGAACTTCGTTGGCGCGCTTTCGGACAAGGGCGTGAAGGTGGTAATCGCCACGCGTGCGCCTCTTGAAGTCGTGACGCCTGCGTTTGAGCCGATATTAAGCGACGGAGTCACCCTCTTCCGCGAGGAGTCGGCGTGCTACGGGGCGGTGAAGTGGGATTCATGGCGCCGCGCATGCGTAATGAACGGCATGAGCCGGCCTTCCACGATTGCAATCGCGGGGTCCGGCTACAGCGTAAAAGCCGCGCTCGTCGCGGGCATCGGGGCCGTCGCCGTCGAGCGTGAGCGCGTGGCATACCAGGATTTCAGCGGCGCCGATGCCGTCATCGGGGACCTTTCCGCGAAGACGGCGAAGAAAGTGCTTTCAGTTCTGAGAGTTGAGTGAGCTTCCCATGACAGGCATAGAGAGGCTCCACGACATCATGACGCGCCTTAGGGATCCCGAGAAGGGGTGCCCGTGGGACAGGGAGCAGACTCTCTCCTCGCTCAAGCCGTGCCTCCTTGAAGAGACGTATGAGCTCCTTGGCGCGATGGACGCTCCAGAGAACAAGGCGAACTACATCGAGGAGCTTGGGGACGTCCTTCTCCAGGTGATGTTCCAGAGCGTCATGGCCGAGCAGGAAGGGCGCTTTACCTTCGACGACGTCGCAAACGCTATTTCCGACAAGCTCGTCCACAGGCATCCGCACGTGTTTGGCGACGTAAAGGCCGACTACTCTGCGGCAGTCCTGCGCAACTGGGAGCAGATCAAGCAGATGGAGCATGCGAAGGAGGCGCGGCATTCCGCCCTCGACGGCGTGCCAAAGGCCCTGCCGTCGCTTCTCAAGGCACAGCGCACCCAGGAGAAGGCCGCGAGGGTTGGCTTTGACTGGAAGGACGCCTCGGGGCCGATGGCGAAGATACGCGAGGAACTTTCCGAGCTGGAGGAGGCCGTCGCAAATCGCGCCTCTTCGCGCCCTGCCGATTCAGCTGACGTCAAGGCGGAGCTTGGAGACCTTCTTTTCAGCGTGTGCAACCTTGCCCGCCATCTTGGAGTCGATTCCGAATCTGCGCTTGAGGGCACCACCGGGCGCTTCTCTGCCCGTTTCCGCGCAGTGGAGGCCGCCGCCGCCGCGAAGGGCCGCAAGCTGAAGGAAATGACCCTTGAGGAGATGGATGCGCTCTGGGAAGAGGCGAAGAAGAGCCATTAAGTTCGTTGGTGTAATCTGGTATGCGACAGATGTCCCTGATAGAAGGCGCCGCAGGAGATGACGCGGAAGCCGCGCCCGAGCCGCTCGCCGCCCGGATGCGGCCGAGGGACCTCTCGGGCTTCATGGGGCAGGAGCATCTTGTAGGCGAGGGGAAGATCCTCCGCCAGATGATCGAGCGCGACCAGATTCCCTCGATGATCCTCTGGGGGCCGCCGGGCGTCGGGAAGACGACTCTCGCAAACGTGATAGCGAACCTCACGAAGGCGGAGTTCGTGAACTTCTCCGCCGTCACGAGCGGCATCAAGGAGATCAAGGAGATAATGGCGAGGGCAGAGTCGGGGAGGCGACTTGGTATGCGCACGGTCCTCTTCGTCGACGAAATCCACCGCTTCAACAAGGCGCAGCAGGACGCGTTTCTCCCGTATGTCGAGCAGGGCTCGATAATCCTCATCGGCGCGACTACCGAGAACCCGTCGTTCGAAGTCAACTCCGCTCTCCTATCCCGCTGCAAGGTGTTCGTGCTAAAGGGACTTTCCGAAGACGACATCGTAAAGCTCCTTCGCCGTGCGCTGACCGATCCCGCAGGCTACGGAAAGGTTGACGTTCAGGCCTCGGAGGAGGCGCTTAGGAAGATAGCCGTCTATTCCAACGGTGACGCGCGCAAGGCGCTTGGCACGCTCGAGACTGCCGTCGCCAACGCGGAGTTCGGGAGCGACGGTCGCCCTGCAATAACCGACGCCGTGCTGGGGGAGGTGATAAGCCGCAAGGCCCTCATTTACGACAAGACAGGCGAGGAGCACTACAACATAATCTCCGCCCTGCACAAGTCGATGCGCAACTCCGACCCCGACGCGGCCGTCTATTGGCTGGCGCGGATGCTGGAAGGGGGCGAGGATCCGCTATACATAGCAAGGCGCTGCGTGCGCTTTGCGAGCGAAGACGTGGGGCTTGCGGACCCGAATGCGCTCCTCCTGGCGAATGCCGTCTGGGATTCGTGCCATAACCTCGGCGTTCCCGAGTGCAACGTGCACCTGACCGAGATCGTGGTGTATCTTTCACTTGCGCCAAAGTCCAACGCGATGGAGGAGACGTATCTGCGCGCCGCCCGCGACGCACAGGAGATGATCGCGGAGCCCGTCCCCCTGCATATCCGCAACGCGCCGACGCGCCTCATGAAGGAGCTTGACTACGGCAAGGGCTACACGTACGCACACGACACCGACGAGAAGATCGCAAGGATGTCGTGCCTTCCCGAGTCTCTTAACGGCCGCCGCTACTACACGCCGGCAGGGCTTGGAAGGGAAGGAATCATGAAGGCGCGGCTAAAGGCTGTCCGCGACTGGCGGGAGGGGAGAACCGACACGCCCCCGTTTTCAAGCGCGGCGTATTCGGGGAAGGACAAATGAGCGTAGAGCTTCTTTCTCCCGCAGGGGACTTCGAGACTGCGCTTGCGGCCTTTTCGGCCGGAGCGGACGCCGTATATTGCGGGCTCTCCGGCTTTTCCGCGAGGGCATTTGCGAAGAACCTCACGCATCGCGAACTTTCCGATCTTTCGGCCTACGCGCGAGCGACCGGCAGGAAGGTCTATGTCGCCTTTAACACTCTTATCGATTATGGCGCCATGGACCGCGCCGTGGAGACGCTTTCCGCGATAGACGACGCATCTCCCGACGCGATAATAGTGCAGGACCTCGGGGCTGCGCGAATCGCGCGGAAGTTCTTCCCGAAGCTTGAGCTCCACGCATCCACGCAGCTTGTCGCGCACAACCTCGAGGGCGTCCTCGCAATGAGGGAGCTTGGCTTTCGCCGCGTCGTCCTCGCAAGGGAGCTTTCGCTTGAGGAGATACGTTCCATCGCACGTCGCTGCGGAGCGATGAAGACGGCGGACGACGGAAGGCCGCAGACTGAGCTTGAAGTCTTCATACACGGTGCGCTTTGCTATTCCGTTTCAGGGCTTTGCCTTTTCGGCGCGATGGAGGGCGGTCGCTCCGGCAACCGCGGCGAGTGCCCGTACTGCTGCAGGAGGAACTTCGCGCCGCCGCGCGAAAAACCGTTCCATCCGTTCTCGATGAAGGACCTTCGCCTCGACTCAGGCGCGAACAGGCTTGTGGAGGCTGGCGTGTCGAGCCTGAAGATTGAGGGACGCATGAAGTCGCCTCTTTATGTCGCTTCCGTGACGCGGCGGTACCGCGACATCCTCGATGGCGCCCCGGAGTCCGTCTCGCTTTCGGATCTCGAGACTGTTTTCTCAAGGCGCACGACGCGCCTTCGCTTCGACGGGAAGGCCGACGACCCTATCGACAGCGAATCCGTCGGCCATCTTGGCTCATTCATCGGCCGCGTCAAGAAAATCGCAAGGGACAGGGACGGCTCGTCGTGGCTGAGGTTTCATTCCTCTCGCGCCCTTGAAAAGCACGACGGCCTGCAGTTCGACGCAATCGACGCCAAGGGCCGTCATGTCGGCATGGGCATAGGCGATATGCGTGTGGCGATTTCGCGGAAGCTCGTCTTTGCCACGCCTCCAGATGCGGATGTCGAGGTTAGGATCGACGATCCCGCGCTTGCGGGCGCGCTGACCCCTGGGACGGGGATATACTGCTCGATGTCGAACGCGGTAAAGCGGATGTTTCCCGTGCCTTCGTTCCGCCCGTCCGAATTTCCGGGCGGCAGGAAAATCGACGTTGCAGTTGCGATTGACGGGAAAAAGGCCGCTGCGTCTCTCGTTGGACGGCCAGAAGTCGCGGTCTCGGAAGAGGCCGACTTCGCCAAGGCCGAGGATCCCGGCAAGACAGCCGAGGCCGTACGCAAGGCTTTTTCAAGGCTTGGCGGAACGGCATATTCGTTGGGAAGCGTAGAGGTCTTGAATCCCGACGGCTTTTTCGTCCCGTCGTCGGCCCTGAATGCTCTAAGACGAGCCTTCGTAGCGAGGCTTGACGAGCTTAGGGATGTTGAATCGGCTGAAAGGGGAATGGCGATTTCGGAAGAATTGGTTCGCTGCCGCCACGTAGATTCCGCCTCTTCAGCTTCATCAGCTTGCGCAAGAGTGAAAGTACGACTCGACCAAGACGTGCCAGAAGGGGATTGGGACGAAGTAGTGATCTTACTGCCTGTAGAAGACGCAGCGGCGATCGAGGAGAAGCTTGAAGGGCTCTCCGCCGTTTGCGCCGCGCCGAGGCTTGCGCTTCCCCCATATGTGCCAGAGCCTTCCTTTTCAAAGTTGCGGGCGATGGTCGGCAGGCTTGCGAGGCTTGGCTTCAGTAAGTGGGAGTGTTCCGACCTTGCTACGCTTCGCATGCTGAAGGCGGCGGGTGTTTCCGACATCTCGGCTGACTGGACGCTCTACGCCTTCAATTCCGCCGCGCTCGCAGAGCTTTCCGACGCCGGAGTCAAGCGCTTTGTCGCGAGTCCTGAGAACGGCGCCGGCAACCTTGCCGCGCTTGCGTCTTCGGGATACGACATCGAATTCCTTTCGCGGCAATCGACCCCGCTTTTCATCTCGCTTAACCGACCTGCAATCGACGGGGAGCCTCCGTTCCTCGTCTCGGAGCTGGTCGTCTTTCGCCGCGACGGGCTTTGGGCGACAGTAAAGTCGTCGCCACGCTCGTTTGACGTTTCGGAAGGGGCGTCGCGCCGCGTAGACATTTCATGGGATCCGTCATGGTGATAGCAGACATGTGGAAGAGGTTTTCGAAAGTCGCCTGGTTTCTGCCCGGCTTCATCCTCTACGCCGCGTTTCCTCCGATGTGCGAGGCGGCGGACGTCCTCTTCGCGCTTGCGCCCCTCATGTGGCTTTCACGCCGTGGCAACGCGCGAGAGGCGGCGTGGCGCTGGTTCCAGTCCGGGATCTTCTTCTGGGTCGCCACGCTTTCGTGGATGCCGGCAATCGTGAAGAACGGCGGCCCGTGGCCGCTTGTCGTCCTTGGATGGGGCGCGCTTGCCGCATATTGCGCCGGATATTTCGCTCTCTTCGGCTGGCTTTCCGCGAAGTACTGGCGACGGGTCTCGTCATGGCACGGCCGCGTTGCTGGCATACTCGTCGTAGAGCCGGTCCTCTGGTGCGGCCTTGAGCTCGTCCGTTCGCGGCTATTTGGCGGGTTCGCGTGGAACCATCTTGGAGTCGTTCCCGCGAACTGCGGCTTCGGTGCACCTGCCGCACTTGGAGGCGTCTATCTTCTTTCTGCGGTCGTCGTCTTGATAAACGGCTCCATTGCGGGCATCGCCGAGCGCATGGCAGCCGGGATCCTCGCCCGACGCCGCATGCCCTACGATCCTTCCGCGCTCAGTCGCTGGAGGAGCCTTGAGACGCTTGTCGTCTTCCTTGCGGTGTTCGGCATATACAAGGCGGCGGGGCTCGTGGAATCCACTCGCCCGCATGGGGCCAGCTCGGGCAGTTCCTTGAAAGTCGCGCTTGTGCAGCGCAACTTCCCATGCGTGTTCAAGGGGCCTGAGGCCGATCCGTATGAAGTCTACGGGCGGCTGCTTTCTAACGTGTCTTTGCTCAAGCCAGACCTTGTCGTCCTCGCGGAAAGCGCTCTTGCTGAGTTTGGCCCTCTCGACCAGCAGGGCGCGGTGAGGTTCGCGTCTTTTGTCCGCGAGAAGACTGGCGCGGCACTTCTTGCGGGAGGCACTCGTTTTGAAGAGGGGCTCACCTACAATAGCGCCGCGCTCTATCGCGCAGACGGCACCATGGACATCTACGACAAGGTTCACCTCGTGCCGTTCGGCGAGTTCATCCCGGGCGACAAGCTATTTCCGGCCTTGCAGAAGCTCGCGCCGGTCGGCAGCTGCACGCCGGGCGAGCTAAAGACGCTGGAGTGGAGGGCCGGTCCAGACGGCGCAAGCCTTGGCGCCGCTATCTGCTTCGAGGACACCGACTCCGCTCAGGTCCGCAAACTTTCGCAGACTGCCGGAGCGCTCGTCTTCATCACGAACGACAGCTGGTTCTCGAATTCCGCCGAGGCGCTCGCTCATGCATGGCAGGCGACGGCGCGCGCAATCGAGACGGGACTCTATGTCGTGAGAGTCGGCAACAACGGCGTCACCGGCACGATTGCGCCGGACGGACGCGCGACATGGCTCATGGATGCGTCAGGAAAACCGCTTGTCGATGCAGGAGGCACAATGCTCGACCTCGTCGAGCTGCGGCCTTTGGCAGGCGAAGACGGAGGCTGTCGCGGCCATCTTACGCCTTATGCCGCAATTGGAGACTGGCCGCTCGGCGTGGCCTTTGCCCTCCTCCTGGCGACTCTCGCGCTGCCGCTATCTCGCCGCATGAGGCTCTAAGTCTCGTAGGGGCGGACCCTTAGCCTCGCTCCGAGGCTTTCCGCGATCTTGCGGCACCGCTCCTGCTTTTCCAGGCTCGTAACCGGCTCGTCGACCACTGTCATCACGACCTCCGGCACCGACTCCGCCGCTTCCTTCGCGAACTTGAGTAGCGCCGGATAGGCGGCGTCTCCGAACGACGGACGGCAGACGGCGAGATACTCGGCTGGGTCGTCGGTGTTGAGGCTTATCGAGATGCAGTCAACCTTCCCTGCGAAAAGCGCGGCGGTGGGCTTTCCGTTTACGAGGTCGGAAAGCCCGTTCGTGTTGACGCGGATCTTCGGCGCGTCGCTGCGAGATTTCAGGTATTCGGCGGTCGCAAGGAGCGTATCAAGCCTTTCCGTTGGCTCGCCGTAGCCGCAGAAGACTACTTCGCGAAAGCGCTTGAAGTCCCATGCGTCAAGGCTCGCCTTGACCTCTTCAAGGGTGGGCTCGCGTTCGAGCCAGAGGGAAGATGAACCGTAAACCCCGGGATGGTTCTTGCGCAGGCAGAACGTGCAGGCGCAAGGGCACTTGTTCGTGAGGTTTACGTATATTGAATTCTTTACCTGATAGGTGATAGTCATGGGCAGAATTATAGCATAAATTTCAGAGCCGAATCAAATTCGTTCGCGGCTTGCTTCAATGGGGCTCCTCCCCAAAATTACTTCCGCTGATGGAAAGCCAGTACCGAGTGGTAATGATTGCCATTGACTTGACATCATCCCGTATGGTATAATACCGTTCGGTAATGGAAATTATGGATAAACTTAAAGAAGTTTCGACAATTGGTGCCAAAATTAGGGCAATTCGCAAAGCTCAGGGAGTTTCGCAGGAGACTCTTGCTGGTCTTGCTGGGACTGGTCAGCGCTACATATCAGAACTTGAGCGCGGCAAGAAGACTGTCCGCATACAAGAAATGCTGAAAGTTCTGGATGCGCTGGGCGCTGGACTTTACATAGCTGACTCAAAAGAGGCCGCTGAATGGAATCGCTTGATGTCTATTTGAGTGATCGAAAGGTCGGACGGCTTGACGACGACAATGGTTTGTTGTCGTTTTCCTATGACCCTGATTATTTGTCATCTGGCATTCGCGAACCGATTTCACACTCTTTGCCCATGCGGGCAGCACCGTATGCACATCAGGAAGTGGAGCCTGTTTTGTCAAACTTGCTTCCCGATGACATTATCAGAACGAGGCTTGGGCAGATTTTGCAAATTCCACGAGAGAACACATTTGCTTTTCTCAAGGCAATTGGTGGCGATTGTGCGGGCGCGTTGGCTTTTTTCCCGACAGGATACACGCCGAGCGCCGTCGCAGGCGGAGAGTTTAGGGAGTTGTCCGACGAGGAGGCCGGTGCCGTTCTCGACAACTTGGAGAAGCGACCGCTTGATGTGGGCGAAGAGGGCTTTCGCATTTCTGGAGCCGGTGCGCAGGACAAGCTAATTGCATGCTTTAAGAATGGTCATGTTCTACTGCCGCTTAACGGGACTCCGTCCACGCATATCATCAAGACCGAGATTCGCAACTATCCCGGCAGTGTGGAGAATGAATGGTATGCAATGTCGCTGGCTTCTGCCTGCGGGCTTTCGGCGGCAACATCTGAAATCGCCGTAATCGGGGGAAAGCGTCGATTTGTCTCGCTTCGATACGACCGATTGCAGACTGATGGGCGGGTGAGACGTCTGCATCAAGAGGATTTCTGCCAGATGACGGGCGTGGATCCGAAGCGCAAGTACGAGGTGCTTGGCGGGCCGGGTATTGTTTCGTCGTTTCGGCTGTTGAGGGAGTTGTCGATATCGGCGGCAGAGTCGCTTGAGTTCATTGACCGCGTGATATTCAACTTCCTCGTCGGGAATGGCGATGCCCACGGCAAGAATTTTTCCGTCTTGTATAGAGACGGCGTTGCAACGCTTGCACCGATGTACGACGTGATGAGCACGACGGTATATCCTGATGTCGACAGGCGGATGGCGATGAAGATCGACGACGAATACGCCTTCAAGTGGATTACGCCTGGCAAGTTTATACGGATGGCAGAGAAAATGGGCGTTTCTGGCAAGGTGATGTCTGGAGAGATGGCGAAGATGTCACGGCGCGTCAAGCGTCAAGCGCACATTGTCGCGAACCGATGCAGTCGGGCATGGCCGTCGCCTGTGTATGCGGCAATCGAGGCTGGCATAGCTCGTCGCCTTGGGCGTCTCCAAATTCCCTCGATTGGGTCTCAAAATTCCCTCCCTTAGGTCTCAAAAATCCCCTCGCTCGGGGCACCCGCAAAATTCGCCCGCCCCACGCTCGCTATGCGCTCCACCCGAACGAAGTTCAAATTTTTTTGAACTTCGCCAAGCATCGTTTTCCGGTTTTTGCTATACTTGTCATGTTTACTGGCGGAAATGAAGAAATAGAAAACTGCGAGACGTGAAAATGGTATAATACGAGCCGTGAAAGGTATCGCGGAATGAGCACAAGTGAAAACCAGATTGTCGTGTATCAGCCAAACGAGACCGTTCGGTTGGACGTGCGTCTTGAAAACGAGACGGTATGGCTGACCCAGGCACAGTTGTGTGCGCTGTTTGGGGTCGTAAAGTCGAATGTTTCGTATCATCTCAAAAACATATTTGGGACCAATGAACTTGACTATGGGGCAACTGTTCAAAAAATTCGAACAGTTCGATTGGAGTCTGGACGTAACGTTGCCAGAGACATTGAATATTTCAACCTTGATGTGATAATCTCGCTTGGATATCGCATCAATTCAAAGTTAGGAATCCAATTCCGTCAATGGGCGACGCGCGTACTAAAAGAGTTTTTGCTTCGCGGCTATTCCGTTAATTCGCGCCTGAACCAGTTGGAAGACAAGATGGATCGGCGGCTCGCCAAGCACGATGATGACATCGCAGAGCTAAAGGACAAGGTTGATTTCTTTGTGCAGACGAAGGAGCCGCCGTTGCAGGGCATTTTCTATCAGGGGCGGTATTGGGATGCGAAGTCGCTGTTGATCAAGTTCATCCGGCGGGCGAAGAAGGATCTGATTGTAATTGACCCCTATGTTGGCGTGGCGACGCTTGACATGCTCGCGAAGCGCGGGCGTGGCGTGAAGATTGAGCTTGTTACGCACTCCAACGGCGAGCTTGAGGAGTCGGATTTCGAGGCGTTCGCCAAGCAATGTGGCAAGTTCACCAAGACGATCTGCGGCATCTGCCACGACCGCTTTATCATCGTTGACGGCAAGGAAGTGTTCTGGACCGGCGCATCGCTCAAGGATGCCGGCCGTCTTACCTTTGCCGCAGCAAAAATGGGCGCTGAAATCATCCCCGGTCTTCTCGCTTCGATCCGCAAGGCAACATCAGAACGCCGCGAATACGGCAAAGGCAAGCCACCGCGAAGCATTAAAATGGTATAATACGCGACACGAGGAAACTTTACAGATGAGCAAGGAAAAATCAAACGCTGTATCATGCAAAGCACCCAAGGCAGATGATGCTGGTTCTCGGCGTGTTGTGCTTGTCGGCACATACAAGGGCGATCAGTTGAAGAAGTGGCGTGGATGGTATAATTATCCTATATCCAGCAAGGATAAAATCAATTCTGAAGACTTTGCTAATATCAACGAACTGTGGCTCTTCCAGGGGACGAGCGGACAGAAGAAGTACAAGGCGGAGTTCGTCGGCGTGAAGAAGCGCGAGGAACTTGTGCGAGACTACGGCTATCCCGCGAGGGGCAAGCCGCACGGTGGCAAGTATCTTCTATTTAAGACCGAGTTCATGTACACCTACAAATCACAGCCGCCAGAGGATGCCGACAAGGTCTTCATTCGGTTGTCCGATTTTAAGACGGCAAAGGGGTATTATGCGCAACTAAAAGCCTACCTTAAATCTCCATATCGTAATGATCCTCACCTTTCAAAACGGTTGCCAGAGATAATTTCAACCATACCATTCAATAGATTGTACATCTGCGATCCATTGTTAGTCCAAATGAGTTTTGCAGATTTGCAGAATGGAGATGGGTTTAACCCAGATGTTCCTTTCCCTGCTCCAAAGAAAGGTAAGTTTACCTTTATAGATCTGTTTGCGGGTATCGGAGGAATAAGGCTCGGTTATCAGTCGCTTGGTGGCAAGTGTGTGTTTTCGTCGGAATGGGATAAGGATGCGGCAAAAACGTATTTCAGTAATTTTGGAGAACAGCCATTCGGGGACATTCAAAAAATAGACCCAAAGGACATTCCAGATTTTGACATTCTATTAGCGGGCTTCCCTTGTCAGCCATTTTCAATCATTGGCGATAAAGAGGGTTTTAGTCATGAAACACAGGGAACGCTTTTCTTTAACATAGAAAAAATTCTCTTGGCCAAGAAACCAAAGGCGTTTATGCTTGAGAATGTGCGAAACTTAACTGCGCATGATGGAGGAAGAACGTTCAAAGTCATTTTGTCTCATTTACGGAATGCAGGGTATGATGTTCATTATAAAGTTTTAAATGCCTTGGATTATGGTGTGCCGCAAAAGCGTGAGCGCATTATAATATGTGGGTTTCGCAAGCCGGTTGACTTCGAATTTCCGCCGCCAATCCCAAAGGACCAACGTAAAACCGTCGCGGATATAATTGACGAGGACGCTGAAAGCGATAAGTCGTTAAAAGTTCGTCCAGCCATACGAGAAAGCAGATTGGCGCGGTTGAGGGACAAAGATTTCCCAAAACCTTATATCTCACACGAGAATGTGGCAGGGTCGATAACGCCGCATTCGTATTCGTGTGCATTGAGGGCTGGGGCATCGGCAAACTATATTCTTATCAATGATGAACGCCGGCCTTCGCCTCGAGAAATGCTGCGTATACAGGGGTTCCCGGATGAGTTTAGGGTTGTTGTAAACTACGGACAGATTAAACATCAAACTGGTAATAGCGTTGCCGTTCCGGTTATCCGCGCCGTAGCTGAAAAGGTTATTGAGAAACTTGATTTAATAAAGTAAAGGAATTGTACCATGGAAAAGCGATCGCCAAAATTAAGAAGTGTAGAGAAATACCACCCGAAGTATCCTCTAAACAAGTTTCCTGACGACTTTGCCATGAAGTTGGGCAAGGAAATCGTCTACATATTGGCTACGCGTCCAGAACCTCGTTTGGAAGGAAACGATTGGGAAGAGATTTTTGCTCGATGCATTGGAGCAAATTGGACCCCATCCAATATCGGGCTTGATGATGTAGTCTACGAACAAACTGCATGGGGTGCAAAAACTGTCAAGAATGACCGCCCATTCGTTGCACGTCATGTGCGTCTTATAAGTGGTCGTAACTCGCTAGACTATTCTTATGGCGAGAAGAATGTCCGCGACATGGATGTAGACGAAGTCGGGGAAAAGGTGCTTGGAATATGGAATGCGCGAGTTGCCGATGTTCGTAAAAAGTTTCTCCACGTGCGGACCGTCGTTCTGCTGAAGGGCGAGAACTTGACGGAGGTTTCAGTTTACGAAGAGGAAGCTTGCTTGTTTGACCCCAAGGATTACTATTGGCAGGTAAATGATCGAGGCAATTTTGAAGGCTTTGAAAACTCTACTGGTGCGCATCGTTTTACATGGCAACCGCACGGTTCTCAGTTTACAATAGTTTCAGACGTTCCAGAAAAGCGGCTTAAGCTGCGCATTAAGCGCCCTGAGCGTGTCTCGCCAAGTGCGGTGCTGAATGACGTTGGTTTTGATCCATCTTGGATTGAGATTGTTGACTAGCATGAAGCCTAACAATTCATTTGCAGATGTCCGCGTCGAAACTGCCGTGCGAGCCGCCGAGTTGTTCAGCGATGCGGCAAAAGTGGCCGGAGCGCAAGAAGGGTTCTTTGTTTTGCCGTTGGATTACGGCGGTAACGTCCTTGCGGAGCCAATCATGGTTTCGCTTGGCGACAAGGATGGCATGGCGGCGGTTAATCCAAAGGATGTTTTCAAGGCGGCGTTCAAGGCAGGTGCAGATGCAATCATTGTTGCACACAACCATCCGTCTGGTGTCTTGAGGCCAAGCAAGGTAGACTTGCATCTGACCGAAGAATTGAAGTCCCGCGCCGAATGGCTCGGCTTGGAATTTATCGACCACATCATCCTTGGCTCGTCCGATTCTGCCAAAGGTTTTGATTTCGTCTCTCTTGCGGAGGTCGTGCTATGAGAATGTTTGGCTCCATGCAGTTTCATGGCAAAGGTGGAAGTCTGACGTTGATAACTTTTTCTGAAAGGTGTAACCGATTGTGATATTACGAGGTGTGTTTTGTTGTGTAAAACCTTTAGAAGGGTATCAGTATGATGCAAAGTGACAATAAGAATGCATTGAAATGTACCGAACATGTTGTGGCTTTTGTAGATTTGCTTGGCTGCTCAAATAGCATTCGCAACAACAGTATTGAGATGCTTAATCAAGTACACGATCTTTACGTAGCGGCTAAAGACATGTGTCATAAAGAACCAATGGCTGAAAATTGCTCTAAGTTGAAGATTAAGATATTCTCAGATAATATTCTTTTTGCCTATGAAACTGGGCGGCAAAATAGCTCAACGGAGGATGCCTTTGGGTCGATTTTAATATTGACACAATATTTAGGTATTTTTCAAACGTTGGCTCTACATAGGAAGCTTTTGCTGCGAGGCGGTCTAACAATTGGTGATTTGTATGTGGATGATGTTCTCGTTTGGGGGAATGGTTTGTTGCGGGCTTATGAACTTGAAAGTAATGTCGCGATTTATCCGCGTATAATAGTTGATTCGTGTGTTATTGAGGAGATTGCCAAGACGAAATTATCAGGGGGGAATAAATTTGATATTTGCAAGATAGGTCAAGATATGGATTTGGCTATGTACATAGACTATCTTAAATGTTATAAAACTAAAGGCATGGACTTGGATGGGCTAATCGCTAACGCATATAATAGTATCATTAATATCAAGAGTGGAGCAGTGCCAAACCGAGTCTGGCAGAAGATAGCTTGGCAGATTAATTACATGAGTAAATATCTATCTTTTGATTTATGGAAAGCGGAGGGGCCTGGTTCGTCAAACTTGAATATTGGTGAATATAATCAACAATCGAAGTGCGAACCATCGAGAATGGATACGCTAAGCTAAATGACGTAAGCGTAGTTCAACCCAGAAGGGACAAGACCCCACGAAAGACTCGTTTTTCAAACCGTTGGGGACACACCCCGCGGAACAATTGTAAAATAAGCACTTTGCGCAAGTGCGGGCGTCTGGGGACGGGTTTTGCACCAGTTCTGAAAACGCGGTAGTTTATCCAGAAAGCGTGGCGGTTGTATTGGTTTTCATTTGGGGTCTTGCGCTGCCCCAGTCACATATTGCAATATGTGACGGGGCACAGTTGATGAAGGAGCGCATTCGGCAGAGTGCGGCAAGATGCGGCATGAGAAATGATATAATACACGCATGGCTGTTGTTGACATAATCAAGCGATTCTTTTCGTCGGGCGACGCAGGGTTCCCAGTGCACCCTCGACTTGGCAAGGACAGAATGGCTGGTTGTGTGCAAGAAGCGCGGCAGATTGCGGAAACGGCTAGGCTAAAAGAGGATGAGGATGCTGCAAATGGTGTGGATTTTTACGATCCGGCATTTGACCCTAACCGCAAGTCCAGCGAGGTTCCAAAGGCAATAGATCTTGATTATGATGCACCTGGTGAAGCTAAGGAATTGGGTTGCCCGATTCCGCCTCCGCCAGTGGAATTGCCGCGTCGGTTGCCACCCAATCTTCATGCGGCAGTGCTTAGCTTTTCGGCGCGGCTTCTCACCTATGTAAACAAGAAATGCGGTGGTGTGGCTCCAATGGCCTACAAGCGTGCGGGGGTTAGTCGCCAGGTTTATTCGCGCATAGTCTCTTTCGAATCCGTGGGGACACACCCCATGAAGCTACTGTAATAACGGCGTGGGGATCTGTTCTCCCCTGCTGGGTTTGGCATCCTTCCCTGTACGGGGGTCTCACTCCCCCTGTACGGACAAACAGCTTCCCTCAAGCCTGTGGGGACAGGCCCCGCAGAACCAGCCATCTCTGCGCTCTCTGCGTCTCTGCGTGAGAAAATCCGTGAATCCGTGGGGACACACCCCATGAAACCACTTTAATAACGGTGTGGGGATCGGTTCTCCCCTGTTGGGTTCGGCATCCTGCCCTGTACGGGGGTTCAGTCTCCCCTGTACGAGGGTCTCACTCCCCCTGTACGGACAAACAGCTTCCCTCTACAAAAACAAACCCACCACTCTCCAACTTCAACTCAAAACTTCAACCCTACGGGGACAGGCCCCGCGAAACCAGCCATCTCTGCGCTCTCTGCGTCTCTGCGTGAGAAAATCCCTAATGAATTCCTTGAATTTTCCGAGCTGCTCTTTCGCCCTGAAGGCAATTATGCTATCATTCATACCGTGGTCTTTTCCTTTCGTTTGGTTATTGCACCCTGTAGTATACAGGAAAACGGATGGGGAAGACCACGTTTCGTTGTCGAGCGGTGAAAGGCGGTCGGGTGGCGCGAAGCGATTATGACCAGCGGATCGGGAATGCACCGAAGCGAAGCGGAGGGTAGATTCGGCGAAGCCGAACCCGCAGTTATGACCCGACCGAAGGTCGCTTCGCAAAGCGAAGTCGCTAGAGGTCTGCGCGCAAGCGTCTGCGCGAGAGCCACACCGTTCGGAGTTAAATTCGGCGGGCTGGACGGGGTGCGGGTCGGTAGCAGATCAAAAATGGGTAAACTCCAGGGAAGCTGCGGTTGACGAATCGTCAAATGAATGATATAATTTATGACGATTTCTAAACCACGAGAAAACCATGAGATTGCGCGAGGATATTGCTGAAATACTTGCTCGACAGGGGGGTATGATTTTGACACGGCAAGTCACGGAATGTGGCCTGTCTCTTACGATGCTTTCACGTTACGCGAAGGAGGGACTCCTTTTGCGGGAGGAAACCGGCGTCTACACGACACCCGACGGGCTCGTCGATCCGATGTTGCTGATGAATCTGCGTGTGAAACAGGGGGTTTTATCTCACGGAACGGCACTTTATCTCAACGGGCTGACAGACAGGACGCCGATTGACCTTGACGTGACAATCCCGAAGACGGTCAGCGTTACACCATCATTGCGCAAGGCGGCGCGTTGGTTTTACGTTCCCGATGACGTTGCTCAAATGGGGGTAGTGATGAAACGCACGCCGTTTGGGAATGATGTCCGCTCGTGTGATGCCGAACGGACGATTTGCGACATCATCCGCAATCGCCGACGCATTGGTGATGAGATTGCGCTTGACGGGATGCGCCAGTATGCAGCACTCAAGACGAAGAACCTTGCGCGGCTGGGAGACTATTCGTCACGGTTGGGCATCACGGACGAGGTGATGAAGACGTTGGAGGTGGTGCTGTGAACGCACGTGAGGCGATGGCATTCAAGGCCATGCTGAAACGCATCGCCACGGAGGAGAACGTCCCTGCCCAGGTCGTCCTTCAGAATTACATGTTCGAACGCTTCATGGCCCGGCTGGTCAAGTTGCCGCTCCGCAAGAACCTGATTCTCAAGGGCGGACTTCTCGTTTCGCATCTACTCGGGCTGTCGAGGCGGACGACGATGGATATGGATGTCACCTTGCGCAATGCCGAGTTTTCCGAGGCGACGATCCGGGAGTGGATGGAGCGCATTCTTTCCGTTGATGTCGGGGATGGCGTCGGTTGGACGCTGAGGGGCATCGCCCCGATTCGGGAAGATGACATTTACGGCGGGTACCGCGTCAAGATGACGGCTTCGCTTGGCGCGATCACGGTGCCGATTTCGATGGACGTTTCAACAGGAGATGCGATTGCCCCGGCGGCAAAGGAGTATTACCTCAAAAGTCATTTTGTGCAGAATTCCGTCTTCAGGATGTGGGGCTATGCGGTAGAGACCATCCTGGCGGAAAAAGTTGAAACCATACTTGTGCGGGGTGTCCTTACGACACGTCCGCGCGATTTCTATGACGTTGTCCTGCTGACGCAGCACTGTTCCGTCGATTTGTCGGTTTTCCACAAGGCGCTCAGAGCGACCGCACGCCATCGCGGAACGGAAGGCGTCCTGGCCGATGCCGGAGAACGGATGGAAACGATTGCCTCGGACAAGGGGCTTGTTGAGCAGTGGAATCGTTACGTCAAGTCCAATTCGTATGTGGAGGGTGTGACGTTTGCCGAAGCTTGTGCCGTGGTCTCCAAATTGCTCAAGGGTGATTTGACTGACAAGGAGATCCAATCATGACGGAATCTTTGGGGACAGGCCCCGTGAAACCAGCCATCTCTGCGCTCTCTGCCTCTCTGCGTGAGAAAATCCGTGGGGACGGCGATTCTGTGAGCGTTTTTCGTCTGGGTTTTGGTATAATATCCGTCCAGTGGAAATGTATATGAACATGGCGAAGAAGTTGGTTCTGGCGGCTGGTTTGACCTTGTTGGGAGGCGTGGCGGCGTTCGGCGAATATGCGCGCGGGTGTTTCAACAACTGGGCTGACGACTGTCAGCTGACGCGATCGGAGGGTGGCAACTACTACTCCGGGACTCTTCAGGCCCACGCGGGCGGCAACGCGGGGCTCAAGTTCGACCTCGACGGCAACTGGGGCAGCTCCACCTGGGGCGGAACTTCCGCGTCGGCCGCCACCGTCAACCAGACCGTCGGAAGCGCCAGCTGGTCCCAGTCCGACATCCTGCCGATGGATGTCTCGGACGGCTACTACTACACGTTCCACCTCGCGGGAGACTACAGCTGGGGTGACCGGTCGTACGTGGTGATGAAGACGAAGTACCAGCCCTCAACCATCCTGAACGTGGAGGACGACAGCGAGTGGGTCTGCGAGGAGGATGTGACGCTGACGGTGAACTGCTCGGCGGGCGCGGCGGAGCAAATCAGCCCGGAAGAGACCTTCTACATCCTCTACACGACCAACGGGAACTGGAACACGGCGACGCTGGTGGAAATGTCCGGCAGCGGTTTGGTGCGGGAAGGCACGATCCCGGGGCAGCCGGCGGAGACGACCGTCCAGTACAAGGTCTTTAGCACGACGATGCCGACGGACTGCCTCACGACGGAAACAATTTATTCCACGCCGAACAACATCCAGAAAATCGACTTCTGCATGCTCTCGCTCAAGGAGGGCAGCTACACGGTGTCGGATTACATCGATTACGTGGCGGGGAACGCGTGGCACTGCCCGAAGGAAAAGGAGCCGTACGCTTCGGAGACGATGCGGACGCCGTTGGAGGTCGCGCTGGGCGACCATCCGTACGTCCGGCTGGGCGTGAACCCGACGACCGGGGATGACGCCCCCACGAAGGTGCAGCTGAAATACAAGGCGGGCACCAACGGATGGGAGACGCTCACGATGGAGACCGCCGAGCCGCACGGCGACGGCTGGCAGGAGAAATACGACGGCAACGACTACTACGCGAGCTTCATCCCGACCGACAAGTTCGAGGTGGGCATGACGGTGCAGTACTATTTCTATCTGGAGTACGCGAACTCGTCGTTGTTCGCGGTGACGTCCGTGGGTACGACGGACCAGAGGGGGAGCATTGCGTACCTGGGGCCGAACGAGGCGAAGGCCCATCCGTTCGAGTTCACGGTCGGGGAGCCGCCGCCCGAGGGCTTCATGGATCCAGAAGGCAACGAGATCGCGGATTCCGAAGTTGTCGAATGGCTCTCGGAGAAGGGCTTCACGCAGGCCGACATCGATGCCCTTGGCAAAGACGCTGATGCAACAGCTAAGCTGTATGAGTGCTACCTATGCAACAGCGACTTCAGGACGCAGGATGCGGGCGCAAGGCTCGGCTTCAGTGCCATCTCGGTTAGCAACGGTGTCGTGTCCGTAACGGTTGAGCTCGTCCGCAAGGCACCGTTTGGCACCATTAACGGTGTGCTCAATTTCTACGGTGCGGATGATCTCGCCGACGGCTTCGGCTCAAGCCCGATTGCAAAAGGGTCCGTCAGCTTCGGCACGGACGATGCGAAATTCGACATCGGCCCGACCGCCGGTTCGGTCACACAGACCGCGACCGCCAACATCAGCAATGCCACGGAAAAGTTCTTCAAGGCCGCCATTGAGGTCGATGTTCACAATAACGAAGACCCGTAGGAGGGCTCGGACTCAGTGGGGACTGGCCCCTATTCCCTGTGGGGTCTGTCCCCGAGGGAGTCTATAGATTTAAACCGAATCAAATTACTCAAATCCTATTGGAGAGAAAATGGTATAATATGCCTATATTGATTTAAGGCAATGAAGCAGGTGCGAAATATAGAATGAAAAATGACGAATTTCCAGTCTGGGAGGCGTTCTCCCCAGACTACGTGGAAGGGGCTTTGCCCGGACTTCTTGAAGCGGCGGAACGCGATGTGGCGGCGATAGAGTCTTCAACCCCAGAGGGTTTCGAAGACTTCGTCTGGAGGCTTGACGATGCGATGGAGGATCTCCTGCGCTGCTGGCATGGCGTATCGCACATGCTAGGTGTCATGAATTCGCAGGAGTGGCGCGCCGTCCAGGAAAGGTGGCAGGGAAGGATGGTCGAGTTTTCCCTCCGCGTCAGCCAGTCGCGCAGGCTTTACGAAATCGCGAAGGCCGTCCTCGGGCGCATGCCGGGAAAGCCCGCTTCCGACCGCGACGCGACGAGAAGGCGCATCCTTGAGAAGATGATCGAGGGCGCCGAGATGTCGGGCGTCGGTCTGGAGGGCGAGAAGAAGGCGCGGTTCAACGAGATTAAATCCCGTCTTGCAAGACTCGCAACGGATTTCTCGAACGACCTCATCGACGCGACTAAGGCCTTTAGCTTCGAGAAGGACGGCAAGACCTACACTATCGACGACTCCGCATACCTTGAGACGATGAAGCAGTGCGCCGACCGCGAGGTCCGCGAGGTCCTCTATCGCGCAAGGGCCATGCGCGCGGAGGGGAACACGGCTCGCATATCGGAGATACTCGCCTTGAGGCGGGAGCTCGCAGGGCTTCTCGGCTACGAGAACTACGCCGAGAAGAGCATTGCGGAAAAGTGCGCGCCGAGCGTGGCGGCGGTCTTCAAGATGATCGACGACCTCGACGCGGCGACGGTCTCCCGAGCTGCGGAGGAGGCCAAGGCCATTGGCGGGGACTCCGTGCTTCCCTGGGATGTCGCCTACGAGGCGGAGCGTCTGCGCGAGCGCACCTACTCGTATTCTGAGGAGGAGCTGAAGCGTCATTTTGAGATCGACGCCGTGCTCGACGGTCTTTTCGCAATTGCGGACTTCCTCTTCGGCGTAAAAGTCGAGGAAATCCCCGAGTCTGAGCGCCCCGACGTCTGGCACGAAGACGTGCGCTTCTTCTCGGTCAGCGAGGGCGGCGAGGTCGTTGCGCACTTCTACCTTGATCCCTACGTGAGGCCGGGCCTCAAGTCGGGCGGGGCGTGGATGAACGAGTTCGCCAACAGGTGCGACAGGCGCGGCAAAAAGCCCCTTGCGGTAGTTGTCGCCAACTTCCAGAGGCCGGGCGACGACGGGAAGAGTTTGCTGACGATGAGGGACGTGGAGACCGTCTACCACGAGTTCGGCCATGCCCTCCAGTGCATGCTGACAAGAGTCGGCGAGGAGGGCGCGGCTGGCATCAATCTCGTGGAGTGGGACGCCGTCGAGGTTGCAAGCCAGTTCATGGAAAACTGGTGCCTCGACGACAGGACGGGCGTGAAGATCCCCGCCGAGCTGAAGGCGAAGGTGAGGGCTGCAAAGAACTTCCGTGCGGCGAGCAAGTGCCGCCGCCAGCTTGCGCTTACCAAGACCGACCTTGAGCTTCATGTGCACGAGGCTGCCGATCCGGACGCAGTGAAGACATCGGTCTTCAGGCATTTCGGCGTGCCGTTCATTCCAGGAGATTTGTTCCTTTGCAGTTTTCTCCACATCTTCGCGGGCGGCTATGCGGCGGGCTACTACGGCTACAAGTGGGCCGAGGTCATGAGCGCCGACTGCTACGGCGCATTCGAGGAGGCGGGCCTTGGCGACGACGAGGCCATGCGCAGGCTTGGACGGCGCTACAGGGATACGATACTTGCGCTTGGCGGCTCAAAGAGCGCGCTTGACGTCTTCCGCGACTTTAGAGGCCGCGATCCTGAAATTTCTGCTATTCTTAGGCAGAGCGATTTGCTATAATTATAACATGCAGATTAAAAGAAAAATTCTTCTTGTCCCGGCCATGATGTCGCTGGCGGGCTGTCTTGTCACTCATCCTACCGAGACTGCGGATTGGACGGTTGAATATCCGCTCCACAAGGCCGCGGCAGGTGAAAAGGGAGAGGTGCGGGTTTCGCAGGTAGTCGTGAGGTCGCCTTACGATTCGCTGGGCTTTGTCGTCCTCCGCTCCGGTGGCTCCATGGCGGTGGATCCGTTCAATCGGTTTGCCTCCGTTCCTTCGCAGCTTCTAAAGGGTCCTGTCGAGGACGCATTTGCGTCGTGCGGAAAGTTTTCCACGGCTGTGGGCTCGTCCTCTGCCGCCAGCGTCGCGTCAGTTGCGGAAGTCTCAGTCTCGCGAATTGCGCTCGACTGCCGCACCGAGGGTTCCCGCAAGGCAGTGGTTTCGCTTGTCGTCAGGCTTCTCGACCGGTCTCGGAGAATTGTCTCGGAGTCGCGTGGCGAGGGCTCTGCCGATGCCGCCGCCGGCAACTACACGGATGCGTTCTCAAAGGCTTTCATTGCGGCCATCGACGCCGCGCTGAAGGGCGTCTGAATAGATGTCGCTGCTTGAGACTGTCGGACGGGCCACCGTGGATCGCCTTCGCGAGTTCCATTCCGGCCTTGCCTTTCTTGGCGAGTCCTGCATATGCGCCGTGGCGATGGTCTTCAAGCCGCGCAGCTTCCGCTTTGGCGACTTTGCCCTAGCGTTCAGCCGCGCCGCGTTCGACGGGACTCCTGTTACTGTCGGGGTCGGCTTCCTTCTTGGAGTCATCCTCGCCTTTCAGTGTGCTGCAGCGCTGAAGATGTTCGCCGTTGAGGTCTATGTCTCCGACATGCTTGCGATAGCGCTTTTCAGGGAGCTCGGGCCCATAATCACTGCGATAATCCTCGCAGGGCGCACGGGCAGCGCGTTCGCGGCGGAGATAGGCACCATGAAGGTCGATGAAGAGCTTGACGCCTTGACCACCATGGGCCTTGCCCCGGTGCGCTTCCTCGTGATGCCGCGCGTCGCGGCGGCCGTTCTTGCGATGCCCGCCCTTACGATCTTCTCCGAGCTTGCCGGCCTCTTTGGCGGGGCGATAGTTCTCGACACGATGGGGGTCCCGACGCCTGTCTTTTGGTCGCACGTCATTTCCACCACTACTGTCTTCATGATCCTTTTGGGCCTTGCGAAGTCGATGCTTTTCGGCCTTATGGTCGCGATGATCGCCTGCTCGGCCGGCATGCGCACTAAATCTACGGCCGATGGCGTAGGCAATGCGGCCACTCGCGCAGTTGTGAACTCTATCGTGGCCATTGCCGTTTCCGACGGCGTCTTGGCCGTCCTCTCATACATCTGGGGTTTTTGACATGGAAGCGGGCGACGTTGACAGTGGAAGGGAAGCGGTCGTCTCCTTGGAGCACGTCGATGCGGGCTACCGTGGAAAGACAGTCCTTAGGGACGTGTCGTTCAAGGTGATGCGCGGCGAGGTCTTCATCCTCCTTGGCGGCTCTGGGTGCGGCAAGACGACTATAATGAAGCACATGATCGGCCTCAATCCCGTCCGTGCCGGGACACTGAAGATATGCGGCGAGGAGTGGAGCCGGCGGACGAGGCAGTCGCTGTGCCGGAAAATAGGCGTCATGTACCAGTCCGGTGCTCTCTTCGGCTCGATGACGTGCCTAAAGAACGTCATGCTGCCGCTGGAAGAGTTCACCTCGTTGGACAGGCGCTCTCGCGAGAAGAGGGCGATGGAGCTCCTTGAGGACGTGGAGCTCACCCATGCCGCAAACCTCCTTCCCGGGGAAATATCCGGCGGCATGAGAAAGCGCGTGGCGATAGCAAGGGCGATGGCGCTCGATCCGCAGATCGTGTTCCTCGACGAGCCGAGCGCGGGGCTCGACCCGATAACCTCATCGTCCCTCGACGACCTCATACTGAAACTGCGCGGCGAAAAGGGCATGACTTTTGTCGTCGTCACCCACGAGCTTCCTTCCATTTTCAAGATCGGCGACCGTGCGGCGATGTTCGACAGGGACAGGGGCAAAATGATCGCCTTGGGGTCTCCGCGCGAGCTTGCAGAAAGCGACGGCGATGACTTTGTCACGAGATTCTTCAACAGGGGAGAGGTGAAATGAACGACGAAAACAGCGCAATATACGCAAAGATCGGTCTTGTCGTCATGTTGGCGGCCATTGCGATAGTTGCTTCGCTAATCTATCTCGGAGGCCTTCGCGGCCGCGAGGACGTCGTGGAGGCGGAAACCTACTGCGACAGGTCGGTGAGCGGGCTTTCCGTTGGCTCTGCCGTGAATTTCAGGGGCGTCAAGCTTGGCGAGGTCTCCGCGATAGGCTTTGTCGGCGACGTGTACGACGTGAAGGGCACGGACAACCAGCGGGTGTACATACAGATGAAGTTCCCCCGTAGGAATCTTGACACCAGAATCGACGAGGGCATTGATCCGGAGCGCCTTATCAAGTATCTTGTAGAGGAGTATTCCGTTCGAGCGACTGTGGCGGCAAGCGGCATAACCGGTCTTTCGCGCATAGAGCTCGACATAATTGCTGACGCGAAAAAGCCGGAGCCGCTTTCCTGGACTCCGCGCAGCGTATACATACCGTCGGCGCCTTCTTTACTTGACGGCTTCTCCGATTCTGCGACTAAGGTGATGAACCAGATCAACAAGATGGACATAGCCGCCATGTGGAGCAACGTGTGCACGTCCGTAAGCTCTCTCGCCAAGGTGGCGGAGAGCACGCAGGGCATGCTCGAATCCCGCCAGGCGGACATCGAGAAGGTGATGGGAGACCTTTCGGAGGGCATGGGCGCCGTGCGGAGGCTTGCCGTGGAGCTGACCGACAATCCGTCGATGCTTATACGAGAGCGCGTCCCGCGCGCTTTGCCGGAGACGAAGTGACAGGCGTTGACAGGTCTAATTTCGCCGCGGCGAAGCGTCTCCTCGACTCCGCCGGGCGGATACTCGTCTCGGGTCATTTGAGCCCGGACGGCGACTCGCTTGGATCGATGATTGCAATGACGCGGTTCCTGCGCAACGCGGGGAAGGATGCGTTTGCCACGGCTGACTTGAATGCGCTTGGCAAGCTTGCCTTTCTCGAAGGCGTCGGCGACTTGATCCACGTGCGCAAGCTGCGCAGGCAGAGGAAGTTCGACCTTCTTGTCGCCGTCGACAACGGCGGCTTTGAAAGGATGCCGCCCGAAGTCAAGGCTGTGGCTGAAAAGATCCCGAGGATATGCATCGACCACCACGTCACCAACGACGGAACTTTCGCTCAAGTCTCGATAGTCGATCCACAGGCCTCGTCCACCGGCGAGCTCGTATGGCGTTTCGCCAAGTGGTGCGAGTGGAAGCTTGACCATGCCGTCGCGGAAGCACTGTGGGTCGCGATGATAACCGACTCCGGCCGCTTCGCCTACGACTCGACGAGCCCGAGGACGCTTCGCGCTGCCGGCGACCTCCTCAAATACGGCGTGAGGACGGCATGGATAAACGACGTCATCTACGGGACGTTCCCACGCAAGGCGATAGAGCTAAAGCGCCTTGCCTGGAGATCTCTCCACGTATGGAAGAACCGCCGCGTAGCGGAGGTTACTCTCACTCGTGACGACTTCAGGGCGGTGAGGGGGACGAAGGCCGACGCAGAGGACATAATAGAGATCCCACGCTCTGTCGCACGTAACGAGATTGCTCTTTTCTTCTACCAGATACCGGACCGCACCAAGGAGACGCGGTGCTCGATAAGGACGCGCGGCGACTGGGACGCGACAGTCCTCGCGGCGAAGTTCGGCGGCGGCGGCCACCGCAAGGCGGCGGGCTGCACGATCAAGGCGTCCATAGGCACGTCGAAGCGCCTTATGCGAGCGGCGGTCAAGGAGCTTTTGAAGAGCGCTTGCCGGAAGACCATGCGAATACCCGCAATCGTGGTGCCGGCAACGTGAAGGCCTCCCGGCAGGAAGACGGCGGCGACGCGGCGAGATTCGTAGAAGACCCTCGCTGGGCCGATTTCATTCCCGAGATTCCGCCGCCCGGCAGGACGCGGCACCTCCCGGCGCATGAGGACTGCACGCCGCTTGACGTCGAAGCCGTGCAGATGCACCTTGCGAAGGGCGGGACGTTGGGCCAGATGAAGGGCTACGAGGAACGGCGCGGCCAGATCGACATGGCTGGGGCGATTGCGGCCGCCTTCAACGGCCGCGAGCACCTCATGGTTGAGGCGGGGACAGGCGTCGGGAAGTCGCTCGCCTATCTCGTCCCCTCGATCCTGTGGGCGTGGATGAACGACACGCCGGTCGTCATATCGACGGCGACGCGGAACCTCCAGGGCCAGCTTGTCGGCTCCGACATACCGAGGGCTCTTTCGATACTCGGCGATGACGCGAAGGACTTCAAGGTAGCGCTCCTCAAGGGCCGCATGAACTACCTGTGCCTAAAGTCGGTGGACGAATATTTTGCGGCGGGCTACTGGACGCTTCCAGAGGACGAGCAGGCGATGCTCCCTGGGTTTGTCGCATGGCTTAAGGCGACGACGGATGGCGACCTCGACTCCTACGACGGCATCCCGAGGATGCACCTTTCGCGCCCTGGCGACGAATGCAGCGGAAGAAGGTGCCCGTTCTACCGCAAGTGCTTCGTAGCCAAGGCGCGGCGCAAGGCCGCGGAGGCGCATCTGATCGTCGCCAACCACGCCCTTGTGATTGCCGAGGCAACGTCGCCGGGAAGCGGGATACTGCCCGGCTATGGGCGGATCGTCTTCGACGAGGCGCACAACCTCGAGTCGATAGCGACCGACCTCTTGAGCTCGGAGTTCTCCGTCCCCGCCCTGACCGCCGTCATCAAGCGGATAGTGCGCCACCACAAGGATGTCTCGCGCCTTGCCGCGGCGGTTCTTGGCGCCGCGCAGGACTATGTCTCGTTTCTCGGGAAGATTCTGCCGCCAAAGCAGGACTCGCGGCGGTTTGACGCGGCAAGATACTACTGGAAGGACCTTTCAGAGCTTAAGCGCCGCCAGGCGGAGTTCGAAAGGCCGCTTGTCGAGCTGGTGCATACCCTCCACGACGCGGCGAACGCGACGGAAGACTTAGACGCTGCGATGAAGCTCAACTCCGGGGCGAACGATCTTCTTTCGATTGCGAACGAGGCGGCGTTCGTGGTGAAGGGCGAGATGGAGTCGCACGCCTACTGGGTGGAGCGCGTGAGGAAGGACCGCGGCCATCCTTTCATACGGCTCGTGGCAGCTCCGCTCTCCGTCGCGCACGAGCTTGATCAGCTCCTTTACGGAACGAAGGACTCGGTTGTCCTTTCCTCCGCGACGCTTCGCGTCGGGAGTGATTTCAGGTACATGGCGCGGCGCCTTGGCTGTGCCGACGGCGGCGCGGCCTCGCCGTCCGGAGAGCCGGGCCGCTTCCGATTCCTTACGGCCGTCTCGCCGTTTGACTATTTCCGCCAGTCGCTTGTGCTTGCGCCCGACTGCCTGCCGGATCCGTCTGCGGATCCTGGAAAATATGCGCTGTCGCTCGCAGGGCTCATGCGTGACCTCTTCACCGCGACAAGGGGAAGGGCTCTTGTCCTCTTCACGAGCTACGAGATGATGAACGCGGTGGCGGAGTCGGCGAGACCACCGCTTGAGGAATGCGGCATAAGGCTGCTTGTCCAGGGCGAGGGGCTTTCGAGGGAGAGGATAACCGCTGAGCTGCGCGAAGGCTCGCGCGTCGTCCTTTTTGGCGCGCAGTCGTTCTGGGAGGGAGTAGATGTAGCTGGCGAGGCGCTTTCGTGCGTAGTCCTCGCGAGGTTGCCGTTCGCGCAGGTCGGGGACCCTGTCGTTGAGGCGCGTTCGGAGCAGATCGAGCGAAGCGGTGGCAATCCGTTTAGGGACTACGCCTTGCCGGAGGCTGTGATAAAGTTCCGCCAGGGCTTTGGCCGCCTAATACGGACGAAGACGGATAGAGGCGTCGTGGTCGTCACCGATCCGCGCATTGTCACGAAAAGCTATGGCTCAACATTCAGGAAGTCCATCCCGTCCTCAGTTCACACCGTGACGGATACGGGGGAGCTCGTCTCCCGAATCGAGGACTTCCTTGCGGCTGATTGACAGCCAACGTCCTCCGTCGCGTCGGGGCTGCCTCCGTGGGCGCTGACCGCCCGACCCGATTTTCGCCGTCGCGTCGGGGCTGCTCGCTCGATCTCGTTCGCTTCGGACCTCGTTGCGCCTTTCGCGCTTAGACAATCGGCCTACTTCAGCCTGCCTTGCCTCGGCATCTACCATTGGCTGCGTGCGAAACCTCTCATACGGCACCGAGTCCTCCGCTGCCTCACTCGCGACACCCCTCCGCTCCGGCTCCTCCAGTTCACGCCTTGCTCCTTAAAGCGATGCACCGCAACAAGGCTAGTGCTACCTATTCCTGTTGTTGGGTTGGGGTCGGAAGGCGAGGCCTAAGGCTGATATTCCCAGAGCGCGAAGCGCGAGCTGCGATGTAGGCGTTATGCGGGGTGCACAGGGTGGCGGCGGGCGGCCGGTTCGCCGGAGTGGGCGATGGCCGCACGAGAGACTTTTCGACGGTCTGGCATGGCTGGCGACGCCCTAATTCACCTCGGTTATGCATAGGCGGACAGCAAAAGCCCTGCGCGAGATTCACCTAAAGTATGCCATGCCAGGGGGACCGTCGAAAAACGGGTCGGGCGGTCAGCGCACACGGAGGTGCCCCGACGCGACGGCGAAATGAAGTGGGCATCCGCATGCTGGCAAGGCGCCAAACACTTCTGTCCTCTTTTGCGGATGCGCAGTTTTTGGTATAATACGCAAAAAACAAACGGAGGCTGCGATGGAAGAGAAAATCAAGGCGAAACTCGAAGAACTCCGCGTCGGACTTCAGGCCGATGGCGGCGATCTTGAACTTGTGGCGATTGAAGGCAAGGTCGTAAAGCTGAAGCTCGTCGGCCACTGCGGAAGCTGCCCATTTGCGATGATGACGCTCAAGCAGGGCATCGAGGCTTCGCTGCAGGAGCTTGACCCCGAGATAACGGTCGAGAGGGTCGAATGATGAAGACCGTGAACGTGTCGCTCGTCGGTGTCGGCGGGCAGGGGATAATCCTCACGGCCGACCTTCTTGCAAAGGCCGCGGCAAAAAGCGGCTTCGACGTGAAGAAGTCCGAGATTCACGGCATGGCCCAGCGCGGCGGTTCGGTCACGAGCCAGGTTCGCTTCGGCGACGACGTCGCCTCCCCCGTCATACAGGAGGGGACAGCCGACATCCTCGTCTCGTTCGACAAGGTGGAGGCGCTGCGCAACGCTGGAATCCTGTCCAAGTCGGGGACTGCCATTGTCAACGATCTCTATCTCGTGCCGGTGACTGTCTCGTCCGGCCAGCAGCCTCCGGTTGACGATCTCGACGGCAAGCTGCGCAAGGCCTTCCGCCGTCTCAGGATGGTCGATGCCGCCGGAGTCGCGGCGCGCGACGTAGGCAATCCACGGACGATGAACATGGTCATCGCCGGGGCTCTTTCCGCGTTCTGCCCGTTCGACGAAAAGGCGTGGCGGCAGGCGATGGAGGAACTGCTTTCAGGCCCCAAGGCGAAGCTTCTTGAAGTAAACGCAAAGGCGTTTGCCCTTGGGCGGGCTGCCGCTCTTGCGAGCTGATTTTTTAGTCCAGGGAGGTGAAGGTCATGGCTATGTGGAACAGGGAAATGGAAACCCTTTCGCGGGACGAATACGCCAAGCTCCAGTTGCAGGGGCTCAAGAAGTCCCTTTCCCGTGCGCTTGGAAACGAGTTCCTCGGCTCTCGGCTGCGGCGCGGCGGAATATGTTCGCCTGACGACGTGAAGTCGCTCGACGACCTTAGGAAGCTTCCGTTCCTCACCAAGGACGACTTCAGGGACGCATATCCCCTCGCCATGTGCTGCGTCGATCGCCGCGACCTCCTTGAAATGCACATGTCTTCCGGCTCGACCGGCGCTCCGGTTGTGATGGCCTACACCAAGAACGACCTCCTTCAGTGGGGCGAGTGCATGGCCAGGTGCTTTGCGATGGCCGGGCTCGAGAAGGGCGATCCTCTGCAGATCATGCCGACGTTCGGCCTTTTCAACGGAGGGTTCGGCTGCTACCATGGCGCCAGGAAGGCGCAGCTCTTTACGGTTCCCGCCTCTTCGGGGAACACCGATCGCCAGATACGGCTTATGAAGGACTTCCGCGTGAAGGGCTTTGTGTCGGTCGTCTCCTACGTCCCCCGCATTATCGAGAAGCTTGACGCCCTCCCGGAGGGCGAGCGCGACCTTCCCTCGCTCAAGGTCGGCATATTCGGCTCCGAGACGTTTTCCGACGAGACGCGCAAGCGCATCGAAAGCAGGCTCGGGATCGAGTGCTTCGACATCTACGGAATGACGGAGACTGGCGGCATCGGGACTACGGGGCAGGACTGCCGCTGCCATTGCGGCATCCATGTCTGGGAAGACCAGTATATAACCGAGATCGTCGATCCCGAGACTGGCGACCCCGTCCCTGACGGCGAGGTAGGCGAAGTCGTCTTCACGTCGCTCACCCGCGAGGCAATGCCGATCCTGCGCTACCGCACCCACGACCTTTCGCGCATAGTCAGCCGCGAAAAGTGCGAGTGCGGCAGGACCTCTCTTCGCATCGACCGGATCACGGGGCGCACCGACGACATGCTTATCGTGAAGGGCGTCAACTTCTACCCGCGCCAGGTCGAGCAGGCCTTGAAGGAAATCCCCGGCGTTGCCGACGAATTCCAGATCATACTCGAGGAACGCGACGGGATGACTGATGTCACTGTGAACGTAGAAGCCGCGCCTGGGGTGACTGGCCACATGGTCGCAAAGCACCTCCGCGAACGTCTTGGCTTCCTTCCGAAGGGCGACGTATTTCCAATTGGCGCACTTCCTCGCACAGAGGGCAAGGCAAAGCGCGTCATCCGCAAGTGACCGCACTCGGCGTGAACAGGTATCTCGTCTGGCTCAACTGGCCGGAGAAGTGCTTTTGCGCATGCGATGGCGACATCGCCCTCCTGCGGTCGCTCGTCCCCGCCGGATCGGAGGTCGTCCGCGTTCGCGCGGAGAGGGCGTTTCTACGCGAGCTGCCGCGTGCGACGCATGCGATAGCTTGGAACTTCAAGCCTGAATGGTTTTCGGCGGCGAAGAAGCTTAGGGTCCTTGCGACTCCTGCCGCTGGAAGGGAGCTTGTCCCGTCGAAGGGGCCGAAGGGCGTCAAGATACATTTCGGCGAGTTCCACGGCCCGATAATCGCGGAGACTGTCGTCGCATTTGTGCTTGCGTGGAAGCGCGGCTTTTTCCGCCCTGAGCTCAAGACCTTGCAATGGCCGCGCAACGAGCTTTCCGCAGTGTGCGGAGAGGTTGCGGGAACCAAGGCCGTCATCGTTGGCTATGGGCGCATCGGGAAGGCGATAGGCGCAAGGCTCAAGTCCCTCGGAGTTTCTGTGTCGGGCGTGACGCGGCATGGCGTCTTCGAGGGCGGGCGCCGCATGGCTCCGCCTGGAGATCTCGGGCTCGACCGCCTTGCCTCGGCGGACTGGTGCATACTTGCCTTGCCCTCGACGACTGGCACGGACAATTGGCTTGACTCCGCGAAGATTGCAAGGCTTCCCCGCCGTTGCGTCGTCGTAAACGTAGGCCGCGGCAACTCCATAGACGAGGCGGCCCTTTTCTCGGCGCTCAAGTCGGGGCGCATCGCGGGCGCGTATCTTGACGTGCGCAAGAGCGAGCCTTCGGCGACAGTCCTCGAATCTCCGGGCTACGTTCCTGAGCTCGCGTCGCTTCCGAACTGCATGCAGATGCCTCATTCGTCGGCATTCTCGCCGCGTTACATCGCCCGATGCTTTGAAGAGCTTGCCAAGAAGGGGCTTCTTTCATGAACGGTTCATTCAATGTGTCTTCCGTCGAGGAGACGTGGGCGCTTGCGGCGAAGCTTGCAGGCGAGCTTAGGCCCGGGGACGTAGTCTGCCTTGAGGGCGGGCTGGGCTCCGGGAAGACGACTTTCACCCAGGGGCTCGCCGCCGCGCTTGGCGTGAAGGGGAGGGTTGCGTCTCCGACGTTCTGCCTTGCCGTCGAGCATCGCGGCGAAGGGCTCTTGATGGTCCACATGGATCTCTACCGCCTCCACGGAGAGGACGACGTCCTCGCAATGGGCTGGGAAGACTATGTCGCCGCGAACGCGATCCTCGTCGTGGAGTGGCCGGACCGCGCAGGCTCCCTGATTCCCAGGGACGCCCAGCGCGTCTCAATTTCAGGCGAGGGGGACGGCGAGTCGAGGGAATTCGTTTTCTCACGCGGCAATTAGCATTGCGCGTGACGTTTAGCGAGTCAAAGCCGAGGGTCGGATTCGAACCGACGCGTCCTTGCGGATCCTGATTACAAATCAGGCGCAGTCAACCACTGTGCCACCCCGGCATCGGTAACGCATAGTATATCATAATTTGTCCGTTTTTGGTATAATATCCGGAAACATTTTTTTACAAGGTCTCATGAATATGTTTAAAGCAGTATCGAACAAGGTGGCGTTCCCTTCGATGGAGGAGGACATCCTCAAGGTATGGGAAGCCAACGGGACTTTCGAGAAGTCCCTGAAGCGCAACGAGGGCAAGGATCGCTATGTGTTCTACGACGGACCTCCTTTCGCCACGGGGCTGCCGCACTACGGCCATCTTCTCGCCGGCACGATCAAAGACATCGTCCCCCGCTACCAGACCATGCGCGGCAAATATGTCGAGCGCCGCTTTGGCTGGGATACCCACGGGCTGCCAATCGAGGCCCTCGCTCAGGAGGCTCTTGGCATCGCGGGAGCGCACGAGATCAAGGCGATCGGAGTCGACAAGTTCAACGAGCAGTGCCGTTCGATGGTCCTCAAGTACGTCAACGAATGGCGCCAGACCGTGACAAGGATGGGCCGCTGGGTCGATTTCGACAACGACTACAAGACGATGGACCTCAGCTTCATGGAGAGCGTCTGGTGGGTCTTCAAGCAGCTTTGGGACCAGGGACGCGTCTACAGGAGCCACCGCATAATGCCGTATTCCTGGAAGCTCTCGACGCCTCTTTCCAACTTCGAGGCCGGGTCGAACTACAAGGACGTGCAGGACCCTGCGGTGACGGTCAGGGTGAAGGCGACCAAGTTCAGCGGCGTTGACGGGCTTTCCGGCGGCGACGTCTATCTCCTCATCTGGACGACGACTCCGTGGACGCTCCCCGAGAACCTCGCGATCTGCGCCGGTGCCGACATCGACTACGTCGCCGTCCGCGACGTCACCGACGACGCGCGGCCCGTATACGTGATGGCGAAGGCGCGGCTTGGCGTCTATTACAAGAAGGCCGACCAGTACGAGACCCTCGCCGAGTTCAAGGGGTCGGCTCTCAAGGGCTGGCGCTACGAGCCGATCTTCCCCTATTTCGCCGCCAAGCGCGAAGAGGGGGCGTTCACGGTGCTGAACGACGGCTACGTAACTACGAGCGACGGAACAGGCCTCGTGCACATCGCCCCCGCCTACGGCGAGGACGACTTCAGGGTGTGCAAGGAGGCGGGCGTGACCGCGTTTGCGGACCCGCTTGACTCGTCGTGCGCGTTCACGGGCGAAGTCCCCGAATACGCGGGCCGCTTCTGCAAGGACTGCGACAAGGACATAATAAAGAGGCTCAAGGCCGAGGGCAAGCTCGTCCACCAGTCGACGATCACCCACTCGTATCCTTTCTGCGACAGGACCGACACGCCTCTCATCTACCGCGCCATCGACGCCTGGTACGTTCGCGTGGAGGACCTCCACGAGCGGCTTGCGAAGAACAACTCGACCGTGCACTGGACTCCGGCCTACGTCGGCGAGAAGCGCTTCGGCAACTGGCTCGAGGAGGCGCGCGACTGGAACATCTCCAGGAACCGCTTCTGGGGCAGCTGCATCCCGGTGTGGATAAACGAGGACGACCCCGAGGACATGATATGCGTGGGCTCCATCGCGGAGCTCGAGGCGCTTTCCGGCGAGAAGGTGGAGGACCTCCACAAGCACTTCGTCGACAAGATCGTCATAAGGCGCGACGGCAAGACGTACCGCCGCACGCCCGAGGTGCTCGACTGCTGGTTCGAGTCAGGCTCCATGCCGTATGCGCAGCAGCACTACATGGGCGGCGGCGACGTCTCCGGCGTATTCCCGGCCGACTTCATCGCCGAGGGCCTTGACCAGACGCGCGGGTGGTTCTACACGCTCATGGTTCTCGGGACTTGCCTCTTCGACAAGAGTCCGTACAAGAACGTGATCGTCAACGGCCTCGTCCTCGCTGAGGACGGCAAGAAGATGTCGAAGAGGCTCAAGAACTATCCCGACCCCGCTAAGATGATGGACACCTACGGGGCCGACGCGATACGCCTCTACATGATCCACTCGCCGGTGGTGAGGGCCGAGGCGCTCAAGTTCTCCGAGAACGGGGTGAAGCAGCTCATGCGCGACTTGCTGATCCCTTGGTGGAACGCCTATTCCTTCTTCGTGACCTACGCGAACGTCGACCATTTCCACGACCGCGAAGTCGTCTACCCGGAAAGCTCCAACCTCCTCGACAGGTGGATCGTCTCGTCGATGGAGACACTCATCCGCGACGTCACCGCCGCCATGGACGCATACGACCTCCAGAAGTCGGTCCGCCCGTTCGTGAAGTTCGTCGAGGACCTCACCAACTGGTACATCCGCCGCTCGCGCCGCCGTTTCTGGAAATCTACCGACGACGACGACAAGCTTTCCGCGTACAGGACCCTGAGGTACGTCCTCGTGCAGCTTTCCAAGGTGGCGGCTCCGTTCACCCCGTTCATCGCCGAGGAGATATACTCCAACCTCAGGGGCGAGAGCGATCCGGAGTCGGTGCATCTTTGCGATTTCCCGTCAGCGAACGACGCCGCGAGGCGCCCCTCGCTCGAAAGGGCCATGGCGGACGTCATGGCCGTTGTGGAGCTTGGCCGCCGCGTCCGCGCCGAGAACGACCTCAAGGTCCGCCAGCCGCTCGCCAAGATCCGCATCTCCGGTGTCGGCGACTGGGAGGGCGAGGGGCTTGACGTCGAGGAGCTCAAGGGGCTTGTCGCCGACGAGCTCAACGTCAAGGAGGTCGAGCGCATTCCAGACGAAACGGCTCTCTGCGACGTGTCCTTCAAGGCGAATTTCAAGACGCTCGGCAAGAAGTGCGGCGCGAAGATGAAGGCCGTCGCGGCGGCCATAGCCTCGTCGGCCGCCGACGGTCCCGTCGGGAATCTCGCAAAGGGGCTCGTGGAGTCGTGCGAGGTAGAGGGCGTGTCCATAGAGCGGGACGACGTCCTAGTCGCCCGCAGCCCCAAGGCAGGGCTCGCGGTTGCGTCCGAGGGGCCCGTAGTCGTCGGCCTCGAGACGACTCTCGCGCCGGAGCTTGTCGCAGAGGGGAACGCCCGCGAGTTCGTCTCGCGCGTCCAGGCGATGCGCAAGGAAGCCGATTTCGAGGTGACGCAGCGGATTTCCGTTACAGTCTCGTGCGATGCCGAGATGAAAGCCGCGATAGAGGCGCACATCGACTACGTTAAGGCCGAGATACTCGCGGTTGAGTTCTCGTTTGCAGACGGCGAGGGCTCGCCCAACCGCGACATCGACCTCAATGGGCACATGACGGGGATCGCCGTCGTGAAATCGCAAAGGAAGGAAGCCTGAAATGAACGCAATTCTGCTTGCAACCGCGCTCAAGGTGCTGATGATCGGCAATAGCTTCTCGGAGCAGATGGTGAAGTCGATGCCGCCGATTGCGGCCGACCTTGGCCTCGAGCTCGACATCTGCTCGCTGTACATCGGGGGCTGTCCGTTCGAACGGCACTGGAAGAACGTCGAGGCCCCCGAGACGAAGCCCTATACCGTTACAAGAAACCGCTTCGGCAAGAAGATGGAGCCCGTAAAGGGCAACATCCCCGAGTGGCTCGCGACGGACAAGTGGGACGTTGTCACCATCCAGCAGGCATCGGCCGCGTCTTGGGATCCCAAGACCTACCAGCCGTTCGCAGACAACCTCATCGCGAAGATACGCGAGCTCGCGCCGCAGGCGGAGATCGTCGTGCACGAGACGTGGAGCTACTGCGATACGGAGCCGAAGGGCTCGAAGCGCATGGCAGGGTGGGGCCTAGACTCCAAGAAGATGTACGAGGCCCTGCATTCGGCGTATTCCGCGCTTGCGGAGAAGCACCGCCTTCGCGTCATCCCGACCGGCACGGCCGCAATCCGCTTCCCAGACCGGGCGAGGCTTTTCAAGGACACCCACTTCAACGGCAACGGCAACCATCTTCAGGCGCTTGTGTGGACGGCCAGGCTCTTCGGCGTCGATGTGACACGCTGCCGCTATGTTCCAGAGGGCATCGACCCTGCGCTCGCAGAGACGACGAGGAAGGTCGCCGCGGCGACCGTGTCCGCATGCCCCTCTTTCTGCAAGTAAGGTCCGATTACGGAGACGACATGAGAGAACTACCGTTCAACAAGGCAAAGCTCGAGGAGATCGCGGCAAAGTGGCCGACTCCTTTCCACATCTACGACGCGAAGGCGATACGCGCCAACGCAAAGCGGCTCAAGAAGGCGTTTTCGTGGAACGACGGCTTCCGCGAGTACTTCGCGGTGAAGGCGGCGCCTAACCCGCACCTGATGACGCTTCTCAAGGAGTTCGGCTTCGGCTCCGACTGCTCGTCGATGGCGGAGCTTGTCCTTTCCGAGCGCGTGGGCAACGTCGGCGAGAGCATAATGTTCACGTCGAACGACACCCCTGCCGAAGAGTTCAGGAAGGCGTGGGAGCTTGGCGCGATTGTGAACTTCGACGATGTAACGCACATACCGTTTTTCTTCGATGCAATAGACGGCCTTCCCGGTTCCGTGGAAGAGAGGCTTTTCTGCTGCCGCTACAACCCAGGTCCCCTCAAGGGCGGCAACGCCATAATTGGAAAGCCGGAGGAGGCGAAATACGGCTTTACGCGCAGCCAGCTCTTCGACGGCTACAAGATGCTCGCGGAACGCGGCGCAAGGCGCTTTGGCCTGCATACGATGGTCGCCTCGAACGAGCTTGATCCTGAATACATCATCGACACGGCGAAGATGCTCTTCGACCTTGCCGCCGACATATCCCGCCAGACGGGCGTAACTTTCGAGTTCGTGAACATCGGAGGCGGAATCGGGATACCCTACCGCCCGGACCAGAAGGCGATGGACATCGAGCGCGTAGGCGCGGGGATAAAGGACGCGTATCGGAAGGCCGTCTCGGAAGGCGGGCTCAAGCCGCTCAAGATATTCATGGAGTGCGGAAGGTGCATAACCGGCCCATATGGGTATCTTGTTTCGCGCGTGCGCCACTTGAAGAACACCTATCGCCTGTACGCCGGGCTCGACGCCTGCATGAGCAACCTCATGCGTCCGGCGCTTTACGGCGCCTACCACGAGATCGTGGTCCCCGGCAAGGAGAGCTCGAGGGAGACGAGCGTCTACGACGTCACCGGTTCCCTCTGCGAGAACAACGACAAGTTCGCCATCCAGCGCACGCTGCCTGTCCTGGAGCGCGGCGACCTCGTCGTGATCTGCGACGCAGGCGCACACGGCCACGCGATGGGCTTTCAGTACAACGGCAAGCTGCGCAGCGCGGAGCTCCTTCTCGAAGAGGACGGCTCCGTGCGCCAGATCCGCAGGGCTGAGACGCTCGACGACTATTTCGCCACGCTTGACTTCGGCTGACGACGATGGCGAAAGTTCTCCTTCTCGCCGGCGAGGAGTCGGGCGTGCTGTATGCGAAGGGAATAGCCCAGTGCATTCTCAAGTCGCATCCGGACGCGGAGATACGCGGCTACGGAGACTATGGCTTCGAGACCCATGATCTCGCAGTCATGGGGTTCTTCGGCGTCCTCAGGCGGATATTCTTCTTCCTTCGCGTAAAAAAGACGATGATGCGGGCGATAGACGAGTGGCGCCCGGACGTCCTCTGCACAGTTGACTACCCGGGCATGAACCTCAGGCTTGCGGCGCATGCGAAGTCGCGCGGCATAAGGACGGTGCATGTCGTCTGCCCCCAGGTCTGGGCGTGGCGCCAGTGGCGGATTCCGAAGATAGAGGCCGCCGTGTCGAAGCTCTGCTGCTTCTTCCCGTTCGAGCCCGCCATCTTCAAGCCCGGCGTCGCGGAGTTCGTCGGGCATCCGCTTGCAGGAGGGTTCCCGGAATTGCGAGACGGCGGTTCGGCGAAAGGCAAGTCAGGACGGAAGACGATTGCCATCCTCCCCGGCAGCAGGATGCGCGAGATCGAGATGTTCCTGCCGATCCTCCTTAATGCGGTGAAGGGCCTTGACGCCGACATCGAGATACCGGCGGCGAACGAAAGGGCGCTTCATGCCATAAGGCGCATATCAAGTAGGCCCGGTTTCCCGCCCGTGAAGATTCTCGAGGGCGGAGCGCGGGAGCTCCTCATGCGGGCCGACTGCGCGGCGGTAGCGAGCGGAACTGCGACTCTCGAAGCGGCGCTTGCAAGGTGCCCGACGGTAGTTGTCTACAAGGTGAGCGCAATCATGGCGGCGATACTAAGGCGGATGATAACGGGCGTAAAGCACGTGGGCCTCGCCAACGTCATCTGGGAGAAGTCTGCCAAGGGGCAGAAGGAAGGGGAGGCAGCCCCGATGCCGGAGCTTCTTCAGGAGGATTTCACGGCAGAGAACGTCCGTAGGCAGCTTTCTTCGTGGCTTGATAACGAAAACGAAGCGGCGGCTGCTGTAAAGCGCATAGACGAAGCCGTTTCGCTTCTTCAGTCGAAAGGGGACGCGATGTCCCTCATCGCATCGGCGCTCGAGCTGCCGGAGGAAAAACAGTGAGCAAAAAGGTTTCAAAGGAGATGGCAGTCTTGCGGGCGATATCGTCCGCACTCGTTCGCGAACGCAACGTGAGAAAGCTCCTGAACGACGTAATCGAGATCCTTGACAGGGAAATGGGTATGCTCAGGGGGACGATTGCGCTTCTTGAGGGGGATGTCCTGAAGATAGAGGCCTCCTCGCGGCAGCTGAACGCGGAAGAGCGCGCTCTCGGGCGGTATCGCATAGGCGAGGGCGTGACTGGCATCGTCGCCCGCACCGGCAAGGCGGAGGTCGTCGAGGACGTTCGCGAAGACCGGCGCTTTCTCAACAAGACTAAGTCACGCCGCAAGGACGAGGCGCTCTCGTTCATCTGCGTGCCGCTACTCCATCTCGGACAGGTGATAGGGACGCTTTCAGTCGACAGGAAGATCGACGACGCCTCCCAGAACCTCGACAGGGATCTCGCCCTCCTCGAGGTCGTCGCAAACATCACTGCCGAGGCCGCGTCCGTCTTCAGGGAGGAGTGCGCGGAGCGCGAAACCCTCCTCGACGAAAACAGGAGGCTTCGCGGGATGCTCTCGGAGAACCCCGGTCGGCTCATCGGGCAGTGCCGCGAGATGCGGGCCGTTTACGAGCAGATAAGGCAGGTGGCGCCGAGCGACGCGACCGTCCTCATCCGCGGCGCAAGCGGAACGGGAAAGGAGCTTGTCGCACGGGCCATACAGGGGATGTCGCTTCGCAAGGACAGGCCTTTCGTCGTTCTCAACTGCGCGGCGCTTCCGGAGGCCCTTGTGGAGTCGGAGCTTTTCGGGCACGAGAAGGGCGCGTTCACAGATGCGAGGGATCGCAGGATCGGGCGTGCCGAGGCCGCGAACGGCGGGACGCTCTTCCTTGACGAAATAGGCGACCTCCCTGTCACGACGCAGGTCAAGCTCCTAAGGCTCCTCCAGGAGCGGACGTTCTCGCGCGTTGGCTCTAACGAAGAATTGCATTCCGACATCCGCTTCATAGCGGCGACAAGCCGGAACCTCGAAGACCTCATGGCGAAGAACCTCTTCAGGGAAGACCTCTACTACAGGCTTTCCGTCTTCCCGATCGCGCTCCCAGACCTCTCGCGCCGCAAGGACGACATAATACTCCTTGCGCAGCATTTCCTTTCCACGCTGTGCGCGAAATACGGCAAGAGCATAGAATCGTTCTCGCCGCCTGTCATCAGCATCCTCCAGTCGTATTCCTGGCCTGGGAACGTGCGCGAGCTTGAAAACTGCATCGAAAGGGCCGTCCTCACCGCGACCGACGGCTGCATACGCAGCTACAACCTTCCGCCTTCCATGCAGGGGGACGGCAACTTGGACGGGCTTTTCATGGACGACGAGGCAAAGACGCTTGAAGAGCGCCTCAAGGCGGCCGAGCGCCATATCCTTTCCGACGCAATATCCCGCCACGGCGGAAGCCACTCTGCGGCTGGCAGGGAACTTGGCGTCTCGCCCCGAATGATGAGCTACCGCCTTGCCAAGGTCGGCCTTCGGTGAAAGCCGTCGTGTCCTGAACTAAACGCAAGTTTATCCGATAACTTCTGGCAAATCCATTTGTCGCTGTGTGCGGAAGCTCGCCTCGGTCACCGCTCCGACTCCGCCCTTCGGACTTTCGTCGCTTGGGAAGAGTGACGGGTCAGAAGGGTCAGAGCATATTGATACAGCATTGTTGATACAGTCCCAGGGTCTTTGGTATAATGCCCGCATGAGGAAAAACAGGTTCATAGGGCAGGACAGGTGCTACCACCTGGTCAGCCGTCTTGCGCACCGTGCGTTCTTCCTTGACGACGAGGAGAAGGACCGCGCGGTGGCGCTGATGCGCCGAGTCGAGGAGTTCGTATCCCCCTGCGCAGCAGCCCGGAGGGGCCGCTAGGCGGGGTGCGGAGTCGTCGTCCTTGCGTACGCCTTCATGTCGAACCACTTCCACATCTTCGTCTACGTGCCCAAGGCGGAGGAAATCGACGAGGCGGAGAAGGGAGATTGCCATGCTGGGCGCGGCGCTGCGTCTTTCCGCTCAAAGGCGGATCCGCAGCTGGACATTCCGGAAAAAGTCGGAATCGGGCTTGCGCGCGGAAGCGAAAAGGTCGCAAAGAGGATACTTGAACTCCTTGCAGACGGGCCCATGCGTCCGTCGGCGCTGCGGGAGGCGGTCGGCATCAGGAGCCGCGTCCATTTCTCGCGTTGCTACATGACGCCGCTGGTGGAGAAGGGG
>Ga0310786_10000641_pt1 | contig 56122 bp, 56 predicted proteins | sample AusTroGonzalo_MG_FD_203881 | JGI IMG/M metagenome (GOLD analysis project Ga0310786, IMG submission 203881) | Bovine rumen microbial communities from tropical cattle in Woodstock, Queensland, Australia - Gonzalo_03 (v2) (version 2) | ecosystem: Host-associated > Mammals > Digestive system >...
CTTTCGCCAATTCTCAATTCTCAATTGTCAATTCTCAATTTGAAAAGGGCATCCCTGTCCTTTTCATGGGCATGAAAGAAGCCGAAGCCGTGAAGCTCTTTGCCAACACCTATCTGGCTTTGCGCGTGAGCTATTTTAACGAACTTGATACCTATGCCGAGGTGAAAGGTCTCAGCACCCAAGCCATTATTGACGGCATCTGCCTTGACCCGCGTATCGGCAGCCATTACAACAACCCGTCGTTTGGCTATGGCGGCTACTGTCTGCCCAAGGACACCAAGCAGTTGCTCGCAAACTATGAGGACGTGCCCGAAGATCTCATCCGCGCCATCGTGGAGAGCAACCGCACCCGCAAGGACTTCATCGCCGACCAGGTGCTTAAGATGGCGGGGTATTATTCCGAGTCGTCGCAATACGACAGCAGCAAGGAAACACATCTGGTCATCGGCGTATATAGGCTGACGATGAAATCGAACAGCGACAACTTCCGCCAGAGCAGCATCCAAGGCGTGATGAAACGCATCAAGGCCAAGGGCGCCGAGGTTATCATCTACGAGCCGACCCTGCCTGATGGCACGACCTTCTTCGGCAGCCTCGTCGTCAACGACATGGCAAAGTTCAAGGCCATGAGTCAGGCTATCATCGCCAACCGCTATGACAGCATCCTCGACGACGTAAAGGAGAAGGTCTATACTAGGGATATTTTCAAGAGAGATTAAAAATAAATGGAAAATTGATAATTGAAAATTGATAATTTGAGTTCAATCGGGACGGAAAAGCTTTGACCTTCAAACAATTATTTTCAATTCTCAATTTTAAATTCAACAAAAGTTGGCAAACGCGATACAAGATAAAAGCAGAGCTTTTGCATTAAAAATCATCAATTGCTATAAATTTTTGATTGAGGAGCAACATGAATATATTATGTCAAAGCAATTGCTTCGCTGTGGTACTAGTGTAGGAGCAAACACGCGTGAAAGCAAAAACGCACAGTCTCGAAACGATTTTCTCAGCAAGCTATGCATTGCATTAAAAGAAGCAGATGAAACCGATTATTGGCTCGATCTTCTTCACGCCACTGATTATATTGATGATGACCTGTATGACTCTCTCGCAAAGGATTGCTCCGAAATCATAAAAGTACTGACCTCCATTATAAAAACCCTAAAAGACCAATAATTTTCAATTGACTCCGTCGAAGGCTCCGCATTTGTCAATTCTCAATTGTCAATTTTCAATTCTCAATTCAAATGAACTTCCTGGTAAGTCATTGGCTTGATATCACCACTACCATCTTAGGCCTTGCCTACATCCTCCTAGAGTATAAGGCCAGCGTGTGGATGTGGGTTGTAGGTTTCGTGATGCAGAGTCTCGGCATCGTGCTCTACTACCAAAAGGGCCTCTACGCCGACTGTGGCATGGAGTTCTACTACCTCGCCATGACGGTCTACGGCTTCATCGCCTGGATGCGTCATAAACAAAAGGCTGCTGACCTACCCATCCGTCACATGCCCAAGAAAATGGCCTTCATTTGGATTGGAGCGGGTTTAGTCATCTGGGCTTTGATTTATTTCGTCTTGAGCCGCTTCACCAACAGTAACGTCCCTGTGGCTGATGCCTTCACTACCGCCTTGAGCATCGTTGGCATCTGGGCTTTGGCGAGGAAATACCTGGAACAGTGGTTTGTGTGGATTGTGGTCGATATCGTCACTTGCGCCTTGTATTTCTACAAGGACATTCCCTTCAAAGCCAGTCTCTATGGGCTTTATGTCGTAATTGCGGTGTTTGGCTACTTCAAGTGGAAGAAGATGATGGAAGAAGAAAGAAGACTATTCAGTGTAAAAGTCGATAAAAAAGAATAACTAATTAAATGCAATAGCATAATGATTAACGTTGGAATTATCGGATGCGGCTTTGTGGGCGGAGCATTAAAAGATTGGTTGGAACACAACAACCCAGAATGCAGGCTTTTCATCAGCGACCCTCCTAAGGGATATAATGATGACTTGAGTAATATCGATATTGCTTTCTTGCAGATACATGTTCCTACGGAAGAAGATGGAACACAGGATTTGAGCCTCATGAAAGAGTTAATCACCAATCTTCCGGATGTGCCAGTGTTTGTCCGTACTACCATACTTCCTGGTACAAGCGAACGCCTTTCACGCGAGACAGGACATCAGGTATGCTACATGCCCGAGTTCTTATCCGAGCGCACGCATATTGAGGACTTCAAGAAGCAGACCATGGTGTTCACCGGAGCGCACGACCTGCTGGCTAAGATTTTCGTTGGTAAGAAGTTCACCATCATGTCCCCTTTGGAGGCTGAGTTAACCAAATACATGCACAATGTGTTCGGAGCGTATAAAGTGACTTACTTCAACGCCTGCCGCGAGTACTGCGAGCAGATGGGAGCCGATTGGCGCAAGGTGCATACCGGGGTGCTGCTTTCGGGCTATATCAACGACACGCACACCTACGTGCCGGGACCCGATGGCAAGTACGGCTATGGTGGCAAGTGCTTCCCCAAGGATGTCAACGCCTTTGCCAAGATGACCGAGGGCACGCCTTTGGGTACTCTATTGGAGCATCTGCATGAACTGAATGTGCATTTCAGGGGGGAGGAGGAACATATCTGATTTTAATATTTCAGACCCGAAAATTCAGAGTGCGTACTCTTAGCGTACCTTTATCGTAGTCTTATCGTACTCTTAACCAATTACGCTCTTCTAAAAAAATTCAGATTTTAACCAAATTGTGCTCAAAAATGCGATTTTGTAGCGTAGGCGTAGGTTAGGCGAAGTTCCGCCACCCAAAATCGCCCCGAAATTTAACAATTTGCAACTCGAAACACACACTGCGTACCTTCATCGTACCTTTATCATACTCTAATCGAAATCCTATCCCGCGAAAGCCTGAAAAGGGCAGCGGAAATGATAGAAAAGCAACTTATAAAATATAAACAAACACCCCTAATCCATACGCAAAGAGCCCATCGGCGTGCAAATGGAGAGTTGAACTGCTTCGCGTAATATTAATGCAATAAACCAAACATTTCAAAATCATGATTAGAATACTTCAATTGTCAGACATACATTGGAAAGACAAGTTAAGTGCATTGGATACATTCAAACACATACGCGAGGGATTGATTGAAGATTTGAAAAGAGGAATCAGCCAGGAGGGAATAAAATTCGATCGTATTCTAATCTGTGGAGACATCGCTTTCAGTGGTGCAGTATCGCAGTATGAAAGGGCAACTAAATTCATAAAGGAACTATGTGATTTAGTGGGTTGCAATAAGGAGGATGTTTTTGTGGTGCCAGGTAATCATGATAAAGATTGGTATGAAGGATCGAAAGAAGTGAGAGAATTGATTAATAAACATATAGCCGAATTAAAGAGTCCTGATGAGGTGTTTGCTGAGTGGCTGCAAAAGGATTTCCATACGGCGTCTATGGTATTTACACCCTTCAAAGATTATGATAATTTCGCTTCACCATACGGTTGTGCCGAACCTCTGATGCATCGCATGAATAGCGAGTTGATGAACTCACAATCAAAGTACGTTGAAGATGGTGACAATTTGTATTGGTGTGATGAATTAGCAGAGATTAAAGGCTATACTATCCAATTGTATGGATTAAACACGGCTCTTTTTAGCGATAAGGAAGACTACGACACGAGCGAGAAACGAAAGAACGGTCACAAGATGCTACTTTTGAAATTAGCCTATAATGCAGCAAAATGCCAAGATAAGGTTGTAAATGTCTCAATGATGCATCATCCAATGCCTTATATTGTCGGAGGAGACCAACTAAAAGATGAGCTAGACAAATTGTATCACGTACAACTCTATGGCCATGTACATATAGCGAAATCAGACAACAATAACAATTGCGTTCATATCTTTTCTGGTGCATTGCAACCGGATGAAATGGGAACAGGGAAAGATTATCGCCCTGTTTACAACATTATCGAATTGGATATCGAAGAAAAAGGAAAAGTCGACAATCTTATTGTAAATCTACAGGAGCGCTACTGGGATGGAAAATCATTTCAGGAATATAGGGCGACGCAAAATTATTATGTTGAGTTACCGAAACATTCTTGGAGGAGTACAACTATGAAACCAGATGAAAAATTACCTGAGGGTGTTACCAAACATGCCATTAGGGTAAAACTGATAAATAACGGTCGAGTAAAAAGCATTATCGACAAAATGGCACCAGGCTTTTACGATGAAAACGTGCCTAAATATTATAACATTATGCGCTTCCTTGAAAAAATAAGACAGGAGGCCAGATGGAATGAATTATGGAAGGAAATGGAATAATGGATATGGAAGTAAAACTAAAAGACCTTCTTGAAGGGGCTTTGGTTGTCCCTTATGATGATGGAACAATCTCAAGGCTTGAAAAGGTTTGTGACTCTTTTATTGAGAATGATGATTTTAATGATGATACAATTACAGACCTGTCAGTAATTGTGTTGACTCATACTCAAAATGCCGAGATCAAAGAGCTTTTTGAAAAATTATACCAAACGCAGAATGAAGGGTCTATTTCGTTGCCCCGCTCAGTTATCGAGGCTTTGTCGGCCTATACCATATACAAGGCTGTGGATAAGGACGAAGTCTCATATTATTTAGCCATACTGAACTGTATGGTGTTGGCAAATGGACGATTGGAGCACATCCTGTTTCCTGAACTGTTTGCCTATTGTGTCGAGAAGTCAATACAAGGCGTTGATTCGTTGGCAATACTGGAAAAAGTGGATGACGAATCGTTTGTTTGCGACTTGTTTAAGGATAATAGTAGTCTGATAGGCTCAACTATGGATGCACCCAAATTGCTTGCCATCAAGAAACTGGCACGTGAAGCTTGGTACCATCGAATGAAGGAATACATTGATAGTGAAGAATTGCAAGGGTATTCTGTCTATGAAAAAGTTTTTGTGGCTTTAAGACATATAGTGAAAAACATGCCCTGGGTTTTTTTGAACCAACAGGCGATGCAACAAATCAGGGATTTAACTCCGCTTTCAAGCGAGGAATCCTTAAGTATCAAGGAAATAATTGATAAAGTAAGGCCTTTATACGACAGTGAAGATAACCTTAGTTGCAGCTCTTCGTTTTTATTGCAAGTGATTGCCGACAAAGATGCTAAAGCCGCAACATGGCCGTTTATGAACAGCACACTTACCGTTAGGGAGTTTGCTGTTTATCTATATTACGAACTATTGTTGGAAAAAAACTTTGAATGATATGAGCGAGACAGACAACATAAAAGATTTATTCAATAAGGGTAGTGAGAACACGGAAGGTAAAACTGAAAGCGGTAAGAGAATATCTGAGTACACAGGTGGAGGAGACCGTAAAGTCTTTTTCTATGGTGATGCCATGAACGATGGTAACATTAACGACATTGTGGATGATACAATCCCTTATGTGGTTATACTAGTAGGATTTCCTCAATACGGTAAATCTACTTTCGTTTCATCTTTGTATCATGCTGTGATGACAACGGGTGCCATTGGGAAATACAAGTTTGTCGATTCTGACACTATTTTGGGGTTTGAACGCAGAGCATACGTCAGAAACGAAGAACTTAGAATTAAGAAAAGACTTGATAGAACCCCAATTTATGCTGACTATTTTCTAAGTCTCTTATTTGAGAATACTCTAACTGGGAAAAAAGTGAAGCTGATTTTGTCTGACCGTTCTGGTGAAGATTATCTTGAATATGGTAAATACCAGACAACAATAGACAAAGATAATGCGTTGCGCTATGCACGACATATTCTGTTTTTCCTGGACGCAGAAGTAGCAGCAGGTGAAGGATTCCTGGATATGCAAAGCAGTTTGGGATTATTGTTGCTTAGAATGAACAAATATGGTGTTTTCTCTGACAAGAAATGTATTGATGTGGTTTTCAATAAAATAGACTTGATAAATGACAAAGTCAGAGAAGCATACAGCACGAATAAGGATGAAATTGTACAGATAATCAAAAAGGCTACGGCAGTGAACAAAGTTCAAGAACTTGAGTCGTTGCATACCCCAATCAACGATAATTGCAACAAGTTCTTCGAGTATCTGCTTGACTCGTGTGAGCAACCAGTAGCTATGACAACAGAGGTGAAAGAAAAAATAGACTGGGTGGGTAAAAAACTAAAAACTGTTTGAGAAGATGAAACAAAGAAAATGTTTGATAGCGGGATTGCCAGATGCGGGCAAGTCAACCTATTTGGGTGCATTGTGGTATGTCATTAATAATGATCCCAATAAAGATAGTTTCATGTTGAAAGCCTCTGAAAACAACCCGCCGGAGAATGTGGAACAACTTGTGCATTTGAGCAACAAATGGATGCGGGTGGAGGATATGGACAGAACATCTGTTGATGTTTCCAATAACATTAGTTTTAACCTTACACCTAACGAAGGAGGAGAAGATTTTGTGCTGAATGTCCCCGACTTCAAAGGTGAGTCAATCAGGCAGGTTATTACCATGAACCAGCCAAAAGAATTTGATGAATGGTGTGAATCTTCTGATACGCTTTTGTTTCTGATGAGCGACGTCAAACCAGGTCGTTTTGCCGACGACTATTATATTGATGAGGATGAGGTAGAAGAGGAAAAAACATCTCAGCAAGATACACCCTCCCAGGAATCAATCCCTGAATTTGATCCGAGAAAGATGCCCATAGCATCACAAAATATGCTTGTTTTGCGTTTCCTGGCCGAAAAGAAGCAATTCAGCAAGGTGGTTATCTGTATTACTGCCTGGGACAAGGTAATGTCAGCATTTCCTAACAAAAGTCCTGAAGAGTATGTAAGAGAGGAAGCACCTGCTTTATTCAATTTTGTCAAATATTATTTCCCCCTCGTTATGTTTTTTGGCCTGAGTGCACAAGGCGAGGAATACAATTATGAGGAATATGATGGAGAAGATGGTCAGAAGCATAAGCGTGTGACCAAAGAGTGTAAAACTCGTTTGATGAATGCTACACGCAAGGGCAGTCGAGCATTTGTAGTAGCCGATAAAGAGAAAAGCTTCGATATCACAATCCCTATTGCAGAGTTACTGAAATAGTGTATGATAATACACCAGCTATTATATGGGTATAACGATGGACATGGCCGACTGGCTGGCTCATTGCAGAATATCACACCAAAAGATTCGGCAAGGATATCTCAGATGAGTGACTGGTCAGGTTATCGCGATCCATCAGGAAAGGATAACAGTTACTTGACTGCCTATCCTTTGGAGGATAGTGGCTACTATGTTGTGGCCAAGTCATGGTATGCCTCCGAGATGGAACGTCCGGGTTGTGTTTGGACACACTCGCTTCTTGTTGATATTACCAAACAGGAAGAACCATTGGATCTCCGAAGTTTTGCTGGTTATTTCCAACGCCCTGTTAAGGACAATTATAATTCATACAATAAACCTATTACTATTGACTTCGACGAACATCTAGATGGGCGATGGGAAGGTTGGAAACCCGATCAAGTGTCGATAATCTTCATGTTATCAACCCTTTTGTCGGGCGAAGAGACATTTAGCCTTAAGGTGGAAAAGGAATCTGAATGGAACCAGCAACTATGTCTTACATTTCTTCAATTCCTTCCTGCTGGAATGTTGCAAAGGATAACCATGAGTAGCGGAGCACCGTCGCCAAGAAAAATGGACGACAAGCCAATGAGTATGCAGTTTGTTACAATGGCAGAAGGCATTTCACTTGTCAGTCCGCCTTGGGCAGGGTCGTTGAGCGTTGACGATTTTAGTCCGGGTTTGGCATTTATTGCTAAAGGAATGGTTGGCGAGGAACGTGACATGTCATACATGCTCAAGGTGTTTTCTCGCGACGTTGGGGTTGATGGTAAAAAATATGAGGGTATTAGTCGTCTGTTGGAAATGTTTTACGAGAGAATACGGAATGGGGCTGAAATGAGTTATAGGGATGTCCTTGATGAGATAATTGCCTATTTTCCACAGCAAACAGAAGGTGAGGTTTTGAAAACCAATTTCTTGAGTGAACGTATCTCTTCGTTTTTTTGCGAGTCTGAACAGGAATTTCTCTATCAGATTGCAACTATAACCAAGGGTGAGGATAGTTTTACTCCTCGGCAAATTCTGCTTTGGGAAAGAGTGACAAGGTTGACAGAACAAGAGCCTTCAACTTATCAGTCATTGGTTGATAGACTAGTATCAGAGCGTGAGATAAACCTTTATGGTAAGCAGATCCTGTCTGACAGTTTTGATAGGCTTATTATCAATGATTATCAGGCCATAAACGACAGTTTTTGGGACAAAATATTACCGTACCTGAATAATAACATTCACTTTTTGTTATCCGACAAATGGCTGACATTAGAAGGTAGAAGATTTAATGATGTTTTATGGACGTTTCAGCATACTGATAGTTCCAATTATTCCTATTGGGACAACCTGTTGGATGCCATTATGCATAAAGCGGGTTATGTGGATGACGCATTTGTTGATACCTTATATTTGAAGACTTACAATTGTGCAATTCAAGTGCTTGATTTCTTAAATCAGCAAGATGTTGATAGGTGGCATGGCTATTTGTATCAAAGGCCGTTTAGCAATGTGAGTGAATTTGTGAAATGGCTTGGTCAACAAAACAAGGTGTCCAAAGTTGTTGAGCAGTATGTTGTTAAGATCATCAGCCCTGACGATGCTGTGGTAAGACATTCCGACTCTTCTATATGGCGTTGGCTGCTCGCTCACGATGATGATCGTAAAACGATGTTTTTCTATATTTATCTAATGCAGATGGCCTATAATTGGCGTGACCAGTCGGCACTTGATTTCTTCCATCATTCATTCCATAAGGTGCACAATGCGCTTGGCGAAGCTCAGCAAAGCGATTACGTATGGAATTATGTATCGAGATACGGCGGGAAAGTCTATTTTTTCCAAGAATGGGATCGTTGCAGGAAACTTAGAAATGGGGTGGTTACGCACCTCAAAAGGTATGGCTACCCAAAGTCTGTTTTGAAGTCATTCACACCTGACAGCAAACTAAATGAAACTTTGATGGATATTTGGGATAAAATATAAAAACAATATAGTGGCACACCCAGTCTTTACGCACAACCGAAAAAATTTCATCTTATGTCTAACATCAAACATCATATATCAATTATGACCCCAATATCAGTCACCTACTCCAACTCGAAGCCCCATACCCTCATTGAGGAGTACAGCACCATATAGAAGCCTGACTTCACTTTCAAAAGCCTTTGCTCGTGCAATGGAAGGGGATAAAACCTTTACCAATGGTTTGTACGAAAGTACCCAATTGGATTCAGGCGATTGCGAAAGAATATGCATTGTTTAAATCAGACCGATAGTTTGAAAATAGCATCAAATAATAACATTAAATCAAAATATCATGTCAGTATTCAAAGACAAAGTCCTTCTCATTACCGGAGGCACCGGCAGTTTCGGTAATGCCGTACTTAATCGATTTCTCCGTACCGACATTGGTGAAATCCGCATCTTCAGCCGTGACGAGAAGAAACAGGACGACATGCGTCACGACTTTCAGGCTCGTATGCCTGAAGTGGCCAACAAAATTAAGTTCTATATCGGTGATGTGCGTAACAAGAGCACATTGAAATACGCCATGAAGGGCGTGGACTATGTGTTCCATGCCGCAGCTTTGAAGCAGGTTCCGAGTTGCGAGTTTTTCCCTATGGAAGCTGTAAAGACTAATGTTATTGGCACTGACAACACACTGGATGCGGCCATCGACGCCGGTGTTAAGTGCGTGATTTGCCTCAGTACTGACAAGGCCGCTTATCCCATTAACGCTATGGGTATCACCAAGGCTATCGAGGAGAAGATTGCCGTGGCAAAGAGTCGTCTTAGCGGTAATACCAAGATTTGCTGCACCCGCTATGGCAATGTGATGTGCTCGAGAGGCTCTGTGATTCCGTTGTGGATTGATCAGATTCGTAAGGGCAATCCCATCACCTTAACCGAGCCTAAGATGACTCGCTTCATCATGTCATTGGAAGAGGCCGTTGATTTAGTGTTGTTTGCATTTGAAAACGGCAAAAATGGCGACATCCTCGTGCAGAAAGCTCCTGCTTGCACCATACAAACCCAAGCTGAGGCCGTTTGTGAACTGTTCGGAGGCAAGAAGGAAGAAATTAAGGTTATCGGTATCCGCCACGGCGAGAAGATGTACGAGACACTCCTCACCAAGGAAGAGGCCGCCAAGGCCATTGATATGGGCAACTTCTACGCTGTACCTGCCGACAACCGCGACTTGAACTATGACAAGTTCTTTGTTGAGGGTGATGTGAAGCGCGCCACCATCGAGGAGTTCAACAGCGACAACACCTACCGTCTGAACCTCGAAGAGACCAAGGCTAAGATTGCGAGTCTCACCTACATCCAAAACGAACTCAATGGCATACCGAACCTCGTATAGTTCACACAGAAGATAATTATGTCACACAGATAGCACAGATAACACAGATATTGCTCGCCGACGGCGAGCGGGCTGCCGTAGGCGAAACTCTGTGAAATCCGTGAAATCTGTGTGAGAAAAAAACGCCGCAGGCGAAAAAGAAATTAAATCAGAGTGAAATGAAGATATTGGTTACAGGTGCTAAAGGCTTCGTAGGAAAGAACCTTTGTGCCCAACTCAATAACATCAAGGACGGCAAAGCCAAGAATTACGGTGTTCAAGTGGATGCCATTTATGAGTACGACATCGACTCAAAACCCGAGGAACTTGACCAATGGTGCAAGGAAGCTGACTTTGTGTTCAACCTTGCTGGCGTAAACCGTCCGCAGAATCAAGAAGAGTTCATGCAAGGCAACTTTGGTTTTGCTAGCACTTTGCTTGACACCTTAAAGAAGCATGGCAACCAATGTCCTGTGATGCTCAGTTCGAGCCAGCAGGCCTCTTTGACTGGCCGTTTCGGCAACTCCGAATATGGTCGCAGCAAGAAAGCAGGTGAAGACCTGTTCCTTGATTACGAAAGGGACTTTTTGAAAGCGAACCGTCATTCCGGGCTTGACCCGGAATCTCATAAGATTGCGGATCAAGTCCGCGATGACGGGTTACGCTCAAGGGTCCTAATCTATCGTTTTCCAAACCTCTTCGGCAAATGGTGTCGCCCGAACTACAACAGTGCAGTAGCCACCTTCTGCAATGCTTTTGCCAACGATCTTCCCTATACAGTAAACGACCCGTCGGTAGAGCTTGAATTGCTATACATTGATGATTTGGTTGAGGAAATGATAGCCTGCCTCAAAGGCAAAGAGCATCATTGTGAGTTTGAGGGTTTGGAGGTTCTGCCTAAGACTGACGGCAGATATTGCTATGTGCCAACAACGCATAAAATCACGTTGGGTGAAATCGTCAATCTGCTTGAACGTTTTAAAGAGCAGCCTCAGACCCTAATGATCCCCGAGATTCCGGCCAACAGCTTCGCCAAGAAACTCTACAGCACCTACCTGAGCTATCTCCCCAAGGAGAAAGTAGCCTTCCCGCTGAAGATGAACGTGGATGACCGAGGCTCCTTCACAGAGCTGGTCCATACCCTGAATTGTGGCCAGGTCAGCATTAACATCTCCAAGCCCGGCATCACCAAAGGCCAGCACTGGCACAACACCAAGTGGGAGTTTTTCATTGTGGTCTCAGGTCATGGTCTTATCCAAGAGCGTAAACTCGGGACCGACGAGATCATCGAGTTTGAAGTCACTGGTGACAACATCCAGTGCGTCCACATGCTCCCTGGTTATACCCACAATATCATCAACCTCAGCGACACCGAAAACCTTGTGACGGTGATGTATTGCAACGAGATTTTTGACCCGAACAGACCAGACACATTCTTCGAACCAGTATAATTGGTCGCTTCGCTCAAAATCTATCAAAAATCTGATTCAAAATCCATTAACCTGTATGAACTTGGTCGAAGAACATAATAAAAAGTATTGAGAAGATAAAGTTGTTTTGATAGATTTTTAAAAAGATTTTCTAGAGATTTTGAGGCCGATAGGCCGACCACAAAACAATAACAAATATGGCAACATTTAAAAATAACGGAAAATTAAAGCTGTTGATTATCGTTGGTACGCGCCCGGAAATCATCCGCCTCGCAGCCGTCATCAACAAATGCAGACAATATTTTGACTGTATTCTCGCCCATACTGGACAGAACTACGACTACAACCTTAACGGTGTCTTCTTCAAGGATTTAAAATTAGCCGACCCAGAGGTATACATGAATGCCGTCGGCAACGACCTTGGCGAGACCATGGGCAACATCATCGCCAAAAGCTACCAATTGATGGTAGAAATCCAACCTGATGCCGTCCTTGTTTTAGGCGATACGAACAGTTGCCTAAGCGTCATTGGTGCCAAGCGTCTCCACATCCCCATCTTCCACATGGAAGCTGGCAATCGTTGCAAGGACGAATGCCTTCCCGAGGAGACCAATCGCCGCATCGTTGACATCATCAGTGATGTGAACATGGCTTATAGTGAGCACGCGAGAAGATATCTTGCAGATTGCGGTCTGCCCAAGGAACGCACCTATGTGACAGGCAGCCCCATGGCAGAGGTGCTTCACAACAACCTCAAGGAGATTGAAGCCTCTGACATTCACCAAAGGTTGGGTTTGGAGAAAGGAAAATATATCCTTTTGAGTGCACACCGTGAGGAAAACATCGATACGGAGAAGAACTTCATGAGTCTTTTCACTGCTATCAACAAAATGGCTGAGAAGTATGACATGCCTATCCTTTATAGTTGCCACCCACGTAGCCGCAAGCGCCTCGAGGCTAGTGGTTTTAAGCTCGACCCACGTGTCATCCAGCACGAGCCTTTGGGCTTCCACGACTACAATTGCTTGCAGATGAACGCCTTCGCCGTAGTGAGCGACAGCGGTACCTTGCCCGAGGAGAGTTCGTTCTTCACCAGTGTGGGTCATCCTTTCCCGGCAGTCTGTATCCGCACCAGCACCGAACGTCCGGAGGCATTGGACAAGGGCTGCTTCTTCATTGCTGGCATCGATGAGAAGAGCCTATTGCAAGCGGTGGATTGTGCCGTAGAGATGAATAAAAACGCCGACCATGGTATTCCTGTTCCTGATTATGTAGACGAGAATGTGAGCACCAAGGTGGTGAAAATCATTCAGAGCTATACGGGCATTGTGAATAAAATGGTCTGGCGGAAGTGATTTGATCCAAAAAAAATCCTATCTTTGCAAAATCCTCAAAAGTTGTGTAAAACCACAACCAACTAAAATACAGCCCCTTGTCACCACGATTTGTGACTGACGGGGCGAAGCCGTCCATCAAACATCTTCCATTTTATCCTAAAATCATGTTCAATCTAGATAAGTTCATAGCCGACAGTGTCACCCATCGTCCCTCAAGCATGTTTGAGGCTGATATTCAGGCGAATGCTGTGCGATTAACTCAAGAAATCGAAGGTAAATCTGTATGCGTCATTGGCGGTGCTGGCAGCATTGGCTCCTCATTCATCAAGGCTGTTTTACGCTTCAAACCTGGCAAGCTGGTGGTCATAGACCTCAATGAAAACGGCTTGGCTGAGTTGACCCGCGATATTCGTTCCACGGAGGGTTTGTTTGTGCCGCAGGAGTACCGCGCCTATACACTCAATTTCGCTGACCCGATTTTTACCCGTATCTTCCGCGAGGAGAAAGGTTTCGACATCGTGGCCAACTTTTCTGCCCACAAGCATGTGCGCAGCGAGAAGGATAAATATTCGGTGCAGGCCCTCATTGAGAACAATGATATCAAAGCTAAGAAGTTGATGGACTTGCTCTGTGAGTATCCACCCAAGCATTTCTTCTGCGTGAGCACCGATAAGGCCGCCAACCCCGTGAACATCATGGGTGCCAGCAAGCGCATCATGGAGGACTTAGTGATGGCATACAACGGCAAGTTCAAGGTGACTACAGCGCGTTTCGCCAATGTGGCTTTCAGCAACGGCTCTTTGCCCGATGGGTGGTTGCATCGTTTGCAGAAGAAACAGCCATTGGCAGCACCCAATGATGTGAAACGTTATTTCGTTTCGCCTGAAGAGAGTGGACAAATTTGCATGTTGGCCTGTATCCTCGGCAAGGGTGGCGAGGTCTTCTTCCCGAAATTGGGCGAAGACCAGATGCTAACCTTCAGCACCATCTGCGATGACTTTGTAAAATCAGAAGGCTTTGCCAAGAAGGAATGCATTAACGATGAGGAAGCCAAGCATTATGCTAACCAGATGTCCTACGCTAGCGACACCTACCCCGTAGTGTATTTCAAAAGCGACACGACTGGCGAAAAAGCCTACGAGGAGTTCTACATTCCTGGTGAGAAAATCAATATGGAACGCTTCAAAGCTTTGGGTGTGGTGGAAGAAACCACGCGCCGTCCGATGAATGAAGTGAATGCTTTCTTTGAAAAGATGGAAAACCTTTTCATTGGTGACTTTTCCAAAGAAGATGTGGTAAAGGCCATCAAGGAGTTTATCCCGAACTTCGAGCATGAGGAGAAGGGAAAGAATTTGGATCAGAAAATGTAATGGTCAAAGACAATATAGACTTCTTCATAGAACTAATGTTTGAAAATTGTGAGCATGACGGTTTGGAGAAGATAATAAAATGACAAACGAGGAACTAATACAAATAACAAAACAACGCGAAAAACGTACTCTTGAGTACAAGGAAGCGTGGAGCGAATTACCGAGCAATTTGTTTGAGACGGTTTGCGCATTTCTCAATCGCGATGGAGGTGTGATTGTTTTAGGTGCACATGATGATGGTACAATCATAGAAGGTGTCAATATAAATGCTGTTGAGCAAATGAGCAAGAATCTCGCTAATATGAGTAATAATAGTGAGATTTTAAAGCCGACATTTCTTTTACAACCTGAAATTGTTGATATTGATAATACAACAGTTGCAGGGAAGAAACAAGTGATAGTTGTACAAGTTCCATCAAGCAGTCAGGTACATAGTTGCAAGGGTCGAGTGTTTGATCGTAGTATGGACGGCGATTTCCAATTGCGAACCGATGCAGAAATCAGTGCGGCTTATTTGAGAAAATCAAATCAATATACCGAAAATACCATCTATCCATTCTTGCGTGTAGAGCATTTCAAATCAGATCTTATAGAGAAAACCAAGAATTTAATAAGGAACAATCGTTCCGACCATCCATGGCTGTCTTTAAATGACATGGATTTTTTCCGACAAGCCAATCTCTATCGTTATGATATCAACACTAATCAGGAAGGATTCACATTAGCGGCATTGATGTTGTTTGGTAAAGATGAAATCATCCAAAGTGCTCTGCCATATTATAAAATTGATGCCATCGTACGACTTAATGATATAGAAAGATATGATGACCGTTTGTCCATAGATGGCAATATCGTTGACGCCTACGAACAATTGCTAGGTTTTTTGGCGAAACATCTTCCTGATAACTTCTTTATGGAAGACGGGCAGCGTGTTTCTTTACGAGATAAACTGTTTCGTGAGATAGTGGCAAATATGCTGATTCACAGAGAGTATTTGAATCCAACGCCGACCACACTGACGATATGTGAGAAAGGAATTATCGTTCAGAATGCGAACCGTCCTTTGCGTTCTGGTCCCGTTACTTTGCAGAATTATGAGCGGCATCCCAAAAATCCACACATGGCCAATTTTTATGTACAATTGGGCCGAGCTGAACATTTGGGTACTGGAATTCGTAATATATACCGTTATGCTCCATTGTATTCAAATGCAACACCTGTGATTAATGACGAAGATGTTTACAAGGTGATAATAGCGTTGCCGATGGAGTTGGTTAGTGTGACTAGGCAAAAGTCTATACAAAAAGACATACAAAAGAAGTTGAAAGATAAAGAAATAAGATTAACCGAGATACAACTGAAAGTTGTCTTGGCAATGGTTGATAATCCATTTATAACGAGAGCTTTGTTGCGTCAAAAAACAGGATTGTCCGAAGCAACTATAATAACTTGTATTTCTGCACTTAAAAAGAAAAAAGTAATTATTAGAAAAGGCGGTAAAAGATATGGTGAGTGGGTGCTTGTGGAATAGTAAATTCGGAAAACGATACTACAGCTTTTTCATTCATACATAAGACATACAAAGGACATACAAAAAAAGTTGGAACCCCTTTTCGTGGGTGATATTATAAGGAAGTTGTCGTGAAAGCCATCAAGGAGTTTATCCCTAACTTCGAGCATGAGGAGAAGGGAAAAATCTTGACCAAAAGATGTAGTTTTTGTTATAAGTAACTTCATACCAACAACTCTAAACTATAAGCTTGCTGTAAGCAAGCTCCAAGCCAACTGTAAGCAAGGTGACGGCCAACTCCAAGTCAGGGTCTACGCTTTAAAACTGAAACTAATAAGAAAGTATATACTAAGAATAAACATTTTTATAAACAAACAGTATAGTCATATAGTTACGTTAAACAAATAGAACAAAGTATGTTTGCCCAACAACCATCAATTGATACAGCGAATAATTTAGCAAGTGATTCTTTGGGACTTGCGCAACAAGTGGCAGGCAGTGGAATCCTAGGCATGTTATTCGCTATGGCAATGCCGCTGTTCATTCTCATTATTTTCTCATATCTAAAGAATACAGTTGCCGTTTCAGAATCCGAAATAAACAAATATGAGATTATGTCTGAAATGGCCATAGATTTCCTGTCCATTTTTATTTCATTTATTATTGGACGATATGTTCTTCTATCCAGCACTTCAATGGTTTTGATTAAATCGTTTGTTGTCATATTAGGGATGGCGGTAGGAGTGGTCGCTCTTTGCCGTATTAGGCGGATTGTATTAAAGAAATGCAGCGCATCTGATGGCGACTTGAAAATTGCGAATCGACTTGTGGCAGTGGAATTTGGCGTTGATTTTCTTTGCTTTGTATTAATAGCAGTATTTTTCAAGTGATGAATATGGAAATTTATTTTATTGCAATCTTTGGAGCAGCACTGTCCGTTTTTGCTGCATTACTTTCTTTAGCGATTCTCAATCGTTCTAAAAAGAAAATTGAAAGATACCAGAAAACTATAGACAATCTTATTTCTCCACAAAGGGAATATGTGGAAAATAAAATATATGTTTCTTCAAATCCACTTGTTCAAGATCCTGGTTTCTTGGAAGATGCCAACCGTATACTATTTGTCCAGGAACCAAACAAAGACATGATTATTAGGACGGAATTCCCTGATTTCTCTTTTTTTGAGAATATGGGAATCAATCTGTCAGAAGTGAAAGTGGATGAAAAAACCGTGATGTGTCTAATGCCTTTCAACCGCAGGTTTGAAAAAACAAAGAACATGATTGCTGAAGCATGCAAACAGGCAGGATATACCTTCCGCAGAAGTGACGACGAGTTGATTGCCGACAATACAGACCTTCGCAAGAGCATCATACGTATGATTTTGGAATCGGAAGTGATTGTTGCAGTCCTTGATGGCAGAAATCCTAATGTGTTTTACGAGATTGGTATAGCGCACAGCTTGGGTAAGTTGGTACTTATGGTGGTTAATCTTAGTCGCGAAGAGAATCAGTGGCAAAAAGTAGATCTGCTTTCCAATCGATTAATCACATATAATAATCCCCAGGAATTGAAAGAAAATCTGACAAAAACCCTTAAAGCGATTGATTCCAATGGAAGATATAAAAAAACAACAGATAATTGAGACACTTTCAAAAAGGGTTGAGTCGTTTGATTGCCCTATTTGCCATCAGTCGAAGTATTCGTTTGTCGATGGATATTCTGTAGATATTATCCAACAACAATATAAAGGATTACAATTAGCAGGCCGTATTATGCCTAAGGTAACGCTTGTTTGTAACAACTGTGGACATATTGACAATTTCTCATTAGGAGTGTTGGGTTTGATTGAAGATAATACAGAAAACTCGGATGAAGGGAAAAATACGTAAGTTATTTTTAAAACTATAAAAAAACAGCAGTCTCCCGGTCTTTACACGCAGCCGGAGCCGTTTGAAGAGGCTGAAAGGTCTTCCGCACAGCCTGAAAGCTCCAAACAGAAGGGAGGAAACCCGTTGGTCTCTTCAAATATGGTACAATTCCCAGCGGGCATACTACTCACAAAACAAACGGAAATAAAGACAAAATACATATTTTATTATTATGGCATACAAAATTCCTCTTTTTAATCTAAACTTTGACGAAAGAGAAGCCCAAGCGGCTTACGATACCATCAAATCGGGCTGGATTTCCACAGGCCCGAAGAATGAACAACTGGAACAGATGTTCGTCGAAATGTGGAAAGTAGGTTATGCAGTTGGCATGACCAATTGCACGGCTGCATTGCATGTGTGCTGCATGGTGTGTGGTCTTGGTCCTGGCGATGAGGTACTGGTGCCTTCTCTAACCTTTGCGGCTTCAGTCAATAGCATCCGCTATGCAGGTGCAACTCCTGTGTTCTGTGATATCATCGGTCCCGAACATATCAACATTGACCCGAAGGAAATCGAAAAAAAGATTACGCCTAAAACCAAGGCTATCGTGGTGGTTCACATGGCGGGTTTCCCAGCCCACATGGATGAAATCATGGCGATTGCTCACAAGCACAACCTCAAAGTGATTGAAGATGCTTGCCACGGACCGCTTTCTGAATACAAAGGCAAGAAATTAGGCACTCTTGGCGATTGCGCTGCTTTCAGTTTCTTCTCCAATAAGAACATCTCTACGGGTGAAGGCGGTATGTTTGTGACTAACAATGAGGAGATGGCGAAGAAAGCTCGCCTGTTGCGCTCACATGGCATGACGACTATGTCGTACCAACGCGCCAGCGGACACGCTACCACCTACGACATCCTTGAGTTGGGTTACAACTATCGTATGGACGACATTCGTGCTGCCATCGCCATTGAGCAATTGAAGAAACTGCCTGCCGACTTAGATACCCGTATCAAGGTGCGTCAGCGTTATGTGGAGCAACTGGCCAACGTGAAGGATGTGATAGTGCCGTTTGCCGACAACAAGGAGTTTGTGAGCAATTACATCATGCCTGTTGTTATTACCAAGGGTGATACGGCATATCGTGATGCTATCCGTGACAAGATTCATGCCGCCGGAATTCAAACCAGTGTGCATTATCCTGCTGTACATCGTTTCTCCATTTACAAAGATTATCCCTCGGTGTTGCCTCAAACCGAGTATGTGACCGACCATGAGATTACGCTGCCGATGTATGCGGCCTTAACGATGGAACAGATAGACTTTATCGTAAAGACTGTTGACGAATCTCTCCATGGATAAGAAATCTGTACTCATTTTCGGTGTTGGCGAACTGCAACGCTCCATCATTCAAAGAGCCAAGTTGAAAGGTTTGTTCACTATAGGCATTGACCCTTGTTCCGATGCGGTTTGCAAGGACGAAGTGGATGCCTTTGAAATCGTGGGTGGACAGGAGTTTGAAGGAACGTGTGCCGTAGTGGAAAAGTATGGCGTTGATGCCATAGTGACTGCAGCGACCGACAAGCCTTTGGTAATGATGGCGAGAGTGGCCGAGAAGTATGGCTTTCCGTTCTACTCTGTTGAAACGGCACAATGGTCTACGGACAAATACCAGATGAAGCAACGCTTCTTGGAAGGCGGTGTACCTTGTGCCCGAGGTCGTCTTATTGCCAAGGCGGAAGAAGCCGATGATTTGTATTATCCGCTGATTGTGAAACCACGTGACAATTCTGGCAGCCGTGGGGTGAAATTATGCCGCACAAAAGAGGAACTGATTGCATCGATGGCTGAGGCGTTGGAATATTCCAAGTTGGACTCAGTATTGGTCGAGGAGTTTATTGAAGGCCCAGAATACAGTATTGAGGGCTTGCATTATGAAGGCAAGTCAGAAGTGATTCAGTTTACAGAAAAGACCACCACTGAGTTTCCCTACAATGTAGAGTTAGGTCACAAGCAGCCAGCCAACCTCACAGATGCACAAAAAGATGCAATCCGCGATTTGATTTCGAAGATTGCCCGATGCATGCATTTCGAGAATAGTCCTTCGCATACAGAGCTGAAGATCAACGAGCGTGGCATCTTTATCATAGAGACTAGCCCGCGCTTGGGTGGCGATTATATCACTTCCACACTCGTGCCGCTTTCCACGGGCATCAATATGGAAGACCAATTGCTGAACATCGCATTGGGAGAAAAGGTGGATACACAAACGGGGCGTGTTGAGAAAGCGTCAGGCGTTTGTTTCTTCTGTCTGCCAGAAGGCATAGTGAAACATATTGATCCAAAAATCCATGAGGTTTCATCTTGGCTCGGTGTACATAGTTTTGAATTGAAACTGCATGAAGGAGATAAGGTGAATCAGATTACGAGTAGCTTGAATCGGTATGGAGAGTTTATTCTAGTAGGCAAGTCATTTGACGAGATTAATACAACAATGAAACACTATTCAAATAGAATTAATGAATTAATAGAAATACAAACATTATGAAATACTACACAATGAAAGAAACCCGTGCTTTCCTGGAGAGTATCGGTATGCCTGGAGGCGACCTCTACGACCTCCCCACATCAACAAAACGTTTTGAGGATGGCGGTCAGTACCGCTTCGAGGTACCAGGCATTCAAGGTCCCGCGCCAATGAAGGCTTTGCTTGAGGCTCTGGATGAATATGATATACAAATTCACCGTGTCACCCAGACGAAAGGAATTATGTTCCTTACAGATGACGAAATTTCAAAGATGGTGGAATATGCAAAGAAATGGAATGTACAGCTTGTGCTGGCCTGCGGTCCGCGTGCTACCACCGACACTTCCGCTTCGGTGAAAACCGAGGAAGGCCAACGTATGGGTTACCGCCTGCGCGGCGAGGAGCAAATTGCCCGTGGTATTGAGGAAATTCGCCGTGGTGCCCGTTTGGGTGTTCGTGGCTTCCTGGTATATGACGAAGGCTTGCTTTGGGCTTTAGGAGAGGCTCGCAAAAAAGGCTTTATCCCTGCTGACTGCCATTTCAAAGTCTCAGCTCATAGTGGCCATGGCAACCCTTGCTCTGCTCATGTGTTGGAGACCTTGGGCGCCGATAGTATCAACCCCGTGCGCGACATCCAAGTACAGATGCTAGCTGCCATGCGTGCCGCTATCGATGTGCCGATTGATTTGCATACGGAAAACCCGAAATCATCTGGTGGCTTCATCCGCCATTATGAGGTGCCGGACTTCATCCGTGTTGCAGCTCCTGTTTATCTGAAGACTGGAGGTAGCGTTGCAGCAAATCATAGCTACGACACTACTGAGAAGGAAGCAAAACAACGTGCCAAGCAAATTGCTTTGGTCAAACGTGTAATTGATACCTATTATCCGGAAGCTATTGTTTCGCCTAAATAATCGAAATGAAGCATCATCAATATAATCCGACTTATAAGTTTGTTAAAGATCCAATAGACTTTAACAAATATACTGATCGAAGGTTGCTGCAATACTGCCTTGGTGCTACCATGTATATGCCGGGCACTAAGGATTTCGCGCAGGCTATTATTGACAAGAAGTATCCTGGGCTGACCTCTATGGTGATGTGCTTCGAGGACGCTTGTAAGGAAGAGGATGTGCCTGCTGCTGAGCAGAACTGTATGCGTGTATTGGATACACTGCGCCAGAAAGTTGAAAGTGGCGAGTTGGCTTATGAAGACATTCCGCTTATCTTTTTCCGTGTGCGGAATGTGGAGCAGTTCAAGCATTTTGTTAAACTATTGCCAATTGAGTCTGTACCTTACATCACAGGGTTCAACTTCCCAAAGTTTAATAGCCTCAACGCGGCAGCATATATGGACCATCTTGTTGATATTAACGAACGAGCGGGAGAAGTACTTTACGGGATGCCCATTATTGAAGATGCGCGTGTGGCTTATAAGGAAAGTCGTTTGGATGAGTTGATTGCCGTGAAGCGTGTACTTGATCAAAACAAGGATTTGGTATTAAATGTGCGCGTGGGCGGCACCGATTTTTCTTCATGTTTTGGTGTACGTCGTGGTATCAATTATACGATTTATGACATCATGACGGTGAGCAACTGCTTGATGGATATTCTCAATGTTTTCACCCGCAATAATGATTACACTGTGAGTGGCCCTGTTTGGGAATACTTCCGCGTAAATAAGCGGATGAAAGGCATGTCAGAATTGCCCAAAATTGATCTTCAACAGACGTTATTGAAGCGAAAGGCTATTGTAAATGATGCCGTTGACGGATTAATGCGTGAATTGGTGCTTGACCAAGCTAATGGTTTTATGGGCAAAACCTGCATACATCCCTCACACTTGAACTATATCAACGGCATGTTGGCTGTGACTAAGGACGAATTTGATGATGCCTATCAGATTCAACATACTTCTGGTGGAGTGATAAAAGGTACTAAGGGCATGAATGAGATAGGACCTCACAAAGCTTGGGCCGAGCGCATCATGATGCGTGCAGAGGCATACGGAGTGATTGAAAATGAAGCGGAATACATCAATTTGTTTGGAGTGCAATGATAGAGTTAAATACACCATTGAGTGAAGAAGTCATCCGTCGACTTAATGTTGGCGATGTGGTGACTATCACAGGCAATATTTACACGGGTCGAGATGCGGTGTTGCCCAAAATTGTGAAAGCCGCAGAAGTTGGGACTTTAAATGATTTGGGCATAGACCTTCAGGGTGCAGTCATCTTTCATACAGCTGTAAGTCCGGCAGGTGTTGGACCAACTTCAAGCAACAAAGTAGAGATAGAATGCACTTTTGAACCATTGTCGAAAGCGGGTGTGAAAATGCATCTCGGCAAGGGAGCCATTTCAAAAGAAACCGTAAAAGCGTTAGCGGAACAAAATGCTGTCTTTGCCATCATTCCGCCAGTTACAGCTCTATTAGGCAGCCAGACGGTGGAACAAGAAGTTGTAGCTTTTCCTGAGTTGGGGATGGAAGCGTTCAATCGTTTGAAAGTGGTCAATTATCAAGCTATCATTGCAGCTGCGAAGGGAGAGTCAATATATGATTAGTATTCAAGAAAAAGTAGCCGATTGCCTCGTTAGGGCCGGCTCCACCTTCCGTGAAGACCAGAAAGAAGCCTATCGCAAGGCAATTGCCGATGAATCTAACAGCCAAAGCTGCTGGGTAATGCGGCAAGTGCTTGACAACGCTTTGGTGGCAGAGGAACGCCGAAGTCCCTTGTGTGACGACACTGGCATCCCCCACTTGTTTTTGGAGGTAGGTGAGAACCGAACCGTGACAGGCGAACTGCTTGAACAAATTAAAGAAGGCGTAGCTCTTGGCTTACGCCAATTGCCTGGCCGCCCCATGGCTATCATGGGCGACGATTATGCCCGCATTGATCAAAGTGGTGGATTGGATGAGGATAGTGGCGCATTAATGCCATCACCAATTTTAATAAAACCCATCAAAGAGGATATGCTGCGCCTCACCGTGCTGATGCTCGGTGGTGGCCCCGCCATTCGTGGAGTTACCCAGCGGGTGTTCCACAAACACAGCGTGGATGTGGTGATTGAAGAAATAGTTAATCGAGCCAAAGAAGGTGTTTTTAAACTGGGTTGCAGCCCTTGTGTGCTGGCTGTGGGCATCGGTCGTTCTCAATTTGAAGCTACAAGTTTGATGATGGAGGCCATGGTTTATGGTGATTTCAGCAAACAGTCTGACTTTGAGAAGCGAATCACTGAAAAAGTAAATGAAGCTGGTATTGGCCCCCTCGGATTGGGAGGAAAACACAGCGTTTTGGCGACATTTGCAAAAGTTGGACCTCAGCGTGCCAGTGGAGTGCGCATTGTGGCTTTGAGGCCTTGTTGTTGCTTTGAACCACGTAGAGCGTCAGTAGAATTATAAACTATGCCTAAAATATTACATACAGCAAGATATACTGGGCTTCCTTTGGAAATTTTAAAACAAGCATGTCCTGAGAGATTCAGTGTAAAGACATTAGACGAGGCGACCGAAGAACAACTTATCAAGGAAGCTGTTGATGCAGACTATTTTCTTGTGAGTGGCCGTTTGCCGATTAATAAAACCGTGCTTGACAATGCGCCTCGCTTGAAAATGATTCAACGAACCGGTGTGGGTACCGAAATGTTGGACTTGGAAGAAATCAAGCAGCGTGGTATTCCTGTATATGTTAATGCAGGTGTGAACGCACAGAGTGTAGCTGAGCATACATTGACGCTGATATTGGCTTCGCTGAAACGACTGCCACAGATTAACCAGCAAACCCATCATGGTGTTTGGAAGAAACAGCAAGTTGGTGTTACTACGCGTGAATTAAAGGGTAAAACAGTGGCATTGGTTGGTATGGGTAATATTGGCCGCTTGGTAGCTCAAATGTTGCAAGCCTTTGGTGCGAAGGTGATTTATACTGATGTGGTACGTCAAACCAACGAGACGGAACAGCGTCTTGGATTAAACTATTATGAAAGTTTTGAGTGTATGCTACCTGTGGCGGATATTTTGAGTTTTCATTGTCCGCTAACAACGGAGAACACGGAGATATTGAACGGCAGAACCTTGGCGATGATGAAAGACGGTTCCATTGTGGTGAACACAGCCCGAGGTAAACTTATTAATCCCCAAGATTTGTATGATAGCTTAATATCCGGACATCTTTCAGCTGTCGCATTGGACACCCATTTTGAAGAACCTATCAAAGAAGGGTACCTATTGTGTGAGTTGGAAAATGTGATTTTAACACCTCATATCGGAGGACTCAGCTATGAAGCGTTTCAATCGATGATGGTTGGGGCTATGAAAAACATTGAGACTTTTGATAAAGGGCAGTATGAGAGTATTTCTAATGTAAAATATATATAAAACAATGAATAATAATTTAAAAGAGGAACTAAACGGGAAGCGTTTGCTTATTATTGGCTGCGCTAATTATGCAAAAGACATTGCTGAGTTTGCAAAACAATGGAATGTCAAAATTATCGTTGCTGGTTTGAGAAACAGTAAAGTAATAGAAGCAATTGCAGATGAGGTATATCATATTGAGATTTTGGACAGAAAAGCTTTAGCCGCACTTGTTGTGGAGAAGAATATTGATGGTATCTTTGGTGGTGGCACAGAGGATGCAATCTCATGTTTGATAGATGTTGCCGAGGCAACTGGTCGTCATTTTTATGCAACAAGAGCTCTTTGGGATGGCTTGATGAACAAGCAACGTTTCAAAGATGTATGTCGTAAGCATGGTGTGTTGACTCCTATAGACTATGTTGTTAGAGAAGACCATCTCGAAGAAGATAGTAAGAAATTGCCATATCCTGTGGTGATTAAACCTGTTGATAGTTGTGGTGCCAATGGCGTGGTAAAATGTGACCGGCAGGAAGATTTTGTAGAAATGTACAACTTTTCAAAGAGCAGGTCTGAGAGTGGAACTGTCACTGTTGAAAGTTTCATTGATGGAGAACAGGTAGGTGTGTACTATACATTTGTCGATGGAAAGGCATCGTTCAGTTCCATGCATGATAAGTATCTCCGCAAGGTTCCAGGAACTTTTATTCCTCTCGCTGAAATATACGCATATCCTTCGAGACATCTTCAACTATACAAGGATACCACAGATGCTAATGTTAGAAAGATGTTACTTGATATTGGCATAAAGAATGGTATAACAAGTGTCCAAGGTTTTTATGATCATGGTGTGTTCCGCTTTATTGAGATTGGCTACCGTTTGGGGGGTACTTCTCAGTTCCGTTACACTCGCGAACTAAATAATTTCAGTAGTTTCCACATGATGATGATTCATTCATTGACTGGAAGAATGGATGGGTATGATCAAAATAATGACACTCCTGATTTTAGTAAACCTTGCTGCACTTTGTCCTTGTTGTCAAAAGGAGGAAAAATCGCTCGCATAGAAGGAGTGGATGAAATGCGTAAGATAAAAGAAATTATTTATTTTGAGGAGAGATATAAGGTTGGTGATACCATTCGAGTGACCCGTACTGTTGCACAGTTCCATTATCGTTTCTACATCATTGCTGATAATGTCGAGCGTATGAAAGAAGTAATCAATCAGATTCAAGATACCGTAAAGGCATTTGATGAGAATGGTGAGAGTATGCTTATTACACATTTTGATACCAATAAATTAAACTTTGGTGATAATAAGTTTGAAAACTAAGAAACTCTGATTTAGGATGTGTGTAAGTGATAGCTTTGTTGCGGGTATATTGCGCTTTTATTCTCGTCAATTAGAAAATTACGTGATAGAGAAGGCGCGATTGAGTTTCTTAGATTATTTAGCATGTGCGATAGGAGGCTCTAAGGGGCTACAACATTCTGCAGTGCAACAATTGCTATCCGACGAAGTCGGGGAGGGCAAATGTCATGTCTTTGGAAGAAATGGTTTATATCCTTTGGCAACAGCAGCCCTGATTAATGGTTTTTGTGCCCATTATTTAGAATTGGATGACGGACATAGAATGGGGGCTGTACATATTGGTGCTCCAGTAATTTCTGCTTTGTTGGCTGTTGCTGAAGTAGAAGCAATTAGTGGAGAAGATTTTTTGAGAGGAATCATTACTGGATATGAGGCAACGGCAAGACTTGCCTGTGCTGTGCAGCCTGGTTGTCGGCAACGAGGATATCATGCCACTGGTGTGTGTGGTACGATAGGAGCAGCGGTTGGAATAGCAGTCGCATTGCGTTTCACGGAAAAACAATTGAAAACAGCAATAGCAGCTGCTGTTGCGGGTGCGGCTGGAGTCCTTGAAATGCAAGAGGACGCATCAGAATTAAAACCTTATAATGCAGGACGGGCGGCTATGGATGCAGTCATTGCCGCTTATGTAGGTAAAGCTGGTTTTAAAGGCCCAGATGATCCAATAGGAGGAAAACGTGGATTTCTAAAAGTAATGACAGATAATCCAAATCTGGAATACCTCGTAAATTTTGAAAATAGTGGTTATGAGATAGAGTGCACCTATATGAAACTATATGCGGCCTGTCGTCATGCCCATCCAGCCATTGAAGCAGCTTTAATTCTTCGAGATAAAGTAAAAATAGAAAAAATAACCAGCATAAATGTACACACTTACAAACAAGCGACGGAAGGACATAGTCATAAAACTATTCCTTCTGTCAGTTCTGCCAAGATGAGTATTCCTTTTGGTGTTGCGACTGCTTTTGTTTTAGGAGATGCTGGCATTAATGCTTTTACTGAAAGCTCAATTAATGATGAGATTATTCTGAATCTCATGCACAAAATATCAGTGGAGGCTGATGAAGAATTAACTTTGCTGAATCCGCAAAAGCGAGTTGCTATTGTTGAAGTAGTCTCGGATGAAGATAGAATTACTTGGAGGATAGATTATCCCAAAGGAGAGCCTGAAAATCCTTTGGATAGGACGAATGTGGAGGACAAGTTTAGGTCGTTAACTTCTTATGCTGGAATTAAAAAAAGCAACTGTGATTTGATAATCAATGAGATGTATAATGATAATTTCTCTTTGGAGAGAATATTCTTTTTGTTATCCTAAATACAAATTGTTATGTCAAAAGAAAGGTTACTTGGATTTGATTTAGCACGTGTAGTGGCCATTTTTGTGGTAATTGGAATTTATCATAATTTTGGATATGCAGGTCCGTATCATTCAGAACCCGCTGTTCGTGTGTTGGTGTATTCTTCCTTAGGATTATTTACATTTTTGTCTGCATTCTTGCTTGCTTCCAGATACTCATTTGCAGAAAAGATAGAGATACAATCATTTTATAAAAAACGTGTACTAAGGGTATGGCCTTTATTTGTTATATCATCTCTTATGTTGGCAGTTCTTGGTTTTAATGCCTGGATGCCTACAATTAAGGGCATTGTTGGCATATCGCCTTTTTGGGCGCCACACCCTACTACAATGTGGTACGTGGCAATGCTTATCTCTCTCTACATCATTACTCCTGTTGTCGTAAAGGGGGAGGTAAGACTTCAATGCATTAAGGCAGTTGCTGTGATGACAGTTGTCGGTTTAATTCAAATTATTTTTGGAACTGTTGTCCCTCGTACTTTCAATTATTTCACTGTCTATTTAATAGGATTGCTTTTAGGGAGAAACTATTACGAATCAACTATGAGGTTCTTGCGTTCCAAGAAAACGTTAATCATTTCTTTAATTTGGATAGTGCTTGTTGTAGTGGTGTTCTTTACGAAAAACGATTATTTGAAATCTTTTTCATCTGTTGTTGGAATCATCGCTTTACTAAATCTTTCTTTGATTGCGACTGAAAAGTTAAGTGCAAATTCGTTCCTTGCAAAAGCAATTACTACTTTGTCGTATGCCAGTTTTTGTGCATATTTATTCCATCGCGAGATTATTTGGGTAATGTTTCACTTATACAAACCAAAAGGTGCTTTGCCCATTTTTCTTGAAGTGTTGATTGTGGCCGTGCCTTTGTCTTTTTTATGTGCTTATTACATTCAGAAAGTATATGACTGGATTATTGGTAAAATAACAAAAGAGTATGTTGCCAAAAAATAAAAAAATTGAGAATCGTAGCATCAGCAATTTGAAGAGCCTGCTGTCAGCATTAAAGCAAATGGATGCGCAGAAGGTGAAGATGCTCTTCGTGTTCGATAAGCAGTGTTACGAAGTGATGTTGGCTGGTAGAAACCATTCATTAATGTACTGAAGCAATAGAAATAAAATCTCAATGTTATGATAATCAAAAGTATAAATTATGTAAACTATAGGGGACTTCGGAATGGAAGTATCCAGTTCGACCCAAGGTTGACTGTTTTGGTGGGGAAGAACGGTAGTGGTAAATCGTCGGTGTTGCAAGCAGTATCAACGGTCATAAGTTGGATTATAGCTCGTATCAAATCGGAAAAGGGAATAGGATCATATATTGAGGATCTGTCCATTACAAATGGTACGATGCATTCCCAAATAGTGGCTGATTTTGATGCATTCGATAAACTGAGTATTCCAAACAAGACTAAAAGTGGCACCAACAAGCGGTACACAATTGAACTTAACGGTCTGCGCAACTACTCTGCCATGCTTCGAGCCGATTTGGAGGGTACCGTATTTCGTTGCTCCGTTCCTGTATTTGCGTATTACGGTGTGAAACGGGCGGTGATAGACATACCGCTACGTATCCGCGAAAAGGAAGAACACGTACTGGATGCTTATAACGACTGCTTAAAAGGAGCCGCCAAATTCAGGGATTTTTTCATGTGGTTCAGAAGTCAGGAGGATTTGGAAAACGAATTGCGTTTGGACAACGGCGGTCGTGAAGGCACTTACTCCCGGGAATTGGACACCTTCCGCAGAGCAATGCGGGTGTTCATGCCTGAATATACCCGTGTGCGGGTGCGCCGCAAACCATTGCGCATGGTGCTGGAAAAAGATGGTGAGGAACTGAATGTGGCACAGCTATCAGATGGTGAGAAGATTTATCTGGCTTTAATTGGCGACCTTTGCCGCAAACTAGTGCTAGCTAACCCGTCTTTGGAAGATCCTTTGCAAGGTGGCGGTATTGTGTTGATAGACGAGGTGGACCTGCACTTGCATCCTAAGTGGCAGGGTGAGGTGGCACACAACCTAATGGACGTATTTCCTAATGTTCAATTTATCATCACGACACACTCGCCGCAAGTGGTGAATCGTGTGCCAACGGAGTGTTTGCGTGTGCTGAACAACGGCGAAGTTGCCAATGCTGATTATGGCTATGGTCTTCCCACGGAAGTGGTGCTGAAAGACATCATGGGTGTGGAGAACGAACAACCGAAAGAGGTAGAAGAAACAATTAGCGGTTTTTATGTCGCCATAGCCGAAGGTGACATGGTCAGGGCACACCACCTTCTTGAAGACCTGGTGGCAATGGTTCCCGAGCATCCAGAGATACCACGTTTGCGTAAGATTGTTGAACGAGGTGAAAGGAGACAGTGAGATGAAGCGGATAATCAAAAACACAGAACCTGCCACATTTACCAGTTGGAAAGCCAGCCATCCCGGGGCCACCTATAAAAACGATTTGTGTAATATAAATGATGCATCAGCCCTTGTTGTCAAGGCCTCGCTGAAACAGTCGCTGCTGGCAGAGCAGAAATTCCTATGTTGTTACTGTGAGTGTAGGATAACGGACGCAAACAGTCATATAGAGCATTTTCGTCCTAAAGACCCTACGATGTTTCCGAATCTACAATTGGAATATAGCAACCTGTTCGCTTCTTGCACCAAGGAACCGACTGGTACGATTGATGAACATTGCGGACACAAGAAAGGAAACTTTTTTTCGTCAGATTTGGTGTCGCCATTGGAACCCGATTGCAGCAATCACTTCTCTTACATGATGGATGGCACAATTAGCGGTACAGACCAGCGTGGACAAGTGACAGTTCAGAAACTACACTTAGACTCAGCCCTGTTAAATGGCCAGCGGAAGAGTGTGATAGACGACTTTCTAGATGTTGATGACGAGTTGTTGGATGAGGAAATAGCAACACATCTCGATGAGAAAGGGGCGACATTGGGCGAGTTCTTTACGATGGTGGAGTATTTGAGAAGAAGTGGACAATTGTGATTTAGTATGGTTGTCGTGAAAAGAAAAAGATACATATACAATGGATATAATTAAAATCAAAAACCGCAGTATCATAAAGGGAGATTCGCTTCTCGCAGCATTAAAGCAAATGGATGCGCAGAAGGTGAAGATGCTCTTCGTGTTCGAAGATGAACATTTTGTGAGCATCCTGACCATTGGTGATATCCAACGGGCTATTGTGAACAATGTCTCTTTGGAAACGTCTGTTTCTCAGGTGGTAGGACGCAATAAAAAATTTGCCCGCGTGGGTGAATCTTTGGATGATATCCGTGAAAAAATGCTACGCCTCCGTGCTGAGTGTATGCCCGTTTTGGACGAAAACGGGGAACTGGCAGATGTCATCTTTTGGCGCGATCTCTTTGAGAAAGAAGAAACGGACCTACGCCCAAAGATTGACCTCCCCGTGGTCATCATGGCAGGCGGCAAAGGCACGCGCCTGAAACCCATCACCAATGTCATCCCAAAACCCTTGGTGCCTATCGGCGACAAGACCATCCTTGAGGAAATCATGGACAAGTTTGAGGCCATTGGTTGCCAGAAATTCTATATGTCGGTCAATTACAAGAGCAATATGATGCGCTACTACCTTGACCAACTGCCCCATCATTATGATGTCAGCTTTTTTGAAGAAGACAAACCGCTTGGCACCATCGGTAGTGTGTCGTTGCTGAAAGGAAAGATAGAAACCCCCTTCTTCGTTAGCAATTGCGACATTGTCATCGATCAGGATATGCGTGATGTGTATGACTATCATTGTGAGAACCACAACGACCTAACTATTGTAACGGCAGTGAAGAGTTTCCGTATCCCATACGGTGTGATTGAGACGGGCGAAGACGGGCTGATGACCGCCTTAAAGGAAAAACCGGAATTGACCTATATGATTAACACAGGCGTTTATATCCTCAATCCAGGATGTATCGATGAAATCCCGCAAGGTGAATTCTTCCATATCACCCAACTGATGGAAAAAATCAAAGCCCGTGGTGGCCGCGTGGGTTGCTTCCCCGTGAGCGAACATGCTTGGAAAGACATGGGCGAGTGGCCTGAATATTTGAAGATGATAGATGTATTGTAAAACTTGCTAGTTATGACCAACAGAGAAAAATACCATTTTGACGATTTTACATTGGAGAATTATCGTCGTTTGATAAAATTGGCCTTGTCAAAAGGTTTCCAGTTTATCTCATACACAGGAGACTTTGTTGAGGAAAGAAAAGACATTCTTTGGCGCCACGATGTGGAGTTTGAACCTGACATTGCTTTAAAAATGGCTGAGATTGAGAAAGAATGTGGCGTTAAAGCGACTTACTTTTTCCAACTCCATAGCGGATTCTATAATTTGTTTGACAGGCATTACTCAGAGGTCTTTCATAAAATAAAAGATTTGGGGCATTATGTGGGCTTGCATTTCGATTGCCGCTATTGGGGTATAGCTGACGAGAAGCAATTGGATGAATATATTACTCTTGACAGACAGTATTTGGAGAAGAACCTGGGGACTGAAATAGGTGTTTTTTCTTTCCATAACACAACGCCATTTACCCAGAGTTGCCTTGAATACCGCTATGGAGGATTAGTCAATGTATATAGCAGTTATTTCAAGCAGAATTACAACTACTGTGGCGATAGTTTAGGCTATTGGCGTTTTGATAGGTTGGAGGACGTTTTGATGGATGATAATGTAACCCATCTTCAAGTTCTGACACACGATGCAAATTGGAGTGAAGAAGTACTGTCTCCACGCAAGAGGTTCATTAAAGCCATGCGCGACAATGCTGAGCGCAAAATTAAGAGCCAAATTGATGGAATGCACCGCAGAGGAAATTTGGTGCCTGATGACGAAGAGGATTAATAAAAATACGATATTGCTATGAAAGGTATAGTTTTAGCTGGCGGTAGCGGCACCCGCCTTTACCCGATTACCAAGGGTGTTAGTAAACAATTGCTCCCTATTTACGACAAGCCGATGGTGTATTATCCCCTCAGTGCTTTGATGCTGGCTGGCATCAGGGATATTTTGATTATTTCCACACCTTATGACCTACCTGGATTCAAGCGTTTGCTTGGTGATGGCAGTGATTATGGTGTAAACTTTGAGTATGCCGAGCAACCTTCACCGGATGGTCTGGCACAGGCATTCATCATTGGGGAGAAGTTCATTGGTGATGACTCTGCTTGTTTAGTACTTGGTGACAATATCTTCTATGGCAGTGGTTTTACAACATTACTCCGCAATGCTGTAAAGGATGCTGAAGAGAATAAAAAAGCTACGGTTTTTGGCTATTGGGTGAGCGATCCCGAGCGCTATGGTGTGGCCGAGTTCGACAAGCAAGGCAACTGCCTCAGCATAGAGGAGAAACCCAAGCAGCCCAAGAGCAATTATGCCGTTGTGGGTCTCTATTTCTATCCCAACAAGGTTGTTGACGTGGCCAAGCATATTAAGCCTTCTGCACGCGGTGAGTTGGAAATTACCACCGTAAACCAAGAGTTTCTGAAAGACGGTGAACTGAAGGTTCAAGTCTTTGGCCGTGGCTTTGCTTGGTTGGACACGGGAACGCATGACAGTCTCTCCGAGGCTTCCACCTTCGTAGAAGTTATCGAGAAACGTCAAGGTTTGAAAGTGGCCTGCTTGGAAGGTATTGCTTACCGTAATGGCTGGATATCTGAGGATAAAATGCGTGAGCTCGCTAAGCCGATGCTCAAAAATCAATATGGCCAGTATCTACTTAAGGTCATTGATGAGATGAAGGAAGATACTAATTCAAATTTCTTTCGTGAACAGTTTCTCTCACAAAATGATTAGATAATTAAGAATCAGTAAAGATATGAATTTTATTAAGACAGATATTGAAGGGGTTGTTATCGTAGAACCCAAAGTGTTCTATGACGCTCGTGGATATTTTTGTGAAACGTATAAGGCGGATGAATTCCAAGAGAAGGTTTGCAAGTTCGATTTTGTTCAAGAAAATGAAAACAAATCATCATACGGTGTGCTCCGAGGTATTCATTTTCAGAAACCACCATATACGCAGGCCAAATTGGCAAGGGTATCAGACGGGGCCGTCCTTGATGTGGCGGTAGATTGTCGAAAAGGGTCACCATCGTTTGGAAAGTGGTGTGCGGTGGAACTCTCTTCCGAAAACCATCGCCAGCTTTTCCTGCCTCGTGGCGTTGCTCATGCCATGCTTTGCTTGTCTGAAACCTGTGTGTTCCACTATAAGGTGGATAATTACTATGCACCTCAGTCCGAAGGCTATATAGCTTGGGATGATCCTTTCTTAAATATTGATTGGAGGATTCCAGTTGACGATATTATTCTATCAGAAAAAGATCGTTCACACAAAGGTTTTAAAGAACAAGAGTTTCCCTTTACTTTTGATGTTAAATATAAATAATAATCAAATAAATAATTAAAAATTATGGATAAGCTTATTACAGTTACCAGGTCTTCTATGCCGACATTCGGTGAGTACATTGACGAGATTAAAGTATTGTGGGACAACCGCTGGCTCTCAAACCGAGGCGAGTTGCATCACAAGTTTGAGAAAATGCTCCAAGAGCGAATGGATGTGCCTCATGTTTATTTGTTTGCCAATGGTCATGTCGCATTGGAGGTCGGAATTGACTCTTTTAACTTCCCAAAGGGAGGTGAAGTTATCACAACGCCCTATACACATTGTTCTACAACACATTCAATTGTCCGTAATGGTTTAGTTCCTGTGTTTTGTGATGTGAACGAGAAAGATTTAACCATCGATGTCAATCAGATTGAGAAGTATATTACCTCCAAAACAGTCGCCATTATGGCCACTCATGTCTATGGCGTTCTCTGTGATGTGGATGCTATTGATGCTATTGCAAAGAAGCACAATTTGAAGGTTATTTACGATGCTGCACATGCCTTTGGCGTGAAGCGCAATGGTGTTGATTGTGCAAACTTTGGTGACATGGCCATGTTCAGCACTCATGCTACAAAAGTTTTCCATACAATTGAAGGTGGTATAGTAGTGTTTAAGGATACCAAAGACAATGTGGATGAATTGACGAATTTCGGTTTTATTAGCCATGAAGATGTCGGGTATATTAGCACAAATGCTCGTATGAATGAGTATGAAGCGGCTATGGGTATTTGCAACCTTCGCCATTTTGACGAGGAAGTGGCTAAACGTAAAGCAGCTAGTGATAAGTATGATGAACTTTTGCTTGGCGAGAAGGGTATTCGCAAGATTGCACCGCAGTCTGGTGTGACACAAAACTATGCTTATTATCCTGTTTTCTTTGATGGATATAAGTATGACCGCAATGAGATTCAACGTAAGCTGAAGGATGAGATGATACTTGCACGTAAATATTTCTATCCGATCATACCAGATTTGAGTTGCTATAAGAAGCAATACGGCTCATTAGACCTCCCAGTGTCACGCCATGCGGCTGATACTGTTTTGGCACTTCCGATGTATGCAGATTTGACAGAAGAGGATGTGACTCGTATCTGTAATATAATATTGAAGTAAATTGTAAGATTTATAGATTTTAATGTATTTTATTCCTTTGAAATGAGAAAAAATATTTTGGTCCTTCCTGGAACAAAGTGGCAGGTTCCATTGATTGAAAAAATCCAAGAGATGGGACATCTTGCACTTGTCGTAAATCCAGACGAAGACACTCCAGGAATGAAATTGGCGGACACTACTCTTACAAGTGATATTTTTGATCGTGATAAAGTATTAAAGTTTAGTCACGAACAAGGTGTCCAAGCCATTTTATCTGATGAATGTGATATTGCAATGAACCTTGTTGCAGAATATGGCAAAAAACTGAATCTGACAGCTCTTGACGAGGCTACCGCATCCCTTTATACTGATAAGTATTTAATGAGAGAGTTCTGTAAGAAATACAATCTTCCAAGTCCAGAGTATAAATTGTGTGAGACCGAAGAAGATGCCATCGCATTTCTGCATGAAATCAATCATGCAATTATACTTAAACCCCTTGATAGCAATTCAAGCCGAGGTGTATTCAGATGCGATAATGAAGAAGACATACGGAGGCACTTTTCTGAATCTTTACATTTTTCAAGAGTAGAAAAGAAAGTTCTAGCTGAGCGCTTCATCACTGGTACTGAGTTTACCGTTGATGGTGTGAAAACACCTTCTGCACACTATTCCTTGGCAATTAGTGAAAAGAAACACTTTAAGCACAATCCCAGCGTAGCAAATGAATTATTATTCTCACATCAAAACGAAAGATTCGATTATGATGAATTGAGAAAGTCTAATGACGCATTCGTGATGCACTCTAATTTGCAATTTGGTTTTACTCACGCAGAGTATAAGTATGAGGATGGAAAGTTTTATTTGATTGAAATCGCGGCAAGGGGCGGAGGTAATATGATATCAAGTTGCATTACCCAGTTTATGAGTGGATACGACACTTACAAGTATCTTGTAGATTGCGCCTTAGGTAATGTACATGAGGAAGATTTCTCTATTCGCGATAATTTCAAGAAGCGTGCTTCTGTATTGAAGTTCTTTGAGACACCTAAAGGAGGTGGGGTAGTGCAGGAAATTAGGGGGCTTGACTACTTGGAAAATGAACCTGACATTTTACATTACTGCCTTAACTTTAAGATTGGCGATACTATTGTTGATGCGCCTAATGATTCTTCGCGTATAGGCTTTTATATCGTTTGCTCAGAGAACATGCAAAAGCTCCGCGAAGTAATCAATAACGTCGAGAATCAATTTAAAATTCTTTATTAGTATTATTCCATGCATTCTTTACTAAAAACCCGATTGACTGCCGAAGAAGTTGAAAGCCTATTGACGGACTTCGATAAAATGTTTTCACCGGCTTTATCAAGCAATGTTGATATTGTAAGTTTTTCACAAAAACTAGCGAAGTATGCATTCTTTATACTATGTAAAGAAAAAGACGAAATAGCAGGGTATATTGCATATTATGAAAACGAGGATACAGGAGTTGATTATATAACTTCAATATGCGTAAGAGACAAGTATCGATCAAATGGCATAGCTACCAAGATGATTGATTTTCTAATTTCTAACACGCTTGAGAATATTGATTCAATTTCTTTAGTGGTGCGAAGAAATAACGCTACTGCTCTTCGGTTTTATACGAAAACAGGTTTTGTAGTGAAAGAAGAAAAGGAATACACTTTATTAATGGAAAAACAAATTAAAAATATGACAGAACAGGAAATAAAATACAACGCTTTCGTTGTATCAGATGAAGAGAATAATCAAGGCCGTCTCGTCAACGGATGTGATGAATTGCGCTTTTTATTAAAAAACCCAGAAGCAAATACAATATTTGCGAAGCATTATAGAAACGAGATTCTGACATATGCTACTCGTTTCTCGCCTTTTTACAGGCAGTATGAAAACTTTAAGACTATTCAAGACTTCCCGATAGTTACTAAGCAATTTTTAAAAGACCATTGGGATGAGATGGTAATACCTGAGTATGGTAGTGTAGAGAATATTAAGACTAAGTTCACGAGCGGTTCAACTGGTACTCCATTTAAAATGATACTTGATAAATATAAGTATGCAAGATGGGTTGCTGCAAATAAGATATTCCGTGAAATGGTTGGCGTTAAATCGCATGAGAAAACGCTCTTTGTCTCTGACAATATTTTAAATAAGAATACGCCTAGAGAAAGAATGGAACGGGACAATGTGTACTATGTCCGTGTTCCACATGTTGATAATACTGTATTGAAGGAGTTTGTGGAGAATCTCATGAATGAGCATTTCAAAACAATGACGGCCTTGGCTTCATTTTACGATATGCTGGCAAAATGGATTCAAGAAGGGAATGCTCCTGCTTTTTCCGGTGAATTAATTGCCGTTTTCTCGGTATCTGAAACGTTAAAAGAAACAACAAGAAAAATAATCAGTGATTATTTCCATTGTCCGATGTATGTTTATTATGCCAATGAAGAGAATGGCGTTCTTGGCGTAGAGGACGGAACCGGAAAGGGTTGCAGGGCTAATAATGTGGATTTTTATATAGAAGTATTAAAAATGGATAGTGATGAACCCGCAGTGGATGGAGAAGTGGGTCGTTTGGTTATAACTGATTATTTCAATAAAGCATTTCCGATTATTCGGTATGAGAATGGTGATTTAATCTCCGTAAAACACTTGCCGGATGGTAGTATGTATATAATGGAAATACTTGGCAGAATGGCTGACACTCTATACACTACCGACGGTAAGATGGTTCATTATTTTGAGGGGATATCTTTCATGGAGCAGTATATGGATATTAAACAATTCCAATTAATACAGGAGGATTATCATCACTTTAAATGGATACTCAATACTGAGAATCATAGTTATGAAGAAAGTATCATAGATTTCAGTAAGAATCTATTTGGCCAAGATAGTGAATGGGTTATTGAATATGTCACTGAGATACCAAAGCTTAGAAGCGGAAAGCATAGGATGACAGTGTGTAATATAAAAAGATAAAATAACATGAACGACTGGAAAGAGCGTATCATTGATTTCATACGTAGAAATCGTGTATGCACAACAGAGGTAGCAGACTGCCTAGGAAAGTCTGGTGTGATTGAAAACGTAATGCCTATCAATAGAGGTCATTTTAAGGTAGGTAACGTTAAGTGGGTCGTGGCAGACCATGAGTCAAACTGGCATGTTCACAAAATGATTATTGACACCCAGGAACATGATGTGGTTTTTATCGATGCCATTGACTGCAAGCATAGAGCAATAATTGGGGAATTGGTTTCCAAATATATTCTTCTATATCGCCAGGCAGAAGCTATCATCTGTAATGCTAAGTTTAGAGATGCGGCGGCATTGATGCGAGAAAACTATCCTATATGGTGCACGGGTCTGACGCCGGTTGGTTGTTTTAACAAAGAACCTCAAGAGGATATAGTTGGGACAGAATGGTATAATGAGCATCAGACCAAGTATGATGGCACTGTAGCTGTATGCGATGACTGTGGTGTTGTCATTATTCCTAAAGAACATCTTACGGAAGAGTTTTATAACAAGCTTATTCATATTGAGGAACAGGAGGATATTTGGTTTGACCGTCTCGATCATTTCAAGGAGAACACATTTGAGATAGTGTGCCAAAAGTCCTATTTGAAGGATGAGGCATACATGAATAGAATGACAGTACAAAACAAATAAAAAAACAATGAATTTTGCACCCATTCTTATACCTACATTAAATAGGTATGAACACTTAAAGCGTTGTGTAGAGTCATTGGCGGCTAACACCTTTGCCGACAAGACGGAACTTGTGATAGGTTTAGACTATCCGCCTGCGGAAAAATACTACGAGGGTTATAAAAAAATCAAGGAATATCTGCCTACAATAAAAGGTTTTCAATCCGTGACAATACTGACTACGGAAGTGAATTTAAACCCTGTGAGGAATTTTAGCAGATTGGTGGATTATGTGAAAGAGCATGGATATGATTCATATATTTCAACAGAAGATGATAATGAGTTTTCTCCTAACTTCTTGTCATATTGCAACTGGGCTCTCGATTATTTCAGGGATGATAAAAGTATATTCTATATATGTGGGTTTAGTCTCATAGAAACGCCATTTTTAACCAGTAATATTTACAAGTATAATCATGGTTTCTGTGCATGGGGTTGTGCTACTTGGTTAGATAGGAGGGAGAGAGAATTAGAGTCTTATGATTTAGATAGAATGAAAAAGATTGTAGATGCCTTATCAATCCGAGACTTTTTTAGCAAAAAGAAAATGTCTATGGCAGGGTCACTATTGTATATGATAAAACGCCAATATGTTTTGGGAGATACAGCTTTTCAAACTATCCCAGATGAAAAAAGATGGTGCGTTTTCCCGAAACTGTCAATGGTGAGGAATTGGGGGCATGATGGTAGTGGTTTGCATGGTGGGACAAAAGAATCGTATGAAAAGCTAATTAAGTTGCCCATTGATGAAGCAAAAATATTTGAGCCTCACATGGATGGCGATTTATATACGCCGGAGATTAAGCAAGCCTTCAATGAAAGATTTGGGAAAAAATCAGTTGTATTAAGAATAAGATCAGCAATTCGCTTTTTAGTCTATAAAATAACAGGACTAATCATAATAGCGGAACGCCCTTCATGGTTAAAGTAGTATAAAATGGCATCAAAGAGTCCTATCGCTAAAGGAGCGATAATATCATATATATCGATATTTCTCAATATCGTTATCTCTTTGGTTTACACACCATGGATGATCAACAAAGTTGGGGTGTCAGACTACGGCTTGTATAGTCTTGTAGTGGCTTTCTTGTCATACTTTATGTTGGATTTTGGACTTTCTGGAACAATAACAAGGTTTATTTCCAAATATAGGGCAGAGGGTAATGAGAAGAAAGTATCCAATATGCTTGGGATAACGGCGAAAGTATACTTATTTTTCGATACCATAATATTCCTTATTCTTTTTGTATTATACTTTTTCCTTTCGGATATTTTTGGTGGTCTTACATCAGTAGAGTTAGAGAGGTTAAAGGTTATGTACTGCATTGCTGGAATTTTTAGCCTGCTATCATTCTTGTTCAAGCCTGTTAGCGGTGCCATGATGGCATACGAGTTTTTTGTAGAAAACAAACTACTTGATTTGGTTGTTAGGGTTGGGACTGTCGTTTTAATAGTAATAGCACTTTTATTAGACGGTAATGTTTACCACATAGTTTTTATCACAGGTGCTGTTGGTTTTGGGACAGCTGTTGTTAGATACTTGTTCTTTTCAAAAAAATCAAGAATAAAAATCAATTGGAGGTATTTCGAGAAAGGTGAGTTGATTGCTCTTTTCTCATATTCTGCATGGATTCTAGTCATACAATTGGCACAGATGTTTAGGTTAAGTTTGGTCCCAACCATACTAGGTATCTTGTCAGATACAACCGAGATATCTGTTTTCTCGGTGGGAAAGAATCTTGAAGGAATGGTATATACGATAGCGGCAGCACTTAACGGGCTTTTCTTGCCGGTAGTGTCGCGAATGGTGCACTCTGGCGACCGAAAAGGTATTATGGAATTAATGATAAGGGTGGGCAGAATACAGCTTTATATAATTTTTTTAATATTTGCTGGCTTCTTTGTTTTTGGAGAACTTTTCATGAATCTTTGGGTCGGTGAGACTTTCCAAGCCTCCTATTATGTGTTTTTGTTCTTGGTGTTTGTTAATGTCATTTCTCTGACTTTACAGATTGCAATGGATGTGGTATATGCTGAAAATATGGTTAAACCTGCTGCCCTTCGTGTATTAGTCAGTTCTTTGATTGGTCTTGTTTTGTCAATCATTGCAGCCCCCAGGTTTGGTGCTTTGGGTTGCGCTGCTGCAACTGGAATAGCTTTAGTATTAACACAGATTCTGTACATCCAATTCTATCAGAAGAAGATGGGGCTCGATATGAAGCAGTTTTTTAATCGGTGCCATTTTAAGATTCTACCATTATTAACGATATATTCGATAGTGGTCTTTATTATACAGCGTTATTTGCCTATTAATGGCTGGATTGGTCTGTTAGTTGCAATGGGAATATACACCTTGGGGTATTTCTTAATAGCTTGGTTTTTTCTTGCAAACAAGTATGAGAAAGATTTGGTCCTTAGTTTTATAAAACGAGGGAAGAAATAATTAATTTTATAATATAAGGCTATGAAACTTAATGAATTGTATGTCGGGCAGTCTGCTTCTTTAAGCAGGAGGTTTACTTCAGAAGATGTGATTGCCTTTTCTGATATGTGCTTGGATAAAAACCCGGTACATCTTAATGATGAATATGCCAAAAACTCGGCATTCGGGAGAAGAATAGTGTATGGCTACTTGGTGGCTTCGCTGTTTTCAGGAGTCATCGGCTCAGTGCTCCCAGGGCATGGATCAATCTACCTGAACCAAAATATGAATTTCCGAAAGCCCGTCTATCTTGATGAACTTATAACCGCAACATGCACAATAACGAATATGCGTCAGGATAAACCTATCATTACAATGGAAACTGTGTGCAAGAACGAAAAAGGTGAAGTTGTAATAGACGGAACAGCAGTTATTAAATTTTACGAAGAGAAACTATGATTACAAAAAAAGTACTTGTAAGTGACATTATCAAAACTTTGGGTAATCTGCTAGTTAACACATTTGGTCCGATTGATAATGTGTATATTGATAATTTGGCAGATGTCAAGCATGTTACGTCTACTACATTGGATTGGGTGGGGCGTAAGAAAAAGGAACAACAAATCATAGCTGAGCAATCACAGGCAAACGTAATACTTGTTGGACCGGAGGTTGTATATTCTGACATCCTTCGAAAGCAAGGAAAGACTTTGCTGGTTGTTAAGAATCCCAAGATGGCTCTGGCAACGGTTGGCAACGCCTTCTTCGTGCAAGTGGAGCAACCTGGCATTCATCCCACTGCCATTATTGACCCAGAAGCAGTGATTGGCAAAGGCGTTTACATTGGCCCATACGTTGTTATCGGAAAAGCAGAGATTGGTGACTATTGCCGGATATGTTCTTTTGTGAAAATATACGACAATGTAAAAATGGGTCACCATTGCTACATCAAAGACGGATCAATTATTGGAGGGCCAGGATTCGGTTTTGAGATTGACGAAGAAGGCAACCGCTTCCGCTTCCCTCAGATTGGTTCTGTAGTCATGGGGAACTATGTGGAGATAGGTGCTAATAACTGTGTAGATAGGGGTGCTTTATCTGACACGATAATTGAAGATTACACCAAATCTGATAATCTGTGCCACATTGCCCATAATGATCATATCGGCAAGAATGTGATGTTGACGGCAGGTGTGGTGTTCTCTGGCTCAGTGACAGTGGGTGACGAGACATGGCTCGCTCCTGGTACCGTTATTCGTGATGGCAAGAGCATCGGTCGTAATTCCATGACAGGTATGGGTACCGTGGTGGTGAAGAATATTCCCGACCATGAACTATGGGCGGGGAATCCTGGTGTAAAGTTTAGAGACATTTGATTTCGTCGTCATTATTATGGAAAATAAGATAAAAGTACTTTGGCTTTGCTCTGTGTCGAATGCAGAGATGCGTGAGCATTATCGGACAAAAGCTGGTCCATTCCTTTCATGGATATACAAAAATTATAAGCACACGACCACAGATGATAAGGATCACGCTATTTGGGATACGAACGCTATTAAAGAAATAGAGAAGTTAGATGGCATAGAACTACATGTTGTTTGCCCCAAAAGATTTCTTACTAAAAAAACGGTCAATTTTGAAATGAATGGTGTGCACTACCATTTGTTTAGAGACCAAAATAGTTCGTTATTGCCTTGGCTCTATTCTCAGAAGATTTCAAAGTTTTCTTCTGAATTTCATTTTAATAGAAAAAGAATAAAACATATTGTCAAAGAAATAAATCCTGATATCGTTCACGTGATAGGTGCTGAAAATCCACAGTATTCATTAGCGGCTCTTGATATTCCTGATACCATCCCTGTAATTGTTCAACTTCAAGCTTTGTTGTGTAGATTGGAAAATGTGACGAGAATACCGTTTGAGCGCAAGGATTACCATTATAAAGGGGAAATAGAAAAAAGAATTTTTAAGAAAGTTCCGTTTATAGGGACCGTTTCAGACATTTTTAAGTCTTATATTAAAGACAATATTGAAACTGATGCAGTCTTTTTGAAACTCGGGTTGGCATTAACAGAACCAGTGTATCGAAAAATAGACAAAAAAGAATACGATTTTGTTTATTTTTCCGGTAATTTGTCGAAAGGAGCAGATTTGGCAATTAAATCGTTTGCCATAGCCCATAAACAATATCCCGATATCACACTTGATGTGATAGGAGGTTATACTAATGAGTTAAAGACGACTCTTGATAGTATTATCAAAGACAATTGTCTCGAAAATAATGTGTTTTTTGAAGGTTTTATGCCAACTCATGATGACGTAATTAAACAAATCAGAAAAGCAAAGTATGCACTTTTGCCAATAACTATGGATTTTATCCCAGGAACAGTCAAAGAAGCAATGGCAAACGGAATTGTTGTTGTGACTTCAATTACCGAAAAAACGCCATCGTTAAACGAAAAGAGAAAATCCGTTTTGTTATCGCCAGTTTGCGATTGTGAGGCAATGGCAAATGATATGATAAAACTTCTGGAAAACCCAGATTTGGCAGAAAAGTTACGTGAAAACGCATGGTTGGTGGCTGAAGAAAGGAATTCAAATCAAAAAGTTGTCCAGAAATGGATTATGGCATATACAGCTTGTGTTGCTAACAGTAGAGATAAAATGCCTATACCACAGGAACTTTTATAATTCTTATAAATGGAAATCAATTATCTAATATACTCGATAATTATAATATCTGTAATATTCTTTGGACAAGCAGGTAATACTGCTTCCAATAGAAAAGCTTTCATTATATTTAATCTTGGTATTCTGATTCTTGAAGTTGTATTAAGGAGTTTATCTGTTGGTTCGGATACTCACGTGTATTATCAATTGTTCTATAACTTTTCCTCAATGTCTTGGGGCGAGATTTGGAAACAATTTGTTATTAGGTATACGGTTGGAGGCACTGAGGATATTGGCTATATTCTATTGGTAAAGTGTATCGGCAGTATTACTCATAGTTGGTTTGTTTATACTTTGCTTACCGACTTGATGTTTTTTATTCCATTTGGCATCTTGTTGTATCGTTATGCTAAGGATTTCTGGCAATTGTCTTTGGGACTGTTAATTTATGTCACATTGTTCCATATCATTGCTTTATGCGGTGGCCGTCAGTTGTTTGCCATGGGCTTCGGCATTATGTCGTTTTTGTATTTGGATCAAAAGAAATACTTTAAATCAGTATTGATGATTATCATTGGCGCCTTGATTCATCAATCCTTACTTTTGTGTTTGCTTCCTATTGCTTTTTCTTTTTTAGGTTCAAAGTCTTTAAAAATAGTACATATCATTGCCTTTTTGCTAATTCCTGTTGTGATTTTGAACGTGAATAGCATATTGGTTTTTATGGGCGAGGTGGCTCAAAATGAAAAATTTATGAAGTATGGTCAGCAGGAAGTCGTTGGAGGTGGTCTTACATTTATTACTTTGTTGGAATCATGCTCATTATTATGCTATTTTACGTTTAATTCTAAAAAAATAGCAGAAAACAATTCATTGAAGAATTTGTACACCATGGTACCATTGTTTACTTTTTTTGGCCCAACCATTTATTCCAACGGCTCTATGATTAGAATCAGCATGTATTTCCATTTGTATTTGGTTCTGTTAATCCCATTTGCTTTGGACTCTATTTTTGCTAAAAACAAACAGATAGTATACATAGTTATTATAGTTGCATTAATGTTTTTGGGGTTAACTTCATCTGGAAGAATAAATTACTATTTCTTCTGGCAACAACCAGAGCTGTTTAATTACTATCGCTAATAGGCATGAAAGTATTAATCGTTTCAAGAAACACGTGGGATGACTCTGCTGGCATATCCAGCACTTTGTCTAATTTGTTCGAAGAGTTCGAACCAAACGATGTTGCCCACCTCTATATTGAGACAAAACAGCCTAATACACGGCATTGTAACCACTTTTATCAAATATCCGAATTTGGACTGATAAAAAGATTGTACAAGTGGAATTATAAAACGGGTCATGCATTTGATGCTGATGGAAAATTATTCGTTGATGAGAGTGCCGCAGCAAAGGAAGAATCCACTTTTAGTTATGTCCGAGGGCATCGATCCTTCTTCCTGTCAATAGCAAGAGAAATATTATGGCTTCTGAACGGTTGGAGGACCAAAGAGCTTCGACGGTTTTTGGTTGATTTCAATCCTGATGTTGTTTGGTTTGATGGCTCGCCGTTGGTGTTAATGAATCGGCTTTATCAGTATGTACTTAAAGTCACAAAGAAACCTGCTGCCATATTTTTGATGGATGATGTTTATACCTATGAAAGCTGTGGCAGTTTCTCACAAAAAGTGTACAAATTTTGGCTTAGGAAACATGTACGACGTGTGGTGAAATCGTGTAAGAAGGTATTTGTGATTAGTCCGAAAATGAAACGGGAGTATGACAAGATATTTGAGATAAATAGTACAATCTTAACTAAAGGAATTACTCCTATTCAAGACTATTCTGTCCCCGAAGTTCATAAACCCATCAGACTTGTTTATCTAGGCCAGATAATGTATGGCAGACTTGATACTATTGTTCAAATTGTAAATGCGTTACAAGGAATTAACAAGGATGGGGTAAAGGTAGAATTCTCTATTTATACCAATAATGAGATTTCCCTTGAAATCCGAGATATTTGGCAATCATTGCCTTATGTCCATGTTGAGAAACCTGTACCTTATAGCGAGGTGCCTAATGTGATTTGTCAGAATGATATTCTTTTGTTTGTAGAGTCTTTCCAGAAAGATCAAAAGAGAGTGGCTCGATTATCTTTCTCTACAAAAATCACAGACTATTTGGCAAGTGGTAAATGTATCATGGGAATCGGCCCTGCAGATATTGCCCCTATAGAGTATTTGAGAGAGGAAGATGCGGCTATTATAGTTAGTGATTTGAGTGAAGTCGAAAATGTTCTTAGCGGATTGTCTGAGGAAACTGTGCGGGCATATGCTCAGAAGGCCTATGAACTTGGTGTTAAAAACCATAGTAAAGAACTTGTTCACAAAACCATCACAGAGGGATTGCAATCAATAGCTTTTGTTTGAATAGAAAACAGATTTTTATATGATGAGCATAAAAGAGATACTTAATATCTTCATGTATGGCGACATCCCTACTAGTTATTTTATAAAACGAGGAATGAAGGTGGGTAAAAACTTCAATAGGCAGTCAGGAACGCGTATGGATCCTTCGCATTGCTGGCTTATCACCATTGGCGACGATGTAACACTCTCAAACAAAGTTCAAGTTTTAGCTCACGACGATACAACTAGGTTTTATACCGGTTATGGGAGAATCGGCCGTGTAGAGATTGGTAACAGAGTTTTTGTTGGGGCCAATGCCACAATATTGATGAATACAAAGATAGGTGATGATGTTATTATTGGCGCGGGGAGTGTGGTTACGAAAAATATTCCAGATAATAGTGTTGTTGCAGGCAATCCTGCAAGGGTAATAGGAAAAACTTCTGATTTCATTGCAAGAGAGAAGATGAAAATTGGAATAAACCCGACTTTTGACAAAACTTATTCATATTATAATTCTGTGACAAAAGAGAAGAAGCAAAAGATGCAAAAAATCTTTTCTGATAACCCTACCGTAGGTTATTTGGAATTAGGAAAATTTGAAGACTAAATGAAAAAAATATTATTTGTAATAACACTTAAAACATCTGCTGAAAGCTTCATCGGAGACCAAATGACATATCTTCAGAACAACGGAGATTTTGAGTGTCATTTGATATGCTCTCCTCATCCTGAACTGAAAGATTATGCTCATTCTCAGGATGTTCATTTGAAGGAAGTTTATATAAAGAGAACACTCTCTCCTATTAAAGACATAAAAGCATTTTTCAGTATCTATAAGTATATTAGGAAAAATAAATTTGATGTTCTAATTGCACACAGCTTTCCCAAAGCTTGCTTGTTGTCTATGACAGCAGCCAAGCTTGCCAAGGTTCCACACCGTGTTGAACTTGCACATGGTGCTCTTCAGGAAGGGCTGAAAGGTTTTATGAGGAAGTTTGTGATTTTTAGCGAACACTTCAATTCAAGGAATGCAGAAAAAGTGATCGTTGTCAGTGAATCGACTGCGATAGTTCGACAAAAAGACGGTATAGACAAACCATCCAAACAAATGTTGCTCTCCAAAGGAACCTGTAATGGCGTGGATACAATAAAGCAGTTCAATCCAGAGTCTGTAACTGAGGAGCAAATCGAAAAGCTCCGTGATAAGTTCTATCTTCAAAATGACGACTTTGTAATAGGCTATTGCGGTCGCTTGGTGCGAGACAAAGGAATTGTTGAACTAGTGGAAGGGTTCAAACTGTTACGTGAAAAGAATCCGGGTAAGAGCATCAAACTTTTGATAGTTGGAATGCCAGAGAAAAGAGATGCTTTGCCTCAAGAAACATTAGATTTTCTGTCTTCTGACAAAAATATTGTTTATACGGGATTTGTGCCTTACATGGAGATAGCGCAGTATTATGCCTTGATGAACACTTTCATCCTACCTTCGTACAGAGAGGGCTTCCCAACTGTGGTATTGGAGGCATCTTCCATGGGATTGCCGGTAATCACAACTCGTAAGACAGGTTGTATAGATTCAATTATTGATGGGAAAACAGGATTATTCATAGACCTAAATGCTCAATCTATTGCAGAAGTATTAGAGAGGATGATGGATAAAGATTTTGCCCACAAGTTAGGACAGAATGGGCGCAAGTGGGTTGCAGAGAATTTTGAGCATACAATAGTAAGAGAGGCGATGTTGAATTTGATTAATAGCTTAGTGCATGTATAGGAGTTTTTTCAAAATAGTAATAGACGTATTCCTCTCTGTTTGTGGAATCATTGTGTTGGCCATACCAATGGTCATCATAGCCATTGCCATCAAAGCAGAGAGTAAGGGACCGGCTCTGTTTAAGCAAAGACGTTTGGGCAAAGGCCAGAAAGAGTTCACGGTGTATAAATTCCGCACCATGTGCGACCATGCCTTTGAGAAAGGTGGGGTGGCATCTTCAGAAAGCGACAACCGCATTACTAAGGTGGGTAAGTTCCTGCGGAAGACAAGTCTGGATGAATTTCCCCAGATGTTCAACATTCTGAAAGGGGAGATGGCCATCATCGGGCCTCGTCCTATCTTGCCGTTTGAGTTTGAGCCGTATAAGGACAATGAGCGGTATGCCCGTCGCTATGATGCCAAACCCGGAATGTTCTGCACTGTGGATTTGGATTTGCGGGCTACGGCAACCCGCGAACAGCAGTTTGAGATGGATGCGGAATATGTTGAGAAAATGAGTTTGGGTCTTGACTGCAAGGTGTTCTTCGGAATCATCAAGACCGTCATCACTGGAAAGAACGTATATAAAGAACAATAATATATGAACAATAGTTTTAACGGGCATCTCTGTATAGTCTTTGCCCTGGAGCATTACAATCCATTGAATATGATACGGGCATTTGGTGAGAATTGTATTAACCCCGTGTATATATCCGTGAAGCGCCGTTATGAGGTGGCTACTCGCAGTAAGTATATCTCAAAGCTCCACCGTGTGGACTCCGTGGAAGATGGCTACCAGCTGCTAATGAACGAGTATGGCAACATTGCAGCTGAAACAGGCAAGAAGCCATACATTGTGTTCTCGGATGACAAGTCAGTAGGCTTCTTTGACCTGCATTATGAGGAGTGGAAGGACAAGTTCATCACCTACAATGCCGGTCGTAACGGTCGCATTAATGAGTTCATGGACAAGTACCAGATACAGCAGCTGGCCAAGAAGCACGGCTTCAACGTGCTGGATAGCTATGTAATTGGTAAGAATGATCCGCTGCCTGAAAACTTATGGTATCCTATCATCACCAAGGACATTTCGCCTAATTCTGGCAGCTGGAAGTTTGACGTGTATATCTGCCAGAACGAGAAGGAACTGAAAGAGGCCATTCAGAAGATAGAGAGTCCGCTGATTATGATTCAGCACTTTGTGGATAAGCAGAACGAGATGGCTCTGGAGGGTTACACTATCAATCATGGCAAGGAGATGCAGATTATCACCCAGATGAAGTGGAAGTACCTCATTCAGGGATACTACAGCCCATACCACGATGTCTGCATGTTCACCGACAAGGACATGGAGGCGAAACTTCAGGCTATGTTTGAGGAGATTGGTTTTGAAGGCATATTTGAGGTAGAGTTCCTGATTGATAAGGACGGCACTTACTACTTCATGGAGACCAACTTTAGGGCCTCTGCCTGGAACCCCACCTGTAAGTTTGCCGGTATGCCGCTCGATTACCTTTGGGTAAAGGGTATGGAGAACGGCTATATTGACCCTGCTGACCGCAAGGAGTTTGAACCGTTTACTTCTATGAGTGAGGTGATAGACTACGGCAAACGTGTTGAGGGTGGTATGGTATCCATTGCAGAATGGCTCCGTGATTTCAAGGATGCCAAGTGCGTTTATATCTATGACAAAGAAGACCGTGGCCCTTGGGATGCGGTGATAGAGAATTGGGAAAATTTCAAATAACATAAAGATGAAAAAGGTACTTATTACTGGAGCAAATAGTTATGTAGGAACCAACATCGAACATTGGCTAAAACAAAGCCCAGCGGAATTTACCGTTGATACAGTAGATACCTTTGGGGATAATTGGAAGAAGGCTGATTTTACGCAGTATGATACTGTGTTTCATGTTGCTGGTATAGCCCATGTGAATGCTAAGAAGTCGATGGAACCACTTTACTATAAAGTGAATACAGATTTGACTATTGAAATTGGTAAATGGGCTAAGGAGCATGGTGTTCATCAGTTCATTTTTATGAGCAGTATGATTGTGTATCATGAGAGTCGCTCACTTAAAGGTGAAATGTTGACAAAGGATACAGAGCCGAATCCTAATGGCTTTTATGGAAATAGTAAACTTTTAGCAGAGAAAGGGCTTCATGAGTTGGAATGTGAAACATTCAGGGTGTGTATTCTTCGGCCCCCTATGATTTATGGTCCAGGCTGTAAGGGTAATTTCCTGCGATTGGGATGGCTAGCAACCAAAACCCCATTCTTCCCCAAATGGCATAACCAGAGGAGTATGCTTTATATCGATAATCTGGCAGAGTTTGTCAAGCAGACCATTCAAAAAGACTTGGCTGGAACCTATTTTCCACAGAATGCAGAGTTGGCAGACACTGTTGAGATAGCAAGATTCTTTGCCAAGAAATATAATCACAAGCTTATCATATCAAGATTGTTCAATCCTTTCGTAGCTGTAGGTTCACTTTTTTTAGTCCAATTTAGCAAGATGTTTGCATCGTATTACTATGATCCAGAGATGAGTAAATACGATTTTGAATATCAAATAGTAAAAGAGGCGGATTCTTTTGATACATTGGAGATAACGGAAGCGAATAGACACATGAAGTAGGCTGCTATATAAAGCAATAAATTTAAGAAAATGAAGTATTTGATTGTAGTAGCTCACCCTGACGACGAGGTTCTGGGTTGTGGTGCTTCCATTTATAAGTGGACCAAGAAAGGTGACCTTGTGGATGTGTGTATTATGTGTACAGAAGCTAAAGCTCGCGCATTCCGTCCAGATGACAAAGAACTGGATGATGATACACATGCTGCATTGGCATACATTGGTGTAAATAAAGAGTATGAAGGAACTTTTCCGAATATCGAGATGAATACCGTGCCGCACCTTCATTTGGTACAGCACATAGAGAAGGCCATTTTGGATTCACAACCGGATATTGTTATTACGCATCACCCGGCTGATACAAACAATGACCACCTACAGACGTCAATGGCTTGCCAGGAGGCAATCCGTCTAGGGCAACGTAGACCAGAGGTTAAACCACTTAAGGAGTTTTGGTATATGGAGGTGCCTTCTTGCACAGAGTGGGCTATTAACAGTGCGATGAAACTATTCACCCCTAACTGCTATGTGGAAGTGGGACTGGACGGTGTGCAGGCGAAGATAAAAGCATTGGGTATGTATCGTGGTGTTATGCGGCCCTATCCGCACCCGCGCTCAGACGCATATATAACAGGGCTTGCTGCCTATCGTGGAGGTCAGTTTCAATTGGATTACGCAGAGGCGTTTGAGGTGGTTCTGAGAAAGTATTAATCATGAAGATAACACAAGCGTTATTTGATGATTTGACTGCTAAAGCCAAGGCAAGTCCTCGTTTGAGGATGAACCTTGACCTGCGGAACTCAGATACAGACCAGAGCCAACGTATGCTCAATGCCATTGAGCCTGGTAGTCCATTGCCGATACACCGTCATCAGTCAACTTCAGAAACCGTGGTTTGTCTTCGTGGTAGACTTGTATGGGAGTTTTACGATGAACTCGGAAATTGTACAGAGACGATAGAACTGTCACCCAATAGCCCTGTGGTGGCATTGAACGTTCCCAAAGGCCAATGGCACACGGTGAAATCCTTGGAGTCGGGTTCGGTGATAATGGAGGTGAAGGATGGACCTTATGAGCCGATGCGGCCAGAAGATGTGATGAATTGAGGAGCGATACAATAAATCGTCTTTATAAAGCCTTGCCTGATTGTTTTGGGCGGGGCTTTTATTGGATTTTTAGGAGTGATACCGCTTCAGCCAGGTCCGTTTTCCCTATTTTTGCGCTGTAAAGTAGCATACATGTTCCATAAATATCTCTTCGATAGAATTATTTCCTTCATAGGCTTGCTGCTTATTTGGCCTTTACTGCTCATTATCGCATTGCTGGTGAGGGTCAAAATTGGCAGGCCAGTCTTCTTTGTGCAGGAACGCATCGGCAAAGGGGGTAAACCTTTCAAGATACACAAGTTCCGCACCATGCAGGAGGGCTTTGACGAGTCGCCTGTGAGCATTGCGGGTGAGGAACGCATCACGCCTTTTGGGGCTAAGCTGCGCCACTACAAATTGGATGAGTTGCCCGAGCTGTGGGATGTCTTCATTGGCAACATGAGCTTCGTCGGTCCGCGCCCCGATGTGTCTGGCTATGCCGACAAGCTGGAAGGGGATGACCGTGATGTGCTGAAGTTGAGGCCAGGCATCACAGGCCCAGCCACTTTGAAATACAGGCTTGAAGATGAGATGCTTGCCGAGTATGTCGCCCAAAAGCAGAAGGAAGGTGACCCGCGCGATGCGCAAGTCATAGCAGTGGAGTATAATGACACGGTGATATATCCGGATAAGGTTCGGTTGAATTGTTATTATTATCGGAATTATTCGTTTGCTAAGGATGTTCAGATGATTTTTTGTACGGTGCTGGGGAGGAGGATGGAGTATGCGGGGGAAGTTATTTAGTTGAGAGTTGAGAGTGTGTATCGTTGCATCCGAAGCCACTAACTCATAATGCGGATTCGACTTGGGTCGGGACCGCTTTTTTTGTATTTTTGCCCCGTAAATATAAACATCATGCCAAAAAACCGTATTTACCTCTGTCTGGCCCACATGAGTGAGGCTGGCCTCGAACAAAAATACATCCAGGAGGCTTTCGACACCAACTGGGTGGTGCCGTTGGGACCGAATGTAAATGGTTTTGAGAAGGATTTGGAGGTTTTTTTGAATGATGTTAAGGTCCCTGAGCTTGTCGAAGGGCCGACTGATAAAACAGGCGTTTCGATACTTCGACAAGTTCAGTATCCAACGACCTACAAGGTTGCCGCGTTGTCGTCCTGTACCGCTGCCCTACATTTGGCCTTGCTGTTGTTGGGTGTGGGCAAAGACGACGAAGTGTTGAGCCAGTCGCTCTCATTTTGTGCTTCGTCTAATCCTATTACCTATTGCGGTGCTAAGCCCGTTTTCATCGACAGCGAACCCGATACATGGAACATGGATCCTGTTTTGTTGGAACAAGCCATACAAGACCGCATTGCCAAAACAGGTCGCAAGCCCAAAGCCATCATTGTTGTTGACTTATACGGGATGCCTGCAAATTGGGAGGCGTTGGAACAAGTCAGCCAAAAATACGATATCCCCATTATAGAAGATGCTGCTAACGCTTTGGGTTCATATTATTTGGAAACGCCTTGTGGTACTTTCGGTACTATCAGGACTTTCTCTTTCAACGGTAACAAAATCATCACTACAAGTGGTGGCGGTGCAATAGTGTGCGACGACGAAGTGACCAAGCAGCACGCCATCTTCATGGCTACACAAGCGCGAGAGAACGCACCTTATTACCAACACGAAATGATAGGCTTCAACTACCGTTTGAGCAATATTTGTGCGGGCATTGGCAGGGGACAAATGACGGTGTTGGGTGAGCATGTTCAACACCATAAGCATGTTCAGGCCATGTATAAGGAGTTGTTGGGGCCGGTGGAAGGCATCAAGGTGCACGAGAATCCTACCGATAAATTCGACAGCAATTTTTGGTTGACCACCATTACCATAGACCCTTCTATCAAGGTAAAAGGACAAAAGAAGCCTAGTCCTCTTTATTCCGACTGCGAGCCCAATGACAATGTGGAGGCACTTCGTGTCATTCTTGATCAAGCTGGAGTTGAAGCAAGACCTTTGTGGAAGCCGATGCATAAGCAACCCGTTTACAAGGATGCCCCCGCATACGTCAATGGTGTGTCGGAAGGCTTGTTCAAGGTGGGTATGTGTCTGCCCAGCGGGCCGTATGTTAGCGACGAAGACGTGAAGTATATTGTTGAAACGATTAAGGCAGCTATTCTTTAGTTGCTTACCCCTTATCGCTTATTTGGATTGCTGCTTACAGCATACCGTTTACAGTTTAAGGTCAGATTCCCAGATGGGGGTCTGGCCTTTTTTTGCATTAATCACTATTTTTAAAGAACAGCAATAAGATTGAGAAAAATTTGTTATTTTTGCAAAGACAAAAATGAAGCCATCGAACATCGTCGAAACCCTAGATAAAGCAAGGGTTTTCGACGAGTAACCCCAATCCGACGATGTGACTGAGGGTGCTGTTGCATTAGGGTAAGTGTAGAGTCGGTTGGTAAGTTTAGAGTGTAGAGTTTAGAGTCAGTTGGATAGTTTAGAGTGGGAAGTATGAAGTGTTTGAAGGCGGTGTGGGAGGTTTGTGGGTGTTTGTTTTGGTTGAGGTGGAAGTGGGGAATTTATGAGGTGTGGGATGAAAAAAACGAGCGCTTTAATTAGTTGTATTGTTTATGTGAAATGAAAGCGATATATTATCAATTTAATTAACTTATGGCAGAAAATACTATTATAGATTCAATACAAAATCAAATAAACGCAACTTCTACCATTTTTGAGAAACTTGAAGTTTTACGGCAAGTATCTTCACGTCAATATGAAAGTACTAATTATACAAGTGGAAAGTTTCGATATGATAAGGCTACAATAAGTTCAATTGAAGAAGAGATCAATAAATGGCAGTATAAAACTAAAGCAGTGCTTGCTGCTTGTTTTGGTGATGAAAACGAACATAAAAAAGCTTTTGAGCGGACAATAGTTGATCATTTTGCTTACTATGACGCGAAGGAAGAGTTAATAAAGGAATTGAGAGAAGGATGCAATGTCCTTAGATCAATTATTGATAAAGAGAACTTAAAAGCCGAACTACGTTTGGCATCAAGTCACAAGGATAATTCACCTAAAAAACCTCTGGTTTTCATTAGTCATAGAGGAACACAAGAGGCTTTTGTGACCGAGTTGGTAGAACTCTTTGAAAAGTGTGGTTTCACTGGTGAAAATTTGTTTTGTAGTTCGGTACCGGGTTTTAACATTGGTTTGGATAAGGATATTGTTGAGACGTTGAGAAAGAAATTCGTTGAATATGACCTTTATGTTGTGTACGTTTTCTCCAACGATTTCTTTGAGAGCGCATACTGTTTGAATGAGATGGGAGCGGCTTGGGTTCTGCAAGTGGATAACTCAATTATTGTTACCCGTGATATGGATGAATCGAAGATAGATGGAGTTGTAAACAAGACAAAAATTCGGATCTCATTCAAAGATACAGATCTTCAGTTAAAAACTCGGATGATTGAATTGCGAGATAAACTTCTTGATTTTGCAGGCTTAAAAAGAGTTACGGATATAAATTGGACTCGCTATTACGAGAAATTTATTGGAGAGGTGAGAAAAATTGATGTTAAAAAAGCATCAAATAAAACCACAGCGAATAATACTCTTTTTAGCATTGAAAACCCGGATGATGTTATTATGAAAGCTATCTATCGATTAGGAGAGTTTACAATTAAGCAACTACAGGATGAAACAAAAATAGAGAATTATCACTATATTGCAAAAAAAATAAATGCACTTGTACTTAATGGTACATTGGTGACTGAAGGATCACAAACACATAGAAAATACAGGTTAAAAATATAAACAATGCCATATAGAACAAGAACATACATAGCAGGAGAATGGGACGGTGACTCCGATGCTATTGAACAATTATACCGATGGAATGAAGGGGATAAATGGAATCTTCATTTTGTAGATTCACATGGGTATAGGCAATGTTATGATTCTTCAATGCCATGTACAATCAAAAACAGCTTGTCTGAAAGGATGAGTCGTTCAAAAACTTATGTATTGGTTGTAGGCAATAACACTAAAACCACACGCAAAGGTTCGTGTTTTTATCATAACTGTGGTAACAAATGGTATAATTATTTTCTTGGGCAATATACTTGTCAAGTGGTAGGAAAAACATATAGTACCGAGAGTTTTATTGATTATGAATGTCGCCTTGCTTATAACGCATGGCGCAATGGATTGATGAAAATAGTTGTGCTATATAATGCTGCCTCAAAGGATAAAAGTAAGTGTCCTGATATATTGAGAAGCATTGGCACTCATGCTGAA
>Ga0310786_10000642_pt1 | contig 56097 bp, 52 predicted proteins | sample AusTroGonzalo_MG_FD_203881 | JGI IMG/M metagenome (GOLD analysis project Ga0310786, IMG submission 203881) | Bovine rumen microbial communities from tropical cattle in Woodstock, Queensland, Australia - Gonzalo_03 (v2) (version 2) | ecosystem: Host-associated > Mammals > Digestive system >...
GAAATCTACGAAATTTCATGCTTTGTACAATATTCCATTGTCATCTCCAAATCGTTTTTGTACATAATAACTATCTTCTGGTAATTCACTGATGATAAATAATTTTGCATCTTTTCAATCTATTTGTACTGCTCCATAAGACGTTTCTGGAGCTGGTTCTCCAACTTCTTGATATAGTTCATAAGTATATGGCTCGGCTAAAAGTGTTTCATCAGATCACATTCATCCGACACGAAGTGAAATCATTGTATGTCATTGATATGTCTGATCTGTATATTTATCGAATCTGATAAATAGTGGCAACTGAGAATCATAATCTATACTATCTCCACTTCCCATTCATGGTCAAAAACTTCATCATTCAAATGCTCATGGAAATTTCATATCTCATGAAAAATTAAATCAAGACATTCATCATGGGAAATTTCATCTTTCCATATTTCAGTGAAATCATCACATTCTATTATTTCCACTACCAAATCAGTTTTTCTTACCACGATCAATTCAACTAATACTTGGTCATCAATTTCACATTCAACCAAATCATCTCAGAGATGAATTTCATTTTAATCTGACTCAAACATCATATATAGTCACTCAATCTATGATTATGTCAGTCTTGTACCAATCTTTTTCTGAGGTATTAGCATAAGTATCAATCATATCTTTGTACTCTTCGTCTGTCATAAGAATTTTGATCTCATGAACTTGTGTAGTATCAAAAAGATCGATAGTATTTTCAATATCAAAATAATCTGTCGTTATTTCTCATTTATTTCAGATGTTTACAGATATTACTCTCTTTGTACCAAAGTAACAAAGCACAAGTAAAAACAATATTCCAATAACCATCAAGTGCCGATTCCTTTTCATAGTCATAGACATGGTAACAGTATTTAGTAGATAAAGTTTTATTATAGGTCGGTAGTGTTATATCCTGTAATCAAAGTTACATCTAAATTATCATTTAATTTCTTAATTTCTGATAAGAATTCTTGTTTCTTATTTTGATTTTTCATATTTACAGTATAAACTAATTCAGTCAAAGCTCATCCACGAACTGAATCAATACTAATCAATTCTGATACTGTAGTGTATTTTACAAATACATTATCAAATAAATGATCAAAGTCTGCATTGTTGTTTACACGAATCTTCAAGATTTGACTTGTTGCTTGACGTCTGAACCAATCAAAACGATTCATGATGAATATTACCAAAGCCAATGCTACTGTAAATACAATTGCTAATACATAGAATTTTGTTCATACAGCCATTCAAATAGCCATTGCTGCAAACATGAATCAAATATCACGGGTTTCTTTCATAGCATTTCTAAATCTAATGATAGACAACGCTCAAACTAATGAGAATGCACGAGCAATATTTGATCAAACGATTAACATAATTACACAAACTGTCATTCACATCATAACTAGTGTATGTACATAACTTTGTGTATAAGATGTTCATTTGTGAGTTTTTTTGTAAACTCGTCACAAAAATGCTGTAAGCAAGAAACTTAATAACATTCAAATAGTTAAATCCATAACTGAGAATGTTCATGTAAGATCTTGAATAGAACCAAACGATTCTGTTAATTGATTAAAAAACGCTTCCATTATTATTTATATTTAAAGAATAAAAGATCTAAGATAGATAGTATACTGTACGAGGAACAGCAGCTGATGCTTCCAATCACTGACAATACTTACTCACACGAATCAGACGGAAATTGTAGTGAGCTATCATTTCGGTCAACCAATATGGCACACGCTCATTTGCTTTCACTTCCATGATTACCATATCAGGCGAAATCATAAACTCTCCGATTTCCTTGTCTGCTAAATCCAAATTTTTCTTCCTGTAACGGATATTTGTATCAAATGTAATACGTAACCCTGTATCATAATCTGTACCAAAATAAGCATTACGCATATAACTTGTTATACAACTTGGTTTGAGGTTATTTTCCTTGATGAATTGATATAACTCAAATATCGTTGCCTCGTCTCTTTTATCAAATTCTGGGATGATAAGATGATCACAGAAAGCTATTGCATCTTTGTATTTCATTGGAACTCTCCTTTTTTGAGTTACACGGTCAACCCTCTGTTTAATTTCTACATATACTATCGAATCATCTTTTAATCATTCTGCAGTCTCATATTGTCTAATTCTGAGTTTGCGACGATATTTCAATCATTCAATTTTTTCTCGATAAAAACGATAATCGTCTGTGTCATAATAAAGACTTGAAAGAGTGTACAATCCATTTTCATTCTTGCTATAACCGTCTGGTATTACATATTTTTTTAAATCTTGTTGTAATTTCTGAGCTGTATCAAATGATATTAAGTACTTCAATTCAAAACGGTTAAACTTTCTAATTGCTGACAGAGATCCATTTCAAGACATAATTATCAGTTTATCAAAATAAAAACGGCTGTAATATAATTATTCACCTTAAAGCAACCTTAAATGATAAAACTCAGGTTGTAACCTATTATTTTTAAGATAATATCATTAAAAATAAAATTAAGTTTGATGATTAAATGTAATAATTGTGGGATAAAAAATAGTTGTAATTAATTTTTAATACACAAAAGAACTGCCAAAAATGCAGTTCAATAGTGTTGGGGTTACGCTTGCATGTACTCTTGGAGTTCACGTTGAAAATCTAGATCGTTTTCATCCATTTCGTTGCCAATATTATTCAATTGTTGGATAAGTCGATTGTTGGTTTCGATGTAACCGTAACAAAGTTCGCATAATTTTTCACTTATTTCCTCGAAAACTTCTTCTTTTTCCACATTTTCAGTGTCTTCTAGTCTTTTTTCAAGGACCTTCAAGCATTCAATATGAGCTATGAAAGCCGCCAGAATACTTTCCTCTATTAAGAGGTTTGAAGGAAGCCATACATCATCGGAGAAGAAAACTTCTGCATTGTCTCTATTAATTGAAACGATGTCGGAAAGTTTAATTTCTTCATTAAATATTTGGAGTTCGAGATCATCGAAACATGTTTTGTCTTCGCCGACGATGGTAAATTCGTCCTTGGCTTGATGCTTTGCAACAAGCTTGAATAGCTGTTGTAAAAACGTTTCAAGTTCTTTTACTGCTTTGCTTGAGCAGCCATCAATTTCGGCAGTTATTTTACACATTAGTGTGTTTGTCTGCCCCTGATCCGTACCCTGTATTGGGACGGTGAAAGAAAATAACTTATTCATATAACATTTTATTTAAGGGTTGTGTTTTAGAAAACTGTCCCAAAAAGACGGGTGTCATTTTAGTGAATAGTACATATAATTCAAGAGTAACTATTCAACAACAGCAATATCTTTTAAGTCAATAATATTTGCATAGACATCTGCTCTTTCTTTTGTCCTTGAAATAATACCAATACTAATTAAAGAATTTCAACAGCTAAAATCTGCATATTGGACTTCGCCTTCCATATTAAGTACATCACCAAATATAAATTCTTTTACAATTTGATAGTCTTCAGCTTCTTTTGTATATTTTTTTCCATTATATTCTATTGAATCTGGTGCTGGAAAATCGCATGGAAATGGTGTACCGACATAACCAAAGTACATATAGCTATCAAATGGGGCAATTACCAAAACAAAATGGTTTTCTAATTGAACCTTCACATACCGATTTGATGTTTCTGTCTGTGTTACGTATTTTACTTTAGCAAGGACACGGAATTCTTTACCTTTTATTTTTAAGACAGAATTTTCATGTATTTTTTCAATTAGTTCGAACATATTATTCAATGATAATATAAGTAAATACAAATTTCAATTAATTCTTTCTTCTCAAAAATCAAGAGATATTGCTCTGATTTTTGCTTAAGATTAATTTAAGGTCAATGATTATACTGCGCATAGTCAAAATTTTTATATCATAATAAAAATTAAAATGACAAGACAAGAAACTACAAGGTTAAAAGATGCCATGCAAAACCATGATTATGTGGCATGGAAACAATTGACTGAGTGACGAAGTATCAATAGAAAAGTAAATAATCGAGAAGACTTTGAAAAATTTATTCAAATGTATAGTATATATTTAGATACTAGAGAAAAAATGGCTAAATTATGAATCAACAAAAATGAGTTAAATGAATTTCAACAAATGATCTCATAATTTTTATCAGATTATAAACCAAAGAATATGAAAAAAGGTCTTAAAACATCTACAAAAATTAGTCTAAAATTTACATTGTTTACTGTGATTATAGTACTACTTTTTGGGGTGTTGGCAAATGTTATTTTTTTTAGGATGTGGTGGAGATCTATAAATATTGAGGTTCAGTGAGACAAGATGGCAATTAAAGAAAGAATTTTACAATGACCTCCACAAATGTTGAATGGACAAGATTTTAGGGATAGATTTATAAATCGTCTTTCAATTACAACTAATTCTGATGAATATAAAGAGTTACAAAAAAATGAAATTTTCAAATGATATTGAATTAGTAAACTTTGAAGTTCATATTTTTATTACCATGCGATAAATGATGTAGTTATTGTAAGAGATATTACATCAAGTATACAAGCACAGAAAAATTTGCTATTTATATCGATATATTTACTTGTATTTTTTGGAATCTTATCATATTTGTTATCTATTTATTTTGTAAAAACATCATTAAATAAATTGAACGATTTGGTGGAGTATGTGAAGTGATTAAATCTAAATAATTTGGATAAAAAATTTGAAATTGTTGGTCGTGATGATGATGAAATTAATATTTTAGCAAACAAAATAAATGCGGTAACTGATAGAATTAATCAACAGACATTAGCGTTGAAAGACTTTATTTCAAATGCATCTCATGAATTGAAAACACCTCTCATGAGTATAAATTCTGAAATTGATTATTCTCTTAAAGCAAAAAAATACAAAGAATGAATGGAAAATGTTAAATCAGAGATTGTAAATATAAATGATTTATTGGATGAATTGGTTTTGATAAGTAAATTGGATTCTGGTACTGAATTGAATAAAATAAATAAAGATGTAAGCCAAGTAGTGGTTTCAGTGTCAAATATGATAGAGAAAAAGTATAAGGATAAATGATTAAAATTGACTATGAAATTAGATAAAGTAGAGAAAAAAGTTCACAATAGTAGCTTTGAAATTATTGCAAAAAATTTGATAGAAAATGCTTTTAAATATACAGAAAAGTGAACGGTAAAAATTACCTTAAATGAAGATGAATTTAGTGTGAAAGATAGCGGAATTGGAATTGATAAAGATAATTTGGAAAAAATTTGGGATAGATTTTGGCAAGAAGATAGTTCAAAAACAGACACGACAAGTTTTGGTTTGTGATTGTATTTGGTAAAGTTACTTGTTGAAAAGCATTGATGGGAAATTCAGGTTGAAAGTAAAAAATGAAAGTGAAGTGAATTTAAAATATTGTGGTAATTTGTTTGTTGCTTTTGAAAAATTTTTTGGACTATGTATTTTTTAATTATTAATTATTAATATGAAAATTTTGGTAATAGAGGACAATAAAATTATAGCAAATAACATAAAAAAATATCTTGAATTGGATAATAATTCTGTTTTTATCGCAGAAAATGGGCTTTATGGGCTTGAGGTAGCTAGGAAAAATGATTTTGATATAATTGTGTTAGATTTGATGCTGCCTGGTTTAGAATGAGAGAAAGTTTGTGCTGAAATCAAAAAAGAAAAAGATATTCCAGTGATAATGACTACTGCAAAATGACAGTTGGAGGATAAATTGGAGTGATTTAGTGTCGGAGCAGATGATTATCTTGTAAAGCCTTTCGATTTAGAAGAGTTAGAAGCAAGGATTAAAGTATTAACAAAAAGAAAACAAGGAGATACTAAACCAATCAAAAAGTGAGATATTTCTTTTGATTTACAAAATAGGAAAGTTTTGAAGTGAAATAGGGAAGTGAAATTGACAGTAAAAGAGTATAATATTTTGGAATGTTTGGTAAAAAATATATGAATTCCATTATCTAGGACTGATATTATTCAAGAGGTTTGGTGATGAGATTCATTATTTGACGATGATTGAAAATTGGATGTTTATATATCTACGATTAGGAGAAAAATTGGGAAAAATATTATCGAAACTGTGAAAGGTTTTTGATATAGAATTAATAGGTAGTATTTTGATTTTAATCATAAAAAATATTTTTATGAATCCAAAACATGTTAAAGTGGTAATTGATAGACCATTGTGAACTTATCATCCAAAGCACAAGAACATTTTTTATACTTTAAATTATTGATATATTGAAGGTGTAATGTGAGGAGATTGAGAGGAACAAGATGTATATGTGATGTGAGTTGATGAGCCTTTGGAAACATTTGAATGAGATGTGATTGCAATAATTCATCGTAATGATGATGTGGAAGATAAGCGAGTTGTTGCTCCAGAATGAATGAAATTTTCAGTAGAGGAGATTAAAGAGCAGACGGCTTTCCAAGAACAATTTTTTGATCCAGTTATTGAGCTAGTTGATTAATTTAATATATTGTAAAGGTTGTAATATTTAATTATTTCCTTGTTTTTTTTGTTTTAAAATTTATTCTAGCTATAATTTAATATTTTATGTTTAGATGAAAAATACTGCAAATAATTGATGACGATTATGAAAATCACACAGTTCATTAAAACTTATTTTGACTGTAATATTTATTGTAGCATTGTTGGTAAGTAATGTCATTACTGGAAGACAGGTGGAATTTTGATTTTGAATTGTGATGACATGAGCAATAATAATTTTTCCAATTACTTATATTTTGTCTGATGTTTTTAGTGAAGTTTATGGATATAAGTGGAGTAGGATTACTTGTTATCTGTGATTTGCCTGTAATTTATTTATGTCGCTTGTTTTTATGGCTGTGATAAATATGAAAGCTCCAGCTTATTTTGAAAATGCAGGTGCATATTCTGTGGTTTTGTGAAATACTCGAAGAATTCTCATATCAAGTTTGGTAGCTTATGTACTTTGAGATTTTGTTAATGACAAAATTTTTCAGAAAATGAAATCAAAGCATCCAGATGATAATAAATGATTTGGTTTGAGAGCAATACTATCTAGTTTTGTGTGAGAAGCTGTGGATAGTGGAATTTTTATTCCACTAGCATTCATAGGTACTATGCCTACTAAAACTCTTTTGATTATGATAGCATTGCAAGTAATATTTAAGGTTTTGTATGAAATAATTATTTTGCCTTTGACTATTTTAGTCACAAATAAGGTACAAAAATATGAAAATAATTTAAAAAAAAGTGATTAAATTTTATTTTTATAACTATGGAATATGAAAAAATTAAAATCAGTTCTATTTTTATTTTGAGGTTTGTTTATTGCAGTAAGTTTGACTTGATGTGATGGAACAAAAATTGATCAAAATGGTTGATCAAATTTTGAATGAAGTTATGTCATCCAATGAGTTGGTCCAGAAGTTTCTATGGAACCAACAGTAGAGGAGTGAACTTTGGTTTTGAGATGAAACTTTGAATATCATACAGATCATGTATTTTTGCCAGCATGAGTACGAGAAGATAAATTTAGTTCTGAATCTGAATATTTACCTTGAAATACGGTAAAATTCAAGTGATATGCAATAGGATTGGATGCAGCAGCTGGAAATCATTATTATGAGGTAATGAATATTGATGAATTAAAAGTAGTTGCGAATCCAAATGTAGATGAGATAAAGGAAATTTTGGAGAGTTATAATTATTGTGAAGAGGATTCTGATTGTGTTTACACAATGTGAGAATGTCCATTTGGATGTTTTGTAGTATTTAATAAAAAATTTTGAGAAATACCTACAAAAATTATGGATAATTATTTTGAGATAAATGGTAAAAATTGTATTTATGATTGTATGTATATGGATAAAGTTGTATGTGAAGATTATAAATGTGTGATGAAAAATAGTGGTGAAGAGATTATTGATTAAAATATTTTTTTAATTTATTTTTTTAATAAAAAAAGGTGAGCCTTAGTAAAAACTAAGGCTCATGTTTGTTGGTGTCACACCAGCTTACCAATTGCCTCCCCCCTTCCTTCTTTGGGGAGTATAATTGGCTCCTTGCTGTGTGACTGTTGCTTTTTCTGGGGCAGCTCCGTCACCCTGTACATCGCCAGTGGCGACGTCGCCGCAGTCTTTGCAACCTTTTGTACGCGTGGTGCAATTGTCATGCATCACTCCCTCATAATTGGGAGTGTGGTAGAACTTTCCACCGTAAGTGATGCATCTTGTGCAACACTTGCGTTGGTAGTTCAAACCTCCGGGGAGATCATCGATCTCCTCACAGGCGTATTCGCCTTTGAGGAGAATTGTTGCTGCGATCTCATCTGCATCTTCGTTAGGCTGGTACTTGAGCCAGACGATGGTCTGGATTGGTGAAGGTGAATACAAGTCTCTTATAATGAGAGTTGCAACAATTTCTGTGACCTTGCCGTTGATGTAAACGGGAGTACCGTAGCTGCTCTGTCTTGAGAGGTTGTAGACCTCTTCTTTCGACATCGGCATGGCCTTCCAATCTTGTTCAGTGGCAGTCCAGCTGATGGTCTTACAGCCTTCAGGAGCTGGCCTGTTGTTTTCGATGGCCTCAGCAATCCGTTCTTGGTCTTCATGCCTAGATTTTTCGGCCTCTTCACGTGCCTTCTTTTCTTCTTCAGCACGCTTAGCTTCTTCTTCAGCACGCTTAGCTTCTTCTTGGCGAGCGGCTTCATCATTAGCAGTTTGCTGTTCGATGGCCTCGGTATTGGCATTGATGGCCTTGGTACGGTTGCTGTTTTGAATTCCAAAGATGGCAATTGCAGCCACAATCAGAGCCAGCAGAGCGGCGGCTCCGATCACGATTAATTTTTTGTTTGACATAATACCTTTTTTTTAATTTGTTTGACTTATTATTGATTATATGTTTTCTTATTTTCCGATATATATTATAACATTTTTTGATATAAAGTCAAGAGATTTTTATATAATTATTGTTGGTGTCTTTTTTGAGTCTCCATAATGCATGGAGACTCGTGTTTCGTTACTTCCAGCACCCTTTACTTTTCCTTTGTGGGACGTTTTGTGGTGGGATGGTGATCTCTTCCAATTTCTCTGGTGCAGCCCCATCGGCCTGTAAAATTCCAGGGCCGATGTCGTTAATTGTTGTACCAGAATTTGGATTGTCATAAGATATGACATACCCACCACCATTTTTGAGATTGCATAGAAAGAGCGTTTTTTTACCACTTTTTGTGGGAACTCCGCTTACTTCATAAGCAAGACGGACTTCTTGTTTTTGTGCTTCTGCTCTTATTATTCTTTCTTTCGTTTTTTCCTTGAACTCAGCTTTTAGCTGTTGTTCAAGATTCTGCCATGTCCGCTGGTATACAGGGACAATAATGGCGTTTCCCGTGATTGTGGGAGCGGGAGTTGCGGCAAGAGTGTCTGTCACGATTTTTGCTGGTGTTGCGGCAGTGTCTGCGTTGCTGTCGACAACTTCAAACTCAATCTCACCCCATTGGAATGGGGTCTGAGCCTTTGTGGCTGCTGCAAGCATCATGATGCTGAGCAGCAAAAAAACTTTTGTTTTCATCTTTTTATTTTTTATGATTATTCACTTTACTCAACTATAAGTATAATTTTAAAGTGAAAAATGTCAAGTATAAATTTTTATTTAGTTCCGATATTTTGAACATTGAATTTTATATTTTTTTTAGTAGTATTTAAATTATGCTAAACACAGATTTTCATAATAGAATCAAACAATTTCAGGATTTGTATGGAAGTATATTGGTATAATTTGTAAAAGTTTTGTTTAAATTTAAGATTTTAAATATGTAACTTTAGTTGCAAGAAAATAATATTTAATTATGAATACACCTCTTGTTTCAATAATAACTATTTGTAAAAATCAACCATATATTAAGGAGACTTGTGAAAGTGTAGTCAATCAAACTGATGGAAATTTTGAATGGATAGTAATCGATTGATGATCTTGTGATTGAACTCTTGATATATTAAAATTTTATGAATCAAAGATATCAATACTTGTTTCTGAAGCTGATTCATGAGTATATAACGCAATGAATAAGTGAATTAAGCTTGCTAAATGAAAATATTTATTGTTTTTAAATTGATGAGATATGTTTTATGATAATAAAATAATTGAAAACGTAAAATCATATCTTAAAAAATGAGATTCAGATGTATATTATGGTGATTCTTTTAGATTGTTTAATGATCCAAAAGATTGTTTTATAAAGACATATCCAGATAAATTGGAAAAAAATTTCTTTTTAACAAATACATTGGCTCATCAATCTAGTTTTATTAGATGAAACTTATTTAAAAAATACTGATTATATAGGGAAGATTTTACTATTGTAAGTGACAAAGAAAAATGGCTTTGTTTTATGGATCATGATGTAAAATTTACTCATTTAAATATTGTTTGTTCATGTTTTAGGATGGATGGTGTCTCAAGAAAAAAATCTGAAACACTGAGACAAGAAAAAATTAAAATGTTAAAAGAATATTTTCCAAATAATTTATTATGTGGTACAGATATTCCATATTTAAAAGAACTTTTTTGATAGAAATAACTTTTACATAGTATGAAACTATGTCAAATTTAGACTTCCAAGATAGAATCAAACAATTTCAAGATATGATAGATAGATGTAATCATATCGTATTTTTTTGATGAGCTTGAGTTTCTACTGAAAGCTGAGTACCAGATTTTAGAAGCAAAAACTGACTTTACAATCAGCATGATGTACAATTTGAGAAATATCAACCTGAATATCTACTAAGCCACTCTTGCTTGTACAACGAACCAAAAGTATTTTTTGAATACTACAGACAGAAAATGGATTGCAGATGAGTTCAACCAAATATCACTCACAAAAAATTAGCAGAGCTCGAAAAAGCTTGAAAACTTTCAGCCGTAATTACTCAAAACATAGATTGATTACATCAAAAAGCATGAAGCGAAAAAGTATTAGAAGTGCATGGAACGACGCAAAGAGTTTACTGTGATATATGCTGAAAAATGTACGATCCAGATATATTATTTACGTTTAAATGAGACATTCCACTGTGTAATTGCTGATGAATGCTCAGACCAGATGTGACGCTTTATGAAGAGCAGTTGCCAACCAAAGCTTGGCAAAATTCTGTAGAGTGTTTAAGACGTTCAGACCTTTTAATTATTTGATGAACGTCTCTAGCTGTTTATCCTGCTAATACTCTGATAAATTATTATTGATGAGAAAATTTAGTCATCATAAATAGAGACACCACTCTTCAAGATAGATTCGCCGACATCTTATTCCATGAAAATCTGGGAAAAATTTTCAAAGAAATCAAAATTTAATATATGTTAACTTGACTTATTGCATAAATTTTTTATTAGAATACTAATTAACAAAAATGTAAAACCTAAATTTAAAAGCAAAATGGAACAACTACCAACAAAATGTGTAACACGAAAAGGAGATAGTTTACTGGCATTTTTTGAGCAAATGTTTAATTACGGCTCGCACATACTCAGGAAATACACTGAGAAATGCGATAAATTTCTCAAGCTATCCCCCAAAGACATGAAAGAAATGACATTTATGTATTTAGAAGCCACTAAATACATAATAACTCATTGTTTCATTTCAACGATCATTTACGACAAAAACCAATGTGAGTATTTTCCATCAGTAATCATTGATAACGAAAACACAATTGGTAAAGTATTCGATAAAGGATATCTAAACATGCTAAAAGCATTGTTGGATAGCACTTGGAACGAGGGATATGAAAATGCACCCCAAAACACCATATCAATCAATGGTGTTGACATAACAAGCATAAAAACAGCAAAAGACATAAAAAAGGTTCTCGGTAAGGGTGTTTCGAATGCAAAAATCGCCATAAAAAAGGCGTACTTAAACGCATTTATTGCTCATTTCCTCAAAAATTCGCTCGATCCAGTTTGTGGTGGTGGGCATAGAGGCCAATATGAGGAGAAAAACATCTCTATTGAAATAAACAAACACTCTATCAGAATTTCTGATGTCGTGACTGTTGAATTCTATAGTCAAAGTGGTAAAGAAGTTAGAGCCAAAAAGTTTGAAAGTATCAAAAACGACATAGTGAATGGCCGCTTTGATTTTGACCACAAGACAATATTCTCTTTTATGGGGTTAATCAATTTTATGAACTACCATGATGAAGAGAATAACTACAAATTTGAATTCGGTTTTAACGATGAAGGAAACTTCTTTGTGGAACTGAGGTATTAAATTTTGAAATATTACATACTCAAAGATGGTACAGACTTTTCATCTTTGGGTTTTTCTTAAAATGAAAATTTTCCATAGAATTGGGTATTACATATACTTACAACAATTTTAAGAAATAAACTAATTGCAAAACATATAAAATTTTCTATGATAACACTGTTTATCAAATAATTATTTTTCATGAAAAAAAATCTTTCATTTTTAATGATTTCTTGTTTATCTTTATTTCTTCTAACAGCTTGTACTCCAAACAGACCAACTATTGAAAACAATAACTATCCACAAGAGCTCGAAATTTCATGACTTGAATATGATAAACTATCTTATCTTTTGGAATGAATGATTGATATTAAAAATGACAAAGCCGACACTTGGAATAAACCTCTAAGCACTGATGAACAAAAATGAACTTTTATTTTCAATATTTTGAATAACAATTATATGGATAAGTATGAGATTCCAGAAGAAGCATCTGAAAATCCATATTATCCTATTTTGGATGACTCATTTATTCCAAATGATTGAGACGTCCACGATTGAGTTTTTCCAATCGATGAAAATGTAAAAGTTGCATACAAAAAATCTGATATTGATAAAATTTTGAAAGATATAGTTTGAAATACTTTGAAAGATTGAAACAAAATCGTACAAGACTGAATGATTCTAAGTGGAGATAAATATCTACTTTTCACCTATGAATACTATTGATCAGATTTAATAGGAAATAAATGAAGAGCTACTAGATTTGAAATTGATAGTATCAAACAAATATCAGAAAAAAATTTTGAAGTAAAAGCTAGATATCTGGATGATGCTTTGGAAGATTGAGAAAGTTTGGAGGAGACTGAATGTAGTTTGACTTATCATATAACTAGTAATCCATGAAGTTTCTACTGATTTACTATAAATGAATATATGTACACATGATGTGAAATGGACAAAAATTACATTGCTCCAGATTATCCAAGCCAATTAGTTTATGGAATTTCTGATTGACTATATTCAGATTATGTAACTTTAAAAAGAGATTTTGAAACGAGAGAAAGAAAGATAGATTTGGATGGAGATTGAGTTGAAGAATATTTTGCTATATGACCAGATAGTCCAAATTGAACAAAAATTTTGTGAATTGTATGAGATCAATGATACAATTTCATTTATGATTTTAAGCATGAAATTGTAGATGACTACAATGATTTATTGGATTGACTGTACGCTGAAGTGTATTTTGAAGATTTCAATGAATGAGATGGAATGAAAGAAATTTTAGTTGTAGTTTGAGATAAGAAAACTTGGCTAGAAACCAATGTTTACAAATTATGAGGAGAAGAATGATTCACGAAATTATGAACGATTAACTGAAAAAGTTATTTAGAATATTATGAAGAGGACGATACACTTCATGCTCCATATTCAGATAATTGAGTATGCAAAATTTATAATCTTTGAAGTGATAAAATTTTTGAATAATAAAAAAAATGGAGAGAACCATTGGCAAAAATGTCAGTGATTCTCCGTTAATAATTGAACTAGTGCTTCTTAATGAAAAGCCTTGGTTCCAGCATCTCAGAGAGATTGCGTTTTTCCAGCTTTGTGCCGGGAAAACAAGAGATAACACACTGCAAGCCCTAACAGTGGCCAAGCAGCACCTTCAATAGGTGCATCACCGCCACCACTGTTGCCACCCAATCGAATAAGGTCATCATCATCACGCACTGATAGGTGCTTGAAGAAAGTGATTTCTTCGTTGGATGATTGGAAGATTTCGAAATTTTCAGCAGATTCATCATCTGAATTTAAACTGAAAAGTCCGAATCCCTCTGTTTGATCGGAATCGAAAAGATCAAAATCAAACAGTTGAGCATTTGCAGAACTTGCGATCAGCATGATCGTCGTCAGAACAATAATTGCTCTTTTCATTGTGTTTACTTTTATTAGCTAACTTAGATAGTATATACATTTAAATCAAAAAAGCAATATAATATCTGATATTTTTTTATTTTTTTTAAAATTTTATAAAAATCTATAAAAAAGTCTTTAAAAAATATATAAAATATATAAAAGACTAGAATATTTACATATGGAAAAAAATATATATGAAAAATTGAAAAATTATGTTAGGTGGCTTTTTTATCGGTTTATTTCTTGGTTTATCGTGTTTTATAAACTATGCTTCTGCTAGTTGGAATAATCAAAATTTTCTGGATAGTACATTTTGGGATTCCAATCCAGATGATCAAGAAATTATATCAGCATTATATTGAGCTGATTCAATTTATACTTCAAATTGGACTTGATATGATATAAATCCGTGTGAAACTCAAGATATGCATGTGGAATATGCTTCTGCTTTACCAAGTACATTAGATGAAAATACAATATATGTTTTATCATCAGATTTAGAAATAACTAGTCAAATTAATTTTTCTAAATGTTCTGCTATAGTTTGAAATTGAAATATAGAAATAACAACAACTGATAACTGATGACTAATTTTTTATATTAATACTGCTTTTTCAATAATAGATAATCTTTCAATTAGTGATTGAATAAAGCATTGTTGAGTTTATTGAGAAAATACTAATAGTATAACAATAAATAATTTATATATAAATAATTTGTCTGCTTGATTGGCTTTTGTAAGTATAAATTATAGTTATTTAAATAATATAATAATATCTAATAATATTTGAAATAATAATTCTGCTTTAGATTTAGTTTGAGATTGATTAATTATTATTGATTGAGATTATAATATTATAAAAAATATAGATTCATATAATAATTATTATTGAGTTCAATTAAATGGTTGAAGTGATTATAATTATTTAGAAGGTTTGCAATTACACAATAATAATATTTATTGATTAGGTGTGTATGCAAATAATAAATATAACGTAATTAATAATGTTATATCTTATAATAACAAACAAAATGGTATATGAATTTATAATGGTAGTAATTATAATTCATTTAATAATTTACAATTATTTCATAATTGAGAAAATGATACGTATGCTTGAATATTAATAGATAAAAGTGATTATAATATATTTAATAATTGACTTGTTTATAACAATACAAAATGAGTATGAAATAACTCTGGTACTCCATGAAACAATAATATTTTCATCGATTTATCGGTTTATAATAATGGGGTATTTTGAACATCTATATCATCACATGGAAACAAATATTATTGAATATTAAAATCTTTTGCAAATTGATGAGATAATGAATTTACTGTATTAGAAAAGTGAGATGAGACATGAGTTCTCCCAGAATGACAGCTGGTTTCATGAGATTTATCTCGGGATATAGTTACAAATCCTACAGATGGGATAAATTATTTATTTGATTGGTCTAATGATTTATGATGAAAATGGTGAGTTGATGAAAGCTTCAAAAATAAAATCGTTGCTTATTCATACTGAAGTTTAATTCCTACTAATTCAGAATTGTATGTATGGAGCGATGATGAAATAATAATAACATGAGCATCAAATGATAATTTTGTCGGTTCTAATACAGAAAAAGTATGATGAAAATTTTTAACAAACTGAATAAATATAGTTTGAATTACTGATAGTGATAGTATAAGTAAACGAATATATTTAAATGAACCATGAATTTCTGGAGATATAAATGTATATCAATGATTAGAGTCTAGTCAGCCTGAAAATATGCTATGACAATTTGTTTTAAAATGATGAAATTACATACATGCTACAGTAGAAGAAGATAAAATAGCTCCAGAATGTGAGGTACAATACGATATTACATGAGCTACAACTTCAAGTGTAACTGCAAGTTTGATCAATTGTAGCGAAGATATTTTTTGAACAGAATTGAGTTATCCATTTACTACAAATTGAACGCATAACTTTGTATTTTATGATATAGTCTGAAATGAAAAGACTGTATCAGCTGAAGTAAGTTGGATATCTAATAAAACAACAAGTAGTTGAGGGCACTCACGTAAATCAAAAGTTGTAAAAACTGGAGACGATATTAAAGATGAAAAGAATGAAATTTCATTTAATGAAGAAACCTTCAATAAAAAATACTCAGATGAATTTAATATGTGATATCAACGATCATATGAAAACTGAATAATATCAGGACAATCAATTGAAGATTGTGAAATGGATAAACCTATGACTAGAATTGCTATGGCAGAGATGCTTAGTAAATATGCTATAAATGTCTTATGAAAAACTCCAGATACCAAAAGAATTATAAAATTTGATGATGTATCATCTGAATTAGATAGTGAATATGGTGATTGAGTAACTCTTGCTTATCAATTATGAATAATGTGAATCAATATATTGGATGGTAAATTTAGGCCATTTGATTATGTTACTAGAGCAGAATTTGGTGCTACATTATCTAGATTATTGTTTAGATTAGATGATTGAAAATATTTTTACTATTCTCCACATTTACGTAAACTTTTAAAAGAATGAATAATTCCAAGTAGAGATCCTGATTTAAAAGAACTGAGATGAAACATAATGTTTATGCTAATGAAAACTCATTTATTAGTGAGTAAAGTTGAAAACATTAATGGCTTGAAATAGAGCAAAAAACTAAATTGATTAAGTAATAATAGAAATTTCACAGAATGAAAATTAATTTATGAAATACGAAAGGCTAGTAATGAATGGTCTGATGGTATTTCATAAGATTTAAAAAAAATATGAATGAAGTTTTTGTGTAGATTACAATAATTTATTCATATTTTTAATTAATATAAATAAAGATTGTTTTTTGAATTAATAATTTTTTTATAACAAAAACGCACTTGCAAAAAATTGCAAGTGCTTGAGGGTAATCAACCTAAACGCGGACTGTTAACGCGGGTTAGGTTGTAAGAATGACGGGCAATTCGTTTTTAGCCTGACAACCTGTAAAATCCAAATCGTCAGGCATGCCTGTCGCCTGGACCCATAGACTTTTCGAGTTGGGTCGTGATGAAACACGTCTCTTCATGATTTTGTCCGGAGAGACATCCGGACACTAACCTGTCACCTGGTCCCAGGAAATAATCCTTCTGTGTGGCTTCCGCAACGTACATGGTGAAGGTGACTGTATCGTTATTGCTCAGCAACTGTTGTTGTCCGGCGAGCATCCCGGACATTAACCTGTCGCCTGGTCCCAGGAAATAATCCTTCTGTGTGGCTTCCGCAACGTACATGGTGAAGGTGATGGTATCGTTATTGCTCTGCAACTGCTGTCCGGCGAGCATCCCGGACGCCAGACTGTCGCCTGGTCCCAGAAAAGCCTTCACTTCTTTCAATCCGGCGCGCACGTTGCAATTGTATTGCTCAAACGAGGCGAGTACAGGAGTGGTGGTGTAGACGTTGGACGTCTCTGCTGGCATAGGCATAGTGGCTTCGAACTCAGGGGTGGTGGTTTGAGTGGTCACTGTTGGGGGCGAGGCCTTATTGTCCACCAATTTAGTGGGCGTGGCCGTGGTCGTTGTTGCGAATGCTGACATTGATATCAGCAACATGATCAGAATGAAAGGCATCTTTCTCATGTAATTCTTTTTGTTTAAGATCCGTAATACTAATCAACATCCCACTCGGATTATAATGGGCTGTCTTAGACTCCATATGTTTAAGGAGCTGGAGTCGTTACTACTTTTTTGGCAGAAAGCTACCATTCTTTTAAATCTTGATGAAGATGCTCTCCTCCTTTCTTTTTGTTTGTGTTTTTTAATTTAATTAAATTAATGTAAAAGTCAATGCTAAATTTAAAAAATGTTTTGATAAGTGAAATATTGGGATTTAGCGAAAAAGGAGTGTAAAAACCACTCCTTTTTGTTTGTGATTCTCAAGAAATGAGATCTTTCCAGCTTTCATAAGTTTATGTTTGTTAATTGATTAACTCTTACTTCTGGAAAGTTGTCATCTATTTAACTCCACTGGTCGCTCCAAGCCTGCTGGTCCTTGCGCCATTCCTTCAAGGATTCCACATCCTCTTCGGTGATGTAAGCTTCTTCCACGGCCTTGTAAATCAGCGTCTCATAGTTTGACAAGGTGACCAATTCGCAGTTCTTCTCCTTGAAATTCTTCTTGGCAAGTTCCATTTGATAGGTGAAGATAGCCACCATGCCCTTCACCTCGGCACCAGCCTCGCGCAAGGCATCGACAGCCAAAAGGCTCGACTTGCCCGTAGAGACAAGGTCCTCAATAACCACTACTGACTGTCCCGGGTTGATAACACCTTCAATCTGGTTCTGCATTCCGTGCGACTTCTTCTCGCTGCGGACATACACAAAAGGCAGACCTAACTCTTGAGCTACCAATGCACCTTGTGCGATACCGCCAGTGGCCACACCTGCAATCACATCGGGTACACCGAAGTTTTCTTTGATTTTCTCCACAAACTGCTGGCAGATATACGTCCTTACAGCAGGATAGGAAAGCGTGACGCGGTTGTCACAATAGATAGGGCTTTTCAGTCCAGAGGCCCAAGTGAATGGGGCGTTTGGGCTGAGTTTCACGGCCTTAATCTGAAGCAGATGTTGGGCCAATGTCAATGCTGAATCGTCGTACTTCATTTTTTTTCCCTTTCTTTTCATTAGTGAAATTCTTGGACTGCACGTTGGTATGCTTCGACTGGATTAGGAGCTTCTGTGATTGCACGGCCGACAACAATGAAGTCGCTATTCATATCTTTTGCATAAGATGGGGTAGCTACTCGTTGCTGACCTGGTAATTGTTTTCCATTGGCAAATTGAATATCTGGAGTGACGGCCAGGAAGTTATTGCCACATACTGTGTGCACTCCTTCTGCTTCATGAACGGAACATACGACTCCGTCAAGTCCCGCGGTTTTTGCATTATGGGCATAATGCATGACTACTGGGTTCATTTCTTCATCGATGAGTAGTTCTTCATGCATTGTTGCCTCTTTGATTGATGTCAGCATTGTGACGGCAATTAATTTCGTTTGTCGCCAGCCGGATTCGTAGCTTAAGCCTTTAATGGCGGATTCCATCATTTCGATGCCGCCGAAGGCGTGTACATTAGTTAAATCGACACTCAAGTCTCTTAATTCCCTCATGGTATTGAAGACTGTAGTTGGGGTGTCGCATACTTTGAGATCTAAGAACACTCTATGTCCAAGATTTTTAACTTTCTTGACTACGTCCGGACCTACTGAATAGAATAACTGCATTCCAATTTTGAGGAATGGCTTTTCCTCTTTTGGAAACAGATCTAAGAAGTCTTGCAATTGATGCATGTTTTTGAAATCGCATGCAATAATTACATCTTTGTTAGTCTCTTTTTTTTGCATTTCGTTGTGTTTTTTGTATTGTGTTTATTATTATTACTGCCGTTTTTTTATAGAAAGCGGACAAAAACTATTGTGTATCATAAATATTTTGTAAATAAAGTCAATATTTGTTGCACGAGGTGTGTTAAAAAATCTACGAACTCTTTTTCCTTGAAAAATATAATATAAAATATAAAAAATATTTGCTTTATTATTATTGAATGAAATGCTTTTATTTGGAGATTTACATATAAATTCACGTATAGCTGATAGAGTAGTGGATATTATTAAAGATTGGATTTCGCAGAATTCTAATGAGCAGAATTTGATTTTTTTGTGAGATTATGTTTATCATTTTTCTTACGATAGAGAGGCACTTTTGAAACTTTATACCTTGTTTTTGGATTTGTATAAATCTGGGAAAAATGTGTATATTTTAGCATGAAATCATGATTGGCTGGGAAACACTTTTGTTTTTGAAGAAGCAAAAAGGACTTATGAGATTATAAGAAATGTTTTTGATAATTGAGAGGGTAGTGGAAAGATAGAATTTATTACTGAGCCAAAGGTGGAAAATATTGAATGAGAAGATATTTTGTTTTTGCCGTATTGCTTGGAGTTGGATGATAAATTGTCATCCTGAGCTTTAGCGAAGGATATAAGTTTAGATTCTTCGGTCGCTTCGCTCTCTCAGAATGACAATATTGTAATTGAAATTAAAAATACGATAAAAACTTTGTCGAAGTCGCAGAATAAGAATGAAAAATTTAGTGCAGAATTAAATGATCTTTTTTTGAAATATTATCAGAAATATGGTAAACTAACGGTGATTCATCATTATTACATAGAATGAGTGATTTTCCCATGACAAAGATGAAGATTTTATTTCAATGATGTTGCGTTGTCACGTTTATTTTGTGAATTAGAGTGACTGAAGTTAATCTCCGGACATTTACATCAAGGGTTTGCATACAAAAATTATTTTTGTACGTGAAGTGTCTGGAATACATCGCCATTGGAAGTGAACCAGGCAAAGATGTTATTCAAATATTCTGATTGAAAAATCTCTGGAAAAATGTTTTTTGTAAATCCATATTTTCAGATGAAAGATATTGCTGATGGGCAAAAAGTTGATGAAGCTTTTTTGCAGGAATTTACGAATGGAATAATCCAAGACAATATAAAAAATTACGAGAATCAATGACGAGATGTTCAAATTGATTCAAATTATGAATTAAAAAATAAAGATATTTCTCTGTCTTTGACAGTAGGGAATGTAAATTATGATGATATGTATTCGTATGTAGATGAGGAAGTTTTTAAGCAATTAAAAGATGTAAAATTGAAAAAGAATTATGCAAAAACTGAAGATATTTTTGAGAAAATGGATATTGAATGAAAAAATCTGACATCGTGATTCTCAGATTGGAAAGGGCTTTTGAAAGATTATTTGCACAATAAATATCCTGATGAATATGAAAAGTATTTGGATTTTTTGAAAAAAGAGAAAATAATCTAAATTTTATTAAGTTTCTGTAAACCCCACTAGCTTCGCGAGCAGCTCCCCTTATCAGGGGAGAATTACCCAGGAACGAATAAAATTCCTCCCTGATAAGGGAGGTTGTTCTCCCCGATTTATCGGGGTAGGTGGGTTTATATATAGGAAAATAATCTACAATATTCGTGTATAAACTTTACTAGCTTCGTAGGAGGCTCCCCTTATCAGGGGAGAAAAAGAGAAGGGGCTTTATTTATAAAAATCTCCCTCTCTGTTAGGAGATGGTGCCCGAAGCTTGCTTAGCTATGCTGAGGGCGGGTGAGGTTATTTACAATAAAAAAATTTCCCAAAATTTTCCACTTTTTTTAAAAAAGTCCGAAATTTCAGTCTATTAGCCGATAAAAAAGTGGTCGAAAATTTGATAAATTTATATTTTTTGATATAATTGTTTATGTTAAAAGCATAATTTTATATTTTTATTTATTTAAAATGGCTTTAAAAGAAAATATTAAGGATGCAGCTAGAGGACGATATCTTTGATACAGAAACAATTTAGCTTATAAATTAAAAGAGTTGAGAAAAAATTGAAATAACGACATGGCTGAAACATTATTAAAATCGGAAAAGAATTCTAAAGAATATTTCTTAAGCTATTTAGAAAAGTCTAATAAATGGAGTATAGATATTTTAAATAATAGTTTTATAATTGATGAATATGGATGTCTAGATAAAGAGGTAGCAACATATATATTAGAAAATCTTGATAGGTTTGAGTGATGTTCACATACTGATGTAATCAACAAAATGTTTGAAGTTGATTCACGATGACGAAGTAGTGCAATTTTACCTTATTTGGATAAATTTAAATGAATTGATTATAACGATGTATTGGATAAAGAGATTAAGAATTATGCTGGTACAGAATGTTATTCTTATAAAAAAGGTAATTTTAAATGAGTCGATGATATTATAGAACATAAAGATAACTTTAAATGAATTTCTGATGAAGAGTTTATAAAAAAATTGGTTGAACATTGATATGCATATGCTGTTGCAAAAAAATTAAAGAGGTTTGGATGATTAAACAAAGATATCCAAAAAAGTATAATATTGGGATTTAAAGATATAAAGGATTGTCCACCATCAGATCTTGAATGATGGAATCAAATTTTAACAGAAACTTTGATAGAAAAGGGTGAATATGATGAATTATACTATAGGTTACTTCATTGATATCTTAAATGATTAAAACCAGAAACAGCAGATAATTTGATTGAATCATGACATTGATATATGCTTGTACTAGGTTTATGATTTCAATGTTTTGAATGATTAGATTACCAAAAAGTTGTTGAAAATTTGATTAAATACAATCCTAAAGAATGAGGCGACAGTTTATGACAGTTAGTAGATCTTTTAACAATCAAGAATAAGGTAGATTGATATGTAAAAGGTAGAGAAATTTTTTGTCAATTTAAACCTGCACGGAATGTGAGTAATAAAAAAATAGCAACAAAAAAGATTTTGCATGATTATTCTCAACTTAATTGATTGGATTATGATAGGATAATGAATAAATTAGTTGAATGCTGATATTTTGATTATATACCTAGGCTTATGTATAAATTGAAATCGTTAAGTCATAATGAATTAGCGACAAAAATGATTGATAAGGATGAAGCGACTGGATGCAAAGTTATTGCAAAAAATCTAAGAAGCTTTAGATGATTGAGTCGAGAAATTGCAGAAAAATTAATTGATAATTGATATTGAGTAGATGTTGTATTAAATTCAAAAAGTTTTGAGTGATTAGATTTTTATAAAGTTGCGAGAAAGTTAGTAGATCATGATGAGGAGAGCGGATGTTATATTATTGCAAATAATTTAAAAAAATTTGAAAAATTGGATAACGACATAGGTAAAAAATTAGGTAAACATTGACATCAAGACTTAGTTATGAATAATCCATGAAAATTCTGACTTAAAAAGGAAAAATAAAAAAATAATCGATTTTTAAAAGACCTGTTATTATTGGCAGGTCTTTTTTTATTTTTTACTGATGTTTTTTCGTAGTTTATGAAAAATTTTATGCAAAGTACATAATTCTATACAAAAAACACAAAATGAAAAGTAAAAATCGTTTATTTTTAGCGATTTTTTGAAAAATAAATAAATTTTTTATATACTATATATATATCAATTTTATTTTATTTTTTGAAAATTATGGTAATGGAAGATTTTAAATTTGATTCTGATAAATACATCCAAAATACGAGGGATGAGATTTTATCTAGGCTTGAAAAGTTTGGTAGATTATATTTAGAGATGGAGTGAGAAGTCGTAAAAAATGTAGAAGCATCAGAATTGGTACCAGGTTTTCCAGTGGATGCAAACAAAATGATTTTCCAAGAAATAAAAGATAAAATAGAGATACTTTTTTGTATAAATGCCGATGATATACTCAAGGATTCAGATTTTGTTGTGAAAGATGTTCCTTTTGCAGAGTATTTGGAAACTAGATTGATGGTAATTGAAAGGACATTTGGAGTGAAACCAGTATTAGTAATAAATAATATTGATATAGCAAATATGTTTGATTTAGTTTTGAATTTTGAGCGTAGATTTCAAAAGAAGCAGTATAGAGTTTTTGAAAGATATAAAATTTTAGGTTATCCATACAACATGAAAAGTATGTTGTCTGAAAATGGATTTGAGGAGGATGATCATATTCCACTTTTCAAAAATTTAATTTTGGTTATTGGAGCAAATTGAAATTGTGGAAAATTCTCTACATGTCTTGGTCAGATGTATTTGGATAGCACTATTTGAATTAAATCATGATATGCTAAATTTAGTGTATTACCATTAGCTGATTTACCAATTGATGATGATATAAACGTATTTTATGGAGAAAAGATTAAAGGATCTGGTCGTGAACTTCAAATAGATGAAGATTATGAGAAAGATACTTGAAAAGAAGTTGTAATCACAAATAAAGATAAGGAGTGTTTTGAAATTCTAAAATCAATGGAGGAGAGTACAGATATAAAATTGTGATATAAATATGTAAATCAGGTAAGAATATAGTAATTTTCTAAAATATAATTTCTTTTTCTAAAATTTGACAAATAAAAATTTTTAAGTATAATGTATTTGTTAATAAATTTTTATATGATTAATTTAATTAAAATGGCATGATGATTAGGTCAATTAGAAAGTGGTTCACAAAATCAATGAGATAATCAAGAAAATTTTTCAGTTAGTCAAGATCTTAATGATTTACAAGGTCAAACAACAGAGTATGGTGTTGATAATAGCAATATGGAGGATGAAATAATGGAAGCCTATGAAAATGATCCTGAATTCAGGTTTATCAAAGACTCGTTGAATAGTCTTCCTACAGATCCTCGTAAGGTACAGTCTTGGAATCCTGATGTACTTAATAATCTTTCTAAATAGTTTAATGTTTTTAATTTTTTTGTTTTCCTTACATGCTAGCTTGAGCATTGTGTAGTAGAGGATTGTAGTAGTTGAAAAGCAATGAAATTATATCTGAAGTGCTTAGTTTTTCGCAGTTGATTCATATGCTAAACAATCCATCCATTACCAGATTGCATCTTGTGTCTAGCATGTTTTTATTTTTTTGAAAACTTCTATATCTTGCTACTATTTTTTCTACATCATCTTTTGCTCATAAAGTTTCTAGGATTTTTGATATCCATGATTTTTTTATATTTGATTCATCGGCTTCTCATTCGTAGAAAGGTACGACGATGTAGAATGCTTTTTCGTAAATTAGTCATTGTTTGCTATCTATATTTTGTAGGAAACTGAAATAAGAGTTTCCAGATTCTTTTAGGATTGGATTTGTAATTTTAGCAATATTTTTTTCTACATAGTTCAAGTATTTTGATAAATCAAGGTAGTTGTTCCTGATTATTATTTGGATAGGAAAACCTAATCAATTCAAAAATCTTTTGTATTGTTCTAGTACTATTTGTATTTCATCTGAATTTTTTAGGTCGAGGTTTATTCATTCTACTTTCAAAATACTTCTAAATCATCCATCTTTTAGTATGATAGTATCGCTTCTTATTTCAGAAATAGGTAACATTGTTTCAGTATTAAACATGTTTTCTGGTTTTGCTTTTTGTATTTCTGTTTGTTCTCATAGATTGAATAATGCCATTTTTATTTTGTATATTTAAATATTTTATATTAGACTATTTAGTATTGTTGTGTAGAAACTTAAATCTGTGCTTTGTGCTTCAAACCAGTACAAGAAACTAACGACAATTCGTGAGAATCATATCACAGCGAGAGCAATAACAATTCATTTGATCATTTGCCTTGCTGTAGTGACACCAGCATCATCTTTTTTGAAGAATATCATGTAAAAGGCAAAGATCATGATTATCATAGCAATTAAGCTTACGAATCATAGGAGAGTATTTACTATAGTTTTTAGATAAAACAATATAGATGGATTACCGTTTTCTAAATATAGTTCAGTTTTTGGCATAAAAAGACCTAATATTGTTTGTAATCATCCTGATCTACTATATTTTATGCTATCTTTTAATGTTGGTCAGTAATCTAAGTTTACAGTATTTGAATTTCCTCATCCTCCTCACGAGTAATAAAAATCTCAGCTAGTAAAATTAAATGTTCACATAGTCTGTAAAGGTATTGCGAATGCAATTGCTGCAAATATAATTTTTATTATGTTTTTCATTTGTTTATGTTAAGTATAAAGTTTTAATAAGCTACAGTATTTATAAGTCGTAGTAAGAAACTTATAATTATCCAGCTTAGTGCTATTCATGCCATGGCAATTAATCAGTTTTTGATTCATTTGAATCATTTTTTCTGCTTTGAATCATCTGTACCTGCAGTCAAAACTATAAATCATTGAGCTAACATGTATATTAATGCTACAAGTCCAACCAAACCCAATGCATAGTTTACTATATTTTGTACAACTCTTAGAGTACTATCTAATGCTTCCATGTGGTTTGATATTATATTAGTATGTAATATACCAGCGATACCTCATGTGCTTGTTACTCAGGTTGTAATAGTTTGTACACCATAACGAATTGGATCTACATTACTAGTTCCACCTGATATTGCATTATCCAATGTAGTATTATAAATATTTGTTCATCATAATCACATATCAGCATATCATTTGTTTAGATATCGTGTATATAATCAACCAAATATTATTAGAGTTATTAATATTATTAATTTTGATTTTTCTTTTTTCATGGTTTGATATCTTAAGTTAAAAACATATTTGACACTAATTTATATTATATAAAAAAAAATATTTTGCAAATTTTATTCTTGAAAAAAACAATGTATTTATTATAATCTTACTCAATTCAATACAATTTATTGACTTTTATAAAAAACAGTATTTAGTTATGAAAAAAAATTTATTTCTTTTGTTTAGCTTTTATTTTTTTGTTTTGCAATCTGTTTTCGTATGATTGTTGCGATGAGAACCAAAATTTTATTGGTTGGCATTGATAAATTGTGTATTTATTTGTTTGATAGCAATTTTTGCGAAAGATAATAATTCTTCAGATGCTGAAAATCAAAAGTGAAAAGATTATCGTGATCATGATACTACTAGAAATAGTGATTGAATGAAAATTTCACATTTATGGATATTTGTAATTTCATTTTTGTTTTGAGTGCTAGTTGTATTTTGGTTAAAAGACATAGTATTATATTTGAGAATTTTATGTTGAATAGTTTGAGCTTTTTTTGTATTTATTGTTGGTGGTGTTTTGTTTAATTATAGATCATTGCGTGTATGGGAATGAAAGCTCTATCTTGTGCTATTAGTGTTGACGTTGATTTGGTCTATTGTGAAATTAGTAGGTATAGATTTTTCTGTTTTTAATTTTGAATCAAAGGAAAATATAGAACAAATAGTATGAAATAATGAATTTGTAGATGAAACTGAAGTTATTTGAGAAAATACTGGAGATGCTTTAGATATTGATTTAAATGAAAATAGTGGAGATATAGAAAGTATTACATGAGTAGAGCAGGAAGATTTAGAAAATTTTGTTGAAGATACTTTAGCTACTTTCGCTGATGTAATAACATTTTTATTAAAGGATGAAAAATTGAGTACAAAGACGGATTTAGCGTTTAGCTATATATGAAAGTCTAATCCAGATTATGCTTATTACAAGACAGCATATGAGAAAAAAATGATTTGAAAGGATTTACAGCCAACTAAAAATTTGATGTGTGAAACATATGTTGTCATGAAATGATTAGCTGAAGAATGGAATGTTTGAATTTATTCTGACATAAAACAGGCATATTGGAATTATGCTAGAAATAACGGATTATTGCCTGATTGTAAGTATGGTGACTATGTAAAAATTTCAGATTTAAAATAAAAGTAAGTATTTGTATCTTTTTGAACTGATTATATCATAATTCTATTTTTTTGGTTAAATTTTTTTGGTAAAATGATGGATTTTTTTTGATTTTTTCCCTTTTGGTGTATAATTATGACTGTACTATATTTTACGAAAATAAATACAAAATATGGATTGATTAAAGGAAAAATATCATTGTCCAAAAAAGAAAATAATCAAAGTTGTTTTATGATTTTTTGCTATTGTTTGAATTTCTTTATTATTTTTTCATGGAAATTGTTTTGCAGCAGATGAAACCACATATAATATATTGAATATTTCACAGATGCTAAGTTCAATATCTCAATTTGTTTATACGTTAATTTGGCCTATATTGGTAGTGGCATGAGCAGCATTGGATAATTCGTTGATTTATTGATCCTTTTTGAATTTGGATGTCGCTTTGTGGAATTTGTGGAATATTATGAAAAATTTTGCAAATTTTGCGTTATGATTTTTATTTATTTTCTCTATAGCAAAGACATTGTTCAATTCTATATGAATTTGACAAAAATGAGGAGATAATCCAATGACAGCAGCAAAAACTACGGTTACAAATACATTGTTAGCATGAATTTTTATACAAATGTCTTGGTTTATTGTGGCTATGTTGATAGATCTTTCTACAGTTCTAATTTATTCTGTATGATGATTGCCTATTTCTATGTTGAGTGATTTTGGTTGACAAGAACAAGAGATACAAAATTTATCAGAAAGACCTGTACTCAAATTGAATACTAAGATAATAGAAAATTGAGAATGAAATATATGAGTTACATCGTATTATAGTTATTGACAGTATAATTTTTCACCATGTTATATTCCTAAATCAATTTGATGAAATACTTCTGAATATATAGTATGAAGGAAATATTTATATCTTACAGGTACAGAAGAATTTTATTCATGACATTGTACTGTTTGAGGTGTGGTATATACGTTTGTGGAAAATACTGATAAATTTCTTAATGACTCCAATTATTGCGGTTCTGGTAGTAATCCGTGTGCTACCAATTCTGGATATTATAATACATTGCAACTTTATATTTCTAGTTTAACTGATTCAGATGAGATTTCTCAGTTAAAAGATAGTTGTAATTTTATAAGTTTATGGGGTGATGCAAATACTGCATCAGGTTGACATTGTGTATCATATGGAATGTTGTCTTTCACGTGAGGAATTTATTCTTGAAGTGAAGCTAGTTGATTTAATTTATGAACATTATTGGAAAACGCTAAATCATATATTGGACCTTTTGTTACATTATATTCCTCTTTATTGGAATATGGTGAATTTATTAATTGAATTTGAAGCACATCTACGGTTGGATGATTGTTTTCTGTGTTATTGAACACATTTTTTGTTGTAGTATTATTTATACCAGTAGCAATTTTGATGGTATTACTTATTATAAGGGTTTGAATGTTGTGGATAGTTATTGCTATATCTCCTATAATAGTATTAATTAGATTTTTTGGAAATGAAAATGGGCCACTGAAGGGATTAGCTAATAATGATATATTTAAAAAATTTAGTATGGCAAATATTGCTAAACAAATATTTGCACCTGTTTTGGTTGTGTTTGCTATTAGTATGTCTATCGTATTCCTGACGGCTATAGCTGGTACTATGCCAAAGGAAGAAAATGCTTCGCAAGAGGCTAATACGCCATTACTTGATGCTTTCGGTATTTCAAAAGAAAATTGTGATGATCAAAATAAAAATAAATGTGATTATAATATTTTAGGCTTGGTATCAATAAAGATAGATGCGCAAGCAAATAATTATCATAAAGATATTTTTGTGCGATGCCTTTTGGAATTGTTATCTACATGAATAGTTCGATTCTTTTTGAAATTTGCTATCGAATTTATGTCAGAGACATGAAAAAAATTGATGAAATCTTCATCTGATCTTGTAAAGAATATACCGATTATACCATTACCTTCAGGATGAGCAGTCGGACTTGATGTGGTATCTAAAAATCTTGGTTTATCGAACAGAATTGATGCTACAGTGCGTAAAATGAATGCTAAACAACAATGATATCTTCCTTCTTGGTTGACTGGAGTTGAGACTGTAGAGGATAAAGCAACAAATACACCAGCATCAACATGAGCATGAGCTGGAGTAATATCGAATGACGTTCAAAATGTTTTAAATAAGGTTGCAACAATAAAATCTGTGGATGAGCTTACTGATAAAGATAGAACAGTATTGCAAGCTTATTATTGAGCTTCAACAGGTATTGCAGTTGACAATGTTATTAAGGAATATATTTATCATAGGGATGACATAACATCAAATAAACCTAGTTCTGACACTTCTGCCCATACTTGAGCTGATGCATTCAAACTTTCAGCACATCAATTGGATATTGCTGTTAAATCAGATCCAGCATGGATTGAATGGGCTAAGTGAATGGTATGATGAGCTGTACATACAAGTGACTGAGTTCGTGTAGTTTCTGTCGTAAAATGAACTGAAACCACTAATCCTGTTTATGAAATTTTGACAAGGGATGCTTATGAAAGGCAATGGTTTTGAGAAAGTCCAGAAACTCTTACTAAAGAGACTTTTGACAAACGACAAACTAGTAATAAGTGACAATATGATATGGTTAATAACTCGCTTCAGAAGTTATCGAAAGAATATGATGAATTGCTTAATAGATGAAATTGAGAAGGTTTATCAGATGAAGAAAAAACACAAATTGATAATATGCAGAAATTCTTTAATGATGAAAGTTTCTTAAAAATACTTAGAACTTTAAATCCTGATAAATTTAAAAAGAAAGAGGAATGAGACGAATGAGATGAATAAAAAATTTGATAGCACATATATTTACTAAAAGAAACACTAAAATATTTTTGTTTGTGTTTATTGTTTTGTGATTTTTTGTTGGAAATAGTTTTGCAGCAGATTCAACAAATGTTAGTAAAGATTCATTAGAAATGCTTAGTTGGTTATTGAATCTTTTTATATCTATACTTTCTTGGTTATGGTTTATTTTTGCTGCATTGGCTTGAAAGTTGATGACTAATGATTTGGTTTATGGGTCTTTTATAAATATGGATAAGGTTCTTTGGCTATTGTGGAATATTATGAAAAATTTTGCAAATTTTGCATTGTGATTTTTCTTTGTGTTTTCTATAGTTAAAGCATTATTTTCTTCTATTGGTTTGGGTAAAAAATGATGAGAAGATCCTATGACAACAGCAAAAAATACAATAAAGACAACGTTGATAGCATGAATTTTGATACAAATGAGTTGGTTTTTAGTTTGAGCTGCAATAGATGTATCTACTGTAGCGACAGCAGCAGTATCTTCTTTGCCATCTCAATTTATTTCTAGTAGTGATAGCTTTAAATGAAAATTACAAGCTGTTTTGACTGATGATAAAAATTGAATAGCAAATTGAAAACAATTAGTAGTCGATTTTAATGAAGCTTCTATTACTACTGGATTTTTGACGACAGGAGATGATATAGATGTAAATAAAATACTTGATACTATAGTACCTAGTGCAGATTCTCTAGTTTGACCTTTGATGTTTTTAGGAGTATCTATTTTTGATATTACTTCACTATCTGTCTCAAGTCATAATGATTGATCAGTATGAGATTGGAAAAATTTATTTATGGAGTTATGAATATCGGGGTTTGTGGTGTTTACATTTACAATTATGTTAGCATTGATAACTTTATTTAATCTATTTAGGGTAATTACATTATGGATAATAATACCGATGGCTCCGCTGATAATATTATTACGTTTTTTGTTGAAGGAAAAGGCGAATACTTTATTGTCTGATTCTGATTTATCGGGAGTAACTAATATAAAAAATATATTTACGTTAATTTTTAAACCGGTGTATATGGTTTTGATTTTGAGTGTTGTTTTGATTGTTTTATCTATGATTAAATGAAATGTAATAAATAAATCAGATTTTAATTATAATAATATACATATAACACAGACAAAGGAGGAGGATAAATATAATTCTCAAATGGATTTGGCGTGAATTGTAAATGTAAATATGACGTGACTAAAAAATACTTTTGTAGATTTGTTGGTGTATATATTTGGTCTCATATTAATGTTTTTCTTGATGAAATCGTGTTTTTCGAAAAATATGACATGAATTAAATTTATTGATGAAAAGTTGGGTAATTTGTCTACAAGTATTTGGTGAAAACAATGAGAATTTTGATGATTATTGTGAACTATGTGAGTTATTCCTATTTGACCAAATTGAGATAAAGTATGAATATGAACAATGCATAATGCGCTTAAAAATGTGGATGGTGACGCATTTAGTCGTAGAATACTTTGAAGTGATTATGCTAGTAAACAGAATGCGTTTATTCAAAATTGGTTAGGTACGGATAATGATTATTTTGAATGATTAAGTACTAGATCTAATTCTAGAAATGCTTTTATAGAGAGTGCTGTAAGTATATGAAAATCTAATTATTGAAATAATTTTGATAAGTTTTGGGTGGATAGTAGTTTTTCTTCGGAATTAAGTAAATGGAATCGTAATCATAAAGATAATCAAGATATTGATCAAGATATAGTAAGAAAATATTGGGATAATGCTGAATTACCTGACAAAATCCAGAACTCAAAACCAGAAGATAAAAATGATAATGATAATCCACAGTCTGAATAGACATGGTATATTATTAATCAATTTTTAATTTTTATATATTGAAATTTATTGGTCAAAAAATCTAATATTTCTTGTTCTGCAAAAAATATTTAGAATTTTAAAAATTACTATATTATTTTAAACAGAAAAAATAGGCATTTGCCTAATAGAAAATTACTTATAAATTATAAGGTGTGCGTTGGGAGGTACAGAAGCTTAAAAAAAGCTTCCGTACCATCTCTGTTAATTTTAGTGTGTGGTCTACGCGACCTTAAAAATATTTTTTATCTTGTAGATTCGATTACGGTGAACAATATCACATATGATTTATGGCAAACTCAGCCATTTCGCCGTACTCTTAATGAGAAAGAACTGCCATTTTTATATCTTTATAAGTTTAAAAGTCAAGTGTTGTTTTAGATAAAGAATAAGCATTTGTTAGACAGTAATTGAATTATTGCTTATATAAGTGATATTAGTTTTTACCTGAATTATGTAATGTCAAAAAATCTATTGATTTTTGTCTTGTAAAAATTATTTATGACAGTGAAATTTTATTTGATTTTTTTAGAAAGATGATTTGGACTACGAAAACTTTTACAAACATTTGATTACAAGGGTATGAAATTTTGGTTGAGGCAGATTTAAATAAGTCGTTGCCAAGTATTGAGATTATTTGACTCCCAGATGCTGCTATCAAAGAATCCAAAGAACGTCTGAGAGCTACTTTTCGCAATGCTGGTATTGAGTTACCAAATCGTAAATTTGTATTAAATTTAGCACCATCAGATATCAAAAAAGTTTGAACAAGTTTTGATTTGTCTATGGCTGTTGCTGTGTTTATACTTATTAATGAATGAAGGCTAGCTCATATTTGAGATATTTCAAAATTTCTATTTTTTGGTGAACTATGATTAGATGGTACTATAAAGAGAGTAAATGGGCTCTTGCCGTCTGTGATTTCAGCAATTAAACAATGATATAAAGATTTTGTTATTCCAAAAGATAATTTGTATGAATTGGAATATATTTCATGAATCAACGTATATCCATTTGAAACTTTTGTTGATTTGATTGATTTTTTATCGTGAAAAAATGAAATTCAGCCGATTAGTACTGTGAAATCTATCTCAGATATTGGATTGTCGGCTATAGATTCGAGTTTAGATTTTGAAAATATTAAAGGGCAAATTATTGCAAAGAGGGCTATGTGAATAGCTGCTGCTTGATTACATAATGTACTCATGGTTTGAGCACCATGAAGTGGAAAAACGATGTTGAGCAAAGCATTGCAGAGTATCTTGCCACCACTTTCTTTTGAGGAAGTATTGGAAGTAAGTCAGATTTATTCAGTAATATGAAAATTAAATAAAGATCAGCCACTTATTGTTCAAAGGCCATTTCGTCAAGTTCATCATACTGCATCTAAAATTTCTATAGTTTGATGATGATCGAATCTGACTCCATGAGAAGTGAGTTTAGCTCATAAATGAATTTTGTTTTTTGATGAATTAACAGAATTTCCTAGGGAAACTTTGGAAGTTTTGAGACAACCCTTAGAGGACAAAAATGTCAGTATTTCTCGTGTGTCATGATCGGTAATTTATCCTGCAAATTTTATGTTTGTAGCTAGTATGAATCCTTGTAAATGCTGATACTATAAGGATCCGGAAAAACACTGTACTTGTGGTATCAATGAAATTAAAAAATATCAATCAAAGATTTCTGGCCCGCTATTGGATAGAATTGATATGATTTTGGAAATTCCTAGAGAAAATATTGATAATTTACTTGAAAATATAAAAGGGGAGAGTAGCGAATCAATTAGAAAAAAAGTGATAAACGCTTGGAATATTCAAAAAGAGAGATTTAAAAATACAAATATTTCTTCAAATTCTGGTATGACTTCTAGAGATATTGATACTTATATAAATTTATCAAGCGAAGCAAAAGATTTTCTCAGTAATGCAGCAAATAAATTAACTTTATCGCCTAGATTAGTTCATAGAATTATTAAACTTTGAAGGACTATTGCGGATATGGAATGAGATGAAGAATTGAAAGTTAAATATTTAGCTGAAGCAATGCAGTATAGAAGTAGGACTATGTTCGTGAGTGATTAATGTTGAAAATTTTATAATAACATTGATTTTATCGTAAATAATTGACAAAAATAGAATTAATTAAATTATTGATAACCAAACTATATCACAAATGTTATCATTGTCAAATTTTTTAACATTTTTTCATCAAATTTTGTTAATTTTCTGTTGAAAATTCTATTAAAAAAACAATATATTTTGTTATGATAGACTTTGTGTTTTATTCTGTATTTTATATGAATGAAAAAATTTCATTTAAGAGTGTTGCCTTTAATTTTACTGGGTTTTATAACGTTAATATCTGCTTCTATTGCTTTGGCAGATGAAAATGTGTTGGATTATCTGCATATGTTTGAAAATATGGAGATAACTTTTTGATATACAGCGAATGATCATTTAACTATTAGAAATGTTTCTGATTCTAGTATAGATGTAGATTCTCCAGTTATAAAAAAAGGTGAAGAAGATGTTGAGGGATATTGGTTTTTTGCTGCTATTGATACATGAACATGATTACCTCAATTCAATTGGTGTTTTGATACTGTAAGTGTTGATTGAAATACGTTTTCAGTTAGTTTAGACACAGAATGAATGTCTAGAAATACAGTGTATTATTTGTATGCAGTACCAATTAGTTCTACTGTTAAAATTGGTAAAAATTGATCTTGTTCTAGTGGTGAGGCTTTATCTTGGTGAAGTATGTCCAGTGTATGAGAGGTTTCTTCCATGAATGGTGATGATCCTTGTTTTAAAATTTCTGGAAGAGTGTTTGGAAAGTGAGCAGAGTGTTCTTCTCCAAGTAGTTCTACAACAAGTACTACAACTAGTACAACCAGTACAACTACAGCTTCTCATACAACAGCACAGACAACTAGTAATATATCTTCTATAGCGTGAGTTACTCATACATTTAGTTGAAATCAAATAACACTTACATGGAATTCCCTTTCTGATGAACAGATGGAAATTTTTTACGAAGATCCTAATAATCATGGAAGATTTGTATATTTAGCAACTATAAATACTGATGATAGAAGTTATACTTTTACAGCAAAGCATGATTGAGATCATCTAATTAGGTTTGCAGCTACTGATGATTCTTGGTCTACTCATTATACAGCACACTATACTAAAACTCAGACTCCTCAAGTGACTCCTACTGTAAAGCCACCTGTTGTTTGACCAAAAGAAAATATTATGTTGGTTGTGTTTGGTACATTAATATTGTATATCGTATATAGTGTAGTAAGAAGAAAAGCTTCATAAATATTGTGATTAAAAAAAAGGCGTATTAATACGCCTTTTTTTGTATTATATTTATTTCTTTTTTTTAAGATGTTTGGTTATATAGTTTCTAATTTTATTTAAGCTTGCTCATGTTTTGTATCATTGTGGTAATAGTTCGCTTAATGTATTTATTTTATAGTGTCATCTTATATCAGCTTTAATTATCCGTATTTCTCTGTCTAAAATTTGTGAAAATTGTAATATGTATTGTAAACAGGCTCCACAAGTAGGCGTAAATTTTGAGTCTACTGTGCATACTGCGATAATATCGTATTCTCAATTTGTGATTGCATTATCAACAGCACATCTTTCAGCACATGTTCAAAGTCATGTAATGGTGCTTTCTATATTGCATCATCATATGACGGTTCATTGTGTGGTTAATATGCTTGCTCAAATTCTGTGCATTGAACGGTAAGGAAAGGCATTTTTACGACATTCTACAGCCTTTTTTATCATTTTTTTGATTAATTTTTCTGAAATTGGTTTTGTCTCATCCATTTTTAAATTTTATTTTATAAAAATTATCAATCTATAAATTTTTTGAAGTCTTCTAGATTATCGAATGATTTGTAAACAGAAGCAAATCTAATATATGCTACTGGGTCAAGTTGTTTTAAAACTTGTAAGATATCATCTCATATTTTTTGAGAAGAAATTTCATCTCATTCAGATGTCCATTTGGTTTCCAAATTGTTTAATATTTCTTTGATTTTTTCGGTATCGTATTCCCTTTTTGCGAAAGCTAGCATTAAGGCTCTTTTGATTTTTTGTCTATCATAAAGTTCTTTTGTGCCATCTTTTTTAACAACTATTAAATCGGTAAATTCTCTTCTTTCAAATGTTGTAAATCTATTGTTGCAAAATTCGCATTCTCTTCTCCTTTTTATTGTTTCTCAATTGTCGATAACTCTACTATCGATTACTTTTGTCTCTATGCTTTGGCATTTTGGACATTTCATTATAATTTATAATTAATAATTAAATATTATTGTTTTATTTTTTATCTTTAGTTTTTAATTATTTTGGAATTAAATACCTTTTGTTATAATATGTGATGTTTTTCAAAAATCATCTAAATCGTAATACATCTTCACCTGTTACTCATCTGTATATATCTTCTTTTCATTTTATAAATTCTTTTCGGTTGTTCATAGCTATTTGATAAAATGGTATATTATCATCTAAGCTAATTCGTAATTCAAGTAATTCCTGGAATTCATTATAAATATTTTGAATCATATTTCTAAATTTTTTATTATATTTTTTTGTTATATTTAATACGTCTATACAATAAATGTCGTATAATATATCTATATTTATATTTTCTTTTTTATTTAATTCTTTTTGCAGGTATGTCATGTACAAAAGAAATCCTGGTAGTGTTTCCATTAAACAAGAAATAATTCAAAGGATATTTGCATCAGAATATTCTAATTTTAAATTTATGTCTTTTATATTTTTTAATATTCTATCATATATTCGAAAATCAAGAGAATAGAAACATTCTTTTATGTGGTATATATCTTCTTTTGTAAAATTCTTTTTAGCAACTTTACTTATGTTGTTATTTTCTAATATATTTTCAAAATCTTCTTTGTATAAAGTATCAAGTAGTTCGTTATCTTTTTTCTTTACTAGTGTAGATATTTCTGATCAAAATAAATTTTTGAAAGTTGATAGTATTTTTTTATTGTTTGCGTAGAGTCTGATATCTTTGTTATTTGTCCATTGGAATAATATTGCAAAGAAACTTTCTTCGAACATCCTTACAATATGCATATTTGAGTATATGTTTTTGCTATTGTTTTTGTATGGTAGGTAAAACTTTTGTTTACCAGCTCTAATATTTTCTGATATATTTTTATAGTAAAATACATTTTTTCAATAGTTGTATAGAAGTGATCAATAATAATGGATTGTATTTGCTTTATTGTTAGATCGATTTACATATCATAGTATATCGTTTACCATTCATTTTTTAAATAATCTGAAATTGAGATTGTCTCATCTAGCTATTCGTAGTCATCAAAGTAGTGTAATGTAAAAATTTAGTATTTTTTCCATTATTTTTGATTCTTTTTTTATTCTTTCAGGAACTTTGAAATCTTTTAAATTATCTGGATCGGATCAGATATCTGACATCATGTCATCTATTTCATCACTCAAGGATTTTCATGAAATGGATTCTTCTTTTCTAAAATAGTTTAGTACATATTTTTGAACTCAATCAAAGAAATTTTTTTTGAATAATCTGTAATCTGTGATAGTTGTGTAGAGGTCGTATAAATTACCTTTTCATTCACGAAATTTTATAATTTTTTTGTTTAAAATATCTTTGTCGTATACTTTACAAACAATATCGTTTATTGTTGCATTTATGTCAGAGTCTACAAATAGGTATTTTAGAAGTATATCTGCTGGTAAAATATATTGTAATATCTTTTTTTCTACGATTGAAAAGGTTGTATTGTATACAAAATTTCAATTTTGTTCTATAAAATTTTCTATGATTGATTTTAGATGTGTATCATTTAGCTCATCATAAAATATTCGTTTATAAAAATCTTCATCGCCATCCATTTCATCATAATATACATTATTGAAAAGTTGGTAATGATCAAATAATACAAAAAATATATCAACTTCGTTTAGTAATTCTTTTTTTAATTTTGTGAATTCTTGTAATGAAAATTGTTGTCCAGATTGATAAAATATTGTTTCGTAGAAGTTGAAAAATATGTCGACAAATCGATTAAAATTTTTTTGTCTGTCCTTATATGGGAAAATTTTAATTCTAGATAAAAAAACGAAATTTAATAGGTAAATCGAAAATATAAAATTTATGAAATAAACATCAGGGTAGTTGATGAAAATATCATTTACAAACATACTTATCACAAGTCATAATGTGTTTCATATATTACTAGGATTCATAAATCTATATCAATTCATGTTAGCTGCTCAGCAATATCAATAATATAGATCTATTTCTTTTTTGTTTATTCATTTATTTTCTCAAAATCATATTTTGAATTCAAAAGGATCTATAGTAATATCGAATAAGTTTAATTTATAATTTTCTATAATTTTTCTGTTTATGATAGAAAAAAATTCTTTGGCAGATATAAAAGATATAAACATGCTAGCTGGATTTACATTATTTGCCATCATGTCATCTGGGAAAAGTGATAATAATATCCTTTTGAAAAGTTGCATAAATTCTTTTATTAGTAAATTATTTTTATACTACAAAAACAATTAAAATTTTCAAATCAAAATATTGAAATTTAAATATATTTTTTGTTAATTTTTCTTGAAAAAACTAGTATAATATATATTTATATACTCTATAATGAATTTATTTTGTAAAAAATTTTTCATGTGAAAGTACGATCCAAAAGAATCTGAACAAAAACGACAAAATTTTTGGCAAGAAAATAATATTAATGAATACGAAAAATGAAGTAGCAAACCAACATTTTCAATAGATACACCTCCTCCAACGGTCAGTGGAAAATTACATATATGACATATTTCTTCATATACTCAAGCTGAAATCATTGCTAGATACAAAAGGATGAAAGGTTTTAATGTATACTATCCTATGTGATTTGACAATAATGGTATTCCTACAGAGCAACTTGTAGAAAGAGATTTGAAGATCAACATCAAAGAGATGGAAAGAAAAGATTTCATCCAGAAATGTTTGGAAACAAATGAAAGATATGTAGAAATCTACAAAAATTTATGGAGAAAAATGGGACTTTCAGTAGATTGGACAAAAACTTATAGTACAATCCAACTTTCTACACAACAAATAGTACAAAAAGAATTTGTAAAATTGTACAAAAAATGAGAAATTATTTCAAAAGATTTCCCAGCTCTTTGGTGTACAAAGTTACAAGCTACAATTGCACAAGCAGAGACAGAAGAAAAAGAATTCAACGAATTTTTCAATGAAATAGAATTTACGCTCGATGATGGTACAAAGCTCGTAATTGCTACAACTAGACCTGAATTACTTCCAGCTTGTAAAGCAGTATTTGCTCACCCAGATGATGAAAGATACCAACCATATTTTGGACATATGATCACTACACCATTAGGTGATACTGTACCACTTTTGCCAGATGACAAAGCAAAGATAGATAAATGAACAGGACTTGTAATGTGTTGTAGTTACTGAGATGAAGTAGATGTTTACCGATTCCAAAAGCACGAATTAGAGCCAAAAATCTGTATCGATAGATATGGTAGAATGATAAATACAGGACTACCTGAAATCGATGGTTTGAAAGTAGATGAAGCTAGAGAAAAGATGATGGAGATTTTAACTAATATGTGAGTAGTTAGAGCTAGAACTCCTATCATCCAAAGCAAAGCTATTTCAGAAAGATGAAAAGTACCTGTAGAAATTTTGCCAGTACACCAATGGTTTGTAAAGATTTTGGATAAAAGAGATATTTTGTTAGCACAAAACGACAAAATGAATTGGTATCCAAATTTCATGAAGAAAAGATCAAATGATTGGATTGAAAACCTACACCGAGATTGGAATATTTCTAGAAATAGAAAATTTGGAATACCTATCCCAGTTTGGTATGATGTTAATACAAATGAAATAATTTTACCAAGTGAAGAACAACTTAACCGTGGTCCAGTAGATCCAAGCGTAGATTTACCAGACTGATACACAGCAGACCAAGTAAAAGGAGAAACATTGGTTTTGGATACTTGGTTCACATCTGGACTATCTCCATTGATCAATAAAAAGATGCTTGAAAGAGACTGATTCGATACTACGAACTTCTTCCCAATGGATTTGAGACCACAAGCTCACGATATCATCAGGACTTGGTTATTGTACACTACATTACATAGTTATTTGAGAGAAAATGATATTCCGTTCAAAAATGTCATGATTTCTGGATTTGTAATGGCTGAAAAATGAGAAAAATTCAGTAAATCAAAATGAAATGCAAAGTTTGATCCAGAAACTATCATAGACCAACGATGAGCTGATGCAGTTAGATATCGAGCCGCATGATGACAACTTTGAAAAGATATGCTTTTTGAAGAAAATGAATTCAAAAATGGACAAAAGTTAGTCACAAAATTATGGAATGCAGCAAGTTTCGTACAAATGTTGACACAATGATTTGATCCAAAAGCAAATTTTGATGTAAATACTTTACTTGAAACAGATAAATGGATCATAGCAAAGACAAACGAAACAATCAAAAAAATGGATGAATATTTGGATAAATTTGAATACGGACTCGCAAAAATAGCATTTGAAGATTTCTTCTGGCATGATTTCTGCGACAATTATTTGGAATTGGTAAAAGTAAGATTGTACAAACCAGAATTATTTGAAAATTGAGAAACAAAGAAATTAGCATGACAATGGACACTTTACAATGTTTTGTTTGCTATAGTAAAAATAATTGCTCCATATTTACCACACATTACAGAAGAAATTTATCAAAATTATTTCAAGCAATTCAACTCAGAAATATCAATCCACAAATTTGCGTTCCCTGAAAATATTTTGGACATTACAAATAGTGATGAAATCATATCTGAATTTGAAAAAATCAGTGAAATAATTGAAAATGTAAGAAGATTCAAAACAGAAAAACAAATCTCAATGTGAGCTGAATTAAAAAATATCATCATTTCATGACCATCTGATTATTTAGAGCACGTAAAGAAATTCCAAGATGATCTTGCATGAGTAACCAAGACACAAAATATCGAATATCTTGAAAAAGATTGAATTTCTTGCATTTGCGAAATGTAAAATTGTATTATTGTTAAAGTTTTCACATATTGTTGGATTTCACTTTATTCAAATTTAAGTATATGTTTTCTATCTATATTCATATTCCATTTTGTAAGACTAAGTGTAATTATTGCAATTTTCAGGTTTGTCCTATGGATAAAATGAAATCAGAGATGATTCAACCTGAGTTTGAAAAATATACAAATCAAATAGTTTCTGATATAAAAAAATATTCTGATATTTTGGATGATAAAGAGGTAAAATCAATTTATTTTGGTGGAGGGACTCCACAACTTATTTGACTTGAAAATATTGAAAAAATTACGGATGCTATAATTCAATATTTTGATACTGAGAATCTTTGAGAATTTAGTATTGAGATGAATCCATATCCCAAAGAAGGAGTTTATAGATTTGTACAATCTTTGAATAAAAAATATAGAGATTTTTCTAGAGTTAGGTTTAGTTTTGGTATTCAATCGTTTGAAAACAAAATGTTATCAGCTAGTTGAAGAGATATTACATTTCCATGAATCGTAGATTTTTTGCGTTATTTACAGCCTTTGAAAAAGGATAATAATGTATTTAATTTAGATTTTATAGCTTTTGGATATTTCAACAAGAGTAAAAATTGAAATTATCAGTTGCGAAATCCAACTGCGATGAATTTTTTTCAAGATTTAGCAACAAGTAAATTTATTGATTCTTATTCATTATATACATTGGAATTATTTCCTTGAAGTTTACGATATTATGATGCAAAGAAATGAAGCAAGAGGTGTATAGATTCTTCACTTCGTTCAGAATGACTTGAAACATATTGAGATCAAGATGATATCTATGAAGAATTTGCTATTTTAAAAGATATTTTGCTTGATGCTTGATATAAAAGATATGAAATTTCGAATTTTTCATTATTGTGAAAGAGTAGTATTCATAATAGAATATATTGGGAAATGTGAGATTATTTATGATTGGGTACTTCTGCATCATCTTTTTTTAAAAATCCAGATAAAAAACTTTGTTCATTGTTAAATATTTCGGTTTGAGCGGAAGCTGTCCGTTGGACTAATTCATTAGAATTTCCAAGATTCTATTTATGACAATCAGAAAATGATATATTTCCAATGACAGGTAATGATTTATTGATAGAGGAATTCTTTCTTGGACTCAGGACAGATAATTGAATCAAAAATATCCAAAAATATGAACCAGTATTGGTTCCAGATTATTCAGAAAAAATAAAATCTTATTCAGATCAGTGATTTATAGAAATATTGGATGGTTGAATGAAATTTACAGATAAGTGAATGGATGTTTATAATGATATAATAACTGAACTTTTGAATGAGATTTAATTTAAGTCTGGTATACAGTCTTCATATCCAGTTGTAAATGTTCATGATTGTGCACTTCGTGGGTTGCATGTGTTGCTTTTAAATGAGAATTCTCAAGTTAATTCATAATCTTTTTCATTGTCTTTAAATCATGTTAATCTTTGTAGACTTCTGACTATATATCATGAATTTTCAAGTATGAATTCTCGATTAAAGTCAGCATCATCTCGGCTGATATTTTCATCGTATTTAGTACCTCTTGTAGGACTTATTTTTCAAGAAAATTGTAATCAATCATTTAATCATGAATATCATAATAGTGTATAATTCGGTGTAAAGCTGTTAGAATCACCATCATCTCTGTATCTGGCAAACGATATAGTTCTTACTGTGTTTGAATCTATTGTTCATACTATTTTATTTGTTTTGGAATCTACACTTCGCACCATTGAATTATCTCATTGATTTAATTTCCAAAAGTTTCATGCAAAGACATTACTGTTGGATCAAAATACTTGATCTCATTCAAATCATCACATTCATTCATAACCTGGGTATTTTAATTTTGTCATTAAAAGTCATCTTTCAATTGATGATATGGCTCAATAGTATGCTCAATAGTAAGAATTAATTGTTCAGTAACCATGTTGTAAAGTAATTGTATTATAATATATTGATGATAATATTGATATCGTTGTACCTAGTATGATTACTATGATAAGTATAAACATGATTTTTGTTTAATTTTAAAAAAATTTTTACTTTAATTAATGTTCAATGTTTGGTGCACCACAAAATGGACAATAAAAATAATCTTTTGGGTATTCATCATTACATTCTTTGCAACTTGTTTTTATTTTTTCACCACATTTTATACAGTTTTTATATTCTTTTGGATTTAATGTTCAACAATTTTGGCATCTTGTACTATTTTGTATTATGGAGCTTTCTAATATTCAAGAAGCATTTATATTTAAATCTCAGTTTGTCCTGATAATGGTTCAAATTGGTCTTATTACAATGTATATAAATAATCATATCGGAATTGGTATTATAGTGACTAATAATATTGAGATAATTTGGAAAAAATGATTTTCTGTTCTAGCTGAGATATCTCTAGCGGTTCGTATTATTGCTATTAATCGGAAGAATATAAAAATTCATATTATGGTTATAGTTATTGTGTTTCAATTGCTTTCTATGGTTTCAATTCATAATAACCCAAATAATTTTTCCATATTAGTAATTAAAAGATAAAATGTAATGGTTAATAGTATATTTATTCAAACTCTCTATTGATTACTTTGATACTATTTCAAAATTTTTTTATTTCATTACGAATCATTGTACTTTGTGATGGATTGTTTATTCATCGTGATATTTTTATTATTTTTTTGTTATCGTTCTTGTCACTTTTAACGGAAAAACTATTTATTTCAATATTAATTTTCATAAAAACCTCTAAAAATTTTATAACATTTATATCTTTATCTGCTAATATAGTTGTAATAACTGAATATGTTTGTACAGATTCTCACTGTCGGTGAGCCTCTAGAAGATTTTCTGGATGAACTGTTTTGAGTGCTTTACATTTGATGTTATGAATTTTTATTCCTGTTCTACCAGTCTTTGCGATAATTTTATGTGGATAAATTGGGTTACATTCTGGACATAAAGAGTAATTTAGTAATTTGTCATCATCGATTATTATACCTCTATTTTTGTTGCTGATAACTTCTGCAATTCTTTGCTTTGTACTTTGTGATTTTATTTCTTTGTATTTTTCTGGGTATGCTGATTTAATTAAGTCGCTGTAAATTCATTTGACTTCTAGGGCATCTAGTAATTTTTTTTGTAAATCTTTTTTTTCGTACATATTAGAAATAATGTCGTCTTTTGAATTCAAAAATGGTAATCAAAATTCTTTTAATTTTTCGTTTAAAATTTTTGTGGATTTTTCAATTAATTGATCTAAATTTTCTGCTTTTAGGTATTTTTGTAGTTTATTTTTTGCGCTAGGAGTCTTTAGAATTGAACTTCGGTATTTGTTGGCAGTATATCTGTATTTAAAAGTATTTATTTGTACTACATCTCAAGTATTTGGAATATATGTGATTGGTACTATTTCTCAGTTTACTATTGCGTTTTTAAATCTTAATCATATGTCAGTATGAACGTAAAAAGCGAAATCTAAAACAGTACTTCATTTTGGTAATTCGATAATGTCTCATTTTGGAGTATAAACAAACGATTCTTTGTTTAAAAGTTCAATATTTAATTCGTCTTTAAATTGATCTTTGGATTCACTTTCAGTATAGGCATTTACAAGTTCTTGTAGTTTTCTGATCCATTCTGCTTGTTTTTTGTTTACCTGGTTAGGGCTATCTATATCACTGTATGCATAATGTGCTGCAACTCAATATTCGGCGACTGCATCCATTTCTTTTGTTCTTATTTGGATTTCTACTGGGAATTTAAACATTCACAGTATGGTAGTATGTATACTTTTGTATCAATTAAATTTTGGTACGGCTATATAATCTTTGATTTTTTTAATTAGTGGAGTGTAATATTTGTGTATGATTCCTAAAGTCGTATAACAGTCTTCTATACTTCATGTAATTACTCTAAATGCTAATAAATCAAAAATGTTTGAAATTTCCGATGTTTGATATTTGTATTTCATTTTTTCTCGTATTCTATATGGACTTTTTATCCTTCAACTAACAGAGAAATTCTCTAATCATTCTTTTTGAAGCATACTTGTAATTGTGTTGATTCATTTTTTTATGTGTTTATCTGTGCTAGCGAATCATTTTATTAAGTAGCTATTTATTCTTTCAAATTCTTCTGGATGTAATACATAAAAACATGCATTTTCTAATTTGACTTGAAAATGGTATAATCATAATCTTTTTGCGATTTGGACATAAATTTTCATTGTTTCGTTAGCTATTTTTATTCTTTTTTCTATTTCTGGATGAAAACTTAATGTTTGCATATTGTGCATACGATCTGCTAATTTTACAAATATTACTCTGAGATCTTTTGCCATAGCAAGGAAAGTTTTTTTGATTGTTTCTAGTTGTCTATCTTCTCATTTATACCTAACCTTTGAGACTTTGATTAATCATTCGCAAAGTGATAAAATTTCTGATCAGAACTCTTTTTCTATTTGTTCTGCAGTGACATCGCAATCTTCCATGACATCGTGTAGTAAACAAGTTTGTATAGATGCTAAATCTGGTTTTAACTCCATTAGAATTAGAGTAGCTTCTACTGGGTGAATGATATATGGTTCTCCTGATAATCTCATTTGTCATTCATGTGCTTTCTTTGCAAATTCGTATGTTCTTTGGATTTCTGACGCTACATTGTTTGCTTTGAGGTATTTTTTTGCTTTTCAAATAATAATGTCTACTATATCTTGAGGATTAGGATTGTAGTTTTTTTTATAGTTTAAGAATTCATTTAGTTGTATAATATCCATAATTATGTGGTTATTTTTTTATGTAATTTTTTAAAATATATGGTTTAATCAATGAAATTTGTCATTGTAGAACAAATTTCAACCTCTCATCATTGCATTCATTGTCGGTAAACTCTGCTGCAAAAACGGTATTCTTGAGCGTCCTTATCTGCAGGAAAATATTCTGGGCTAAGAATTGTTCATCATGTTTCTGTTGAGTCCATATTGTAATTTCCTATTCATTCTATGTATCTATAAAAATGTCAATAGTTGCTTTCATCATTGTTTGCTTCATGTCATGAGGTGCATGGTATCCAAGATCAATCTATTTGGCATATAGAATATATGTCTTGGGCAATTTTTGAACAATTTTCAGGCTTATCTGATTCAAGGTTACAATTGTGTAATTCGTTTATTCATCAGTTATTAGTTATATAATAATATCATGTTTTTAAAAATAAATTATTTTCATAATCGTCGAATAAATGCCAGTTTTGAATCGAAAGATTTAAACCGTGCTTTTGTTTTAATATATCGTAACATTCATTAAAATTATGAGCCAATCGACAAGAGTTAATTATTCTTTTGTCATTTATTCATAAGGTTTCGTATTGCAAGAAATTCGTGTTTCTTAGTTGGTAAACGATTTCTACTCATTCTGTGGCTAGTTGGTTTGCTATAACGCTTTGTATTATTTTGTAATTTACTTCTTTTGCATGACGAATAGAATTAGCAATAAAGAGCAAACCAGCAGATATTAATATGGATATGAATAATATTTCTATGAATGTGAATGCATTTTTTCTTTTGTATTTTATGTTAATTCTCATACTTTAATTTTTAAATTGAAAATAAAATCATTATATGTATAAAGATTATGATATTTATTTCAAATATTTATACTGCTTTTTTTATGACAGATGATTTGATAATATATTGTGTGTTTGGAGTCGTTGCAATACTTTGTGTATTGGCTTTTTCTTTGAAATTGGAAAGATTGGTACAAATAATTGTTTGAAATTATGTGTTATGAGTTTTATGTTTTTCTTTGTGAATTTGTTTTGATTTAATGATTTGACCTGGTCAAGATTCTCAAATTTTGCAATTTTTGTATGATGCTAAAATCTGGATTTTGCTTTTGGTATATTGAATATTATTTTTCTTTTTTGTTTATCGTAGATCTAAAATTCGTATTGATTTTTCTAGTGATCCTTTGGTTTATAAGCCGTTATATTTGCTTTTTTGACCACTTACTGTAATTAGTATCGTGATAACTATGTGAACTATAGCACTTTGATTGGATGCATTTTCACTTGGTTCATTAGCATCAGTTTCTACCTATACCAAAAACATTTATTTACAAAAAGTAATATTAAATTTTCCATATATAATTTTTATATATTCAATATTATCTTTATTGGTTATTGCAGATTTAAAAGTAAAGCTTAATGTTTCAATATCTAAAGATTCGTAAAAATTATGTGAAAATTTATGAAGTATAAATTTAGATTTTTATTAATTTGCTATGAAAGTAACATTTCCAAAAAATATTAAAAAATGATTTCTTTCTGGTTTTACAATACCAGTTTGACCTATTTCAGTATCTGTATTACAATTGGTTTTGGTCGCTATTTGAATTTGATTATGAGTTGCAGCATTTAATGCTGCAAGTAATGCATGAAGTAAGGCATTAGGAATTGTGTTAGCTATTATTATATTAGTGTTGTTTATTTTTGTGACTTTTTTTAAAGTATCTGAAATGAACGTTATACAGTTGTTTGCTAAAAAAATTAGGGAAAATTTTTTTGATGTAACTAAAAAATATCAAACAAATGCAGAAAAATTAGATCCAATTGAAATAACTTTGAAAGAATGAAAGATTGAAGAGAGTAAAAAACAAGTTATTGAGCAAAAGTGAGAACCTGATGTTGATGAAATTATGAAAGAAATTAAAAATGATGAATTGGTTTAATATGATTAATAGTGAATAATGAACAATTAATAATTTTAGTGATGTGTGTACATTATTGATTGTTTATTTTTAGTTTTTTAATAGTAAGTTATGTTTGTGCTGTTTGATGATGGAAATTTGCATAAATATGTGAAAGAAAATAAAATACAGTCATTTAGAGAAAAGCAAATTTTGTATGAATTGTATAAAAACCAAAATATTGAACGAGATGAGATGACGACACTTTCAAAGGATTTGAGAGAGATGTTGTCTAGGGATTCTGAGATATTAAATTTAAAATTAGAACAAATAGTAGAAACAGATGATACAACAAAATTTGCTTTTAAAACAGAGGATTGATATACGATAGAGGCTGTTTTGATGTTTCATTGGAGTAAACATTTTGATGGAAAATTAAATAGAATTACACTGTGTCTATCGAGCCAAATTGGTTGTCCTATGTGATGTGCTTTTTGTGTGACGTGAAAATTGTGATTGATAAGAAATTTGGATTGGACGGAAATAGTTTCTCAAATGTTGTTTGTGAACCATTATATAAAAAATAAGTTTGGTAAGAAAGAAGATGGAACATTACGATCTGTGAGAAATGTAGTATTTATGTGAATGGGAGAACCATTGTTGAATTATGAGAATGTGAAAAGAGCTGTGGAGATAATGTTTAGACAAGATAGATTTTCACTATCTAGGAGACATGTGACTATCTCTACAGTTTGAGTTATTCCATGAATAAAAAAATTGATTGAAGATTGATTAGAGTGTATGTTGGCTGTCTCTTTACATGCTCCTGATCAGCAATTGCGTGAAAAAATATTACCTAGTGCAAAAGTAACTAAACTGGATGATTTGATGGATGTCTTGAAAAGATATGAAAAGAGTACATGAAATAGACTATTTTATGAATATATAATGATTTCTGGATTGACGGATTGAGATAAAAATGCGAAAAAATTGGTATCATTATTATGATGACAAAATTGTCATATCAATTTAATTCCTTATAATGAAAATCCAGTTATGGATTTCAAAGAGAGTAGTGCAGATTCTATAGATAAATTTAAGAAAATTTTGGAAAATTGATGATTAACTGTGACTGTCCGTGATAGTCTTGGTAGGGAAGCTAAGTGAGCCTGTTGACAGTTGGGATATGAAAAACTTTGTAAGAAGAAATAAGTTTTATTTAATAATATTTTGGTATGCAGTATTATAGTATGAATAAAAAAAAGAAAAAACATGGTAAGTTATATATTTTTTTGCTGTGTATAATTGTATTTTGAATTATTTTGATAAAAAATATGTTTGGAGATATATCTTTAGATAAAATGGTAGTGATAAAATCTTGAGATACTTTTGGTAAATTTATACAAGAATTGCCAAAGATTAAGCAATTTGGTTTGAAGTTTCGTGTAAAAAATGATCAATCTATACTTGATATTTCAAAGATAGAGGAGTGAACTTATGTATTTTCATGAGAATATTCTCAGAAAGATTTTTTGGAAGTGATAGCTGAATGACCTAAAACAATGTATAAAAGGTATACGGTGCTTGAATGACGATCTATTTATGATATTGATGACGATTTGACAAAAAAATGAATAATTTCTCAGTGAGAATATATCGATTTTGTTACTGATTCTACTTATATTTGAAGATACCAAAACAGGTATGAATTCTTGTCTAAAGCATGAAATATTGTAACACTGGAATGATTTTTGTATCCTGATACCTATAATATAGATGTACAATGAAATTTTATAGATCAGCTTGTTTACTTACAATTAGATAATTTCAATAATAAAGTATGGCAAAATTATAAGTCTAAAGTAGCATCTTTTTCTAAATTAAGTTGGTACCAAGTTGTTATACTTGCTAGTATTATTGAAAAGGAAGAAAAGAATGATTCAAATAAGTCGACTGTAGCTTGAATTTTTTTGAATAGATTAGATTCAAAAATGTTACTTGGAGCTGATATTACTTTATGTTATTGACTCAAAAAACCATATTCAGAATGTACTCCAACTGTAATTGTGAAAAATTTAGATGATACTTCAAATGTTTATAATACTAGAGCTAATGCTTGAATACCACCACAACCTATTGCAAATCCTGCTGTGACTACTATTTCTGCGGTATTAAATTACAGTAAAACTGATTACTTATATTATTTGCATGATAATAATTGAGTGATTCATTATTGAAAAACATTATCTGAACACAATGCTAATAAGCAAAAATATTTGAAATAATAATTCTTGATTATTTATTATATTTTTTTATAAAAATTTTAGGTAAAGATTTTTATCTAGTTATTAGATTAAAATGTCTAACTACCGTGATGATTTCTTGGAAAATTCTTATTATTTGATATCAAACAAGTGATTCAATGATAGTGTATTATTTTCAAATGCGGATGATTACAAGACATTTATGCTGTATGTGATAGAAAATTTATTGGAATATAAGAGCTTGATATTGTCTGCTTATTCCATGGTGCCAAATCATTTCCATTTGGTCATCAAGAATACTGAAAAATGATTACAACTTTCTGACTTCATGAGGAAAATTCAAGTCAGTTATGCAATGTATGTGAAAAAGAATAAAACTGAAAACGACAGATGAGTTCCAGTATTTGAATGAAGATTTAAAGCAAAATTAATAGAGCCAGATGATATTGAAAAGATAGAAAGCTGTGTTTCATATGATCCAATCTATCATGAATTAGTTGAGGACATAAAAAATTGGCCATATTCTAGTGTGCATCAAGTGGCTGATACATGATACGATTATTCAACTCAAACCCATATAAAAATTTACAACGATAATAGAAAAATTTCAAAAAAAATGTTCTCAGAGGAGGAACATTTGGTGTAGCAACCTCACCCTGATTTTCTCTCCTATAAGATGTGAGCAACCCCCACTAGCTATGCGAGCAACTCTCCTTATCAGGGGAGAAATTTCCCTCTCTGATAGGAGATGGTGCCCGAAGGACGGGTGAGGCTGTAAAAAATTTCTTTATTTACTATATGTTAGTTCTGAATTTTTTGGAAGTTCTACCAATTCTGGATTAACTTCTATAATTGTTTTTGTCTGGCTATTTCAGTACATATTCGCTCGATTTTGCTGATTTTTTTCTAATATTTCAGTTTTTACTATTTCGTATTGAAAGTTTAGTGATGATAGGTCACTATTTGCTCTCCTAAGCCAATATCATTGAGTTGAAGCCAAAGATATATAACGGAAATATACAAATCCACATACAATAACGAACAATACCATCAAAGAAATTTTTATTAAATCAGAAACATATCTATTGTTTCTTTCTTTGTTTAACAAAAAATCATAATATTCTTTGATTGTATTTGTTGATATAAATGCGAACTTCTTCATGAATTAAATTGAACTAAATTTTTCTTTCTATTACTCTATATTTTGCACTTCTACTTGGCCTATTTCTCTGAATTTCTTGGTAGCTTGGCTGTACTGCCTTCTTGTAAACTAATGAAAAGTTTCAAGTCTCAGCCAATGCTTTGAATCACTGTTTCACAACTCTATCTTCCAGACTGTGGAATGTAATTATACCACATCTTCATCATTCAGACAAAATATTAGGAATCTCTCCTAATAACATTTTTACATTATCGATTTCTTTATTAGTTTCAATCCTAAATGCTTGAAAAATCACAGCACAAGCTTTTTGCCCAAGCCCAAGCTCATTTAGTAAAAATTTCAGTTCAAATGTAGTCTCAATTGGTTTATTTTTTCTTGTTTCAACGATTTTTTTTGCTATTTCTTCAGATTTTTTTGGTGTAAATTCAGCATAATCTTCAAAGATTTTAGTCAATTCAGGAACTGAGTAATGATTTACGATATCGTATGCTGATTTTCAATTTGTATTATCAAATCTCATGTCCAATTTTCAATCGATATTCGTAGAAAATCCGCGACTTCAATCTTTGAAGTGCTCCAAATTCACTCATAGATCAACCAAAACAAAATCAGATTTTTCATTTCACAGAACTGATTGAATTTCAGTGTAAGATTTATTTTCAAAAACTATCCTATCTCAAAATTCTGGCTCAAGCTTTTCTTTTGTATCTTTAAAAATATTTGGATCTAAGTCGAATCAGTATAATTTTTGGATTGTAGGAAAAAGTTTCAACATGTGGCTTGTATGTCAGCCGTGTCATAATGTTCAATCTACTACTATCTTTGGATTCGCTGGAAGAGAGTTTAAAACCTCTTGAAGCATCACCGGAGTGTGGTGAATTTCCTCTGTCATTGTGAATTGTAAGCTAAATGTTCGGTGGTTATTGTATTGATAATGGTAGAATATTCAATTGAAAAATATTACTTGAAAAAAAGCATTATTTAAATAATAAAGGAATTGCTTCTGAATAGCTGTCAATAGACTGCTATATTATAGTACTGACTTTTAACGATTAAAGGTAACAAACGACATCATAGTTCGTGGGAATAATACCTTTGCCGTTAAAAGCAGTCTTGTTATTCAGAAGCACCATGGATTATGGTGTCTTTTTTTGTGTTAAAAAAATTCGTGGTGCTTTAACACATATAATTGTTTTACAATTTATGATAAAATCTAACTTAATAATAGAATGAGATTCCCTATGTGTCCTTAAGAAATTACCTTCAAATGTAATATGAATTATAATTACCTCGCCTCCATACAATGCATGACATGATTATGATAATTATAATGACAATAGAGAAATGGTTGATTATCTTTCTAATATGAAAGAAATATTTTTGGAATGCTTTAGAGTATTAGAAGATTGATGAAGAATATGTGTAAATGTGCCATTTGCCATAAAAAATAGAAAAACAAAAGAAGTTAATTTTATTTCTCATCATATAGCTAATTTATTGAATGATATATGATTTAAAGATTTTGAGCGAATTACTTGGCATAAAGGTTCATCTTTAGAACATTTCCAGGGTAATAATACTGCATGGTGAAGCCGGAAAAGTCCATCTTGTCCATCTTTTAGACCTATGGGGGAAGCCGTTATGGTGTTTTACAAAAACAATAGACAACATGTCTGAAATAAGGATAAAATAGATATAACATCAGAAGAATTTAAATGATGGACTAAAAATAGTTGGTATTTTGATGAAAAATCCAACAAGTATTATGATTGAGTAATGTGTATACCAAATACAGCAAAAAAGTGAGAACATCCGGCTCCATACCCTGTAGAACTTGTTGAGCGTTTACTTAAACTATATTCATATACTGATGATATAGTATTAGACCCATTTAATTGAATCTGAACTACTACATTAGCATCACAGAATTTATGAAGAAACTATATCTGAATTGATTTATCAAAAAAATATTGCGATATCGCAGCATCTAAATTAAAAAATTGTAACCGTGCTGTAATTAACTTAGATACTTCAGGATTGACAAATCCATCTACAAATAATAATTCATTAAACTGTGTATTTCCATATAAAGAAAGCTTTAGTCCAAATTTAGTTCCATATTTAATCGATAAATACCACTTAAAACCAGAATCTTTAATGGATCCTTTTTTATGAACAGGAAGCGTTTTTACGAATGATATCATAAAAAAGTGTTATTGATACGATATTTCTCCTCTAGCTATAAATATTTCTAAAGTAAAACTTAAGAAGCTGAAAGCTGGTAAGGTTAAAAAAGCTAGAGCCATTTTAGAATCATTTTCTGAAAAAGATATTAATAAATTTGATTTTCCAGAACGAGAACCATATAAAAAATATGTTCCGAAAAGAAAATATGATGTAGTTCAATCTTTAATACATCTCGATTATTGAGATTCTGATGTTCAAAATTTTATAAAATATATCATAATTTCTAATTTAGATTCTATTTTTGATTATAAGCGTGATGGTAACTGAATAAAGTTAAGAAAATCTAAAATATCAGAGGATAAAGTATTGGAGTATTTGAAAAATTTAGTAAATGAATGATTGACCTTAAAAACGACCTTTGATAGTAATAATGATAAAGAAATTCATATTTATGAGGAATCTGTAGTCTCTGCAGATATAAAAGATCATGCTGATATTATTGTTACATCTCCCCCATATGCAAATATGTTTGATTATTTTGAAGTATATAAAATTGAATTACGAACATCTTGATTGATAAAATCAAAAAATGATCGGAAAAAATTAAAAAAATCAGCATTAAGAAGCAATAAAAATGCCAATTTGAAAGTTTCTGATGTTATTGATAATAAGTTATTAAATATATCTAACAAAAAAATGTTTGAAAAATGAGTACAGAAAGGAACTGTAGTTATGGTAAACAATTATTTTTATGATATGAAAATAGTACTTTGAAAAATGTTTAATGTTTTAAAGAAATGATGATATATGTTTATTGTTGTATGAAACTCTTTTTACTGATGAGTTCCTATTAAAACAGATGAAATATTAATAGAAGAAGCTAAAAAGCTCGGATTTAATTTTGAAGAACTAATTTTATCTAGAAAATTATCAACTTCATCACAACAGATGAAAATTATAAAAGATGAAGATAAACAGTATTTAAGGGAAAGTATAATAGTTTTAAGAAAATAATATTACACATGTCCAAAAGGAACAAGAAAAAAGATACAAAATTATTCTTTGATTCATTTAAGCATTTTAAAAATAATTTTTGTAATTTAATATGTTTGGAACTTCCAGAATTAGTAAAACTAAACGATGTAAAGAAATACACGGATTTAAAACCAGTTAACTATAAATCAAAGTTTCCTGACATGAAAAAAATATGATTAATTAATTATGATAAACCAAGTGATAATAAATTTTCATTATCAGAAGAATGAAAAATAATTTATGATATAATTAAGGGCAAAAAAGAATTCTTTGATTATAATATTTATGAATGAAGATTAGATTCAGTAAAGCCGTATGAACTACGAAAATATCTTGATGACTCTGAATCAATGACTATTCAAAAAGAGTTAATAAAATTATTAATATCATATTATGACACTGCTGATTGTATTAGGCCATATTTGTCCTTAATAAAAATAATTGAGTATTTAAATATCACAAAAATTGATCAAGAAAAACTAATGAAAATATTATCGCAAAGAAAATCAGATATACTGAAAAAAGAAATTAATGAAAATTGCTATAACTCTTTAGATGTTGAAATACAAGAAGAAATTAAAAGGCCAATATCATATATATTGAATTGACTGGAAACTGCATGAATAATTGATAGTGAATGATATGTAATTTATGATAAAAATTTAGTACAATCAATTGTTATGAGTTTAAATGAAATTGAATTAGTCGCTGAAGATGATAGCGGCAAAAAACAAATTTGAAGATCAGCAGATGAACAAAGAAGATTTAGAGAAAATGTATTATCTGCGTATGAATATAAATGTGCTATTACATGAGAATCGATTTGTATTAACAACAGTAATAATACAAAAACATATTTACTTGAAGCAGCACATATTATACCATATAGCGATGATGGATCCTTTTCCACAAATAATTGAATTGCTCTCTGTACGGAAATGCATAGACTATTCGATAGAAAATTATTTGTATTTAATTACAGAGAGGATTGAAAACTTGAAATTATAATTACAAAGAATTGAAATGTAACTGACTGAACATGACTTTTGAAATCATTGGATCATAAAATTGTAAGGTTACCTGATGATGAGCAATTATACCCAGATTATGATGCCATAGAATATAGAAAGAGTAAATATTTATTGTAATAGTCATTAATGAGGGTTTTATACACTAATAACGAGCACAATAAACATGAAAAATTTTTAAATCAATAAAAAATATATGTAATGCTACCCGGTAAAGCAAAAATCCTAACATGTCCTCATTGTTGAGAAAAAAAAGAAGTTATGACTGTTTTATCTTACAACACATTTTGAGCAATTCAATGGTCTGATT
>Ga0310786_10000644_pt1 | contig 55994 bp, 44 predicted proteins | sample AusTroGonzalo_MG_FD_203881 | JGI IMG/M metagenome (GOLD analysis project Ga0310786, IMG submission 203881) | Bovine rumen microbial communities from tropical cattle in Woodstock, Queensland, Australia - Gonzalo_03 (v2) (version 2) | ecosystem: Host-associated > Mammals > Digestive system >...
AAAATGGTGATGTTTATCTTGCAACTTACAAGAATGGTATTTATGCCGAAGGTGATAGTGTGCAATGGAGATCTTGGGGGGAATACGCTTACACCTTTGACGAAAAAGAACAAATTCTTTATGTTGAGGATGAAAAAATTATCAAATTGATTGGTACCAACAAATTGTTAGTCCTGCAACGCACCGGGAAAGACGAAGCAATCGTTGAGTCCGAATTATTAAACAAATTTTTGCCAGACAAAACACAAGAGAATTTGGATTTGAAGAGGGAGAAAAAAGTATATCGTATTCACTAATGTTTTAACAATAAAAGTGCGGGGAAGGAAATGAACCCCGCACTTTTATTTCATATATCAGATGTTTTGTACTCCTATATGCACTTTAGTACTTGGAGATACTAAATATTGCAAAAATTTAGTACCTATAGTTACTTTTTTACTTATTTTTCTGCAATAAACAGCCAATCTAGTACTTGGAGATACTAAAAAATGCTAAAAATTAGTACTTGGAGTTACTTTTTTCGAATTTTTCTTATGTAAATGAATAGACCACGTTCAAGTTGTTTGTCGAAAAACACTTTAACCATTTAACAATAAAAGTGCGGCAACCCGCACTTTCGTCCTCTGCATTGCGCGAAACCGCGAGATATTCACTATTCATTATTCACTATTCACTTTACGAGCGTCTTTCGCCTTTTAAAAGTTAGTTATTAGTTAGATATTAGTTAGTTATTAAGCTAACATCAATATAACTCAAAGCTGACTTCAATTACATTTCGGTCGCATACTTGCGACCGGATTTTGCTTTGTCAATTTCAGGCGAATACTATTTGTATTTTGTCGTGTCCATTTTGTCCATTTGACCATTTCGTTTCTAACCATTTGATTTACAGACATTTACAATTTTACTAAAAATGTCATTTGGACAAAATGGTCAAATGGTCATGCGGTCATGCGTTTTTTTGCTCGGTGGTGGCTCGGTGGCGGCTCGGTGGCGGCTTTGACCGTCAGTAAAATCCGCATAATACTCAAAAAATCCAAAAATATTTGCACAATCCAAAATATTGTCGTACCTTTGCACGCTAATTGTGTGAATAAGTAAATTTATACCAATAAATATGAAGAATTTTAAACTATGGAACGTCATTTGCGGTTGGGTGGTATTTGCCATTGCCGCTGCGACGTACCTCTTGACCATTGAGCCGACCGCGAGCTTCTGGGATTGCGGCGAGTTCATCGCAAGTGCTCACAAATTAGACGTCGGTCACCCCCCCGGAGCACCGTTCTTTATGCTGATGGGACATTTCTTCTCGTTGTTTGCCAGCGATACAAGCCACGTCGCGATGTGTGTCAATGCCTTGTCTGCCTTGGCAAGTGCTTTTTGTATCTTGTTCCTCTTCTGGACGATTACAGCACTCGGCAAAAAACTGGTGCAGAATGTCTCCGAAATGTCGCTCAGTCAGGGTATTGCCTTGTTGGGAGCAGGTGTAGTAGGTGCCTTGGCTTATACGTTTAGTGACACTTTCTGGTTCTCTGCCGTGGAGGGCGAAGTCTATGCCTCGTCATCGCTGTTTACAGCCCTTGTGTTCTGGTTGATTCTGAAGTGGGATGAGCACGCAGACGAGGAAGGAAGCGACAAATGGCTGATTCTCATCGCTTATTTGATGGGCTTGAGCATCGGTGTGCACTTGCTGAACCTGCTGACTATTCCGGCAATCGTGATGGTGTATTACTTCCGCAAGTACAAGTTCAGCTGGAAGGGCGCTATTTATGCGTTCCTTATATCGGTGATTATCCTTGCCGTTATATTGTACGGTATTATCCCGGGCGTGCCGACTGTTATCGGTTGGTTTGAACTGCTCTTTGTCAATGGCTTGGGTTGTCCGTTCAATACCGGTCTTGCCGTATGCCTTGTGCTAATGGCGGCTTTGCTGGTGTGGGCAATTATGTACACGCGCAAACGTGCTATTGCCGAATTTGCGGAAGGTAAGGGCAAGAACCTCTGGCGTTGGCTCAATACAGGCGTGATTATGCTGACAGTTATTATTATTGGCTACTCCAGCTATGCAGCATTGGTTATCCGCTCGAATGCCGATACCCCGATGGACCAGAACTCTCCGGATAATGTATTCAGCCTGATTTATTACCTCAACCGTGAGCAGTACGGCGATACGCCGCTCTTGTACGGACAGGTTTATAATGCACCGGTGAAACTGAAGATTCAGGGTAACTTGTGTGTACCTATCGAGAAGCAAGGTCACGCACAATACGCGCCGGCTCCGAAGAAAGAAGGCGAGAAAGACCACTATGCATTGACGGGCTACAAGACCTCGTACGAATATATGGACGAGTTCAAGATGCTCTTCCCGCGTATGCACTCCGGTCAAGGAAGCCACGTTTCTGCTTACAAAGAGTGGGCTGGCGTGAAAGGTAAACGTGTGCGTTACGAATACTGCGGTCAGCAGAAAACCGACTACTGCCCGACCTTTGCGGAGAATTTGCGCTTCTTCTTCCGGTATCAGGTGAACTTCATGTATTGGCGCTATTTCATGTGGAACTTCTCCGGCCGTCAGAACGATTTACAGAGCTACGGCGACCTGAGCAAAGGCAACTGGATTACCGGTATCAAGTTCATTGATAATGCCATGTTGGGTGACCAAGATGCTCTACCGACTGAGCTTAAGCAGAACAAAGGCCACAATGTCTATTATATGCTCCCCTTGTTGCTGGGTATTATCGGTATTGTTTGGCAATGCTCGAAGCGTATCAAGGTCGGAGAGAAAGTGCAACACGAAGGTTGGCGCAGTTTCACTATCACGTTCTTGTTGTTCATTTTGACGGGCTTGGCTATTGTGGTGTATCTGAACCAAACACCCTATCAGCCGCGTGAACGTGACTATGCATACGCCGGCAGTTTCTATGCCTTCTGTATCTGGATTGGCTTCGCAGTGATGGCATTCGTGGATTGGCTCAATAACGGTATTCCGGCATTACGGGATAACGAAAAGTTGAAAGCTGTTGTAAGTATTGTAGTGAGCGTAGTATGCCTTCTAGTACCTGCACAAATGGCATCTCAGAACTGGGATGACCACGACCGCTCACAACGCTATTCTTGCCGTGACTTCGGCGCAAACTACCTCAAGTCTTGCGAGCACGAGGGAATCATCTATTCCAACGGCGATAACGATACCTTCCCGCTGTGGTATAACCAAGAAGTGGAAGAGGTGGGTACAGACCTGCGTGTCTGCAATCTCAGTTATCTCCAGACCGACTGGTATATCAGCCAAATGAAGCGTCCGTACTACGAGTCGCCTGCACTCCCGATTTCGTGGGAGTACAAGGACTTTATGCCCGGAACGAATGAGGTTGTTTGGGTGGATAACAGGCTGAATGAACCGCTTGAGGTGGAGAAAGCCTTTAACTTCTTGCGTTCGGATGACCCGCGTACAAAGAAAGACGGCGAGAACTATATTCCTTCCAACCAACTCTATGTGGAGGGCGAGAACGGCGAGCACATCAATATCAAGTCGCAACGTCGTTATACACGTTCCGAGATGATGATTATGGAGATGTTGTCGCAGAATGCCAAGAACGGATGGACACGTCCGATTTACTTCGCTGTAACAGTTGGTAATGACTATTACTTGGGTCTTGAGCCTTACTTTGAACTGACGGGCTTGGCTTATCAGGTTACGCCGAAACGTAGTGCCAACGGACAACCGCGCGTCAATACCGAGAAGATGTATGAGAACATGATGCACAAGTTCCAATACGGTAACATGAATATCCCGGGCATCTATATTGACGAGAACCTTATGCGTATGTGCCGCACGCACCGTATGATGTTTATGGAGCTGGCGGAAGCGCTCTATCGTGAAGGCAAGCGTGACCAGACGCGCGAAGTGCTGGACTATGCCGAGCAAATGCTTCCGGGCTACAATATCCCGTATGACTATACTTCGGCTTCGATGGCATCTGTGTATTATTCGCTCGGTACTGATGAAGATAAAGTCAAAGCTGACGCGATTATGGAGAAAGTGGCTAACAATTGCACGGAATATCTTGATTGGGGAGCGCAACTGACCAAACAGCAGAAAGCAGCGGTCAACTCCACACTCGGACATCATACAGCCGTGCTCGGCTATGTGCTGCAGAACCTCGATCGCTTCCATCGCGACGACTTGTTTGATAAGTATTATCCCATTTATACGCAATATGCAGGTAAATAATGTTCCGGTTTTGCTCTTAACCGGTTATCTTGGAAGCGGCAAAACTACCTTGTTGAATCGGATTCTCGCCAACCAAGCAGGAATTCGGTTCGCTGTCATTGTCAATGACATCGGTGAAGTGAATATCGATGCCGACCTTATTCAGAAGGGTGGTATTGTAAATCAGAAAGATGACAACCTCTTGGCACTGACCAACGGCTGCATCTGCTGCACGCTCAAGATGGATTTGATTGAGCAGTTGCACGACCTTTGTACCAAACGCCCTGCGTTTGATTATATTGTCATTGAAGCCAGCGGTATTTGCGAACCGGCACCGATTGCGCAGACCATTTGTTCTTACGACCGAATGGTGCCGTTCACGGAAGACCCTAAGCCGGTGTTGGATAATATCACCACCGTCGTTGATGCATTGCGCATGCGCGATGAGTTTTCCGACTTGGATGACAAGGTGAAGTCCTTCGGCTATGACGAAGAGGATTTGGCAAGCCTCGTTATTCAGCAAATAGAGTTCTGTAATCTGGTGCTGCTCAATAAGGCAAGTGAAGTGTCACCTGCCGAACTGGAGCACATCCGGCAGATTATCCGTGCTATCCAGCCCCATGCGGAGATTCTCGCTTGTAACTATTGTGATGTGCCGTTCGACAAACTGCTCAATACCGGTAAATTCAGTTTTGATGCGGTTGCCGGCAGTGCTGCATGGATTGAAAAGGTGGAAGGTGATGTCGAGGACGATGATGATGACCACGAACACCATCATCACGAGCATGAAGGCGAAGGCGAAGCCTTGGAATACGGGATAGAGACCTTTGTCTATTACCGCCGCCGTCCGTTTAACCTCAATCGCTTTGATGAGTTTGTCGCACGGCATTGGCCAAAGTCGGTTATCCGCTGTAAGGGAATGTGCTATTTCTCGGATGAGTTCAATATGTGCTATCTGTTGGAGCAGGCGGGACGTCAGATTGGTGTCAAGCAGTGCGGACAGTTCTACGCAACGATGCCGCCCGAGGAATTGCAGCGTGCTTTGGCACACGATCCTATTCTCCAACGCGATTGGGATGAGGACTATGGAGACCGGATGCAGAAGCTTGTCTTCATAGGACAGAAAATGGATAAAAATGCCATCATTAAGGCCTTGGACGATTGCTTAGAGTAAGCATTTGGGGCTAAAATGTAGAAAAATGTAAAAAAAATAACAAAAAATTTGTACATTCGACAAAAAGGTATTACTTTTGTGGTCGATTTGTTAAAATCACAACCAAATAATTTACTTAATTTTAAAATTAAAGCTTATGAAAAAGAGTTTCGTTGTTTTGTTTGCACTTATGATGGCAGCAACTGCTAGTGCTGTTGATGAGGCGATTTATTACATTGCCGGTAACATGAACGAATGGGCAACTTCTAACCCTGCGTATCAGATGACACGCAACACTGAGGCTATTGGTGACGAGTTTGTGATTACGCTCGACTTGGCAGCCGGTGCACAATTTAAAGTGGTTAAAGTTGAAGGCTCAACCACAACTTGGATTCCTGATGGTATGGGAAATGCGTACGGAGAAGTTTCAGGTACTGAAATTACCGCTGCCGGTAAGTATGACATCTACTTCCGTCCTGCAAAAGATGGTGGTGATGGTTGGTATGAGAAAATGATTTTCGTTCAAAAGAACACAGGTGCCGGTATTGACGCAGTTGTTGGTAGCAGCGCTAAGAGTGTAAAGATCATGGAGAACGGTAATGTGTATATTCTCCGTAATGGCGTTAAGTACAACGCAAATGGTGCAGCCGTTAAATAAGTACAGCGAAACACACCATAATAAAATGACATCTTCCGTTTGGAGGATGTCATTTTTAATAGGATAGCATCAAGGCTACCAGTCCAAATCGTAGGAAATACCTATTGCGTGACCGAACTGCGTTACTTCCGTCAGTTCAATATAGCCTTTCTTCTTGGTGATATTGATATCGCGGTCGTAGTTGTAAGTAAAGCGGTAGAAGAAGTTCAATGTGCTCAATCTGCTTACGCGCCATTTTACACCTGCTTGCGTACGAATGTCGGTGATGAACTGCTTGCCGTCTTTCTGCTGATACTCCGGCGCATTAAGCGTATTGATAAGCTCCAACCAGATATAAGGTTTTACCGGTTTTCCCGGGATGTCGAAATCTGCACCAATCTTACTACGCAACTTCCAGTCGTATTTGTTCTTCTCCAACGGGTTAACACTATCCGTGCGCATTTCCAACTGCGCCCGTTCGCGCAGATACAGTTTCACAAAATCCACTCTGTATGAACCAGTAACACCGAAGAATACACGATGCCTGAGCCATTCATTTACGTCTTTGCGTTGCGCCTCCGTCCATGTACTGTCTGCATTGCGTAATCTAAGCGTATAACCTGCGTCTATCTTGACGTACTCTATCGGGGCATAACCCAACGAAACCGTGGTGTAAGACTTACGGAAGGCCGGACCTAAAGCCGAGTTGAACAGGTCAAAGCGCAAATCTTCTTCAATACCCAGCCGTACGCCGCATTTCCACTCCTTTTGGAATTCTGCACCTATACGCATTTGCACGCTTTGCACAGTATCTGACTCGGTGGACTTATACTCCCATGCATATGCCGACAACCCCAACACCAGTAGGATGACTATAATGGATAGTCGTTTCATTTGAACTTCGTTATTTGGTCAATACTATTGTTGGTTTTACCGGCTTCCAGCTCATACTTCACGTTGATGTATGCCACATCACGCAGGAAGTCAATGTGCCCTATTTCTACATCCAGCACTTTCAGTCCTGTCCGTTCCTCCAAGTCAGCAATCAGTTCCTTCCGGCGTTCGGGCTTGATGTTCTCAATCTTCTCATAGAGAATAATCTTGGTGGACTGGCGTTTGCGGCTTTGCCATGCTTCAAAGGCGATAGCCAGCGCGAGAATCATGATATTGGCGAACAGCAACAAATACCACGCCAAGCCGTCTGCTTTCAGACTCAGGGAGTTAATGACAGAGATGGCAATAATGAGGAACATATAGTTCATCTCACGGATGGGCACGGTCTCGGTGCGGTAACGAATCATGCCGAAAATGGCAAACAGACCTAGCACGAATCCCGTCTGAATATCCAGTATCTGCATCAGCCAAAGCAACGCAAACATTCCAGAGGAGAAGAGCATATAGGTCACGTAATAGTCGCGTCTGCGGCTGAAACGATAATAGATACAATACACTAATATCCACGTCACTAACAGGTTGAAGAGGAACATTAGCGGCATTGTAATCAGGTTCTCACTCACGTGCAGAAAATCTGCGATTGAGTGCATAAGGTACGAGATACTGTCACTCGTTCCGAAACGAGCGGCAATATCAGGGTCGTTTTCCAGAAACTCCAAGGTCGGGTTGGCTAAATCAACTTGAATCATATATGTAACATTTTTTCTATTTTACGAATCTTTGCTTTGAAGCGGTTCCTTTTCAGGTTCGGAGAGGTGAGGGCAGTGCCGATGCAGTACTTGCTGATTTTGAACGGATGGTGATGTTGTTCTATCATGATTTTGGTCATGGAGGACGGGACATTACCATCGCGTTTGAGTTCAATGATTACCAAGTCTTGGTAAGTCTTTTCTTCGCCTGAAATGACATTCTTCCACACCAAATCAAGGTCTATGGTCAGTCGTTCGGTTTTTGCTTTGTTGACCAGTGTTATCCGGTGAAACCGTGTACTGAGGTGCGGTGTTATTTCTGCCCAATGATACCGGCTCTTGGCGGCTATGAAATCCTCCACGCTCCAGTCTTGTTTTCCGTGACCGATAGTGTCGCCTGTAATGGCAAAACCTGGCACGGTGATACGTTTTTTCTTGGTGCGCCCTTTATTGTTCTTGCGCTTGATTTCGAGGAAGGTCAGGTCGGAGTCCACATATTGCCTGACGCGAATCTTTTGCCGAACGAGTTGCCGGTCGTGATGACGGAGATACATGTCTAACGACTCTGTATCATAGTACATTGTATCGTATGTGGCAATCCTTTTGCCGTCTATTTCTTGGACGAAGTAATCTCCCTGTACCGCTTCTAATATCGCCGGAAGTGCAGATAATGGCACCGCATATTTGGTATCTATGCGGTTCATTAGTTTTACGCTCTCCATCTCGCTCAGCGATATAGGCGTAAACTTACTTATCAGAGAAGATATACTCAAATGTTTTTATGGAATATAGTTTGCCGTTTGGCAGGTAGTTATACTGTTTGGCTTTGGTGCCGTCTGCATTCCATTCGTATTTGCGGATACGGAAAGGCTTGTTCCGGTCGTTGTATTCCACCTCTTCCAGCACTTTGCCGGTTACATCATCGTAGGTGGAGGTGATACGCCATTTCTGTCCGTAAGAAGCGTATTCTATTTCCTCAATGCAGCGCCCTTGGTCGTCATAAACCTTGACACGGTCGAGCCAGCGTGTTTTGGTGCTGCTGTCTGTGTTCCATTCCTTAACGGTGAGATTCTTGCGTTTCTCACGCTTGGCTAATTGTTCCGGCGTCAACAGGCTCTGCGCCATAATGGGAGCTACAAACCATGAACCTAAAATCAGGAAGATAATGCTTATTTGCTTTTTCATGAGAATAAAGATTGTCAATTACTATTAATGTCCGGGGCCACCACCGCCACCACCGGGGCCTCCACCGCCGCCAGGACCACCGCCTCCGCCACCGGGACCGCCACCTCCGCCGCTATAGGCGGAAAGGCTCACGTTGCTGCCGCCGCTGACGCTTGCGCCTGTCAGTCCGTAGCCGTTGAGAATGCTACTGCCTTCGCCGGTAGTAACGCCGGAAACAAGACTCGGCGTACCGCTTGTTGAAACAACCATTGTGGAAGAACTGAAACTGTTCGGTGTCTTGAACACGAAGGCAAGGTCGCTACCGCTGTATAATGCATACCATGTGTTTTTGCTTACGGAAGAAGTCTGATAGCAACTTTGGCTCAGACTGGCTCCGTTTTCCAAACTCCCGAGGGTAACAATCGTTCCTCCGGTGAGATATAGTTGTTTCTTCTCCTCGCTGTTGGCGTCTATCGCCACTTCGGGAGAATTGGCTCCAATGGCATAGACTACACCGCCTTGGATATAGCAGTTGCCGTTGGCGTCCAGACCGTCGTTGCCGGTTGAATACGCCATGACATAGCCGCCGGAAATGGTCATGTCGCCGCCGGAATTGATAGCGTCGTCGCTGGCTTGTGCATATACCTTGCCGCCGGAAATGGTTATCGTGCCCTTGGCTTCAATGCCTTCGGGGGTGCCGTCCGAAGACTGACCTCCCCAACCGCCGGACGAGGTGGCGGTTGCTATGGCTGTAATAGCGCCACCCGAAACAACAAGGTTGCCTTGTGACTTGATACATTTGTATTTGCTTGTGATGTCTATCGTTCCTCCGGATACTTCTACGTTCCCGTACGCAAGAATACCTTTGTCGGTCGAACTCGTTATGGAAATAGTACCGCCGGTAATAACCACGCTGCTTGTGTCGCATTGGATACCTTCTCCTTCTGCTGCAATCGTAAGTGTGCCGGCATTGATGATAACTCCGTCATTGGTGTGAATACCATCACTGGCTTTGGCGGTCAAGTCAATGGTGCCGGTTCCTGTGCAGAGACGGATATAGTCATCAGAAGCGAGGGCGTGTTTGTAGTTGCCGGTTACCGAAAGACTGCCTGCGCCCGAGAAGCAGATTTGCCCTTCGCTGAAGAAAGCGGCTTTGCGGTCTTCGGTGGTGGTGGCGTATGACGAACCGTCCGAGAGAATATTCGTTCCGCCGAGCACGGCGTAACAGGTCTTTTTAGACTGGCTGTTGATTGCCGGTCCGTCTGAGCAGGTCAAAGTCAAGCCTTCCAGCGCCAGTTTGTACTTATAGTCGCTGTAGATACACAGTTGTCCCGTTCCGTTTCCGCTCACCGCATAAGCGATGTGTTTAGCGGTAGATTTGACGGTAACATAGCCGTTAGTGTTTGTTACACTCACACCATCTGCCGAACCGGTAACGCTTACGTCTGTGCCGTTCCAAACAATATTGATGGTGGTGTTCCACGTTTGTTCGTCCACGAAATCCGAACTGTCGTCGCCGTAGTTCGTTTCAGTGTTCGTGCCGGTGGCAGATGATTCTTCTTCCGCCTCGTTCTTATCCGAACAGCCTGCTCCAAGGAATACTATACCTGCAAGCAGTCCCAACGGAATAATTGTCCACAACTTTTTCATAATGCTTACGTTTTGATGGTTCAAAGTTGTTTTGAGTGTACAAAAATCGTGCAAAAGTACAACTTTTTTTTCATATTAACAAGATTTTATTATTTTTTCTTAAAATTTGTCGTTTTTTTTAATTTGTCGTTTTTTCGCCAAAAAATACAAATCTACAAATTCGTGTAATAGAGCGCTTATAACGAATTGGGCGATAAAAATCGACACCCTGTCGAAAATGGGGGTCAAAATGCAGGAAAACGCAAAAAAATGTGCTTAAAATTTGCACGGGTCATTTTTTTTTAGTAATTTTGTGCGATTTTTTGGGGGAAGACAAAGGTGTGTGTCTGTTGTGTCGGCTTAATCACCCAGTAATCACCCAGTAATCACCCACTCATGGAAGGGAAAATGTAGTGGTAGATGAAAGTTGAAAATTGAAGATAGAAGATTGAAAATTAAATATATATAAAATGGATTACGAAAACGAAAACATGGACTTGTCAATGGACATGACCGAGCACGACAAGATTATTCCCGTCAAGATAGACGAGGAAATGCGTAAGTCGTACATTGACTATTCAATGAGTGTGATTGTGAGCCGTGCGCTGCCAGATGTGCGCGACGGTTTCAAGCCAGTTCAACGCCGCGTGCTGTTCGGCATGAACGAATTGGGCGTAAGCAGCGACAAGCCGACGAAGAAGAGTGCCCGTATCGTCGGAGATGTTATGGGTAAATATCACCCACACGGTGATAGCAGTATTTATGGTACGTTGGTTCGTTTGGCGCAGCCGTGGAATATGCGTTACTGCTTGGTTGACGGACAAGGAAACTTCGGTAATGTGGACGGTGACGGAGCTGCCGCCATGCGTTATACTGAGGCGCGTTTGTCGAAACTGGCAGAGGAAATGCTGCGTGATATCGAGAAGGATACGGTCGATATGGTGCCGAACTTCGATGACAGCCTGCGTGAGCCTGCTGTTCTGCCCTGCCGTTTCCCGAACCTGCTGATTAACGGCGGAACCGGTATTGCCGTCGGAATGGCGACGAATATGGCGACGCACAATCTCGGCGAAGTGATTGACGGCTGCGTGGCGTTTGTGAACAACCGCAAGGCGCGCATTGAGAATCCTGAGACGGAGGATATTACCGTTGAGGATTTGATGGAGTACGTTAAGGCTCCGGACTTCCCGACCGGCGGAACTATATATGGTTACCAAGGCGTGAAGGATGCGTTTGAAACCGGTCGTGGACGGGTTGTTATTCGTAGTAATGCGGATATTGAGACAGAGGATAACGGTCGTGAGAAGATTATTATTACGGAGTTGCCTTACGGTGTTGTAAAGGCTGACCTTGTAAAGAAAATCGGCGACCTCGTAAGTGACAAAAAGATTGAGGGTATTTCGGATATTTCCGACCTTAGTACGCGCGATATCCGTATAGTGATTGAGGTGAAACGCGATGCAAATGCGCAAGTGGTGCTCAACAAACTATATAAGTTTACGGAGTTGCAGTCGAGCTTCAGCGTGAATAATATTGCGTTGGTACACGGACGTCCGATGTTGCTGAATCTCAAGGACTTAATCGGCAACTTCATTGACCATCGTATGGATGTGGTGACGCGTCGTACGAAATTCGAGTTGCGCAAGGCGGAAGAGCGTGCTCATATTTTGGAAGGCTTGATAATCGCGGTGGATAATATCGACGAAGTTATACGTATTATCAAGGCCAGCCGTACTCCGGCTGATGCACAAGCCAACCTTGAAGCTCGATTCAATCTTGATAATCTGCAATCAAAGGCCATCGTGGATATGCGATTGAGCGCATTGACCGGCTTGCGTATTGAGGAATTGAAGGCTGAATACGAGGAAATCGAGAAATTGATTGCTCATTTGAATGAGTTGCTCGCCAGCGAAATCATGCGTTATGATGTGATTAACGAGGAGTTGATTGAAATCAAGGACAAGTATGCCGATGAGCGTCGCACGAAGATTGTGAAGATGGCTACGGAGTTCAACCCGGAAGATATGTACGCGGACGATGATATGGTTATTACGATTTCTCACCTTGGTTACATTAAGCGTACGCCGTTGACGGAGTTCCGTCAACAAGGTCGTGGCGGTATCGGCAGCAAAGCCGGTTCAGCCCGCGATGAGGACTTTATTGAGTATTTGCACCAAGCGTCTATGCACTCGACGATGATGTTCTTCACGGAGCGGGGTAGGTTGTACTGGCTGAAGGTTTATGATATTCCGGAAGGCAACAAACAGTCAAAAGGCCGCGCAATCCAGAACATGATTAACTTGGAGAAGGGCGACAAGGTACGTGCGTTTATCCACGTGAAGGGTCTGAATGACACGGAGTACGTGAACAACCACTATCTGATTTTTGCGACGAAGAACGGTTTGATGAAGAAGACCACGCTGGAGGCTTACAGTCGTCCTCGTGCGAACGGTATCAACGCTGTCGGACTGCGCGAAGGCGATGAACTGATTGGCGTAACGCTGACGGATGGTCAGAGCGAAATGTTGATTGCTTCGTACAACGGTAAGGTGGTTCGCTTCAACGAGGCAGGCGTTCGTCCGATGGGACGTAATGCCAGTGGTGTTCGGGCAATTAAACTCGACGAAGACGGACAAGATCGTGCGATTGGCATGATTTGTGTAGAACCGAATACAGACAAGACCGTGCTTGTGATTTCGGATAAGGGCTTCGGTAAGCGTACACGCCTTGATGATGAGGACGGACAACCTGTTTATCGCGTAACGAACCGTGGCGGTAAGGGCGTCAAGACTATGAACCTCACCGACAAGACCGGTCAGCTCGTAGGCTTGCACGCTGTATGTGATGACGAAGACTTGATGCTCATAACGAAGTCAGGAACGGCAATCCGTATGGCAATCGATACGATTCGCGTGATGGGACGTGCCACACAGGGCGTTAAACTTATAGAACTCCAAAAACGCAACGATACACTAATGTTCGGTTGCGTCGTTCCGAAGGAAGAACCGGAAAACGGTGAGAATGGTGACGCTCCGCTTAATGGTGAGAATGGTGAAATTGTAGAAAACAACAACGAAAATCAAGAATAGTTATGAAAAAAACATTATTTCTCGCAGCATTGATGCTGATAAGCATCGGCTGCATGGCTCAAAAAGCCAGTGTAAACAAAGCAAAGAGTCTGATTCTGCAGGAGGAGGCTGACTTCGACCAAGCTCGTCAACTGATTGGCGCTGCTATGCAGAACGAAGAAACCAAAGACCAAGCCAACACCTGGTACGTGGCAGGTTTGATTGGTTATCAGCAGAAAGTGCAGGCAGAGCGTGACCAGATTATGGGTAAGGTTCCCGACCAAGACCAGATAGGTCAAGCTATCATGGAGAGCTATGACTTCTGGATTAAGGCTGACGAACTGGCCATGACGCCCGTGTTGGACAAGAAAGGCCGCGAAGTGGTTGATACCAAAACGCGCAGTAACATTGCAAAGAAAATGCTGGATTACTACGAGAAACAAGACTTTGTGAAGTATGGTATTCATCTTAATGAACAGCGTGACTTCCGTGGTGCGTATAATGTGTTCATGCGTCATCTTACGATGCCTGACCTGCCGATGATGCAAGAGTATCAAAACAGAATGCCGAAGGATACGACTTATGCACAGTACATGTATTATGCGGCTCTCTTTGCTATTCAGGCGCAAATGCACGATGAGGCAATTGCCATCCTGACCAGCATGAAGGACGGTGACTTTGAGGCGATTGCAGTTAACCAGTTCTTGTATCAAGAGTATGTGGAGCTGAAAGATACGGCTAACTTCGTACGCGTACTTCAAGAGGCGATGGTTCGTTTCCCGCAAGAGCCTTGGTTCCTCCAAAACCTGATTAACCATTATATCTTCTCCGGCCAAGAGCAAGTAGCCATTGATTATTTGGCACAAGCTATCGAGCGCGAGCCGAATGTCGCCCAATATCACATGATTAAGGGTAACTTGAATGCCAATCAAGGTCATAACGAAGAGGCATTGGCAGACTATGACAAGGCGCTTGAACTGGATCCGAAGTTGGCTGATGCCGTAGCAGGAAAAGGTCGTGTATATTACAACCAAGCCATCAAGATGAATGAGGATGCCGCCTATATCCAAGACCAGAAAGCGTACAAACAAGCGCTGGCGGAGATGAACGAGATGTTCAAGAAAGCACTTCCGTTCTTTGAGAAGGCGCACGAGATGGATCCTGAGAATCGTGACTTCATGATTACGCTGAAGACCCTCTACTATCGCTTCCACATGGACGAGAAGTACGAGGAGATTCAAAATAAACTGAATAATTAATGGCACGTATTTTAGCCATTGATTACGGTCAGAAACGCACAGGATTAGCCGTTACGGATTTGCTCCGTATAACGGCTAATCCGTTGCTTACGATAGAGACTGCGCAGCTGCGTGGCTGGCTGACAACTGAACTGGCAAAAGGAGAAATTGATACCGTTGTGATAGGCAAGCCAACGCAACTAAACGGCATGGAGAGCGATTCGATGCAGTATATCAAGCCCTTTGTGGAGTGGTTCCGAAAGCAGTTTCCGACCATGCCTTTGGTGGAGTTTGACGAGCGGTTTACATCTACGCTGGCACACCGTGCGATGATAGACGGAGGACTGAAAAAACAAGCCCGTCGCGACAAAGCCATCGTAGATAAAATAGCTGCCTGTATTATTCTTGAGGGGTATCTGGATTCCATAAAATTTGCGTAAATGTGCTAAAAACGCTAAAAAAAGCAGAAAAAAGCAGTAGAAATTTGCGTATATCAAAAAAATGTAGTACTTTTGCAGCGGAATTGAATGAGGGGACCCGAAAAGGTTCCCTCAATTCGTAGCAAATGCGAAAAGTTATGATAACAAAAGAACAAATAGCAACGTTGGTAAATGACTATCTGAAAGAGTCGGATTATTCCTTGCAAACGCTGGAAATAGACGCCGAACAGAATATCCTTGTGGAGATAGACCGTTTGGGCGTTGTAGATGTGGATTTTTGTGCGGAACTGAACCGTTATCTTGTTGAAAAATTAGGTGACGAAGATTATTCGTTGGAGGTAGGAAGCGTCAGCCTGACTGCTCCCTTCATCTCGAAGATTCAATATCAAAAGAACCTTGGTCATCTGGTAGAAGTGCTGGCGAATGGAAAAAAATGGCACGGACAGCTTGTGAGCGTCGATGAAGACAGTTTCACGATTGATTGTGAAGTGATGGTTGCCGTGGAAGGCAAAAAGCGCAAACAGAAAGAGATTCAAAGTCTTACGTTCCGCTACGATGAGGCGCAAACGAGGTATGATTTGAAGATCTGAGGATTAGAAGATTTGAAAATTAAAACTAAATAAAAAATGGCAAAAACGCAAGAGTCAATTAATCTAATTGACATTTTTAAGGAGTTTAAAGACTTCAAAAACATTGACCGCCAGACATTTATCAATGTGCTGGAGGATTCTTTCCGCAATGTGATTGCAAAAATGTATGGTACGGATGCTAACTACGATGTAATCATCAACCCCGACAAAGGCGACTTGGAAATCTATCGTAACCGCCTTGTTATGGAAGATGGAGACGTGGCTAATCCGGACACGCAAATTGAACTCAGCGAAGCACGCAAAATCGACGACGAGGCTGAAATCGGTGAGGAAATTACCGATAAGGTCGAGTTCACAAGTTTTGGTCGTCGTATGATTCTTAACCTCCGTCAAACGCTCGCGAGCAAGATTCTCGAGCTCCAGAAGGAGAACCTTTATTTGCAATATACCGATAAACTCGGTCAGGTTGTAAGCGGAGAGTTGTATCAGGTTTGGAAGAAAGAAATGTTGCTTCTTGATGAGGACGGAAACGAACTCTACCTGCCCAAACAAAACCAAATCCCGACGGATTTTTACCGCAAAGGCGATACCGTTCGTGCGGTTGTTGTACAAGTGGAGAACAAAAACCAAAACCCGAAAATCATTTTGAGCCGCACAAGCCCGTTATTCCTCCAACGTCTCTTTGAGCAGGAAGTACCCGAGGTACACGATGGTCTGATTGCTATCAAGAACATTGCCCGTATTCCCGGAGAACGTGCGAAAGTGGCTGTGGAGAGTTTTGATGACCGTATTGACCCCGTAGGTGCCTGCGTAGGTATCAAGGGTGCCCGTATTCACGGTATTGTTCGCGAACTACGGAATGAGAACATTGATGTAATTAACTATACCTCCAATATGAACCTGTATATTCAGCGTGCACTTGCACCCGCGAAGATTACTTCGATGGTGCTCCATGACGAGGAGAAGAAAGCGGAGGTATATCTCAAACCGGATGAGGTCAGTCTGGCTATCGGTAAGGGTGGTTTCAATATCAAACTCGCCAGCATGCTTACCGGCTATCAGATTGATGTATATCGTGAGATGGACGAAGAGGACGCTGAGGATATCTACCTCGATGAGTTCAATGACGAAATCGATCAATGGGTACTCGATGCGTTCAAGAACATGGGTCTTGATACCGCGAAGGCTGTGCTTAATACGCCCAAGGAGGAGTTGCTTAAGGGCACCGACCTCGAGGAGGAGACTATTGACGAAGTGCTGAATGTACTTGCGGCAGAGTTTGAAGGAGAGAATTAAGAATTGAAAATTTGAAGATTTGAAAATTAAATAATTATGGCAATTAAACTTATCAAAGCTTGTAAAGAATTAAACATCGGTATGTCCACCGCCATTGAATTCTGTGCAAAGCAGGGTAAGGAAATCGCCGTTGATCCGAATACGCGCATCGACGACGACCTGTATCTGCTTCTCGCCAAGGAATTTAACAAGGACATGGCGTTGAAGTTGGAGGCAGAGCGTCAGGCTCAAGCCCGTCAGGAACGTGTTGAGCGGGAAGGAACATCTGTGTCAGTGGAGCAGCCCAAGAAGCCGGAACATATTGATACAGATGTACCTAAGCCGAAAGTATTGGGACACATAGACCTCGAGTCAGAGCAGAAAGCCAAAGAGGAAGCGCGTAAGAAGTTAGCCGAAGAAGCGGCTGCCAAGCGTGCTGCCGAAGAAGCTGCTGCGAAGAAAGCTGCAGAGGAAAAGGTGCGTGCTGAATTGGCTGCAGCAGCCGCGAAGGAAGCGGAGGCAAGAAAAGCTGCCGCAGAAGCGCAGCGCATGAGGCAGCAGCAAGATGAGGCTGCGAAGAAAAAGAATGAACCGGAAGTGTTCAAACTCCAACGTCCGGAACTCAAGAACCAGCCGAAAGTGGTTGGCAAAATCGATTTGAGTGCGATTAATCAGGCTACTCATCCGACGAAGAAGACAAAGGAGGAGAAGAAGAAAGAGCGTGAAGAGCGTATGCTGCAACAACAGCAGCAGAACGCTCAAAATGCCGAAAAACGCAAGCGCGAACGCATCAAACAAAATAAGGTGGACATAAACGATGCGCGCAACCAAAAGAGCAAAGGCAACAACAAAAAGAAATCTATCAAGGTGGAGGTCGATGACGAGGAGGTTCAACGCCAAATCAAGGAGACCTTGACTCGTCTCCAAGGCCAAAAAGGTAAGACGGCAACCAGTAAGCACAAGCGTGAACGCCGCGAACTGGAGCGTGAGAAATTGGCTGAGGCACGCGCCGAGGAACAGGCACAATCCAAAGTGCTGAAACTCACGGAGTTTGTGACAGCCAACGACCTCGCAACGATGATGAACGTGCCTGTAACGAAGGTTATTGGTACTTGTATGATGCTCGGCGTAATGGTTAGTATCAACCAGCGACTGGATGCCGAGACCATCAATCTGGTGGCGGAAGAATTCGGCTTTACGACAGAGTATGTTGCGCAACACGTAGTAGAGGAAATCAATGCCGACGAGGAGGTCAACGATGAGGATATCGAGGAGCGCTGCCCGATTGTTACCGTAATGGGACACGTTGACCACGGTAAAACGTCATTGCTGGACCACATTCGTAATACGAACGTCATTGCGGGTGAGGCCGGTGGTATTACGCAGCACATTGGTGCGTACAACGTCAAGCTCAAAAACGGTCGCCATATAACGTTCCTTGATACGCCGGGTCACGAAGCGTTTACGGCGATGCGTGCCCGCGGAGCGAAAGTGACGGATATCGCGATTATCATAGTAGCAGCGGATGATGCAGTAATGCCACAGACCATTGAGGCTATCAACCACGCACAAGCTGCGGGAGTACCGATGATTTTTGCTATCAATAAGTGCGATAAACCCGGCGCTAATCCCGAGAAAATCAAAGAGCAACTCTCCAATATGAACATTCTTGTTGAGGATTGGGGCGGCAAGTATCAAAGTCAGGATATTTCCGCCAAGAAAGGCGACGGTGTCTATGAGTTGCTTGAGAAAGTGCTACTTGAGGCCGACCTGTTGGAACTCAAAGCCAATCCCAAACGCCGTGCGAAAGGTTCAATTATCGAGTCCTCGCTGGATAAAGGACGCGGTTACGTGGCAACCGTTTTGGTTAGCGACGGAACGCTTCATATGGGCGACATTGTACTTGCAGGAACCTATCACGGTAAGATTAAGGCGATGTTTAACGAGCGCGGACAGAAGATTCAGCAAGCGCTTCCGGGTGAGCCCTGCTTGATTCTTGGATTGAACGGAGCTCCGCAGGCGGGTGACGAATTCAATGTAATGCAGTCTGAGCAGGAAGCTCGCGATATTGCCAATAAACGCGAACAACTCCAACGTGAGCAATCGCTTCGCACGAAGAAACACATTGGTTTGGATGAGATTGGTCGTCGTCTTGCAATTGGCGACTTCAAAGAACTCAATATCATCATCAAGGGTGATGTTGACGGTTCTGTTGAAGCACTTACCGATTCGCTTATCAAACTCTCAACCGAAAATATCCAAGTCAATGTTATTCACGGTGCGGTTGGTGCTATTTCCGATTCGGATGTGCTGTTGGCTGCGGCTTCGGATGCCGTTATTGTCGGCTTCAATGTGCGCCCGACTTCTACGGCGCGCAAGATGGCGGACGAGCAAGAAGTGGATATTCACATCTATTCCATCATTTACGATGCTATCGAAGAGGTGAAGGCGGCGATGGAGGGAATGTTGTCGCCGGATATCAAGGAAGAAGTTACGGCTACGCTTGAAGTATTGCAAACTTTCCATATCTCGAAAGTTGGAACGATTGCCGGATGTATTGTGCGTGAGGGCAAAATCAAACGTGGCAACAAGGTGCGTGTTATTCGTGACGGTATTGTGATTAAGACTGCTGAACTGGCTTCGCTCAAACACGTGAAAGACGATATCAAGGAAGCCGGCGTCAATACCGAGTGCGGCTTGAGTCTCAAGTCTTACGATGACATAAAAGAAGGTGATGTATTGGAGTCCTTCGAGGAAATCGAAGTGGCAAAGACATTATAGTTTCAGGGGACACAACGGAGAGAATTATAAACATTCCCTCGCGGTTAAAAAAAGAGAGAGACGGAATTTCCGTCTCTCTCTTGTGTAGTAAAAACTTGCTTATTTCGGCATGTTGGAAGAAACACAATCAGCCTTGTCTTTGGAGGTTTGTTTCTTGGTAGCTTTACCCATGATACTGCCGACACGGTCAATTTCGACATCGGACTGTTTACCGTCACCCCAGAAATAGTAAGTTCCAGTGTCACCGGTAGTCTTGTTTTCCCATGTGATTTCCCAGCATTGGATTGCATCCTTGTCCTTGCAGGACGTCATGAGTGCTGCGCAAAATATAGCAGCAAGAAAAAATACTTTCTTCATAATGTTATTTATTTGGTTGTTACAGTCTGGCTTTTATAGCCTTGCTTTCTGCTTCATAGCCGGGTTTGTCAAGCAGGGCGAACATATTCTTCTTGTATGCCTCTACACCCGGTTGGTTGAACGGATTGATACCAAGCAGATAGCCGCTGATACCGCAACCGCGCTCGAAGAAGTAAATTAATTCTCCGAGGTAGTATTCATTCAATTCGGGCAACTCAATGCGCATGTTCGGAACTCCGCCGTCCACGTGAGCGATTTGTGTGCCGAGTTCTGCCATTTTGTTTACTTTGTCTACGCGTTTGCCAGCGAGGAAGTTCAGGCCATCAAGGTTCTGCTCGTCGTGCGGGAAGATAACTTCGTGATTCGGCTTCGCTACGGAAATAACAGTCTCCATGAGGTGGCGTTCGCCTTCTTGTATATATTGTCCCATCGAGTGCAGATCGGTCGTGAAATCAACCGAAGCAGGGAATATACCCTTATTATCTTTACCTTCCGACTCTCCGTAGAGTTGTTTCCACCATTCTGAAACATAGTGCAGCTTCGGGTGGAAGTTCACGAGTAATTCCACCTTTTTGCCTTCTTCCTGATAGAGTACGTTACGTGCAGCCGCATAGAGTGCTGCGGGGTTTTGTTCAAACGGCGAATCAATGCCGCAAACCTCCATCATCCTTTCAGCTCCATCGATGAGTTTGACGATGTTAAAACCGGCGCAGGCGATGGGCAACAAACCTACAGGTGAGAGTACTGAGAAGCGACCGCCGACATTGTCCTCAATCACAAAGGTCTTGTAGCCTTCTTGCGTGGCGAGCGTACGGAGAGCCCCGCGCTTGGCGTCTGTGATACATACGATAAGCTCTTTGGCTGCTGCTTTTCCGGCTTGGGCTTCAAGTTGCGTCTTCAACAGGCGGAAAGCCAAAGCCGGCTCGGTTGTCGTACCGGATTTTGAGATAGAGATAATACCGAACTTCTTGCCTTTCAGCAGGTTCTGCAGTTCATACAAGTAATCTTCGCCGATATTCTGTCCGGCGTAAACGATTTGCTTGCCGCCTTCGAGTTGCGCAAATGAAGACGCCAGCGCTTCGTTCACGGCTTTCGCACCGAGGTAACTACCGCCGATACCGATACAAACGATATAGTCGCACTTGCTGCGCAGTATATCTGCTGTTGCTTGAATCTCTGCCAACTGCGGACGAATGTCCTTCGGCAGATTCACCCAACCGAGGAAATCATTTCCAAGACCGGTTCCGTTTACAAGGTCTTTTTGCGCTTGAGCTACGCGAGCTTTGTACGAAGCAACTGCCTCGTGGCTCGTCGCTTTTGCAAAGGAGAATTGAATGTCTTTCATATATTAGTGAAGTTTTTGAGTTAATTCTTTGATGACAATCGTCGGTGACATTTGTTTGAACAGGATAGCATAAATCGCTTCTACAATGGGTAGGTCAACGTGTGCTTTTTCGTTGATAGCATGTATAGCGCGTGTGCCGTAGTAGCCTTCCGCCACCATTTCCATTTCCATTTGGGCGGCTTTTACGGAATAACCCATACCCAGCATCTGTCCGAATTGCCGGTTGCGGGAGAACTTTGAATAAGCCGTTACGAGTACATCGCCGAGATAACCACTGGCATTGATGTCGTGCAACTCGTTCGGCTCCATCGCCGTCGCAAAGCGTTGAATCTCCTGAATGGCATTCGAGATGAGGACGGCAACGAAGTTATCGCCATAACGCAGACTGTAGCATAGACCGGCTGCGATGGCGTAGATATTCTTCATCACAGAGGAATACTCCAGTCCGACTACATCTGTACTGGCTACGGTGTGTACAAAATCCGTCTCAAATAATTCTCCCAATTGTTTGGCGTAGTCTAAATCGCTACAGCCGATAGTGAGATAACTGAGGCGCTCTAAGGCAATCTCTTCTGCGTGACAAGGACCGGCGATAATCGCCAGTTGGTTCATGGGAATACTGAAATTCTCATGCAAATAATCCGTTACCAGCATGTTCTCGTCCGGAATCATTCCTTTAACCGCTGAAATAACGGTTTTACCCTGCATAGAACGTCTGATTTTCTTAAGCGTTTGCAGTACGTAGGGGGACGGAATAGCCAAAATAAGGATGTCCGAATTAGCAACAATCTGATTGATATTTGAGCTAAAAGTAATGCGCGAGGTATCAAACTTCGTATTAGTCAGGTAGCCCGGGTTCTTGCCTGTTGATTGAAATTCGTTGATTGTCATTGGCCTACGAATATACCAATTGATTTGCTCTTGATTGAGCATTACAATCTTTGCCAACGCGGTCGCCCAACTGCCGCTACCTAATATCGCAACTCGTTTATTCATAATATAGTTTTCAGCTGTCAGTTTTCAGTTTTCAGACTTCCGGCTTCATAGTCGGGAAGAGTAGTACTTCTTGAATGCTCGGTTGACCGGTCATCAGGATGGCGAGACGGTCAATGCCGATACCGATACCGGACGTTGGCGGCATTCCATATTCGAGGGCACGCATAAAGTCGTGGTCTATCACCATCGCCTCGTCATCGCCCTTGTCCGCCAGTTTCATTTGCTCTACAAAACGATTGTATTGGTCAATTGGGTCGTTGAGCTCTGAGTATGCGTTCGCTAACTCCTTGCCATTAACCATCAACTCAAAACGCTCGGTGAGTCCGGGCTTAGAGCGGTGCATCTTGGTTAGCGGAGACATCTCTACGGGATAGTCTGTGATAAAGGTCGGTTGAATAAACTCGCCTTCGCAGGTTTCGCCGAATATCTCATCAATGAGTTTGCCCTTACCCATTTTCTCGGTATCTTCAACGCCTAATTTCTTGGCTTCGATACGAATCTCGTCCTCGCTCATTGCCGCAAGGTCAAGTCCCGTCTTTTCCTTGATGGCGTCCAAAATCGGAAGACGACGGTAAGGCGCTTTGAAATCCACTTCATGGTCGCCGATTTGCACTTTCGTGGTGCCGTTAACCGCTATCGCAATCTTTTCCAACAATTGCTCCGTGAAGCCCATCATCCAGTTGTAGTCCTTGTACTGCACGTACAATTCCATGCACGTAAATTCGGGGTTATGGCTACGGTCCATTCCTTCGTTGCGGAAGTTCCTACCAATCTCATAAACCCCCTCAAAACCGCCTACAATCAAACGTTTGAGGTAGAGTTCGGTCGCGATACGAAGGTACATATCGACGTCCAACGAATTATGGTGGGTGATGAACGGACGCGCGGTAGCACCACCGGCAATCTGTTGCAGAATAGGTGTTTCCACTTCGGTATAGCCAGCCTCGTCAAACACTTGGCGCATAGTACGAAGGATTGTCGCGCGTTTGAGGAAGGTGTCTTTTACGCCGTCGTTGACCACCAAATCCACGTAACGTTGGCGATAGCGTTGCTCGGGGTCATTGAAGCCGTCGTAGGCGACACCGTCTTTGTATTTGACGATAGGCAGCGGTTTGAGGCTCTTGGCCAATACCGTCAGTTCCTTCGCGTGCACGCTAATCTCGCCCATCTGGGTGCGGAAAACAAAGCCTTCGATACCGATAAAATCGCCGATATCCAACAACTTCTTGAATACCACATTGTACATCTGCTGTTCCACGGTTGTCGGTTGTTCGCCTTCGGCAACAGGTGCTTGGATATCATCGCGGGATACATAGACCTGAATACGTCCTTTGGAATCTTGTATCTCGATAAATGAGGCTTTTCCCATTATGCGCTTTGACATAAGACGACCGGCAATTGATACCGGTTTGCCGTCCCATTCGTCGAAATGCGCTTTGATGTCTGTTGACCAACCCGTTACCACATATTCATCGGCAGGGTAGGGATTAATACCCAAGTCGCGCATGGCTTGCAAACTCTGTCTGCGCACTTGCTCTTGTTCAGATAACTCCATTTTGTTCCTAATTTACAATTTGGGCGCAAAGGTAATACTAATTTTGCATATATGCAAAAAAAAGTGCGATTTTCTCGCACTTTTTTTGGTTAAACCGTTAAACGATTAAATTTAGAAACAAACGGCCATTTTCGCGGTGATGGTGAGATTAAAGAACACGTCATGCGAATCGGTCATACCGCCGAGGAACTGGTCGGTACCGAAAGCGAGGTCAACGTGTTTGCCGAACTCCATTCCGAGGAACGCCGCGTAGTACATACCGCCGCCGAACTCGGAGTGTGACTCCTTGGAGACTGGCGAGAGATTTTTATACGTTACGCCGTAGGGTTCGAGAAACGCGCCTATACGAAAATCGAAGAACGGAATACACTGACGTTGTCCGAAATAGAATCGGGGCGTATAGTAAATAGGTATTCTCCAATCTCGGATAGAGGTCGTGGAGTTGGATTCGTGCATCACTTTGAAGCCGGCATTGAGTCCGATACCAAAGCCTTGATAGACGTTCGGGTTCTTGGCTCTAAACAGGTGGATAGAGCTCAGTTCGAGTCCGTGAAGGGGGTCTGATTGTTCGTGTCCGAAGCTAAAGATACAGTTATAGCCAAACTCAAAAACGGAGATATATTTGTTTCTCTCGAAAGCGGCTTTTGCGGTTCTTTGTTGGCTAAGGGGCATCTGCTCGCGGATAGCTTGGGTGAAGGCGCCTTCAACGGGTTGTGCGGTATAGCCGCCACCGATATAAATTGTGTTATAATTGGCCGGTTGCGGGTCAATTCCGTTGAGTATGCGTAAGTCCTCTTCTGTAGCAGTGCGGAAGTTGCGATATCGTGCCGGATAACCGTAAATCTCCATGGTGTAGGATTGCTTGAACGGATGATGTACGGTAGTTGTGGATTTTTCGCGGGGTTGTACGATGATATCGGCATCGTTATTTTCGAGCATCAGACCAATCAACTCGTTGCGCATAGCCGCTTTTGAAACGGTATATTTGAATAAGATATTGGTCCAAGCCGTATCTTGCCGCACGTATGCTGAATCGACAACCAAATCCGCTACGGTCGGCATCTGTTTGATGTCGGTCTCTATCTCAAAAGACCGTGCCGTCCGCTGCGTGGTTGTCGGGCGAAATACACTACATGAGGACATACTCGCCACCAAAGTCAGTATGAATAGAATGCGAATATGTTTCATAGTGAATTACTTTTTGCTGTTCTTTTGTTGAGGTTGAGGAGCTGGAGCCGGAGCGGGGGCCGGAGCTGGAGCCGGAGCTTGTACTTCGTTCTTTATTTCGCCGCCGTTGATAACGATTTGCGGCGCGTTAGCTGCTTTCTCTTTCTCAATCTGATACTGGGTTTGTTCCTCGAAGGAGATATTGCGGAAGTTCGTGTGCTTAGCAGGATAGCCGCTTACGGTGATACTTACCAGTTTGCCGTCTCTGTAGTCCGATTTGAACAGCGGATTAACCAGTACGTCCGCGTTGTATTTCTCGAGCAATTCGCCGATGGCATTCTCTTTGAGTTGTTCCGGAGACATCATTACCTCGTCTGCAGGAGCATCAAGGGTAATACGTACTTTGTCGGGAGATACCTGCAAATCGGCGGTAGTCCATGAACTCCATGTCTCTACCGGCATGGTGGCGGTACGCCCCGTACGCGTAGAATACATCACCGGACTTTTGCACGATGTAACAAATGCGCCGAGTGCAATGAGGGAAAATACAATAAGTTTTTTCATTGTTGTTAAGTAATTAAATAGTGCCTACTCTTTTAGGGATTTTGGGCTTACTCCGTTAAAATTTATTAATTTTCCAATTTGGGCGCAAAATTACAACTAATTTTGAATATATGCAAAAAAAAAATGAAAAAAAAATGCAGGATTCAGAAATATGAACTTATTGACGCGCAAAAGTCAAATCTATGCGTGAAAAAAAGTTCTTTTGATAATACGCTTTCGACCGAAAATGACAAAGCAGCCTCTAAGCCGCCTATAAGCCACTTTTAAGCAACTTCAAATTATAGCCTTTCGACCGAATTTAACCCATACCCTTTCGCCATTATAAAAAAAGTGCGTAAATCCGCACTTTATATGGGTAGGTAGATGATGTACTTCTCTTTAAACCAGTCTCGTTTGAAGAATGTGGAGACAGGCGTTACTTCGGCGAGTTGTGGGAAGGGATGTATTTCGCCGTCGATATTTCCTCCTTTGAGTACAATCAGTCCGTTGGGTATTGCGTTCTTGTGGTTATGATGGATATTTTTGCGGATGAGTTTGGTTAGGTCAGGTAGGGGCATTACCGCTCGTGAGACAACAAAGTCGAATTGCCGTTTTTCATCTTCGGCTCGTTCTTGGATACAGTCCACATTGGTGAGTCCGATTCGTTGTGCCACATCTTGTGCGACGCGAATCTTCTTGCCGATGGAGTCAATGAGAGTGAAGCGGCATTGTGGGAAGAGGATGGCAAGGGGGATACCCGGGAAACCGCCACCGGTGCCGACGTCGAGTATATGGGTATCGGGTTGGAAGGTTATGAATTTGGCAATAGCGAGCGAGTGGAGTAGGTGGTGTTCCTCGAGGTTGTCAATATCCTTCCGAGAGATGAGGTTGATTTTCTCGTTCCACTCGGGATATAGGAGCTCAAGCGCAGCAAACTGCTGCGCTTGATGCTCAGAGAGAATGAAATAATCTGTGATTAATTTCATGTTGTTCGTCGTTGGTATGAGAGACTTAATTCATTAAGTCTCTACAAGTGGGTGATTGCTCCTTATTCTGCGATGTTCGTGAAGACGTTTTGTACGTCCTCGTCCTCCTCGATTTTGTCGATGAGTTTCTGTACGGATTCGCGTTGTTCGTCGTTGAGTTGCTTGGTATCGTTGGGGATACGTACGAACTCGCAGGACTGAATCTCAAAACCGTGGTCCTCGAGGTACTTCTGCATCTGTGAATACTGGTCGAAATCGGAGTAGATAACGATGGTGTTTTCTTCCTCGTCCACGCCGAGTTCTTCGACGCCGAAGTCAATGAGCTCGAGTTCAAGTTCTTCGAGGTCGATGCCATCCTTCATGGTGATGGTGAAGCATGCTTTGCGGTCGAAGAGGAACTGCAGGCAGCCTTGTGTACCGAGGTTTCCGCCGTGTTTGGTGAAGTACGAACGGATGTTGGCGACGGTCCGCATGTGATTGTCGGTAGCGGTCTCGACGAAGATAGCGACGCCGTGGGGTCCGTATCCTTCGTAGTTGATTTCCTTGTACCCTTCGACGGATTTGTCGGTAGCTTTCTTGATGGCTCGGTCGATATTGTCCTTCGGCATATTCTCGCGTTTACATTGCTGAATGAGCATACGTAAGCGCGGGTTGCTGTCGGGGTCGGCTCCGCCTTCTCGAGCGGCGATAGTGATTTCTTTACCAAGTTTAGTGAACGTGCGGGCCATATGTCCCCAGCGTTTCAGTTTAGTGGCTTTTCTATATTCAAATGCGCGTCCCATATTTTAGTGAATAATTAATAATTAATAATGAATATCTTTTTCTTTTTATTTCATCATTGTTGAATTTTTGATGGAGTCCTGACGGAGGCTGTCGAGACGTTGTGCTTCCATCTTTTGTAGGTGCTCCTGATAGAGTGTGGAATCGAGGTGTTGGAGTTCGGTTTCAATCTTCACTTCCTCAAAGGTGATATCGAACTCAACGCGGCGGTTTTGAGCACGACCTGCCTTGGTCTTGTTATCGGCGATAGGCTTGCTCATGCCGTAGCCCTTAGCAGACATCCGTTCTTGCGGTACGCCTGCTTTCACAAGATATTCCATTACTGCGTTCGCACGTGCGTCAGAGAGCTTGAGGTTGTAGTCCTCTTTACCGACGTTATCGGTGTGACCTTGCACCTCGATGATGAAGTTGGCGTTCTCAATGAACTTGGCAGCAATCTGGTCGAGCAGCGGGAAGGAAACTTTCTTGATAACCGCCTTACCGTTCTCGAACTGGATACCCTGCATAGCTTTCTTGAGGAGGTTCCGCACTTCCTTCTTAACCTCCGGGCAACCCTTGTTGTAAGCAGGTCCGGCAACGGTCGGACACTCGTCTTTCCAGTCAGGCACACCGTCAGCGTCTGAATCGAGTTCGCAACCTACGGAGTCAACGCGACCACGAGCCTCAATCGGGGTATTCGGGCACTGGTCTTTCCAGTCGGGCACGCTATCGCCGTCGGTATCGAGTTCGCAGCCCCTTTCGTCCACAAATCCACGAGCCTCAATCGGGGTACCCGGGCATTCGTCGAGGTAATCGTAAACGCCGTCGGAGTCGGTATCGAGCGGACATCCGTGTTCGTCCAAGAATCCGATTGCTTCGGCCGGTGTATTCGGGCAGAGGTCCATATAGTCTGCTACGCCGTCGGCATCGGTATCGAGGGAGCAACCCTTGTCATCGATATAGCCGTAAGCGGCTTCGGGTGTATCGTTACATTCGTCTTTGTAGTCGGGCACACCATCGCCGTCAGTATCAATCGGGCAACCTATACTATCCACAAAGCCATAGGCTGCGGAGGGGGTACCCGGGCAGTGGTCGAGGTAATCAGGCACACCGTCACCATCGCTATCAATCGGGCAACCGATTTTATCGACTTGCACGTTCTTAGGCGTGTTCGGGCAAGCATCGAGTTGGTTGATGATGCCGTCCTTGTCGGAGTCTTTCTTGTGGTTGGTACCCCAAACGATACTGAATCCGAGTGCCATATTAAAGCCTTTGGTACGATAGGGGATATACGCCATTCCACCTTTCTCCATCGGTGCGTAAGAGGTTGGGATATAGTCCATGGCGAGTGTCATGTTTATACCGTCGTAAGGCATAAAGCTCAGACCGGCACCGATATTACTGAACTTACCGTTGTTGACGAGGGAGTAGCTGAGTGCAAAGTTGAACCAGTTACAGGGTCGCACCGCGCCACCGATGGTCACTTCCTCGTAGAAGCGTCCGTTATGGAGGTGGGTCTTACTTAGGATGCCGACACCTAATATATTATTGCAGAAGTTAGCGTCCACTCCGGCAATGAACTTGAGGTTCACCATTCGAGCGAAGCCGTTTTTAGCGTCTTCTGTACCGATGCCTTTAACAACGCCTAGGAGTCGGTCTTTGACGTCTGTCCAGAGGCTATCTGCTTGGAACTTGTCATCGACGACATAATCGCCGTATTTGAGGTCACCAACGCCCACGAAGGTGGTATCGATTTTGGAGTTGTATTTCCGTCCGTTGGTCCAATAGATGAACCCGAGGTCGTTAATTGCGAGGGAGATCTGCACCTGTTTGTGGGGTCTGTAGGTAGCGCCGAGGTCGAAGGCAGCACCGTATCCGCTGGGCTTGATATAGTCTTGCCAGGAGAGGTCTTTGGTGACTTTGCCAAAGTCGTATCCTTGCATGTCCGCCCAACTCATTTTGTCGGGCAGGGCAGAAGTTCTGATAGGCGCAGCGGCAGCAATGGAGGCGTCCCCGTAGATGCGCCAATTCTCAGCCGAAGCGTCGATGTTGAGGTCAGAGTTGCGCAAGCCGAGGTACGCTTGACCGAGGAGGAACTTCACCTTACCGCCGACAGTCCATTCGTCGTTGATGATGTAGGAATAGCCTCCGGAGAACTCAGTGTATGCTTGTACTTGGAAACCGAACTGCTTGAGGCTGTAGGAGTTGACGCCTTGAAGGTCGGTCATACCTCCGCCGAGGATAAAGCGGAAGAGGTCTTGAGGCAGTGAAACACCTGCGTCAATGCGCTCCATGACGTTGATGTTAATATAGCCTCTCTCCTTGTAACGGAAGCCGAAGCCGAAGAAGTTCATGGTCATTTCCGTGTTAATCATCGTGGATTTGCGGAAGGCCTTGAGTAGTGCTTCACGGTCGCCGCCTTCGGGGTGGAGGGCAGTAACGGTCTTGCCTTGGTAGTTGTAGATAACGTCCCGCATGGTCAGCGAGTTGTTACCTGCCCAGAAACTCATGTAACCGAGCGGTGTAAAGTTTACGTAGCCGTCACTTACGGGTTGGAAGGCAGGGTTCACGAGATGGCGCATCGGAGCGTTCTCCAAGAAGAACAGGGTGTTGACCTCTTGGGCGTTCGCGGTAGATACACAGCAAATAAGTCCGAGTGCTACCGCAGCAAAGTATCTTTTTAAACTTGCAACTTTCATAACTCAGCCCTCCTTATTTTTTCTCCCCTTCCGAGTTGAAGTTAAACACTGCATCTACGTGCGTTGATATTCCAATATGCACCTTGAGTTGGTCGTCTTTTCGGATTTGGACACGCCAATCGGGGTCTTTGTCGAAGGCAGGATTCGTCTCGTCAGCATCAAGTTCCGCGAAGTACTCGATATTCTTAATTTTAGCGAGTGTATCGAAGTGCTTCTTGTTGACCTGAATCGTGTAAACGGTCTTCTTGGCCTCGCCAACGTGGGCTTTGCCTTGTGAGTCGTAAACGATATTCGGTGCAGGGATTCGAATGGTATCAGTAGTACCGATGCCGAACGGTTTGTTGGAGTTCGGGTACATTACTTCCTTGTTGTTTTCGTCCATGAAACGGAAGCGTCCCTTGATACGAAGCGGAATCTTATTCTCAAACTGCAAGACAATCTGGAGGTCAGAGGTCTTGACTGTATCCAGCAGATTAGCGTCCGCCAAGAGCGAATCAAGGGAGTATTTGCTCAACTTGACATCGCCGATGGTATCCACGTAGTTGGCTTCCAAGCCTTTCTTGAACTGGAAGGCGGCGTCGATATCGGCTTTAATCGTGATGTTGGTATTGGGGAGCACACGCACTTGCGGGGTAATCAAGGAATCGAAGTCGAGATAGAACTTATAGCCCATAATATCCGGACGGATAGCAAAGAGTTTGTCAATCTGTCCGCGGTCACTCGCCTCGTCAAAAATAATCGGAGTATAATTGATAGAATCGCCGATTGCGCTGGAAAGCGGCAGGAAGTCCCGTCCGACGCCTTTGCCGTCATAGAATACATCGCGTTTGCGTTGTCCGTTGAAGCTTGCGTAAACGCTGTCGTTGGTTTTGAGCGATTTCACGTAAAGGTATTCACCGTGCATGTTCATTGCTCCGGCAATCTTGGACGAGATATTCAGATATACATTAGGTGTATCAAACGGCAATTTGGCTTTCTTCAGATCGCGCCACTTTTCCCATTCGTCCTCAATACGTACGGTGTCGGCGTCACGCATGTCGGAGGAGGGTTTGAAGAATCCCCAAACGGCGATGAAGTCAATGAACTGCACTTGTAGGCGGTAGTTATACCGGGTGGTGTTGGTCACATAAACCTTGTCGCTGGCGGGAATAGTGAAGTAGAATCGAATCTCCATGTGGCAGCTATCCTTCACGTTGTTTTTCCAGTCGTTCCAACTGAAGTACTTCGTGTCGGTGTCCTTCATAAGATTGAGCACGAACTGGTTGATGTCAATGGGGATATTCTGGTTGAAGTAGAAGTCGCCTTTTGAGCAGACGAGAATTGTCTTGCCCTCGCTACGTTGGAATTCATCTCCGAGCACAATCTCGACCTTGTCGATATACTCCTGTTTGAAATCGCTCCAGTCGGTTGTGGATATCGTGCTTGAGAAACGCGATTTGTCAATCAGCGCGCTGTCAATACGTTCGTCGGAGACATCGTTGTTAATGTTGTTGAGTTTCATCGAGAACGGGAACTTCAGCATGATTTGCTTGCCGGTCTTCACGGAACCGTCCGCGTTGATGTCGCCCTTACTCAACTGGTCGTACACGTAGAACTCTTTGTTCACGGTTGACACTTTTTCTTCGAGTTTGACATCGTGGAAGGTACGGGTAATGTCAAAGGTGTCGCGGAAGTAAAGTAATCCGGTTGGACCTACGTAGATTCCGTCCACTTGTCCGTTTCCGAGGAAGTCGCCGATAGTGGCACTCATCGAACCAATCGGGATAGCGAGACCCATTTCGACCTCTGCCCGCTTATCCATGTTTTTAAGGTCGATGTCCTCTTTACAGCCGCCTAAGAATGTGGCAATCAAGACCACAAAGGCGCACAAAAGTTGGTTTTTGTTCATATAATTTTGTTTGTGTTAATTATCGTTTTTGTTTTTTACAATCACTAAAAACGCGCAAAGTTACTGCTTTTTTTTTATATACGCAAATTTAATTCTTAAATTTACGATATTAATTTGATTTTTTTAGGAAATTGATGAGATAGACCTGTTCCGTGGCACGAGTGAGGGCGGTGTAGAACCACCGCATAAAGTCTCGGCGTGTTTCTTCGTCTGCTTCGGAGAAATCGGTATTTCCGGCATCGATATACACGTGTCTCCACTGTCCTCCTTGTGCTTTGTGGCAGGTAACGGCGTATGCAAAGCGAGCTTGAAGGGCATTGTAGTATTCGTTTTCGCGAATGAGTTTGAATAGTTCGTGCTTGCTCCGAATCTCGGGATAATCTTCTGCGATACGGGCATAGAGTTCTTTCTGCAGTTGGTAGTTGGCTTCTGGAGAGTCCGTAGTGAGGGTGTCTAGCCAAAGAATGACATCGACTTCCCAATCGTAATCCACGAGTCGGAGCGAGGCGTCCACAAAATGAAAGCCGTACAATTCCCGCTCGTTGCGCAGTCGCACGATTTCGGCGATATCGCCGTTTGCGAGGAAGGGTAGGTTGTCATAGTCTTTGGTCCAGTGGTAATTGTTTTTGGAAATCATGAGCCGGTCGCCGTTACTGATAGCGTCTTCTTTCCAAAGGATAGTTGCCCGTATGCCTTGGTTGTAGCGATTGGTGCGTTTGTTGGTGCGGGTAAGGATAATCGTTTCTTCTTCACCTACGTCTGCATAGCTGCGTTCAAGCAGTTCCTGTACTTGTGCACCGTTGATATTGACAATGTCCTTGTCTTCTTCGATATGCGGTGTATAATTGTTGATAGCCAGTCTTTCCCGTAGTCCGGTGGCATTGCGTAGGATGCCGCTATCCAGCGCTTGTCGGGCAACTTGAGTGAGGGAGAATGTGCTTACATTCAGTCCGTAACCGGCAAGGAAATCGGGCTCTAAGGCTTTGCTTTCGCCGTTGCCGACAGGTGGCAATTGGGCGTCATCACCGAGCAGCAGCATTGAGCAACCTTCGCCGCTATAGATGTAGTGTACGAGGTCGTCTAAAAGGCTTCCGGAGCCGAATTGTTCATTGTCGCGGTGTGCCGAAATCATACTTGCCTCATCGATGATGAACAGCGTGTTTTGGTGCTTGTTCTCGGCAATGGAGAAGGTCTCTTTCAGTCCGGAATCCTGGCGGTATATCCATTTGTGAATCGTAAACGCCGGATAGCCTGAATAGCGTGCCAAGACTTTGGCAGCTCGGCCGGTCGGTGCCAGCAGGACGCAGGTTTGTTGCAGTTTTTCCATCGCGCGCACCAAAGCAGAGACAACGCTTGTCTTGCCGGTACCTGCATAGCCCTTGAGAATGAAGCACTTACGCGGCATCGAACTGACCAAAAAACTCCCGAGAACCTCAAACAAACCTTCTTTTTCCTCGTTGGGAATAAACGGTAATTCGGCCTTAATTCGCGATATTATGAAATTTTCTAACAAAATATTTGGTCAATTGAAAAAAAAGCAGTACCTTTGCCGCGGATTTCCGAAAATGGAAGTTTGAGCTTAGGTAGGTGCTATACGACCAGCTCCCTCTGAATTCCCCCAGGTCTTGACCGAAGCAAGGGTAAGAGGTTGTAGCGGTGCGATGTGGTTAGCCTACCTTTTTTTGTCTAATTGCACAACGTTCTCAACGTGCTGTGTATGCGGAAACATATCGACCGGTTGAACGGCTGAGATAGTATAATCCTCGGCAAGTAACGCGAGGTCCCGAGCCTGTGTTGCGGGGTTGCAGCTCACATAGACTATTCGTCTGGGAGTAGCTTTCAGAATTACATTTATTACATCTTCATGCATCCCTGCTCGGGGCGGGTCAGTAATAATAATATCCGGCTGACCATGGCGGGCAATGAAGTCCGTGGTCAGTATATCCTTCATATCTCCTGCAAAGAACTCGGTATTATCCAAGCCGTTAATCGCTGCGTTTATCTTGGCGTCCTCTATTGCTTCCGGCACGTACTCGATACCTATCACTTTCTTTGCCTGCCGTGCCACAAAGTTGGCAATAGTGCCGGTTCCCGTATATAAATCATAGACATTTACCATTTTGTCATTTACCCTTTGTTCATTTGCAGGGAAGGCAAAATTGCGGACAACTTTATATAGCTCGTATGCTTGTTCGGTGTTGGTTTGGTAGAACGATTTGGGCCCCACCTTGAACTGTAAACATTCCATTTCTTCAATGAGGTGGTCCTGTCCTGCGAAGGTCTGAATGGCAAGGTCGCCGATGGTGTCGTTGAACTTGTTGTTTATCACGTACTGCAGGCTAACAATCTTCGGAAAACTATCGCGGATATAGCTCAACAAAGCCTGTTGCGGCGCGGTCAGTTGCTCGCTGCCGGCGAAAGACACCACCAACATCCACTCGTCCTTGTGGTTATTGCGCAGCATCAGATTGCGGATATCTCCCGCGTGCGTACGCTCATTATAAAAGGTCAGCCCTAAGGCTTGTGCTTGTGCATAGATACCATTTCGAATGGCGTTGTTGTATTCGTCCATCAGATGGCATTCATCGATGTGTAGCACTTTGTCGAAGCAGTTTGGGATGTGAAATCCTAATCCGGGCGTAAACGGCACGCCAGCCTGCATTTGTTCGTTGGTCAGCCACCGGTGGTCGGCAAACGCAAACTCTAACTTATTGCGATAGCGATAAATATGTTTACTGCCTAAGATAGGCGAGATTGGCGGCAGTTCTAATTTCCCGATTCGGGTGAGATTATCTTCTACCTGCTGTTGCTTCCAGTGCAGTTGCTCCTCATAGGGCAGTATCTGCCACTTGCAGCCGCCACACGTTCCGTAGTGCTTGCACACCGACTCGCACCGTTGTGCCGACGGCGTAATGAGCCGTGCCACACGTGCCTCCATGAAACTATGCTTTTTCTTTGTTACCTGCAGATCCACCACATCGCCCGGCACGCAATACGGCACGAACACTACCACATCATTCACGCGGGCTAAAGCCTTTCCTTCTGCGGCTACGCCTGTAATCGTCACTTGCTCCAGTATCGGTAAGTTCTTCTTTTTCATCGTGTCAGTTCTTTGATGGATTGGATAAATAACGTTTCAAAGTCATCGCAGGCTTCCAGCGGCAGGCTCCACAGAATGCGGTTCTCCTCCTTGATACAGGCGGGCACACCACTATCAGCATAGCGTGCGACTACCTTGCCATCGTGTTTGGTTAATTGATGCCCCGTGGGGTTCGGGCAGTTCAGCCGGTCGCCGTTCGGAGTTATTGCCAGCCGGAATGTTTTGTTGCCCATCCGGATAACGCCTGTTCGCGTAGCATGAGGAACAGCACCTATACCGGCGCCGCTGATTATGCAAGGTACAGGCAGGCTATCCAGCAGATGTATCGCAATCGGGTCGTCCCGACCGATAATCAAGTCCACCAACCCATATCGGCTCGATACACTATCAATGGCGGTAATATTCGTGCTCACAAACGAGTACCCGAGTTGCTGCAATGCCCGACCGTGCTGCACGGCATAGTCGTGCGTGTTTCCCACTTGGCGCGTGCCGGTTTGGTCGCGGTAGCACATGCCCCAGCCGCAGTCATCGTCTGTCACCCAGTCCAATGCGCGGTTGAACTCCCACTGCTCGCCTATATATATGCCGTCCTCGCCGTCCGGTATAGCTGTCGAGAATGCCTGAATACCCGCGTTCACACTGTCGGCAAACCATGCGGGACCGTCCGTAAGGTTGAAGGCGTTGATAATAAGCGCAAGCGGTTTATTGGCATTGCCAAGGCCGGCACTCAGCGTCTCACTGACCTCACTTGTGCCGCCGTCGTTGCCCGCTGTTACGCGGATATCGTACTTTACGCCGCGCTTCGCGTGTATCGTGTATTGCGTTGATTTGACCCGAACGCCGCTCTGCCATTCGCCATCATTCTCGCGAAGCTCCACCACGTAATACTCCGGTTTCGCACTATCTTCAAGCGGGTCTTTCGTCTCTTTCCATGTTACCTTGAATTCGTTATTGTGGAGCGTCACTTTCATGTCTTGTACCGGCAGGGGCTGTACTACGAATGTCGTGCCTGTCTGCGCATGAATCCAGCGACCTACGCCCTTGTAAATCGCGCGGGAAACATCCTTGCGGAAGGCGGGTTGAAGTCCCCAGCGGATGTCCGCAAACTGCTTGTGGCTCAGAATTTCCAGCAGCAACGTCGGCACCACCGGATAACGTGCCTCACAATAACTTGCGTTCTGCAACTGACGGCGTTTCCAGTTCGGGTCGTATTTGTGCTGTATATCCGCTACAATCTGTGTCTGCACGTAATCCGCAAGGTCACGGTTCAGCATACGGTCTGCGCCGTTCGGAAAGACTGTGTGGTTGAACTTGTCCTGTCGCGAATAAATCGCCAACGTACCAATGGTCAGCGAATCGCCGACTTCCGAGTAACCGTCCGTGTGGAGTGCCAGACAAACCGTGACAGGTGTTTTCTTTGTCAGCCAGTTCACCCATAATCCGCGGCAGCGAAGGTCGTCCAGATAATCGTTCCGAACGCTGTCCTTGGCTGGGTTGTTCTTATCAGTAATCGGTTGCCAGATAGAGTCGGATATACCGATATATTCGAGCCAGTAGCGCGCCCCTTCCGCCCAACGGGGATAACCACTCGGACCAATCTCCACCGCGGCGGAATCCTTGCCGTAGCGCGCGCGAGGCCACACTACCGTTGCGCCTGCTCGCTCCATCGCACGAGACACCTCCTCCGCATACACCGTTGTGTATAAATCCTCCACTGTGGACCACATTGTTGCACGCTGCAACTTCCAGCGGTCCTCATCGCGGTTGTAATATACGCCGTGACTCGGCCACAGCGCAATTGTCTGTCCGCCTAAACTGCGACCTAACTGACCCTTGTTCGGAATGGGGTAGTGCTCCGAATGTGTACGGGGGCGAAAACGCTCCGTTACCAACTCGCCAATCTCAAAACCGTCCGTGAAGATATTTATCACGCAAGCCGTGTCGTTCGTCAGCCACTCACAGGTCTTGCGGCGCAACTCACTCACTTGCTGAGGGCTGAGTGACAGGCACGATAGCACCTTGTTCGTATAGATATAGAACGTGTTGTCGGTCGAACGAATCTGCGTCACCTTGACTTTCGGAATGCAGCCGAGATTGAATCCCGCCCACGCATCCAGCGAGTCACCCAAGCTCCGCATGTTATACGCCCAGACACCCTGCACAAAGACTAAAAACAATATAACTAATATATTCTTTTTCACAATTCGCACATTTTCCGCCGCAAAAGTACTACATTTTTTTGATATACGCAAAAGTATTGAACAATTTGTGCAAAAAACGGAAGTTTTTCTTGTGTATGTAAGAAAGTTATCGTATCTTTGCGGCGAAAAGCTAAAAGAACACAATTATGAAAAAACATTTCTTCCTTTTGTCCGTATGCTTTTTCGCGATGCTGGCTTCCTCGGCGCAGAGTTCCGGTTATCCTGAGCTGGACACCATGGTCGAAGTCTGGAAAAAAGCCCAACAGACGACATTCGGTTACCCTGCCAGTCAGGAATCCCAATTAGCCGGATTCTATCAATGGTATATTGCTTCCGGAATGGATGTCATTAACCTCAATAACGCAGGAGATCCGATGACTGATGACTGATGACTCTTCCACTTTATCCTCCCAGAAATTTGAACGTCAGGTGATTGAATTTTTCGCGCCGCTGTATGATTTCAAGTTAGACAATGTATGGGGTATCGTCACTACTACTTTCTTTTTTATTTACTTTCTTCTTTGCTTCTTTCTTCTTTAGAAATTGCTGCATTTTGCAGCGTTTCTGCTGCAATTTGCAGTACTCCTGCTGCATTTTGCAGCACCAAACCTCTATCTATGAGACGCTTTAGAACACGCATTGCCGTAGTAGCATCACCGCAGCAGGAAAAGCCCGCAAGTTCACTATACGAGCCCTTCCAACTGCCGCGTTCACGACACAGATACACCAATGCCTCAAACACCATCGCGTCCGTGCCGGTCAAACCGTATTTACGCGCATTCTTGTACAATGTGAAAATGTGAAAATCTGAAAATGAGAAAATGTGAAAATCTGAAAATGGATTAGACCGAAAATGACCAAGCCACCACTAAGCCGACCAAAAGCCACTTTTAAGCACCCTCAAAATTTGACCATTAGACCGAAAATACATCCCCCTAATAAAGCCGAAAAGAAAAAAAGTGCGAGCAATCGCACTTTTTTTTGTTAAACCGTTAAACCGTTAAATCGTTATCTTACTACTGCACCGTTGGCGTTGTAGAGGACGCCATTGTGCATGATATAGAGTTGTCCGTCACGGATAAATTTGCGGATGGAGGATTGAGGATTGACGGTTGATGTCTCCTCTACGTCGGAGATAACTTTCTTAACTTCCCAAGCGGCACCGTAGATGTGTACAAGATTGCTTTCGGCTTGCGCGGCCTTGTGGATGTTGTTCACTTTCTTCGGAGCAGGAGAAGCCGCACTTTCGTCCATTACCGGATAGATATAAACGTAAGCGCTTTGCAGGATGTTATAGGGTACTGAAATCTCGCCTTTTGCCACTTGTGCAAACAGCACGGGATCCAGTCCTTCAATCTGCACTGCTACCTTGCGGTTACCAAGGGTCTTGATTGTAATCTTCACCGTTCCTTCGCCGGCAGGAATCTCTAAAATGATACCGCTGAAGTTGTTTCGGATAATATCCATATTGCCCACATTCGCAAGCACGTTGTTCATCATCAGACTATCCACCACGGTCTCGAATACAAACGCCTTTTCGGTCGCGTCATAACGGTCGTGATTATCAGTGGTGTCACAGGTAACGTACATGTTCTCAATAACGGCATTGGTAATGTCCGTGCCGGCAGGTACATTCTCGAAGGAGGCTTGTCCTGTTTGTTCTACCGGAGTGAGGTCTTCCACCGTAGCGGGTTTGTTCTCTCCGGACATCTCGATGATGTGTTTGAACTTTGCCCACTCGGAGTCTGCTTTGTACGCAGCGAGTGTGCCTGCAGGTACATAGAGCGTGATGTTGTCCAGTACGTTTTCATCCCAACCGCTGATAGCACCATTCTCCAAAACACCTGCCGGTTTGTCGATATAGGACGTGACAAGCGTCAGGTTCCAGAGGTTAAACAATCCCTCGGAGGCAATGTGTTTGAGGTGCTTTGGGAAGGTGATGGAGCGAATACCGTCCAGCTCGACGAAAGCCTCCCAACCGATACTATCCACCGATTCGGGAATAAACGAACCATTGCAGGCAGCAACAATCGTGTTGTCTCGTGTGCGCACTATGGCGTTGCAGTTGTCACGGCTGTCGTATCTGCCGTTCCCGGGATCAACTGTCAGGTTCATGAGATACGTGCCCAACAAGGCGGACGGCTCCACATACTGAACTCCGGCAGGAATCTCGAGTTTGCGCAACGGACAGCTGTGGAACGTGCGATTACGCAGCGTATCCAACATGGCAGGCAGATGAATCTCCGCGAGGTTCTGACAGGCAGAGAAAGCGCCTTCGCCGATATATTTCACACCGTCCGGGATATACACCTCTTCCAAGGCGGTACAGCCCCAGAACATACGATTCTGGATGGCTACAAGCGTATCGCTGAACGTAACCTTACGCAGTTTCTCGCAGGATTGGAACGCGCTATAACTGTCCAGCCACTCATTGGCATTGTACGGTACATGGATCTCCTCAATACCGCTGCGGGCAAAAGCTAACGAGCCCACCGAACGGACAGAATGAGGAATAGTAAACGTGCGTAGGGTATCGGTGCCTTCAAAAGCCTCATTACCTACGTAGGTAATCGTGTTCGGGAGCGTCAGACGAGCAAGGTTGCTTGCCCCGCGGAAGGCGTAGTCGCCGATACCGATGACGGGATAAGTAGTTGCTTGACCGGTTACACCATCGCCAACGGTAATCGATTCGGGGATAGTAATCTCTGTTTGCATATATGGATACTCGCTGCTCCAGATGTTGACATAAGAGCCGTCCGGATTGAGATACCATACTTGCGGAAGCGCCACTTCGACAGCTTTCATTCCGTCTTCGCGCGTAACTTCTTTGTAGAAGATACCGTTGACTTGATGGTCCCAGAACCCTTCCACGAACTTAATTCGTGTGTTATTATTGTCTTGGGCATTCATTACTCCCGCCATTAGCAGGAATAGGGCAATTACAGATGATTTATTCATAGCGTTTAATCGTTAAAATGTTAAAACGTTATTTTACTTTTGCGCCGTTGGCGTTGTATAGTTCGCCGTTGCGGAGGATGTAGAGTTGTCCGTTATAGATGAATTTACAATTGGACGATTGATTGGCATCTAAGATTTCGTCAATAGCCTGTTCTGGAGGAGTTTCTCCTTCGGTGGTAAGCTTGATACCGTAAAGTTTGACGTGGCCTTCCGGCGTTTCTTCGTTGATATTGCGGCGCTCGGGAGAACCGGTAGTCGAAGCTACGGCGTAGATGTACGCAAAGGTCTCTATCTTGTTGTCAAACGGCACTTTCACTTTGCCCTTGACGGGTTTAGAGATACATTGCACTTGATTGTCTATTTGTACCGCCAGTTGGAAGTTATCTGCGGTCTTAAGGTCCACTTCGATATTGCCCTTGCCTATAGGCAATAATACGGTCAGACCGTGGAAAATCTCGGCAAAGGCAGCCGAACCGGGTCTATATTTGCCAATAATGTCGCTTACTTGCTCCACAGTCATGATTGAGTTGATAACGAGGCAGCCCTCGGTCTTGTCCACACCGTCTTTCTCGGTGAGGGTATAGAGGATACCGTCCTGTTTGGTGCCGGTCGGGTCATCGGTTAGCTCGAGGGCTTCGAAGGTTACATCGTCCGCTATCACTTCTTCCATCTTCGGACCAATCTCTACGCGCATAGCTATATTGCCTTCGCCGTCCTTAAATGTACCTTCTTCAATATGTACGTCTTTGGTCAACATCATGATGTGCTCGCCAAATTCCACTTCATTGAGTTGGGCAACAGCGCTGCCCTCCAAACCCTCATAACTCTCTGCAAACGCCTCGTAGTAACTGTTGTCTTCTACGCGCAGAATCTCGCACACCATCAGCGGGTGCGGGGTTGTGGTGTGGCCGTGAACCTGTACGCCGTCAATTGTAATCTTGTGTTGTGCATTGAACTGCGGGAAACGACCGTCCATCGTCAGACGGCACTTGTCTGAACCGTTTCCAAAGATGCGCATATCGTAACCGCCTTGGAATCCCGCTGAGTTATGGAGAATCTCGCAGTTGCCGATAATCTGGATATTCAGCGGCAGCGGTCCACTCTCATAATTCAACCAATCCGTCCAACCCATCGAGTCGTCCTCTTCTTGGGTGTATGTCCGTTTGTAGTTGTTTATCTTCAGCGTGCGGGTTTGGATATTGAACGACAAGGAAGGACTTCCTAACTTACCATCGCCGTAGATGTCGTTGCAGTTTTCGCTGGTCACGTTAATCATCTCGAAGCCCAAATAAGTGCCGGATGTACCCCACGGTTTTTCTACGCGCTCCTTGGATATTATCTTCAGCACAAAATGGTCGCCTTGCTTAACGACTAACTTCCACTCGGCACTCTTGGCGGAGATTTCTTCATCACCTGCAAAGGCGGCTTTAATCATACTTTCGCCCGGTCCGACTACGGTTATTTCGCCGGTCTTGGGATTGACGGTAGCCACTTTCTCTTCCGATGAACTGTACGTCACCGGCAGATATATCGGGTTCTCCAATGTCTGCATCTTATAGGGTTTACCGGCATAGGCAGTATAGGAGGTGTCAGCTTCCATCGGGAACCTCAGATATTTGTCCGTGTCGTAACCGAACGTAAAGTTCCAGACCGTATCTGTGGCAGAAACGGCAGTCTTTTGAATCACAACCGTCCACAGTACATCGTTGTAGGGCTCCTGATTGAGTCTGACGTCATTTTCGTACACGATAATGTGCTTGTCAAAGTTGTAGTGCGCAATCGTGTCATAGCCGGATCCTTGGGGACCGAAGTCCTTGCTGTACCAGCGGCGGGCAACAATACTGAATTTACCTGCCTGACGCTCTTTTTCCAAAGCAACAATCTGCTTAATCATCGCGGTGTTGAAGGTGGAGAACTTGATGCCATTCAGTTTGTACGCCCACTCGTAACCGAGATCCTGCGGATAGGTTTCCGAATCCTGTGCCATCACGCCGATGGCGAAGAATGCCATTACGGCAAAGAAGAATGTTTTTCTCATACGATTTTTGTTTTAAGGGTTAATATATTGTAATAGTGTTTTTGCAATTAGCGCACAAAATTACAACAATTTTCGCAAAAATCGTTCTCAATTCGTACAATTCTATTCTCAAAACGTACAAAAGTGGTAAGTTGTCAGAAATCCGCCGTCAGCGAGCGTGTGGAGCGGCGGTATAAGAGGGGGGTGGTGCCGGTCAGCTCCTTGAAGACGCGGTAGAAGGTCTGTTCGGTTTGGAAGCCGCTCATCGTCTGGGCATAGGAGATAGCCTCTTTGTCTTGCTTGATGCTGCTATCTGCGAGAATGCGCTTGGATTCTTCTATCCGGAAGCGGTTGACGTATGTTGCGAAATTCACATTGTATGCTTGGTTAATCGCCATCGAGACGTATGTGCGGTTGCTGTTGGTGGCACGAGCCAGATCGTAGATGGTTAATTCGGAATTGCGGAACAACTCATTCTTACGCATTAACATATCAATCTTGTGAATGAGTGTGTTGGTGTCCTCCTCCGGATGATTCTGTTCGGATGTGGTCTCTTCAGCTACCGCTTCTGGCGGAACAATTGTGTGGGCAGCTATGTACCCTAACCCGTAGAGCAATGTCGTCATTACTATTGCGGGCAAGACCACTGAAGTACCATGAGCAAAGAAATCTCGTCCCATGAAATTCAATATCATCGATACGACGGCAGTAATACCGAATATCAGAAGCGATACATGGGTAGGATATAGCAACCGGCTACGGTCATCGGAATAGGTGTCATCCATCCGGCGGATGGTGGATTTGAGCAGCTGCCAGCCGCGTATCAGCACCCAAATGACCTGTATCGTGAAACAGATTCGGATAACAAGGAACATCGGTTCGTTGGCGATGCAGAGTCCGAACCTCCCAATAGGGAATAGTATGAGTGCTGCGACTGCTGGAATTAACAATATCGGTACTTCGATGCTTTTTTTTGCGCGGGTGAGCACGCGCAGGTAAGCATAATATAAAGGATAAACGCAGAGATTCACCACTCCGTAACTCCATTCGCCCCATACACTTTCAATACCAGAAAAATACAGCCAGTGGTCGGTGTATAAGACTGTTGCCATTAGATAGAACAGTGCCAATATTGCCGTCACACGCGGTGTCTCGTACTGCAAGGAAAACATCCGGCTCTTGCGTGGTAACAGCAGAATACAAAAAAACGCTGCCCAGAACAGGCAAACAATCATTGGTAATGATATAAGCAGCGATTGAATCATTTTCGCTGCAAAGGTACGACAAAAAAACGGACTGCACAAATTATTTTTGCGAAATGTTAAAATATCATGTTTATTGTGCCATTTATGTGCGTTATAGGTTGTGGCTATGCTATCTATCGTGTATCTATCGTATATCTATCGTGTATCTTTCGTAAATATTACGTGTATATTTCGTTTATATTACGTTTTAAACTAAGGAATAATAAAGGATGAAATAATAGGAAATCATGCAAAAAATATATTTTTGTTCAATAAAATTCGTTTTTATTTGTATATATCAAATAAAAGTTGTACCTTTGCCGCGGAATTTTATGCCTTATTATGTTTTTACTCACCGTATTACAATCCTTACCCGTATCGCCGAAGGTCCTGCCACCCGATTCCATGAAGCAGGTAACACGCGATATCATCACCCAATTGCAGACTGACCCCGAAGCGTTCTGGCATAGTATCATGATGAGTATCGTCGATTTCGGCTTGCGACTCCTCGTCGCCCTCCTTATCTATGTCGTCGGTATCTGGCTCATCGGTTGGGTCAAACGGGGCATGAAAAAGGCCTTTGCCAAACGGAATACCGAACCCACACTCGCATCTTTCCTATCCTCTTTCGTCTCAATCTCGCTCACCGTCCTCTTGGTCGTTATCTCCGTCAGCACCGTTGGCGTCGATACCACCTCGTTGGCGGCTCTCCTCGCGGCCGGAGGTATGGCTATCGGTATGGCGCTCTCAGGTACCGTCCAGAACTTCGCCGGTGGACTGATGCTCTTGGCCTTCAAACCCTTCAAAGCAGGCGATTTCATCGAGGCACAAGGCGTCTCAGGCACCGTCGTTGAGGTCAATATTACCGCTACCAAAGTCCTGACAACCGACAACCGCGTCGTTATCCTGCCTAATGGCTCGCTCTCCAACGGTGTGATTAACAACATCACAGGACGTCCCCTCCGTCGCGTGGAGTGGGAGGTGTCCGTTGAGTACGGCATTGACGCCGAGGCCTGCAAACAAACCATCATCGAACTGCTCAACCGTGACGAGCGAGTACTGCAAGCAGACACCAACATGGACGAATTCTACAAGTCCCTCAATATATCAAAGTTCCAGCTCGCCTCTGTGGGCTATAAGATGGACGCTATCCCCGCGCCGTTTGTGGCACTCAAGTCGCTCAACGCCTCCGATATAACCTTCGTCGTACGCTGCTGGACGAAGTCAACCGACTATTGGGGACTGTTCTTCGATATGCAGCAGGTTTTCTATACCGAACTGCCCAAAAACGGATTCGGATTCGCTTATCCGCACGTTCAGATAGTGAATAATGAAGAATAGTGAATAATGAATAATGAATATTTTCCTTAAAACATATAGATTATGAAAAACATCGAAATCAAAACACATTTGCATTCGTGCCAATTGGACGAACTCAGTGCAGAAGACCGCGAGTTGGTAGCCATCGCGAAAGAACAAACCAAAAACTCGTACTGCCCCTATTCGAAGTTCCACGTAGGCGCAGCGCTGAAGTTGGAGAACGGATTGATTATCCGCGGAGCAAACCAGGAAAATGCCGCCTATCCCAGCGGACTCTGTGCCGAACGGAGCGCTCTCTTTGCAGCAGGCGCCAACCATCCCGAAATACCGGTATCCACCTTGGCGATAGCCTGCTTTACCGGCGGACACTTTACCGACAAACCCGGCGCTCCCTGCGGCGCTTGCCGGCAAGTCATGATTGAAACCGAACACCGCTACGGCAAACCCATGAAGGTCGTGCTCTACGGCGAAAATGAGATATATGTGTTTGACAGTGCCTCCGACCTCATGCCGGTTGGGTTCTTCTCAGAGGACCTCGAACATTGATACCGGCGAAAGGGTAGAGGCTTTAGGCGAAAGATGAGAGGGATAAAGAAATTGGATGTGTATCTGCTCAGGAATTTTCTTGGGCTCTTTGCCGCTACCTTCTTTATCTGTATCTTTATCCTGCTGATGCAGTTCGTATGGCTGCACGTCAAAGACCTTGTCGGTAAAGGTGTCGAGCTCTCCGTGCTCGCGGAGTTCTTTGTCTATGCCGTGGCGTCGGTCGTGCCTCTGGCGCTGCCCTTGGCGATTCTGCTGGCCTCACTCATCTCCTTCGGCAATCTCGGCGAGAAGTTTGAACTCACGGCAATGAAGGCGGCAGGGATTTCCCTCTTCCGTATCATGCGTCCCCTCGCTATCGCTATCGGGCTGCTCTCCGTGGGCGCGTTCTTCTTCTCGAATAATGTGCTGCCCACGTCCCAAACCAAACTGTGGGCACTCATCTTCTCCCTCCGCCAGAAATCGCCCGAACTCGATATCCCTGTCGGCGAATTCTATGACGGTATCAGCGGTTGTAATGTCTATGTCCGGCAAAAGAATGCCAAAACAGGTATGCTCTACCACGTAATGATTTATGACTTTTCGGAAGGCTTCCAGAACGCCACGGTGATTGTCGCCGACTCCGGAAAGATTCAAATCACAAAGGACAAGAAACACCTGATGCTGACGCTCTACGACGGCGAATCGTTCGAGAACATCAAACAGACTCAGCAACGCGCAACAGGCTCGCAGCAGAATATCCCCTACCGCCGCGAAAGTTTCGCACGAAAGCAGCTGCTCAAGGACTTCGACTCGGAGCTGAGCCGCTACGACGAGTCGGTGTTGCAGGACCAGCACGTCGCGAAAGACGTCAAGCAACTGGTGCATTCAATTGACTCGGTCAACGAACTGGCGTACGAGAAAAGTCATCAGCAGAGCAGTAAGTTGGTGAGCCGGAATTACTTCGGTCGAGACCGCGTCAATGACCGGCAACTCGTGCCCGTCACCAAGGAGGAAAGACCGCAGTACGACGTGGATTCGCTCTACGCGCACATGACCGACGAACAGAAAAAACGGGTGGCGGAAGTCACCGAAGAGAAAGTGCGTGCCCTTCGGGATAAGATTGATTATAATGCGCTACTCCTGGACGAGTATCAACGCTATATCCGCAAACATGAGATAGAACTACACCGGAAGTTTACCTTGGCGTTTGCCTGCCTGATATTCTTCTTTATCGGCGCGCCGCTCGGCGCGATTATCCGTAAAGGCGGTTTGGGCGCGCCTGTCGTGATTTCGGTGGTGATGTTCATCATATATTATATGATAGACAATACGGGCTACAAGATGGCACGTGAGGCTATCTGGCCGTGCTGGGCGGGAATGTGGCTCAGCTCCTTCGCCCTACTGCCAATCGGCGTGTTCCTCACCTATAAGGCCGCTACCGACTCCGGCATCTTCAATCCCGAAGTATGGCTCAAAGCGTGGGAGCAAACTATGAAGAAACTAAATGAATTATGGACAAAATACAAGACGCGTTAATTGATTTCAAAGAGGGAAAGTTCGTGATTGTGGTTGATGACGAAGACCGCGAGAACGAAGGCGATTTCATTATTGCCGCTGAGAAGATTACGCCTGAGAAGGTGAATTTTATGCTGCAGCACGGTCGCGGTGTGCTCTGTGCACCCATTACGGAGCGCCGCTGTGCGGAGCTGGATTTGATGCACCAAGTGGCGAATAACACCTCGATGCTCGGCACGCCTTTCACAGTGACGGTGGATAAACTGGAGGGCTGTTCGACCGGCGTCTCTGCGGCAGACCGCGCAGCAACGATACAGGCACTCGCCGACCCGAAGTCCACGCCGGCAACCTTCGGCCGCCCCGGACACATTAATCCGCTGTACGCCAAGGAACGCGGAGTGTTGCAACGGGCAGGACACACCGAAGCCGCCATCGACCTGTGCCGATTGGCAGGACTGACACCCGCCGCCGCACTCATTGAAATCATGAACGAGGACGGCACGATGGCGAGACTGCCCCAACTCGAGCAGGTTGCCAAAGAATATAACCTCAAACTCATTTCGATTAAGGACCTTATCGCCTATCGGTTGGAAAACGAGTCTAACAGCGAAGCGGTCAAACAGCAAAGCGGTCCGACGGCGGAGCGGTCAAACAGCGAAGCAATCCTTATCGAGCGCGGCGATACTGTGTTCCTGCCTACTGAGTACGGTGATTTTTACCTGACGCCGTTCAAGGATCTGACCAACGGATTGGAGCATATAGCGCTCGTCAAAGGCACGTGGAATGAGGACGAACCAGTATTGTGCCGTGTGCATTCGAGCTGTATGACCGGCGATGTGTTCGGTTCGCGACGCTGTGAGTGCGGCGAGCAGTTGCACCGTGCGATGCAACTCATTGAGAAGGAAGGCAAGGGCATCGTCGTATATATGAATCAGGAAGGACGAGGCATTGGTCTGATGAACAAGATTCGCGCCTATAAGCTGCAAGAACAGGGCGACGACACCGTAGAGGCGAATGTACATCTCGGCTTCCGACCCGATGAACGCGACTATGGTGTAGGGGCGCAAATCCTCCGTGAAATGGGTGCCCGCAAGCTTCGCTTGATGACGAATAATCCCGTCAAAAGAGTCGGTTTGGAGAGTTATGGCATAGAAATTGTGGAGAATGTGAGTATAGAGGTAACTCCGAACCCCTATAATCTGCGATATATGCAGACCAAAAAGGAGAAAATGCATCACGAATTAAAACTTGTTTAGTATGAGACGTTTAATGTACCTGATGGCTATCCTGCTGATAAGCAGCGTGATAGCACGAGCCGACGAAACAATCACCGTGTCGGCAACCAACAGTGACATTGCTGCGAGCCTTGATTTGAAGGTTGTGGCGAAGATATTCGGCGAGGCCAAAGACCTCGAGGACTTTGAGCAGCGCCTCAATAACCCGGATTCGGCGTTTGTGAACCTCGACCTCAACGGCGACGGCGATGTGGATTATATTCGCGTTATAGAAACTACGAACGGCAACAAGCACTTGATAGTGCTGCAAGCTGTGCTGGCGAAGGATATCTACCAAGACGTGGCATCGATTTATGTGGAAAAAGACGAAGCAACGAACAATGTGTCCGTACAGGTAATAGGTGACGAATATATCTATGGAGAAAACTATGTGATTGAGCCGGTATATATCTATAGGCCTGTTATCTATGACTGGTTCTGGAGTCCGTACTGGGTTTGCTGGAGCTCGCCTTGGTACTGGGGATATTATCCCTATTGGTGGCATCCTTGGGGGTGCGTGCACTACTGGGCATATTGGGACCACTGCTATCGCTTCCACCACCACCATCACGGTTGCAGTTTCCGCTACGCAACTTCTGCCCGTCCTGCGAGCCGGACTATGCGTGAGGGTGTGAGCCGTACCGACTATGCGAAAGCCAATCCCGACCGTTCGTTCCGCTCACGTAATGAAGGGCTGACCAATGCCCGTCAGTTGCCGGTTGCGACTCGTACAAACGCAACCCGCGCGGCGGTAGGTAACGATATCCAAACGCGAATGAACACCTCTACGACTGCCCGTCCTGCGAGCGACCGCGTATATGGCAGCACTTTTACCCGCTCGGCAAGCGTAACCACGCGCAAACCCGCATCGGAAGTGACTACTACCCGCACGACTACGGCTACAACGGCCAGACCTGCGCCTTCTGTAACAACTACGCGCAGTACAACAACGACCACCAACCGTCCTGCACCTACCGTTACAACCACACGCAGCACCACGACCACCAGTCGCCCTGCTCCTGCCGTTACGACGCGTAGCACTACAACTACGACCAGTCGTCCTGCTCCGACAACCACGACCAGTCGTCCCGCTTCGACAACGACCAGCCGTCCTGCTCCTACAACCACGACAAGTCGTCCCAGTGGCAGCTATTCAGGTGGTGGCAGCAGCCGTCCCAGCGGAGGATTCTCCGGAGGAAGCAGTAGCGGAAGTAGCGCCCCCTCAATGCCCAGAGGTGGTGGCGGTTCAAGCACAAGACGATAAAAAAAATCGCTGTTAGACTCCTAACAGCGATTTTACAAACTCATCACGCTGGAAGGCCTGTAGGTCTTCTGGCTTTTCTCCCAATCCAATGTATCGGACAGGAATCTTGAATTGGTCACTGATACCGATTACTACGCCGCCCTTGGCAGTACCGTCCAGTTTGGTAATGGCGAGACTGCTGACCTGTGTGGCGCGGGTGAACTGCTTGGCTTGCTCAAAAGCATTCTGACCGGTAGAGCCGTCCAACACTAACATCACATCGTGCGGCGCATCCGGAATGACCTTTTGCATAACGTTCTTAATCTTGGTCAGTTCATTCATGAGATTGACCTTATTGTGCAAGCGTCCGGCGGTGTCTATGAGCACTACATCCGCGTCATTGGCTTTGGCGCTTGCTACGGTATCGTACGCCACGGAAGCGGGGTCGCTGCCCTGTTGCTGCTTGATAACCGGTACACCAACGCGCTCACCCCAGATACATAGTTGCTCCACTGCCGCGGCACGGAATGTGTCAGCTGCACCGAGATACACCTTTTTGCCGGCTTTTTTGTATTGATAAGCCAGTTTGCCGATAGTGGTCGTTTTGCCGACGCCGTTCACGCCAACCACCATTATAACGTACGGTTTGCACGGCAGCGGCTCTGAGAAATCACGGATGTCGATGGTATCGTTCTCGGCGAGCATTTGTGCCACTTCATCAACAAGCAAGGCATTGAACTCCGAAGTGCCGATATACTTATCGCGCTTTACGCGGTCTTGTATCCGCTCGATTATTTTCAGCGTTGTTTCTACGCCGACGTCACTGGTAATAAGGGCTTCTTCGAGGTTATCCAATACGTCGTCATCAACCGTGGACTTTCCCGCAATTGCGTGGCTAATCTTGCTCAACACGCTCTCCTTACTCTTCTCTAAACCCTTGTCTAAAGTCTCTTTCTTATCTTTCCCGAATAATCCAAAAAAAGCCATAACATTTTATCATTTAATCATTTACCATTTTTTTATTTTATCGCTTCGCGGATGGCGTTGACTATGTAGTTCACGTCCTCGTCAGTTACTACCGGTCCGGAGGGCAGGCACAAGCCGCGTTTGAAGATGCTTTCGCTGACGCCGTTGAGGTAAGCGGGGCTGTTCTTGAAGACGGGCTGTTGGTGCATCGGTTTCCATAACGGACGGCTTTCAATGCCTTTTGTATCAAGGATAAGCCGCATTGCCTCCGCGTTCTTGTTGGGCTCGCAGTCCGTGTGTACACTGCCACCTCCGTGAACAACACCGGCAGCACCGCCTACAGCCCCTTCAATAGCTTGAGCGTACGCGTTTTCTTCTCCTTTCACGTGTAGATTCTCGTCTAAAAGAATGGTGTTCAGCCAGAAGTTACTATCGTAATCGGACGACGGTGCTTCGTGGAACGTGATACCTTCGATGTCCGCGAAGGCTGCTTTGTAGAGGGCTGCGATGTGTTTGTGGTGAGCGATGTGCTCGTTGAGAATTGTCATCTGTCCGCGACCGATACCTGCACAAATATTCGACAGACGGTAGTTGAAACCAATCGCCTCATGCTGGTAGTACGGATAAGCTTCGCGTGCTTGCGTGGCGAGCCACATAATGTGTTGCTTAGCGGCTTCGTCCTTGCAAATCAGGGCACCACCACCGCTGGTGGTAATCATCTTATTGCCGTTGAAGGACAAAACACCAAACTCACCAAAGGTACCTAATACTTGCCCTTTCCAGCGGCTACCCATTCCTTCGGCAGCGTCTTCAATGACGGGAATATTGTACTTGTTGGCAATCGCCAAAATCTCCTCAATGCGGTAGGGCATACCGTAAAGTGCGACAGGTATAATTGCCTTCGGGTAGTTGCCGGTCTTGGCTTTGCGGTCAAGGATGGCTTGCTCCAACAGAGTGGGGTCCATGTTCCAAGAGTCGGGCTCGGAGTCAATGAAAACGGGCGTAGCACCGAGGTATGTAACAGGATTCGCCGAAGCGCAGAATGTGAACGATTGGCAAATAACCTCATCGCCCGCCTTGACACCGCAGGCAATCAATGCCAGATGGATAGCGGCTGTACCGGCAGACAAGGCCACAATCTGCTTATTCTGACCAACGAACTGCTTCAAATCCTCCTCAAAACCGTTGACGTTCGGCCCCAAAGGTACCACCCAGTTTGTGTCAAAGGCTTCTTGAATAAACTTCTGTTCATTGCCGCTCATATGAGCGAGGCAGAGATAAATACGTTTGTTCATATAGTATTGTATTAGATTCTTTAATTATGTCCGTTAAACGATTCTGCGGTGGCTGTCCCTTCATGAGAGATGTCTTTGCGATGCAGTACGTTATGGATGGTCATAAAGATGATTTTCATATCCAATGCAAACGAGATGTGGTCCACATACCACACATCGTACTCAAACTTCTTGGTATGAGTTATGGCATTTCGACCGTTGACTTGTGCCCAACCTGTAATTCCCGGACGCACTTCGTGGCGGCGCATCTGTTCCTTGGAGTACAAGGGCAGGTACTTAACCAATAACGGTCTTGGTCCGATTAGCGCCATATTCCCCGCGAGCACATTGAATAATTGCGGCAGTTCGTCAATGGAGGTTTTGCGGATAAACTTGCCTATTGTGGTCAATCGTTGGGCATCCGGCAGCAGGTTCCCTTGGGCGTCGCGTTCATCGGTCATCGACTTGAACTTCACTACCTTGAAAATCTTGGCATCTTTGCCCGGACGTTCCTGTGTGAAGAAGACGCCGGCACCTTTGTTAGCGAAGTGAAGCCAAATCGTCACCACCAGCAATAGCGGACTGAGCAATAGGATTGCTATTAGTGCGATTGTGAAGTCGATTATGCGTTTAATACCGTTTGCGTACATTATTTCAGTTGTCCGTTTTGGACGTGAATCTCCGATTTGATAACCTTTGCCGGATTGCCGATAGCAATACTGTTCGATGGAATATCTTTGGTGACGACAGCACCGCTGCCGATAATTACCTCATCGCCTATATGCACTCCGGGCATTATAATTGCGTTGATACCGATGACGCAGTCTTTGCCGATAAAGGTGTCCGTACGTAATGCGCGGCAGTGGTCGTGCGCCATCACAAACGCACCATTCAACACCCAAGTGCGGTCGCCTATATGAATACCTTTCGGATTAATGGATTTATCCAAATGGGCTTTGTGTGCGATGCGAACACCTTTTCCCAAGTCCATCTTGTACATTGTGCGCAAGAAAGCGGGATAAGCGTTGGTTACGATAGTCCAAAGTCTGCTGCGTAAACTCATTTTCTCCAAACCATTTTATTGACAATACCGGTATAACTTTGTATTATTTTAACTACTTTTGTAGAGACATTTTCGTCTGTGTAGTCGGGTACAGGAGTACCGTGGTCTGAATTATTGTTCATTTCAACGGCACAGTCAACCGCTTGCAGGAGGGATTGCTCGTCAATGCCCGCAATAAAGAAGCAGGCTTTATCTAAGGCTTCAGGACGTTCTGTTGAGGTGCGAATGCAAATAGCAGGGAACGGGTGTCCGACAGAGGTGAAGAAACTGCTTTCTTCGGGTAGGGTACCACTATCAGAAACGACTGCAAAAGCGTTCATTTGCAGGCAGTTATAGTCGTGGAACCCAAGCGGCTCGTGCTGAATGACACGTTTGTCCAGTTGGAAACCGCTGGCCTCCAAGCGTTTGCGCGAACGTGGGTGGCAACTATACAAAACGGGAAGGTCGTACTTTTGCGCTAAAGCGTTTATCGCATTAAAGAGCGAAAGGAAATTCTTTTCGGTATCTATGTTCTCTTCTCGATGGGCGCTCAATAGAATATATTTGCCTTTTTGCAAACCGAGGCGTTGGTGAATGTCGGATTGTTCAATCTTATTCAAATTCTGGTGCAGTACTTCTGCCATTGGAGAGCCTGTAACATAAGTTCGTTCCTTGGGCAATCCGCAGTCCGCCAAATAACGGCGTGCATGTTCGCTGTAAGCCATGTTGACGTCTGAGATGATATCCACAATACGTCTGTTAGTCTCCTCAGGCAGACATTCGTCCTTGCAACGGTTTCCTGCTTCCATGTGGAAAATAGGTATGTGCAGGCGTTTGGCGCCAATAACGGATAAACAGGAGTTCGTATCTCCCAAAATCAGTACGGCTTCCGGCTGAATCTCAACCATCAGTTGGTAACTCTTTGCGATAATATTGCCCATTGTTTCGCCAAGGTCATTTCCTACGGCATTCATATATATGTCTGGGTCCGCCAAACCGAGGTCTCGGAAGAAAATTCCGTTCAGGTTATAGTCGTAATTCTGTCCTGTATGCGCCAAAAGAGTGTCGAAATACTGCCGACATTTGTTGATTACAGCCGCTAAGCGGATTATTTCCGGGCGGGTGCCTACAATAATTAGCAATTTCAGTTTGCCATTGTTTTTAAAAGAAGCCATATAAGTTTATTTTACCGGTTCAAAATAGGTATCTGGATGTGCAGGGTCAAATTGTTCGTTTGCCCACATTACTGTTACTAAATTGTCTGTTTGAGATAGATTAATGATGTTGTGCGTATATCCCGGAAGCATATGAACGGCCTGTATCTGTTCGCCACATACTTCAAACTCAAGGATTTCGGCATCCGGGTCGTTGATATTTCGCATTTGAATAAGACCGTGTCCGCTTACAACCATAAAGAACTCCCATTTGGAGTGGTGCCAATGCTGACCTTTTGTTATGCCGGGTTTGGAAATGTTAATGCTTACCTGTCCGCAATTGTCTGTTTTGAGCAGTTCAGTAAACGAACCTCGTTCGTCAATATTCATCTTCAAGGGAAAAGCTACCTTTTCCTGCGGCAGATAACTGAGATACATGGAATACAATTTCTTGGCGAAAGAGTGATTCGGAATCTCAGGAATAACAAGCGATTGGGGCTGGTCGTGGAACTGATGCAAGAGGGTGACGATTTCTCCAAGCGTGACTTTGTGCGTCAACGGAGCAGCACAATATCTGCCGTCCAGAGAAAGAATGGTGTCAACACCGAGGAACTCACAGTGATGTTCTTCCCCATTTAGCGCGTGAATCATTTCCTCTACAAGGTCATCTATATAGAGCAATTCCAATTCCGTCGTCGGGTCGTTTACTTGAATAGGCAAATCGTTCGCGATATTGTAGCAGAAAGTAGCAACAGCTGAGTTGTAGTTTGGCCGGCTCCACTTTCCGAAGAGGTTGGGGAAACGATACACAAGCACTTTTGCCCCAGTCTGACGGGCATACTCAAAAAACAGTTCTTCGCCGGCCAGTTTGCTTTTCCCGTACTCGCTATTCCCGAAACGTCCGCTCAATGACGCCTGCTGTGAAGAGGATAGCATGACAGGACAGGTGTTGTGATACTTCTTTAATGTAGAGAGTAAAGTGTCCGCAAATCCGAAATTTCCTTGTATGAACTCAGACTGATCTTTTGGGCGGTTCACTCCTGCCAGATTAAACACGAAATCTGCCTTTTGACAGAAAGCATCAAGGTCTCCTTGCGTGCCGTCAAGGTCATATTCCATGACTTCCAAAACCGTCAAATCTCCATAGCAACGGGCTTTCCCGTCGCGAATGTTTTTGAGTTCGGCACATAAGTTCCGCCCCACAAACCCCTTTGCTCCTGTTACCAATATCCTCATATATGATGACGTTTATTTTGCAATATTCTCTATTCCGTTCAACTCATTTTGAATGTATTCGAGTGCAGCAATTTTTGCTTTCGTCTCCTCGAGATTCAAACGACGAGTGTTGTTACTATTAAACTCATCAATAGTCACACGTTTGGTGTCGCCTTCGATGAAGAACTTGTCGTAGTTTAAGTCTCGATTGTCCGCTGGTACACGGTAAAAGTTTCCCATGTCTTCAACTTTGGCGCACTCTTCTTTAGTGAGAAGGGTCTCGTACATTTTCTCTCCGTGGCGTATTCCTATAACTTTAATCTCCTCTTTCTTTCCTCCGAACAGCTCGCAAACGGCTTCTGCTTGCGTTTGAATCGTGCATGCAGGTGCTTTTTGAACGAGAATATCACCATTTTGTCCGTGCTCAAAGGCGAAGAGAACCAAATCTACCGCCTCGTCAAGAGACATTATGAAACGTGTCATCTTCGGCTCCGTGAGGGTGATGGGATTGCCTTGTCGGATTTGGTCAATCCACAACGGAATAACAGACCCGCGTGAGCACATTACGTTACCGTAGCGTGTACAACAGATACGTGTATTACCACTATAGCGGCTCTTCGCAACCGCCACTTTTTCTTCTATTGCTTTTGTGATGCCCATCGCGTTGATGGGGTAGGCAGCTTTGTCGGTTGAGAGACAGATTACACATTCCACACCATGTTCAATGGCAGCCGTCAGCACGTTGTCGGTTCCGATAACATTGGTACGAACCGCTTCCATAGGGAAGAATTCGCAGGAAGGAACTTGCTTGAGTGCGGCAGCATGA